>Ga0209345_10000199_pt1 | contig 84144 bp, 90 predicted proteins | sample Cruoilmetagenom7_FD_187294 | JGI IMG/M metagenome (GOLD analysis project Ga0209345, IMG submission 187294) | Oil polluted marine microbial communities from Coal Oil Point, Santa Barbara, California, USA - Sample 7 (SPAdes) (version 2) | ecosystem: Environmental > Aquatic > Marine > Oil seeps ... | reverse complement strand
GATCCAGCAAACGTTATACGGGGTGATGCGCGGCAAAACCGTGATCGCGATTGCGCACCGTTTGTCGACGATTGCGCAGATGGACCGGATCATCGTGCTGGATCAGGGCCGTGTGGCCGAGGATGGCAGCCATGCCGAACTGCTGGCGCTGGGCGGTATTTACGCGGGTCTGTGGGAGCGCCAATCGGGCGGGTTTTTGGGACTGGATATATAATGGGCTGATCGGGCGCGACCCCCTTGACGCCCCCGCGTGTAACGCCTAAATACCGCGAACGGAATTAAGGGCACTGAATACGAGTCGGTGCCCTAATGTATTACTTATCGAGCCGCCCATGATCACGTGGGCAGGCGCTGAGACGAAGGAAGAATAAAATGGCACGTCGCTGCGAACTGACCGGTAAAGGCCCAATGTCTGGCAACAATGTCAGCCACGCGAAAAACAGAACCCGTCGCCGGTTTCTGCCCAACCTGAATGATGTCACACTGATTTCTGACATTCTGGGTCGCTCGTTCAAGCTGCGGATTTCCGCATCTGCGCTGCGCACTGTTGATCACCGCGGTGGTCTGGATGCCTTCATGGCGAAATCCAAAGACGCTGAACTGTCGGTGAAAGCGCTGAAGATCAAGAAAGACATCGCCGAGGCGCAGGCAGCAACAGCTGCCTAAACGCTAACTCGGTTTGACGGACTAGAAAGCCCTGCCAATTTGGCGGGGCTTTTTGATTTTGCCGCGGGCTTTCCAAATTGCGGTGAAGGTCCGGATTGAGCCCTAAGTGCTAGATGCTGCGGTGGGCTCAAACGGCGGCTAAGCGCAGAAAGCGACCTTTGCAAAGTTCAGGTGAATAGCCCATTCCGGACATCGACAAGCACCAAAATCATCAAATTGGTCTCTGTATTGCGGACATTCGTTCAGAGCGCAGCAATTCGCAGACCAGAGCCCCGAAGTGGTTGGTCTTATAGTGTTTGGCGTTGCCGATGTTTGCTATCATGGCGTTGTTGGTTCGTAGTACCGAGGAATGGTTCTGTTTGGTGTGTCTTTAACTTACGCTAGTCGAAATGGATTTGTGAAAAAGGCTGACGTGCTCGGGAGGAGGTGAGCACGCCAGCTTAGTTGAACGGGTTCCTTAAGGATGGTCCGTTGATATTCGGCATCAGACAAACTCTGGGAGGAGCGAGCACTGCTACCTGTCAATGCCGCCTCACTTGAGGCGAACGATTGATTTCGTGAAAGACGCGCAATTTGGGCATGCTTTATTTTGCCTAAAGGCCGTCATATTCTTTGAAGGTGCCGTTTTGTGTTTTTCCAGTGATGAGGAATTCGGCGCGCTGCTGAATATCGCTGCGTTTTAGGTTGATTTTTGCGCGTTGCTCATCCGTCATCCGATAAAAAGCCGACTGCATGCGTGCGATTTGTATTTGGGTAACAAAATTTGCAATCCCTTTGAACAGTTTAGACGCGGACTGGCCAAGGCCATGACGGATCACCTCAACGGTGTGGGGCAGGGACGGGAAATGAATCGCGCCGTGATGTATGTTGTTATAGATTTTCATTGGTCGGCTCCTTTGCCATTTCTTCCAACGCCAGCCGGCGTATGTGACACCGTGGAATTCCCAGATCTGCCAGTTCCCTATTTGAAAGGACGCAGAGTTCTGTGTAGGTTGTGCGAAATCGTTGCCGGCGCGCCTTGTTTTTCTGTGCCTCTGCGTACAGATTCAGGAAATGCGTTTTCAAGGCTTTAAAAAGGGTCTGTAACCAAGTGTTCCGATGTGAAATCGTCAATTGCATGGATGCGTTTCCTATTCCGGTTGCTGTGCTTCAGTATTTGTAATCTACTGTATAGATAGCGCTAACCGGGCTTGCCTCAAAGTCGTTCAATGCACATAGGGGGTTTGCCCAACGGGAAAGGATACGCAGCCGCCATGGACATACCTTCGCTAATGCTGGCGTTTGTAAAAGCCGTAGAATTGGGCAGCATTTCTGCGGCGGCCCGATTAAGCGGACAAACACCATCTGCCGTCAGCAAACAGATCGGACACTTGGAAGACCACGTCGCACACCGCTTGCTGCACCGAACCAAAAATGGTGTTTCATTAACAGATGAGGGCCGCGATTTTTATGAAAAGTGCCGCGATATGGCCGAAAAATTCTATGAGGCCGAAGAACATATCTCAAACATCAGCAGTGGACCAAAGGGTGCGTTGCGCATCGCGTCAAGCGTGGCATTTGGCAAATCCCAGCTGATCGCGGCGTTGCCAGAGTTTCTCGATCTATTCCCCGAGGTCACAATATCGCTTGAATTGACGGATCGGAATGTCGATCTGGAAGAGGAAAACTTTGACGTGGCCATCACCTTTGCCGAACAAATCATAAACCCGAATTTTATCTCAAGAAAGATCATGGACAATGAGCGCATCCTTTGTGCTTCGCCTGACTACCTTGAACGTTGCGGCACCCCGCATAGCTTTGACGATTTGGCAAATTTCAATTGCCTGCGGACGTCAAATGTTGTCGGCCGTAACGCCTGGACCGCCGAAATAGACGGCATCATGCACACCGTAGACGCCGCCGGAAATTTTGAGGGCAATAGCGCCCATGCCGTCTATGTCGCGGCCTTGGCGGGGTTGGGCATTGCACGGCTGTCGACATACCTTGTGGTCGATAAAATCGCGTCGGGTGAACTGGTTCGTTTGTTCCCGACTTACACTCAAAAACATGCCGACGTGGCCGCTATTTATGCCGATAAGCGCAATTTGGCCCCCAATATTCGCGTCTTTTTGGATTTTCTGGTCGCCAAGTTTCACAGTCATTGAGGTTGGCTGACCATGGGCACGTCGCGGCCCTGCAATAGAGATTGCTAAAGTCTTATACCGAAACCTGTGACAACAATTTCGCCTTTGTTATTCGGCTTTTCTCTCCGGCTAAAATCACCTCGCCTCGGCGCAGCACAACGAATTGATCTGCAAGCGCATAGGCAAATTCAAAATATTGCTCGACCAGAATGATCGCCATCTGCCCCTCGGTGCGAAGCTGTTCAATAACCCGACCGATCTGTTGGATAATATTGGGCTGAATGCCCTCGGTGGGTTCGTCCAACAGCAACAGTTTGGGACGTGTGATTAGCGCCCGCGCGATGGCCAATTGTTGTTGCTGCCCGCCGGACAAATCACCGCCACGGCGGGTTTTCATTTCTTTTAAAACCGGGAACAGCTCGAATATTTCGTCGGGCACGCGGCGCTCTTTGGCGGGCAAGCAGTTGAACCCGGTTTCAAGGTTTTCTTGCACCGTAAGCAGTGGAAATATTTCACGCCCCTGCGCGACATATCCGACCCCCTTGTGGGCCAACACATGCGCCGGCAAAACCCCCAGCGGTTCGCCATCCAGCACCACCTCGCCGCCCGTGCGCGGATGGCTGCCCGAGATCGCCTTGATCAGGCTGGTTTTTCCAACCCCGTTGGTGCCCATGACACAAGTGATTTGCCCAACGGCGGCGCTCATCGAGATCCCGTTCAGAATTTGAGAGTGGCCATAATGGAGCGTCAAGTCTTTGATGTTTAACATATCTATCGCCCCAAATAAACGTCGATGACGTCTTGGTTGGCCGTCACATGATCAAGGCTGCCTTCGGCCAACACTGATCCTTCGTGCAAAACCGTGACCTTGCAACCAAGCCGACGCACGAATTCCATGTCATGTTCTACCACCACCACGGCGCGGGTTTTGGCGGCTTCAACCAGAATATTGGTGGTATGTTCGCGCTCGGCGGGGGTCATGCCCGCAGCTGGCTCATCGACCAGCAACAGGCGTGGTTCTTGGGCCAGCAACATGCCGATTTCCAGCCATTGCTTTTGCCCGTGGCTTAGCTCGCCCGATTTGCGCAGCAGCGCGTCGGATAGACCAATTTCAGCAGCGAGCGCATCGACACGTTCAAGGTCGGCCATGCGCGGCTTATAGAACAACACCCGAAACGGACCGCGTTGGTTTTTCAGGGACATCAGCAGGTTTTCCTGTACGGTTTGGTCCTCAAAAACCGTAGGTTTCTGGAACTTGCGCCCGACACCTTCGCGAGCGATGCGTGCCTCGGAAAGACCCAGTAGGGATATGCTTTTGTCGCCCCACAGAATGTAGCCCTCATCCGGTTTGGTTTTGCCGGTGACGATATCCATAAAGGTGGTTTTGCCCGCACCATTGGGGCCGATGATGGCGCGCATCTCGGCCTTGGCAATCCGGAACGACAGGTTGTTGATGGCGCGAAACCCGTCAAAGCTGACAGATACGCCAGAGACTTCGAGTAAAGTACTCATTCGCTTGCCTCCCGTTCGCGCAAGGCACCTGCGTCAGGTCCCAAATCAGCCCCGTGGCGGTTGGGGTTGGTGCGGTTACTGATCAAATCGAACAGCCCGCCGATGCCTTTGGGCGCATAAAGCGTGACCAAAACAAAAGACAAGCCAAGCGCGATCAGCCACCAATCGACCCATTTCAAAGTGTAGAAACCCAGTGGAATGTCGGGGGCGCGCCCGCCGGTGAACCACGTGGATAAAAGGCTGACAAACGCAGCCCCAATCACTGCGCCATAAAGCCGCCCGCGTCCACCAATCGCCACCCAAACTGCCAGATAGATCGACGCGATTGGCGCGATCTCGGCCGGATTGATGATGCCCGCTTGTGGATAGTACAGCGCCCCTGCGATGCCCGCCATGCAGGCCGTGCCGGTGAACAGCACCAGTTTGTAGTTCTCAACTGAGTAGCCCAAAAACCGCACCCGCGCCTCGTTATCGCGGATGCCGCGCAGCACCGAGCCGAATTTGCCCGACACCACCCATGCCGCCACCAGATAGCCCAGCCCCAACGCGAGGGCAGACCCCCAAAGGAACCAAAGCGAGACCAGCGATTGTGGCACCTCGCCCAATCCGGGCAGGTTTTGCAGGCCGGACAACCCGTTGTTGCCACGCAAGCCACTGTCATTTTGGAACAGATACAGCGACAAGGCCAATGTCATCGCTTGAGTCAGAATCGACAGATACACCCCCGCAACGCGACTGCGAAAGGCCAGCCAGCCAAAGACCAATGCCAACAGGCCCGGCACCAGAACCACCAGCAACAACTGCAAGAACAGCGAGTCTGCAAAGGACCAGATCAGGGGGAACTCTGAACTGCCCACAACGCCGAAAATTTGATTGCCGATGGCATCTGAAATCTCTTGCGCTGTGGCGGGGATCGGCGCCTCGGCCAATGAATGGACCACCACGTCATGGGTACGTGCATACATTAACCACATGCCAATCATGTAACCGCCAATGCCGAAGAACGCGAAGTGCCCCAGCGATAGAATGCCTGCATAGCCCCAGACCAGATCCATCGAGATTGCCACCAATCCAAGGCACAGGGTCTTGCCCAGCGTTTTGACCAAACTGGTTGAAACCAAGCCGATGCCCAGTCCCTCAGATAGAGCTGTGATGACGATGGTGAACACCGCCAGCGCCGCAAGAAAAATCATCGTTGATGGGATGCGCATTAGAAAACTGTTTTGCATGATCTTAATCCCCCGCCGCGCGGCCCTTAAGGGCGATGATGCCCCGTGGCCGAAACTGGATGAAAATGATGATAAAAATGATCATAAAGGTTTGCGCCGCCAGCGTGTTGGACGGGTTGAACCATTCGATGCCTTTTTGCAAAAAGCCGATCATCGCAGCGCCCCATAGGGTGCCCCAGATGTTGCCAACCCCGCCGACCACGACGGTCATGAAACTTTGAACGATATAGTCATTGCCCAGTTCCGAGGTGACTTTGGCGAACAGCCCGATGGCCACCCCAGCAACCCCAGCAATGCCCGAGCCAAGCCCGAAGGTCAGCATATTCACACGGTTCGGGTTGATCCCCATGCTGGCGGCCATGCGCGGGTTTTGGGTGACGGCGCGGGTTTCCAGCCCCAGCCGCGTGCGCTTCATGATGAACAAATAAATCGTAAGAAACGCCGCCGCGAGCACGAAAATCGCGATGCGGATATAGCTGATCGACACCACATCATTCATCACCCATGCGCCATCCAGCCATGCGGGGGCGGTCAGCGGGCGGGCTTGGGTGCCAAAGATATTCTTGGCCAATTGTTGCAAGGCAATCGACACGCCAAAGGTCGCCAGCAAGGTTTCCAACGGGCGGTTATAGAGGAATCGGATCACCAACCGCTCCATCGCGACCCCTGCTGCAAAAGTCACGGCAAAGGCCATCGGAATGGCGATCAGGATGCTGGCGGTGTGGTTTGGAACCACCTGCTGCACCACGTATCCGGTGTAAGCGCCCATCATAATGAATTCGCCATGCGCCATGTTGATCACGCCCATCACGCCAAAGGTGATGGCAAGGCCGATGGCGGCAAGAAAGTAGATAGAGGCCAGCGACAAGCCGTCAAGGACCAGATCAAACGTCTGGTTTGCGCCAACCTTCAGATCAATACCCTCCATCGCAATGGCGGCGGCGGTTGTGACGGGCTTAGAAGGTTCATTGTAAATCTCGGCAAAGCTGTGTTGCGCGACGGCGGCTTTGATCTCGGGCAAGGTTGGGGCGGCCTTTGCCACACCTTGCGCGACCAAGCCGACATAGGCACGCGCACGTTGAGCGGGTTTATCCAACAGCATGACGTCGATGCCGCCAACCTTGCCCTCAATGATGTGTTGGCTAAGCATTTGACGCATGTCATCCGCGTTGACCAGTGGTGGGGCAAACCCGTTGCCCACCAACATATCATAGGCCGTTTCCGTTGAAATCGTGTCCCCCAGCACCAGCTTTCGGGCAATGTTTGCGGTGTCGGGCGGGGTGCCCGCGAAAACCACTGTCTGCGTTTCCAGCAGCGGGTTCAGTGTCGCACGTACATCCAGCCCCAAGTCGCCGGACATGTCAGCAATGGCCGTTATCCGTGCAGCCACGTCCGTGTCATACGCGATGGTGAGCAAGCGTTCAGCACGGCGTTTTTTAGCCAATACAACGCCGTCTGTTTCGGCATCAATCGAGGCCCGTAAGGGGGCCAGTAAACCGGCGCTGGGGTCACGCTGGATCGAGGTCAGCGCGGCCAATCTGCGCAGCGGATCAGGATCACTAAGTTGGAATTGCACAAGCGCCGAGCCAATCAAGGCCCGAATGCCGCTGTTGGGTTTGATTTGTTTCAGATCAGAATTGGACGCATCCCCCACCGCCTCGCCGGTGTCGAAATCAAACAGGCGATAGATCTTGCCCTCCAGCTTTTCGCCCCGAAAGAACAACCCGTCAGATTTGCGCTGCCACATAACCTTGCCCTGCCACGCCTGCAAAACGTCTTGGGCTTGCGGCAGGCCGCTGTTGGTGATGCTGGCAATCGCAGGCGCAATGGTTTTGCGCGAGCTTTTGACGATCAGCTCGCTTTGACCCTGTAAGATGGCTTGCATTGGCGCGTCTTGCCCAAAGGCGAGCGTGCAGCTCATCAACAAGGCGAGGCTGGCAAGAATCAATCGGGTCATGGGGTGCTTTCTTACTGAGGATGGAAGGGGCAAACGCGTGCCCCTTCCAGTGTTCATTCCGTCGGATCAATAGTTCGACTTGATCTGAACGCAGGTCTTGGTTTCGGTGTTGTACATCCCGCAACCCAGATCTTTCCAATCAGACTTCAGCACAGCGCTTTCCGGTAGGAAATCGGTCCAGGCATCGCCGGGAACTTCGCTGGTTTGGCTGACAATTTCAAACTGGCCGTCTTCCTGAATTTCACCAAGCAACACAGGTTTTGCCAGATGGTGATTGACCTGCATCACAGCTGTGCCACCTGTCAGGTTCGGGAATTCTTGGCCGTACATGGCGGTGCGAACTGCATCCACATCAGTGGTGCCTGCGGCCGTAACCGCGTTCACCCACATGTTAAAGCCAATGTAATGCGCCTCCATTGGGTCGTTGGTCACGCGCTCTTCGCCCATCTTGGCTTTCCATGCCTCGATAAAGCTGGTGTTGGCATCCGCTTCGGCCGATTGGAAATAGTTCCACGCCGCGAGGTGACCAACAAGGTTGGCTGTGTCCAGACCGGACAGCTCTTCCTCGCCCACAGAAAACGCAACGACAGGGATGTCATCGGCGCTGATGCCAGCGGCTGCCAGCTCTTTGTAAAAGCCGATATTGGCATCGCCATTGATGGTCGAAATCACACCAACTTTTTTACCATCCGCCCCCAGCGCCACAACGTCGGCGACAATCTTGGACCAATCGGAATGACCGAATGGCGTGTAATTCACAAAGATGTCGTCCGCCGCGATGCCCTTGGAAATCAGATAGCTTTCCAGAATATTGTTGGTCGTGCGCGGGTAAACATAGTCAGTGCCCAGCAGCGCGAATTTTTCAACGCCCAGCTCGTCTAGGAAATAGTCCGTAGCTGGAATGGCCTGCTGGTTTGGCGCGGCCCCCGTGTAGAACACGTTCTTGGAGCTTTCTTCGCCCTCGTATTGCACGGGGTAGAACAGCAAGCCGTTGAGTTCTTCCAGAACTGGCAGCACAGACTTACGGCTCACGGACGTCCAGTTGCCAAAGATCACGTCGACATTGTGAACTGACAGCAATTCGCGACCTTTTTCAGCAAACAGCGGCCAGTCCGAGGCTGGGTCGACAACGACGGCTTCGATGTCACAGCCCAACAACCCGCCCTTGGCGTTTTGTTGCTCGATCAACATCAACATGGTGTCTTTCAACGTGGTTTCAGAAATCGCCATCGTGCCGGACAGCGAGTGCAAAACGCCGACCTTGATTGGGCAGTCAGCGGCCATTGCTGCTGTTGTAAATCCGGCAAGCGCGAGCGTTCCGGCAAGTGTTGTGTTCAGTAGGTTCATCTTGTTCTCCTCGCAGGATCTAGACGGATGGCCTTGCGTTAAAAGGCAAGGGATCTTACGTCAGTCCTGCAACAGTATTGTTGCAATCCGTGTGGCGGCTGGTTCGGGGTTCAATTCGTCCGGTCGTCACACACCTTCCTCGGGCAAGCAAAGCACTCGGTTCGGCATGTAAACCCTTGCTGCACCGCAGCAGGATTGAAAGTTTCCGATCGGTTTCTTTCATAGAAAAGGTTGGTTTGATTAAAACTTAAACAAACCTCGATGTGTCTGCCTAAAAAACAGGCAAATATCGGTAAAGCACCGTCAAAACTTCAGTAATCAATGACAGTATTTCAGACCTGTGATGTAAACGCACAGACCGTTTTCTATGTATGGGGTGCACCAAATCACAGTGCCATCGACGATATTCAATCCGGCTACCGCACTGGTTCAGCCGCGCGCGATGGGGGCCGTGAGCCTGTCAGTCAAATGCTCGCCTCGCGGTTCGGTCCTTGCAGACTTGCGCCAGTCGGGCGCCTTAAAGGCGCTGTTTCCGCGTCCAAATTCCACAGCTTTGCAGGCCATCATGATCAACACAGCGGGCGGCATTACCGGCGGCGATCAGTTCACGCTAACCGCATCTGCTGGCGAAAACACCCGTCTCAGTCTCACCACACAGGCCGCCGAACGGATTTATCGGGCACACCCGGAACAGGTTGCCACCGTCAACAACCGCCTGTCTGTCAGCGCCGGGGCGCGGCTCGATTGGCTACCGCAAGAGACAATCCTGTTTGAGACAAGTGCGCTGAAACGCCGGATGCAAGTCGAGTTAAACGAGAGCGCCTCGCTGCTTTTGGTCGAGCCACTGGTGTTTGGCCGCACGGCCATGGGCGAGACCCTCGCCAGCGCCTATTTCAGTGACCGGATAGATATTCGCAGGCAGGGTCAGCCTGTTTTTCTTGACGCCATGACATTGCGCGGCGACGTGACGGGCCACCTTGCCGCCCCTCAGATCGCTGCGAATGCGGGCGCGATGGCGTTGATCGTCTACATCGACACCGACGCCGAAGCAAAGCTTGCCTGGCTGCGCGCCCTTTTGCCTGAAACCGCAGGGGCCAGCTTGATCGCACCGGATTTACTGGTGGCCCGTATCCTCGCAACCGACAGCTTTGACATGCGCCAATCCCTTGTGCCCGCCCTGCGGTTGCTTTCCAACGACACCCTCCCCAGATCATGGATAACCTGACATGCAACTTACACCCCGCGAAAAAGATAAACTGTTAATCTCGATGGCGGCCGAAGTGGCCCGCAAGCGCCTTGCCCGCGGGGTCAAATTGAACCACCCCGAAGCGATTGCGCTGATCACCGATGCCGTTGTTGAGGGGGCCCGCGATGGGCGCAGCGTTGCCGATATGATGCAGGCAGGCGCGCAGATCATCACCCGCGACCAATGTATGAAAGGGGTGTCCGAAATGATCCCCGAAGTGCAGGTCGAGGCCACATTTCCGGACGGCACCAAACTTGTCACCGTTCACAACCCGATCAGATAGGACACGCCATGATCCCCGGAGAAATATTCCCAGCCGACGGCTATCTGACGCTGAACCCTGACCGCGAAGCGATCACGTTGATGGTCGCCAACACGGGCGATCGCCCCGTGCAGGTCGGCTCGCACTATCATTTTTCTGAGTCCAACCCAGCCTTGGACTTTGACCGTGACGCCGCACGCGGCTGCCGTCTGGACATTGCGGCCGGTACGGCAGTTCGGTTCGAGCCAGGCCAACGCCGCGAAGTACAACTGATCCCGATGTCCGGCAAGCGCCGCATCTATGGGTTTAACCAATCCGTGATGGGAGACCTCTGATGTCCACCAAAATCAATCGCGCCGATTATGCCGCCATGTTTGGCCCCACCACCGGCGACCGCCTGCGGCTCGCCGACACCGACCTGATCATCGAGGTCGAACGTGATCTGACCGCCGAGCTGGCGGGCGGCAACGCCCCCGCTTACGGCGAAGAGGTCAAGTTCGGCGGCGGCAAGGTGATCCGCGATGGCATGGGCCAATCTCAGGTGACGCGGGCGGCGGGGGCGGTGGACACCGTTATCACCAATGCGCTGATTGTTGACCACTCCGGCATCTATAAGGCCGACGTCGGCCTAAAGGATGGGCGCATCGCCAAGATCGGCAAGGCGGGCAACCCCGACACCCAGCCCGGCGTGAACATCATCGTTGGCCCCGGCACCGAAGTGATCGCGGGCGAGGGTAAAATCCTGACGGCGGGCGGCTTTGACAGCCACATCCATTTCATCTGCCCACAACAAATCGAGGACGCGCTGCACTCCGGTCTGACCACCATGCTGGGCGGCGGCACGGGGCCTGCGCATGGTACTTTGGCCACCACCTGCACGCCAGGTGGTTGGCACATCGGGCGCATGTTACAAGCGGCGGATGCCTTCCCCATGAACCTCGCCTTTGCGGGCAAAGGCAACGCCTCCTTGCCCGCCGCGCTTGAGGAACAGGTCAAGGCAGGCGCCTGCGCGCTAAAGCTGCACGAAGATTGGGGCACGACGCCTGCCGCGATTGATTGCTGCCTGACGGTGGCCGACGCGATGGACGTGCAGGTGATGATCCACACCGACACGCTGAACGAAAGCGGTTTTGTTGAACACACGGTTGGGGCCATGAAAGGCCGCACCATCCACGCGTTTCACACCGAAGGAGCCGGCGGTGGGCATGCGCCGGATATTATCAAGATTTGTGGCGAGGAACATGTGTTGCCCTCCTCGACCAACCCAACGCGGCCCTTCACGGTCAACACGTTGGAGGAACACCTCGACATGTTGATGGTCTGTCACCATCTGGACAAATCCATCCCCGAGGACGTGGCCTTTGCCGAAAGCCGCATCCGGCGCGAAACCATCGCCGCCGAGGACATCCTGCACGACATGGGCGCGTTCAGTATCATCGCCTCGGACAGTCAGGCTATGGGGCGGGTTGGCGAGGTGCTGATCCGCACATGGCAGACGGCGGACAAGATGAAGAAGCAACGTGGGCGGCTGAGTGAGGAAACCGGCGAGAACGACAATTTCCGCGTCCGGCGCTACATCGCGAAATACACCATTAATCCGGCGATTGCCCATGGGATGGCGGGTGAAATTGGTAGCATCGCCGAGGGCAAACGGGCCGATCTGGTGCTGTGGTCGCCTGCGTTCTTTGGCGTTAAGCCCGAGATGGTTTTACTGGGCGGCAGCATTGTGATGGCGCAGATGGGTGATCCGAATGCCTCGATCCCGACCCCGCAGCCGGTTTATTCGCGGCCCATGTTTGGGGCCTTTGGACGATCGGTTGAAAACTCTGCCGTGGTGTTTGTCAGCGAAGCCGCACAGGCGGGCGGGATCGGCAACAGCCTTGGCTTGGCCAAGCAAACCATCGCCGTGCAGGGCACCCGCAACATTGGCAAAAAAGATCTGATCCTGAACGACGCGACCCCGCAGATCGAGGTGAACCCCGAAACCTATGAAGTGAGGGCTGATGGAGAACTACTTACCTGCGAACCCGCCTCGGTCTTGCCGATGGCGCAACGGTATTTTTTGTTTTGAGGGGGCGTATGGACCAGCCGCATAGCCAAGAGTTCCATCGCGTGGGCCAGTGGTCATCTGCGGATGACAGTGTGGAGCTGACCTATGACGAACGCTTTCTACGCCGCAAGGTACTGACCACGTCAAAAGGCATCCGGTTTTTGGTCGATCTGGAACACACAACCTCTTTGGATCATGGCGATGCGTTTGAATTGGACAATGGTCAGCGGATCGAAGTCATTGCCGCTGAGGAAGCGCTGCTAGAGATCACGGGCAATGACCTTGTTCGGATCGCCTGGCACATCGGCAACCGCCACACCCCGTGCCAGATTGAGGCGACCCGTTTGGTGATTCAGCGCGATCACGTCATCCGCGACATGCTGCGCCAGATCGGGGCCGAGGTTCGCGAAATCACCGAGCCGTTTGTCCCCGAAGGGGGCGCTTATGGCCATGGGCGCACCCACGGACATGACCACACCGCCACGCACGGCCCCAATCACGATCACGACCATGCGCACTGAACCGGTCCTGAAGTTGGTGCAATGGCTGTCACCGGCCTATCCGGTGGGCAGTTTCGCCTATAGTCACGGACTGGAATGGGCCGTGGAAAGCGGGCAGGTGACGGACAGCAAAACCATGCAAACACTGCTGGAAACCATCCTGCGGCATGGGGCCGGGATGGCTGACGCACGGTTTCTCGTCGCGGCCTACCGCGTGACGGACCCCAGCCCGATTGATGCCGTTGCACGCGCTTTTCCCGCCTCCGCCGAGCGGCTAAAGGAGACGGTTTTGCAGGGTGAGGCCTTTGCCCGTGCCACGTCTGACATCTGGAAGAGCGAACTGCCCAGCCTGACCTATCCGGTCGCCGTGGGACATGCCGCGCGACGGCATGAATTGCCGCTCGACCTGACCCTGACAATGTACCTTCAGGCCTTTATGTCCAATCTGGCTGCGGCCGGGATGCGTCTGATCCCGCTGGGACAAACCGACGGGCAAAGAGTGATCAAAGCCTTGATGCCACTTTGCGTTGAGATCGCCGAAGCGGCGCTTGAGGGCAATCTGGATGATTTGTCCTCGACCGCCTTTATGGGTGACATTGCCTCGATGAAACACGAAACTCAATACTCAAGGATTTTTCGCACATGAGATCTATAAACGGACCTTTGCGGGTCGGTATTGGCGGGCCCGTTGGCGCGGGCAAAACCACCCTGACAGCGGCACTGTGCGTCGCCCTGCGTGACACCCATTCCATCGGGGTGATCACCAATGACATCTACACCCGCGAGGATGCCGAGGCCCTGATGCGGATGCAAGTTTTGCCCAATGATCGTATCATCGGCGTCGAAACGGGGGGCTGTCCGCACACGGCGATCCGCGAGGATGCCTCGATCAATCTGGCGGCTGTGTCTGAAATGGTGACGCGCCACCCCGAGGTCGAGATCCTGTTCATCGAAAGCGGCGGCGACAACCTGTCAGCGACCTTCAGCCCCGAGTTGGCCGATATTACGCTCTATGTGATCGACGTTGCCGCGGGCGAGGAGATCCCGCGCAAAGGTGGGCCGGCCATAACCAAATCCGACATTCTGATCATCAATAAGGTCGATCTTGCCCCCTATGTTGGTGCTTCGCTTGATGTGATGCTGCGCGATAGCATCAAGATGCGCCCCAATCTGCCAACGGTGTTCTGCGACCTTAAGGTGGGGAGCGGCGTGCCTGAGGTGATTAACTATCTCGCTGAAATCGGCGGTGTAACGCTTGCGAACAAGGCCGTCGGGACAAGCAGATAATTCCGTTATCTATTCCTGAGGGCCGTTAAGAAAATAGTTTAAGGCCATTGTGCGCGATAGGTGAACCGCGACTATTGTTGGGGTCAGGGTAGGGCGATCATCGCATTTCCTCCATCATCTTTTCGCGGAACACCTCGGCTGGCGTCTTCCATCCCAAGCATTTTCGGGGTGTGTTGTTGAGACGGTCGGAGATCTCTTTCATGTCCTGATCCGCCATTGTTCGGATGTCACGTTTTCGAGGTAGCCAGCGCCGAGCACGTCGATTGGTATTCTCAACGGTACCTTTCTGCCAAGGGCTGGACGGATCACAGAACCAGGTTTGCGTGCCAATCTCAGCCTGAAGATGCGGCCAGCTTATAAACTCAGAGCCACGATCAAAAGTGATCGATCGACGGGCTTGAAGAACTTTCGTGCGGCGGCGGCATCGCGCCGTTCTGACAGCATGAAATCAGGGGTTTTACCATCGCAGTCGACTGCTCGAGACAGGTAGGTCCACTTCCCTCGAACCTTGATGTACGTCTCGTCCATCCGCCAAGATATGGCTGTTGGTTTCGTCTTCGCCTGAGCATTTGTAGCTAGCAAGGGCGAGAACTTCACAACCCAACAGTTCAGAGTGGCATGGTCAACTTCAACACCACGTTCGGTCAATATTTCCTCCAGGTCACGATATGAGACTCCATAGCGCACGTAGAAAAATACCGCGTACAGGATCACGTCTTTCGGATAGTGGGTGCCTATGAAATCAATGCTAATCTTCGATGTGTCCTGTCACTCGATTTTTGAAACGGCTTATGGCAAAATCAAGCGCAGAAGGAAACTCACATAAACTTTGCGACGGCAGCGAACTCCGACTTGCCGCCCTAGGTGTCGGATGGGCGAGTCCGCTTTGGGCTGGTAGCAGACCTTGATAGGCAACAACCCGTTGGCAGCTTTGTCCGCATTGCTGACCTTGGACACTGACTTTATAGAAGAGTCCGATCAAAAGACTAGAACGGCTCTTGTTGGTTGGAATGTAGCGCCAGCCGAGCGGTCGACGGACAGCCGGGGTGGCGACGGCCCCTTCAGGTTGGCATTTTATCTCTGCAGGGTTCGTCCGCACTAACCAGCCGTTGCACACCCCTCAAATCGCCGGCCCGATGGGGCGGTCCGACGATCGCTCGGCGGCTTCGCCTTGATTCCGAGCGTGCCGGTGTTTCAAATCGAATGTTAGCTTTGTCTCCACAGCTGTGTTGGCGTCGCGTATCGCTTGATTGGTGGCAGATTACCCCGCACCATCACCCGCATGTATTCAGATCGCCTCAAACTGATGTTCTCGCACCTGTCGCTAACAGAACAGACAGCCCCCCACCGCACCCGTCATCTGATCCGGTTACACAACGCCGGAGTCCCCTGTGCAAACCTCGTCCCACCGCAATAATCTGCTTGGAATATCCTCGGCCATCGGGGCGTCGCTGTTCTTTTCGTTCAACGATATGGCGATCAAGTTTATCTCGGACGATTATGCGTTGCATCAGGTGGTTCTGATCCGTTCCCTGATCGGGATGGTTGTTTTACTGGCGATTATCGTGCCGCTGGATGGCGGGCTGAAGGTTTTGCGCACCAAACGGTTGGGGCTGCATCTGGTGCGCGGGCTTTGCGTGGTGATGGCAAACATGTCATTTTTTCTGGCGCTGGCGGCGATGCCACTGGCCGATGCGGTGGCGATCTTTTTCATCGCCCCCTTGCTGGTCACGGTTTTCTCGGTGATCTTTTTGGCCGAATATGTTGGGCCGCTGCGCTGGATGGCCGTTGCTGTCGGGCTGATCGGGGTTATCATCATGATGCGCCCGGGCAGCAGCAGTTTTCAGTTTGCAGCCCTGTTGCCGCTACTGGCGGCGGTGTTTTATGCCGGGCTGCATATTCTGACCCGCAAAATTGGCGGCACCGAACGGGCCAGCACGATGACCTTTTATATTATGATCACGTTTATCACGGTCAGCGCGGCAATGGGGTTGGCGGCGGGCGATGGACGCTATGCGGGCGGCGATGATGCATCGCTAGAGTTTCTATTGCGCGCGTGGGTCTGGCCCGAGCCCAAGGACTATCTGATCTTTGTCGGCATCGGGTTTGCCGGCGCTTTTGGCGGGTTTCTGATCAGTCAGGCGTATCGGTTGTGCGAAGCTGGGTTGGCGTCGCCGTTTGAATATACCGCTTTGGTGTTGGCGATCTTCTGGGGCGTTGTAGTGTTCGGAGAGTGGCCGGATGCGATGGATTGGGTCGGGGTGACACTGATTGTCGGCTCGGGGATGTTCATGCTGTGGCGCGAGAGTGTTGTGAACGCGCGTGCCAACCGATTACGGGCCTCGCGGATTGGCTAGAGCAAAACCAATCTAATCAGAATCAAGTATTCATCCGACGTGTTGGATGAATTCAAATGGATTGGTTTTGTTCTAGCGCGGCCATATTGACGCCGCGTCTCACTTGATTGCCCACAACGAATACCGCACAGTCCCGAAGATGTATTCGGATCGCCTCAAACTGATGTTCTCGCACGCCTCCTTGCAAATGTTGCTGGGGATGTGGCTGCTGGGCTGGGGCATGCTGTTTGCAACGGGAAATGTGCATTTGTTATGGTTGGCCCCGCTGGGTGTTTTGGCGCAGATGCTAAACGAATACAGTGTTCACCGGTTCCTGTTCCATTGGCCCGCCCCGCAAAGCCAGTTCTGGTTTGATGTGTTGTACCGCGTGCATTACGGCCATCATGATTTTCCCAACAAAAAGGCGCTGTTCTTTGTGCCGGTTTGGTTTGCGGTACCAATGGCGTTGCTGCATGTGGGGCTGGCCTATGGCGTGCTGCGCCTGATCGGGTTGCCCAGCCCGCTGGTTGGGGCGACCACATTTACCTTTATCGGCGGCATCACGACGTTTTTGTTTTATGAGTGGTTTCACATGACGGCCCACACCAATGTAAAAAAATGGGCACTAGAGCGCCATGTGACGCGACTGCACGGGATGCATCATTTCAGGGATTACCATCGCTGGTATCACGTTAATCCAGGTGGTTTTGTGATCGACAAGATTATGGGCACCGCCATCCCGAATGACGAGATCAAACAACAGGGACGGGTCGAGTTCCTGTCGACCATGGGGTTGCGCCCTGATGACCCCCGCCTGATCAGTGCGCGCACGCGGCTGGGGCCACAATACGACATCTCCGAGGAAGAAATCCGGCGGGCCAGCGCAGGTTGATTGCCGTTTGATGGATACGTGACGGCTGTGCGAATTTCCCACACTTTTTAAGCGCCTCATAAAAAATCGAATCAGACTCTATCCAGACCGATTCGTTTCGTGTTAACCATTTGGTAATAATAACGATAAAAAACGATGAGGCAGGCGTACAGATATGGGAACGGGCTTTCGAGGCACGTTTGTCATTTCATGGTCGCAAACAGAAGTAGACGGCTTGCGAGCTGCATCCACCGATATGTTGTCGGTCGGGGCGGCGTGGCGTTGGACAGGCGAAGCGGTGCGGGTAGACGGCCCCGCTGAACTATTGCTTTTGGATGGGGCAAAAGGGGTGGCAGACTTACGGAAACGGGCGGCACGCACCGTGCGCCGTTTGGTTGGGGCAGCGCTCCAACCTAAAAAGAACTTTAATGATGTTCGTATTGATGATCCGGTGATGGATGGTGGGTTCGTGGTAACAGACGGGCGCCGCACCTTTACGGCAACCGTGATCGAGGTTGGCAATGGGTCGCCGCCTTTGTTGATGTTTCTGGACGAAATTCCACCCGTGCAGGCCGACATGTGGGTCGTCAACAACTCAATCAAAGAACCCACGCTGGACCGGATGGGCGGCCAAACTAGCGGCGTTATCTGTTTTACCAAAGGGACCAAAATCCTGACACCCGATGGGCCGCGGCTGGTTGAAGATCTGGGCGAGGGCGACAAGTTGCAAACCAAAGACAGCGGCGGCCAAGATATCCTATGGATTGGCCAACGCCGGATGACAGGGGCGCGGTTGCATGCGATGCCGCATTTGCGTCCTGTCCGGATTAAAACAGGGGCCTTGTGTGAAGGCGAGCCGGATGAGGATTTACTGGTTTCACCAGATCACCGGTTGTTGGTCAAGGGCCCGGCGACCACAGTTTTGTTCAACACGCCCGAGGTTCTGGTTGCGGCCAAGGATTTGGTGAATGACCACAATGTTCTGATCGAGCACGGTCTGCGTGAGGTGACCTACATACATATGATGCTGGACCGTCACCAGGTGGTCTGGGCAAATGGTGTCGAAACCGAGAGTTTTCATCCGGTCAATACGTCGCTAAACGAGATCGATGAGGGCCAGCGCGAGCGTTTGTTCGAGGTGATGCCCGAGCTAGAACAAGACCCGCATAAATACGGGGATTATGCACGGCGCAATCTTTCGCCCTCAGAAGCGGAAATATTGAAATATGATGGTAACGTTCGCCATTGACTCTGATCCAATAGAGACCTAGAAGCCCCAAGTTCCCAGCTTTAACCGGCTGGGGATTTCATTTGGTGTTGGTGGCCCCTGTAAGGGGAAGCCTGTCGCCCGAACCCGATAAGGGGGACGGAAAGGACAACGCCCTTCAGCTATCCACATCCCGTAAAGTGGGACCCGGTTTACGGACAAGATGTGGAAGCCCTAAAGTAAAGAAGGAGATCAGCCGTGACCAAACGCACCGCTGCCAAGCACAAACTAGACCGCCGCATGGGCGAAAACATTTGGGGCCGCCCCAAATCCCCCGTAAATCGTCGTGAATATGGCCCCGGCCAGCACGGTCAGCGTCGCAAGCAAAAGCTGTCGGATTTCGGCATTCAGCTGCGCGCCAAGCAAAAGCTTAAAGGCTATTACGGCGATCTGACCGAAAAACAATTCCGTCGCATCTATGGCGAAGCCGAGCGTGTCAAAGGCGACACCGGTGAAAACCTGATCGGCCTGCTGGAACGTCGTCTGGACGCTGTTGTGTACCGCGCGAAATTTGTGGCAACCGTATTTGCGGCGCGCCAATTCGTGAATCACGGCCACGTTCGTGTGAATGGCAAAAAAGTGAACATCCCATCCTACCGTGTAAAAGAGGGTGACGTGATCGAAGTGCGTGACCGTTCCAAGCAATTGGCCGTTCTGCTGGAAGCCACTCAATTGGCTGAACGCGATGTGCCTGACTACGTCGATGCGGATCACTCTAAAATGACAGCGACATTCGTGCGCACGCCTGCCTTGGGCGACGTGCCATATCCTGTGATGATGGAACCAAATCTGGTGGTGGAATTCTACGCGAAGAACTAATCTTCGCCACCCCATTTCGAAACTTCCAAGGGCTGCGCATTTGCGCGGCCCTTTTTCTTTGCGATTAGCTGCGCATTAACTGTCTGAAAATAGGCCTAACCCCCTGTTTTGATTTCAGTTAACATGCATCAAAATAGTTCCATTATTCCGGAATAGTGGAACTATTTCGGCGCGGTTCCCAGGCTGAATTTTGAGACTGGTTTTGCGGGCAAATAGGTGCTGTTACAGCGGCAGGGGGCGGCCCTCGGCAATGGCCTCCATCGCAAAATAGGACGTCACCGAATCCAGATCGACCTTTTCGATCAACCGTTGATAGACGCGGTCATAGCTGGCCATATCTTCGGTCACTACCTTGAGCTGATAATCGTAATCCCCACCGATGCGATGAAAATCGACCACCTCGGGAATGGTCAGCACATGGCTGCGAAACCGCGTCAGCCAATCCGCCGAATGGTGCCGCGTGCGCAACATCACAAACACCACCAGCCCAAGGCCCAATTGCTCGCGATCCAGTCGCGCGGTGGCCCCTTGCAACACCCCCGCCGTGGTCAAGGCTTGCAGCCGTCGCCAGCACGCGTTTTGCGAGATGCCGATGCGGTCGGCCAATTCACGCTGTGACAGATCGGCATTCAATTGCAGCTCTTTTAGAATGCGACGATCAATATGATCTGCTAATCCCTGTTTCATGTGGTCAAATGACAACTAAATAGGCACAAAATCAAGTAAATAGGTGAATTTTATTCGCAATATTGGGGATATTCTTGCCAAAACAGGAGAAATCATGCCCCTACAGTCGTTTAAATCCGAGATTGCAACAAAAACCCCGCTGGCCGACCTGCGCGCTGGTTTGATTGGAGAGGGCGTGATGATCCCGGGGGCGAATGGCCCTGTGCCATTGGTTTACGCGGACTATGTGGCCTCGGGTCGCGCGCTGCGGCAGGTCGAGGATTTCATCAACGAGCGAGTGCTGCCTTTCTACGCTAACAGCCACACCGAGGCTTCGTATTGCGGCGGCTACATGACCCGTTTGCGCGAAGAGGCGCGCGGTGAAATCGCCCGCCTGACCAAAGCGTCTGACGCCTGTTCGGTGGTCTTTACGGGGGCGGGGGCCACGGCGGGTCTGAACAGGTTGGTGAATCTTTTGGGCGTGAATACCGCGCAGAATCCGGTGGTGTTCATCGGTCCTTATGAGCATCATTCAAACATGTTGCCATGGCGCGAAAGCAAGGCCGAGGTGGTGGAAATCCCCGAAGCCGACGGCGGCGGGCCGGATCTGGCGGTGCTTGAACAGGCGCTAAAGGACCACGCAGCATCGGACCTGATGATCGGCAGCTTTTCCGCCGCGTCAAACGTAACAGGGATTGTGACCGACCCTGATCCGGTGTCGCGCCTGTTGAAACAACACGGTGCATTATCGGTTTGGGATTATGCCGGAGGGGCCCCCTATTTGCCAATAGATATGCAATGCGGAACGGATGTCGAAAAAGATGCTGTGGTGGTTTCAGCCCATAAGTTTGCCGGTGGGCCAGCGGCGTCGGGCGTGTTGATCCTGCGCAGATCTGCGGTGCAACAAAAGGTGCCCAGTTGGCCCGGTGGGGGCACGGTTTGTTTCGTTTCGCCATGGAACCACGACTATACCAACAACCTGTCCGAGCGCGAAGAAGCGGGCACCCCCAACGCAATTGGCGACATCCGTGCCGCATTGGTTTTCCTGATCAAAGAAGCTGTCGGCGAGGCGACCATTGCCACGGTCGAGGCCGAATTTGTTCAGATGGCGCGGGCGGGTTGGGCCGCCAATCCGCGCCTGACGTTGCTTGGCAATGAGACCGCCCACCGTTTGCCGATTTTTTCATTCGTGGTGCGTGATGGGGCCGGCAAGATGGTATCGGAACAGATGTTCACCCGTATGTTAAGCGACATTTACGGCATTCAGGCCCGCGGTGGTTGTGCCTGTGCAGGGCCATATGGCCACCGGTTGCTGGGCATTGATCACGCCTATTCTGATCAGCTGCGCCGCGAAATTTTGGCGGGCAATGAAGTGCATAAACCGGGCTGGGTGCGGCTGAATTTCGGTTACCTGATGTCGGATGAAACGGTGCAGTACATCATCGATAGCGTTAACGAACTGGCGGTTACATTTGAAAATCTTGCAGACAATTATGCTGCCTAAAGGTTGGCAGCAAAGCAACGGTTGCGAACTGCGTCTGATATGCGGCTGGCAATGCGCCAAATGCTAAGCTAGAACGCTTCTTAACAGGAGTATTATGGCCATGAGCGCAGATATTAATCCGCAACCCGGGATTATGCAGATCAACCTTTACCAAAGCGGCAAAGCGGCCGTTGAGGGGCTGTCGGATGTGGTGAAACTGTCTTCGAATGAAAACCCCTTTGGTCCATCTGACGCGGCCCGCAAGGCCTTCAGCCACGCGGCCCACCAATTGCACCGGTATCCGTCAACCGATCAGGCCCCTCTGCGGACTGCCATCGGCGAAGTTCACGGGCTGGACCCCGAGCGCATTATCTGTGGGGCCGGATCGGACGAAATCATCGCCTTCCTGTGTCAGGCTTTTGCGGGCGTCGGAGACGAGGTTTTATTCACCGAACACGGGTTCTCAATGTACCGCATTTCGGCCTTGGCGGCGGGGGCGACCCCCGTTGAAGCCAAAGAGCGCGAACGCGTCACCGACGTGGACGCGCTGCTGGCGGCCTGCACCGACAAAACGCGGCTGGTGTTTGTGGCCAACCCCAACAATCCGACAGGCACCATGATCGGCGGCAATGAAATGGCGCGATTGGCGGACGGGCTGCCGCCAAAGGCATTGCTGGTTCTGGATGGTGCCTATGCCGAATATGTCGAGGGTTTTGACGGCGGGGCTGGCTTGATTGACGGGCGCGACAACGTTGTGATGACGCGCACCTTTTCCAAAATCTACGGGTTGGGCGGGCTGCGCATCGGCTGGGGCTACGGCCCCAAAGCGGTGATTGACGTGCTGAACCGTGTGCGCGGGCCGTTCAACCTGTCCGAGGCGCAAATGTCAGCCGCCATTGCTGCGGTGCGGGATCAGGACTATGTCACCAAATGTCGTGCTGACAACACCCGCATGCGGGCATGGCTGGCCGAAGCCTTAGCCGAATTGGGGGTGCCCTCGGACACCTCAACCGCCAACTTTATTCTGGCGCGTTTCGCCTCCGAAGCCGAGGCCGTGGCCTGTGACGCCTACCTGAAAACCCAAGGGCTGATTGTGCGCCTTGTGGCCGGATACGGCTTGCCCAATTGTTTGCGGATCACGGTGGGCGACGAGGCCTCCTGCCGCCGTGTGGCTCATGCGGTTGCTGGTTTCAAGGAGGCACAGTGATGGTGCAGATTTATGATCGCGTTGCCCTGATCGGCTTGGGTTTGATCGCCGGATCAATGGCGTTGGCGATGCGGCGCGACGGTTTGGCAGGTGAAATAACCGGCTATGCACGCTCGGCCCAAACACGCAAAACTGCGGCAGACATCGGGCTGGTTGATCGGGTTTGCGACAGTGCGGCAGAGGCGGTTAAAGACGCTGATCTGGTGGTGCTTTGCGTACCGGTCGGCGCGATGGAGTCCGTTGCCCGCGAGATTGCACCACATTTAAAAACCGGTGCGACGCTGTCTGACGTGGGCTCGGTCAAACGCGCGGTGATTGATGCCGTTGGGCCGTTTGTGCCCGAAGGCGTACATTTCATTCCAGCCCACCCACTGGCAGGGACCGAAAAATCTGGTCCGACATCGGGGTTTGCCGAACTGTTCGAAAAGCGTTGGTGCCTGATTGTGCCAGTTGAGGGCACGGACGTTGCCGCAACGCAGCGTTTGCGTGATCTCTGGGTCGGCATGGGGGCGAAAGTCGACGAAATGGAGGCCGACCGACATGATCTGGTATTGGCCGTCACAAGCCACGCGCCACATCTGATTGCCTATACAATGGTCGGTGTGGCCGATGATCTAAGCCGTGTGACCGATACCGAAGTTGTAAACTATTCAGCCGCCGGTTTTCGGGATTTCACCCGTATTGCTGCGTCCGATCCAACCATGTGGCGTGATATTTTTCTAAACAACAAAGACGCAATGCTGGAAATTTTGGGCCGTTTCTCCGAAGAGCTGTTTGCATTGCAGCGGGCTATTCGCGCCGATGATGGCGACCACCTGTTTGACTATTTCAGCCGCACACAGGCGATCCGGCGCGGTATCATAAAGGCGGACCAAGACACGGATGCCGCCGACTTGGGACGGGTGAAAAAGTAGAACATGGGTTTGGTGCGTATATTCATTGTGACTGGGCTCTGTATTTTGGCGGGGCAGGCGGTGCTGGCCAACGCCCCTTCAACATCTTTGCACCCCAAGGCGCGCCCCGTGGGCATCACCAGCTATGTGCCGCACCAGACCAGTGTACCGGTTTTCTATAACGCCCACATTCGTCCCAAACCGCGCCCTGTTACTGTGACAACGGTGCGCTATCGGGGGCCGAGCGAGGTGCAACCCGCCACTCAACCCACTGCCCAGCCGACAGTCCAGCCCACAGTCCAGCCCGAAGCGGCCGTGTTTTTACGAAATGTGCCAGGGTTGCAACGCTCGTTGCGGCCAAAAGCACGGCCCAAAAACATGCGCCGCATCGTTGCGCGTGCAAAAACCGCGCCGATTGCTGTGAGCGGCGAAGTGCGTGGTCCGCGTCGGGGCGCTGTCTGTGGGGACAGGGCCATTCGCGGACAGGCCATTGCCCGCATTCGTGGCCGGATCTCTGCTTGTGGCATTGAAAATCCGGTCAAAATCACCTCGGTTGATGGTGTGGCCCTCAGCACCCCCGCGACGTTGGATTGCACCACGGCAAAGGCGTTGAAACAATGGGTTCACAATGGCGCAAAACCGGCGGTCGGGCGCATGGGCGGCGGCATTAAATCATTACGGGTGGTGGCGCATTACGCCTGTCGGAACCGCAACAATCAGTCGGGGGGCAAGATTTCGGAACACGCCCGCGGTCGCGCCATTGATATTGCCGCGATCAACTTGAACAACGGCACATCCCTGACTGTGCTAAGTGACTGGCGCACAAACCGTAAAGGGTCTGTGCTAAAACGAATGCACAAGGCGGCCTGTGGGCCATTTGGCACCGTGCTGGGGCCGAATGCGAACAGACATCATCAGGACCATTTCCATTTTGATACCGCCAGATACCGTAGTGGAACCTATTGCCGCTAGTTCAGGCGCGGCGCGGGGCCAATCGGCCACGGCCCCAGCAACATCTGCCCGTCTGCAAAATTCAGCGGTGCTTTGATCACATTTTCACCATCCGACATACCCGCCAGTACCCTTAGAGCATTCTGGATGGTTTGGGCAAAATCCGGATCAACCGCATTGGCATTTTCGGCCAGTTGATACATCTCCTGCCAATTGGTGGCGACCAGATCAAGTGTGCCCTTCGGATATCCGCGCGGGTCAATTTGCAAACTCCCACTGGCCTGAAGCTGCACATCCCCCCACAAAATGGTTAGCCCCTTCACCGCCACTTTGGTCAACTGCGGGGTCTTGGCACGGGTTGCAAGCAGGTCCCACGGGTGGGTAAACGTCAAGGTGCTATCGAGTGTTGCACGTTTCAGTGCGGCAGGTTGCTGCTGTTTGGGGTCGATCACGGCGCGCAGTGGCGCGGGCAATGTAATGACGTTGGCCGAGGCCGCCAAATCATAGTGCAGTGGCTCGGTCGGCGTTTGGCGAGTGGCGATGCTGCCATCGTTGATTGTGGTCTTCCACCCCATGTCCGAATTGACACCCAGATTGCGGATCACGATGCTGCTGTGATCTATTTCCAACGCTTTTTCCAGCAACGATCCGGCGTCGAACACCACGCTGCCTTTGATCTCGTCGCTGGTGATCTGCAAGGCCTGATCAGGCAGTTGCAGGGTCTGGCTATGGGGCAGGGCCGCGATGATGTGATAGGGTTTGTAGCTGAGCGCGTGGATTTGGAAAAATGGCGCATGCCAGCTGATATGACCAATCTTATCCGTCACGCTGATATCACTCAGGCGGGTGTCAAACCGGTTTGGAAACCCAAGCACGGTAAGGTCAGAATAGGCAATGTGGATAGGATCATTTGCTGTGTGCTCTTTTGAAAGGTAATCCTTTAATCCGGTTTCAAGCGCGGTGGACCCGATAAACCAATATCCGCCCCATAGGACGAACAATATTATGATTAGACTGATCAGTTTGCGCATTTTGGCCTCTTTAATCCTGCATTGATGTGGTGTTTATAGACATCAGAGAAAAAGGACCAGTTTGATGACGCAATCAGCGATTTGGGTGTTTGGGTACGGATCGCTTTTGTGGAATCCGGGGTTTGAATTTGTCGACAAGCAAGTTGCGACGCTGGGCGAGTATCACAGATCATTTTGCATGCGCTCGATCCATCACCGTGGCACCATCGAGGCCCCCGGTCTGGTGCTGGCACTGGATGCAAAGACAGGCGCGACATGCGACGGGCTGGCCTTTGAGGTCGACGGCAAAAACGCCGCCCAAGTGTTGGACTATCTGCGGGAGCGCGAGCTGATTTCCTCGGCGTATCTTGAGATCGTGTTGCCGATTACCCTGCTTGATGGCCGCAAGGTTCAGGCCGTCACCTATGTGATTGACCCCGACCATGTGCAGTATTGCGGCGACCTGCCCTTGGAAGAGCAGGCAGGCATCATCGCAACGGCCGTCGGAGGGCGTGGACCGAATGACGAATACTTGCACAGCACTGCGGCCCATTTGCATGAATTGGGCATCTCGGATGATGATCTGGACTGGTTGTCGCATCGGGTGAATGCACTGAGCTGAAACTGGCCTGACCTGCGCTCAATTTGCCTGTTGGCATAGGGACACCATCGCACTATCGTTGGCAAAACAACATAGACAGGTCAGGAAACGCCTATATGGACCAGCCGGATTTTGAGGCCCAACCGGATATTGAGGCCAAGGCACATTTCACCCAACCGGTGCGTCAGATATTAACGATGCTGATCGTGCTGGGACTTGTCGGGTTTGGTACCTATATTGCCTTCCCGCGCGTTGCGCCTGTGTTTTTGGCCAATCCAATGCTGAACGGCTTTATCCTGTTTGTGTTTTTGATCGGGGTATTTGCGTGTTTCTGGCAAGTGTTTCAACTGGTTACTTCGGTGAAGTGGATCGAGACATTTGTTGCAGAAGGCAAAGACAACCCGACGATAAGCGCGCCGCGCCTGCTGGCCCCGTTGGCGGCGTTGTTGAGCACGCGAGCGGCCAAAATGCAGATTGGGGCGTCGTCATCGCGTTCGATCTTGGATTCGGTTGGCACGCGGATTGACGAGGCCCGCGATATCACCCGCTACATCGTCAACCTGCTGATTTTTCTGGGTCTGCTTGGCACGTTTTACGGGCTGGCGACCACGGTTCCGGCACTGGTCGAAACCATCCGCGCGCTTGCCCCCGCAAATGGCGAAAGCGGTATCGAAGTGTTTGGCCGCCTAATGAGCGGGTTGGAAAAGCAACTCGGCGGTATGGGCACAGCGTTTGCTTCCTCCTTGCTGGGGTTGGCAGGCTCGCTGGTGGTCGGGCTATTGGAGCTGTTTGCCAGCCATGGGCAAAACCGATTTTACCGTGAATTGGAAGAATGGCTGTCGACCATCACACGCGTTGGGTTCTCATCCGGCGACACAGATGGCGGTGAGCAGGGCGTTGTGGCCGGTGTGTTGGATCATATGTCCGAACAGATGGAATCGATGCGCACCATGTTCACCCAATCCGACGTCAGTCGTGCGCTTGTGGACGAGAAACTGAGCCTTCTGACCGCATCCGTGGAGCGTTTGACCGACCGGATGGCGCAAAATATCGGAGGCCCCGAAGCGTTGGATCGGGTCGCCGACGGGCAGGACGCACTGGTCCAATTGTTGACCAAACAGATCGAGGACGGCGGCGCGCACGTGGATGCAGAAAGCCGGATGCGCTTGCGCTCGATCGATGTGCAGCTGTTGCGGTTGCTTGAGGAAATGTCGGCGGGCCGTCAAGAAGTCACCTCAGATCTGCGCAGTGATCTATCCGCACTCACCAAGGCCATTCGCGCGGTGACACCAAAAAGCGGTGATGGCGGGCGGGGGCGGACCTAATGGCCCTCAGTCGTCGCAGTGGGCAAAGGTTTCAGGCCTCGATCTGGCCAGGATTTGTCGATGCGATGACGGCGCTGTTGCTGGTGCTGATGTTTGTGCTGACCATTTTCATGGTCGTGCAGTTTGTTCTGCGCGAAACCATCACCGGACAGGAAACCGAATTGGATGACCTCAGTGCGCAGATCATTGGTCTGGCGGATGCATTAGGGTTGGAACAGCAGCGTAGCACCCGACTGGAAGGTGACATCGCAGAACTCGACAGCACGTTGGACGAGGCCCGCAAAGAGGCTGATATCCGTTTGGCGTTGATCGCATCGCTCACTGCGCAGTCGAATGAACAGACTGCACAGCTGGCACAACAACGCGCCAAGGTTAGCAGTTTTGAAGCCCAAGTCGCCACATTATTGTCTGAGCGCGATGCCGCACGGGGCGAGGGGGCGGCGTTGGCTGAACGGCTGACCGAAGCCCAAGCCGCAAGCGCGGCGCTGATTTCGGACCAAGAAGCTATGCAGTTGGCGCTGGCCAAAGCCCGCGAAGAGATTGATGGCCAACTCGAGGCGGCGCGATTGGCCGCGGCCCGCAAGGATGCGTTGCAGGCCCTGGTTGCGGATTTGCGGGGTCAGGCTGTGACGCGGGATGAAACACTGGCTGACGCATTGGCACGGCTGGACGGCGAAACGGCCCGTAGCGGTGATCTGGAGGGGCGTTTGGCCTCGGTTGAGGGGCAATTGTCGCAGGCAGAGAAAGCCCGTTTGGCCGAAGCCGAAGCGGGGAAAACCCTGCGTGAAAACCTGGCCGGGCTAGAGGCTGAGTTGAGCAAAGAGGAAGCTGCAAAGCTGGCCGAGGCCGCAGCCGCGCAGGCTTTGCGCGAAAGACTGGCCGGGGTTGAGACGGAATTGAGCGAGGAAGAAGTCGCGCGTTTGGCCGATGCCGCCGCCGCACAAGCCCTGCGCGAGCGTCTTAAAAATGCAGATACCGAGCTGACGGCGATGACTCTGGCGCTGGAAGAACAGCGCAAGCGTGCTGAGCAAACCCTGACATTGCTGGCAGCAGCGGAGGCCGCAAAAAGAGTGGCTGATCTGGATGCACAAGCGCAATTGTCGACCGCCGAGGAGCGGGCCGCCTTGCTGGCCGTTGCACAAACTGCGCTATCAAAGCAAGAGGCCCTGACGGCAGAAGAGCAGCGCAAGCTGGCGTTGTTGAACGAGCAGGTGGCAGCATTGCGCACCCAATTGGGTGGTTTGCAGTCGTTGCTGGATGATTCCGCCGCAAAGGACGCGCAAAGCAACGTTCAGTTGCAAGCGCTTGGCTCGCAGTTGAACTCGGCACTGGCCCGCGTTGCAGCCGAGGAAAAGCGCCGCCGAGAGTTGGAAGAGATCGAGCGCAAGCGGCTGGAGGCCGAAACCAAAGATTTAGCACGGTACCGGAGCGAGTTTTTTGGGCAACTGCGTGATCTGTTGGGCCGTGAAGAAGGTGTGCGCATTGTCGGCGACCGGTTCGTGTTCTCAAGCGAGGTTTTGTTCCAAACTGGCGACGTTGAATTGTCAGACGAAGGGCGCGCACAAATCGCCCGCATTGCGTCGATTTTGAAGCGGGTTTCGGATGCGATTCCGCCGGAAATCGACTGGGTTATTCGCGTGGACGGCCATACGGATAACCAGCCTTTGTCAGGTTTTGGTCGCTATCGGAATAATTGGGAGCTGAGCCAGGGGCGGGCCTTGTCTGTGGTGCGCTATATGTCCGAAGGTCTGGGGATTGCGCCGCGGCGTTTGGCGGCGAACGGGTTTGGCGAATATCAGCCGATCAATACGGCGGATACAGACGAGGCCCGCGCGCAAAATCGCCGGATTGAGTTGAAATTCACAGAGCGGTAGGGGCGATCATTCGATCTGAATGCTGATGTTGCTCTGGCCCAATTCAGCCCCGTCACGCATGAGTTTCACCAACCCCGTGTAGTTTCCTGCTGGCCAGCCAACCCCTTTGTTGCGTTTGCCAGCGGCGCGGAAAAACTGCGCTTGTGATTTATCCAGACGGGCCTGATGGTGGATCACTTCGCCTGTGGGGCCATTGATCAGCAGATCCAGAATATCACCCTGCTGCCCACCATAGGCATAGCCCCACAACACCAACGCAGGCGCATCTGTCGGCAGGGTATGGCTATGGGCGACACCGGATTTGACATCGTCATATTTTGGAACGGCCGTGCTAAAGCCGATGTTGATCACACCCGCGCCGACATAAGGCATATCGGCCTGCCACAGGCTGTACCGATCAGTGCCATCGCAGGTCAGGCTGTCATCTGCATCATAGGGGTCGATCACAGTGCCGTTTTTACGCACCGACAAATGAACATGTGGAAACTGGGTCTGGCCGCTTAACCCGACCTCGCCCAGCACATCCCCCTGACTTACCTTTTGGTCGCGTGCCACGATGATCGAGCCCATTTTCAAGTGGCAATACTGGGTTTCCCAGCCACCGGCATGTTTGACCAGAATACCGTTGCCGCATTCTTTGCCCGTGATGTCGGGCGCATCCGCAGCCCCTTGAACAATATCGGGTATGTCGTTCCGGGTGGCGGCAACCACGCCGCTGGCAGCGGCCAACACATCAACCCCTGCCGTCATTGCCGCAAGGCTGGGCAGGGCAAAATCGGTGCCTTTGTGACCGTCATAGGTGAGCGTGCCACAGTTGTAATCGCTGTGATCAGAACCGGCGTCACGGTCAACAAATTGCTGTACGAAACAGGTATCCCCCAGCGTACAATCAATTGGCAGGCTCAGCGGCAGGTCTTTGGCCGCAACGGGAGCGGCCAAAGTTAGAAGCGCAAAAAGGCTGCCGCGGATCATTCGGCCGTCAGCAAGGGGGGCTTGTCACCTGAGGACAGGCGCACTTTTTGCACTGGCAAGATCTGGATATCCAGTTTGCCACCCTTGATCCCGACCTTGACCAAGCCACCTTTGGCAAGTTTGCCAAACAGCAGTTCTTCGGCCAGTGGTTTTTTGATGTATTCCTGAATGACACGGGCCAAGGGGCGTGCGCCCATTTTGTCGTCATAGCCCTTGTTGCCCAGCCAGTCAGCCGCAGCTTTGGTCAGTTCAATCGACACATTGCGGTCCATCAGTTGCGCTTCCAGTTGCAGCACGAATTTTTCGACCACTTGGGCGATCACATCCTTGCTCAGGGTGGCAAAGCTGATGGTGGCGTCCAGACGGTTGCGAAATTCCGGCGTGAACGTGCGCTCGATCGCGGCAGTATCCTCGCCCTCGCGACGATCACGGCCAAAGCCGATCGCCTCTTTGGCCATTTCGGAGGCACCCGCATTGGATGTCATAATCAGGATCACATTGCGAAAATCCACCGTGCGCCCGTTATGGTCGGTCAGTTTGCCGTGGTCCATCACCTGCAACAGGATGTTATATACATCCGGATGCGCCTTTTCCATTTCGTCCAGCAGCAGCACACAGTGCGGGTGCTGATCAACCCCGTCGGTCAGCATGCCGCCCTGATCAAACCCGACATAGCCGGGAGGGGCACCAATCAGGCGGGAAACGGCGTGTTTTTCCATGTATTCGGACATGTCAAAGCGTAAAATCTCGACGCCCAGAACATCGGCCAACTGTTTGGCGACTTCGGTTTTCCCAACCCCGGTCGGGCCCGCAAACAGGTAGTTGCCAATCGGTTTTTCCGGTTCACGCAGGCCCGCGCGGGCCAGCTTGATCGCCGAGGACAAGGCCTCGATCGCCGGATCCTGACCAAACACCACCCGTTTGAGCGATTTTTCCAGATCGCGCAGCACTTCGGTGTCGTCTTTGGATACGGATTTGGCCGGAATGCGGGCCAATTTTGAGACAACCGCCTCGATTTCCTTGACGCCAATGGTTTTGCGCCGCTTGCTTTCCACCACCAGATGCTGGGCCGCACCGGCCTCGTCGATCACGTCGATGGCCTTATCCGGCAGTTTACGGTCGGTCATATAGCGGGCTGACAGCTCCACCGCAGTTTTGATCGCATCCATTGTGTAGCGAATGCCGTGGTGGTCTTCAAAGTAGCTTTTCACCCCTTTGAGGATTTTGATTGTATCCTCGACGGACGGTTCATTCACATCGATTTTCTGGAACCGGCGCGACAGCGCTCGGTCCTTTTCAAAATGCTGGCGGAATTCCTTATAGGTGGTCGAGCCCATGCAGCGAAGCTTGCCACCCTGCAAAGCAGGTTTCAGCAGGTTGGAGGCATCCATCGCCCCGCCCGAGGTGGCACCCGCCCCAATGATGGTGTGAATTTCATCGATGAACAGGACCGCATCGTCGTGTTCTTCAAGTTCGGTCATCACTGCCTTAAGACGTTCTTCAAAATCACCGCGATACCGCGTGCCAGCCAGCAATGCGCCCATATCCAGTGAATAGATCGTGGTTTTGGACAGAACCTCGGGAGTTTCACCTGCTACGATTTTGCGCGCCAGACCTTCGGCAATCGCGGTTTTCCCAACCCCGGGGTCCCCCACCAGCAAGGGGTTGTTTTTGCGACGACGGCATAGCACTTGGATACAGCGCTCAACTTCATGTGTGCGGCCAATTAACGGGTCAATATCACCCTTGGCAGATTTCTCGTTCAGATCGACACAGTATTTTGCCAGCGCGCTTTCTTTTTCTTCGCCCTCGACCTCAAACGCCTCCTCACCGAAATCAGATGCCCCCGTCAGCGGACGGGATTCGCCAAATTCGGGGTCTTTGGCGACACCATGGGCGATGAAATTCACCGCATCATAGCGGGTCATATCCTGATCTTGCAGGAAATAGGCGGCGTTGGATTCACGTTCGGCAAAGATGGCGACCAACACATTGGCACCTGTGACTTCGGTGCGGCCAGACGATTGCACATGGATCGCGGCGCGCTGGATCACCCGCTGGAACGCAGCTGTCGGCACAGCTTCGGAGCCTTCAACACTGGTTTCAAGTGTTGCCAGATCATCATCGATGAATTCAATCAGGGTTTTGCGCAACGCCTCAAGGTCAACATTACAGGCCTGCATCACCTTGGCGGCATCCGGTTCGTCAATCAGTGACAGCAGCAGATGCTCCAGCGTGGCAAGTTCGTGCTTGCGAGCATTGGCCAAGGCCAGCGCGGAATGGATTGCTTGCTCTAGGGTATTTGAAAATGACGGCACGCGTTGTGCTCCTTTGTATATTTAGCGGTTTACCCACTTATGGCCTGATAGTCTTAAAGTTCGGTGTGAATGGCCGCAAATTCAAGTGCTTTTTGTTCACTCATACGCACATTCGCATGGTTATTTCGTGATATCGGGCATTTCTGTCTGGCTGAAACTGTCTTTGCGCCGCCGGATTTCGGCGAAAACCTCGGCGTCGGTGTTGGCATTCATCCCTAGATTCTTGCGAATTTCGGCAGAGGCCGGGCGTAAGAACGGGTTTGTTTCCAGTTCATCCGATAGGCTTGAAGGCACAGTTGGGATGTCTTTGGCGCGGGCCTCAATGGTTTGCTGGATGCGGGTTCGCAATGCGGCGTTGTTTGGTTCGATGGAATAGGCGAAAATGGCGTTCGCGATAGTGTACTCATGGCCGGAATAGACAATCGTTTCGGCGGGCAGGGCGGCTATTTTGCTAAGGCTTTGCCACATTTGCGCGGGCGTGCCTTCAAACAGGCGGCCACATCCCAGTGCCATTAGGCTGTCGGCGGTGAATACGGCAGAACTGTCCGCAAAGTAAAACGCGAGATGATCGTCGCAGTGGCCCGAGACATCCAGCACCCGGCCTGTGCTGTTGCCAACATCAAATATGTCACCCTCGGTCAGGGCAACATCAAGCGGTGGCAGGCGGTGCGCGTCGGCTTTGGAGCCGAGGACCTTGGCACCATATTTGGCGCGCAGCTCTTCAACCCCCTCGACATGGTCGAAATGACTGTGGGTGATGATAATTTGCGTCAGAGTCCAACCAAGGTCGTCCAGCGCGCTGATAATCGGCCCTGCTTCGGGCGCGTCCACAAGCGCGGTTTCACCGCTGGCAGCATCATGCAACAAAAAGGCGTAATTGTCGGAACGGCACGGAATGGTGACAATTTGGAGCGACATGGTGTGTCCTTGTGAAACTAGTGTTACGAGCACTCTTGCCCATTGCGCGGCTGAGCGCAATATTGGTTCCCACAACGAAAGGTGCAAAATGCAACAACCTCCTGTTAAAATGCCCGATAGTGCTCCGATGACCGAAGCCTTGCCGGATGGCCGTCTTTCGGCCCCGTCGGCCGAGAGAAATGCGGATGCGATATTTGAGCGGCTGGCAGGATATGTCCCCGATCGGGGTTTGGTGCTGGAATTGGCCAGTGGCACGGGGCAGCATATCGCAGCCTTTGCACCAAGATACCCGGATGTGGCGTGGCAACCCAGTGATCTGTCGGAAGAGCGCATGCGCAGTGTTGAGGCATGGCGAGCGCATGCGAGTGTGCCCAACCTGCGCACGCCGATCCTGTTTGATGCCAGCGGAGCATGGCCAGAGTGGCCCGAGATCGGGTTGGTCTATGTGGTCAACCTGTTTCATCTGATATCGGATGAACAAGCCTCTGCGGTAATCCGTGGGGCAGCGGCGGCGCTAAACACGGGTGGGCATTTCTTTATTTACGGACCGTTCCGCAGCAATGGCGCGTTTCGCAGTGATGGAGATGCAGCGTTTCACGCCAGCATTTCTGCACAGAATGCGGCCACCGGGTACAAAGACCTAGAGTGGATGGAGGCGGAACTGGCGGCAAGCGGTCTGTCATTGGCCGCAGTCTATGAAATGCCGGCCAATAATCTGGCTGTAGTGGGACGCAAAGCGGGCTAACAGATTTGCACAACGGATGTGCGGAGCGGCCCCTTGTGCGGGGATGCGTTTTGCAACAACTTGTGAGCCAGAATAATGGAAAGGCGCGAGATGACACAGTTTAACCTATTGGGAGTATCCGGCTCTTTGCGGGCGGAATCGTTTAACCGGAGGCTGATCCGTGAAGCGGGGCGGTTGATGGCGAATGCCACATATACCGAGGCTGATCTGGACCTGCCACTCTATAACGGGGACGTTGAGGAAGCCGAAGGCATTCCGGCGGCGGTGCAGCTGTTGGCGGATCAGATCGCGACGGCGGATGCTGTGGTGATTTCGACGCCTGAATATAACCAGTCGTTCTCGGGTGTTTTGAAAAATGCGCTGGATTGGGTCAGCCGGACCGAAGGTGCGCCGTGGGCGGCTAAACCGGTGGCGATTGTGTCGGCGGCGGCGGGCCGTGCAGGCGGGGCGCGGGCGCAATATGCGTTGCGGCTGGCGATGACGCCGTTTCGGCCACGCCTGTTGATGGGCCCCGAGGTTATGGTGGCAGGGGCGCAAGGTCAGTTTGACGGCGGCCAACTGGCCGAGGGCGAGGTTTATGAACGTTCGCTGACAGCACTGATGAAGCTGCTGAAAGCCGAGGCGAAGCTGATCGCATCCTGACTGGCGTTTTTGTGTAAGGCGGTTATGGTGCAGGTAAATGCAACTAAACGAGACCCGATAAATGCACCTTGATGTGCTGGATCTAAAAGCCTTCTATTACCGTTCCGCGCTGGGCCGTTCGGCACAGCGGGCGGTCCGTGATCGCGTGGTCGAGATGTGGCCCGAAGCCAAAGGCCAGACCGTGGTTGGCTTTGGCTTTGCCGTGCCCTTGTTGCGCCCTTACCTTGCCGAGGCCCGCCGCGTGATCGGGTTGATGCCCGGCCCGCAAGGCGTGATGCCGTGGCCCGTGGGCATGAAAAACGTTGCCTGTCTGGTTGAGGACACCCTGTGGCCGCTGGAAACCGGCTCGGTGGACAAGTTGGTGGTAATGCACGGGCTGGAAACCAGCGATCATCCGTTTGACCTGCTTCAGGAATGTTACCGCGTGCTGGGGCCAGGTGGACGGGCGCTGTTTGTGGTGCCCAACCGCGTCGGCATGTGGGCCCGTAACGACCACACCCCGTTTGGCTATGGACGACCCTACAGTATCGGTCAGTTAGAGGCTCTGCTTAAAAGCCACGGCTTGATCCCCGAACGCCATTTTGGTGCGCTCTATGCGCCGCCGTCGCACAAACGGTTCTGGCTGCGCACGGCTGCGTTTTGGGAAAAGGCAGGGCGCCGTATTCCGACCGTGGTGGCGGGCGGGGTGCTGATGGTTGAAGTCAGTAAACAAATTCCTGCCCCCAAAAGGCCGGGGTTGTCAGAGGCCGTTCGGCGTCCGTTGCGGATACTGGAGGGGATGAAATCACCCGAGGCCAAGCCGGTCTGATTTGGCAGAAACGGCCATATGACTCGCATATGAAAACCATATGAATTCCATATGATCTTTTCGCAGGGCGGTAGGTAGCCGACCAAGCCGCCTTCAATTACCCCCTATCAGCCCCATTCATAGGATTCGACGATCACCCATTTGCTCTGGCGCAACGCGTTTAGAAATTCGGCCTGTTGGTCGCAAATGTGAGGCGGAACGGTTCCAGACTTGGTGGCGGTTCGTTCCAGACACTCCTTATCAAAGGCAAATGCTTCGTCCACAAACATGAGATAAGCGCTTTTCTCGTCGACTGGATTGCTGCAATCGACCTCCCTGGCTTTGAATCGGTTGAAGAATTCACGACGATCCCACCATAAAGGGAACTCGAGGATTTGACCGGGCTCTGATTGTCGGTCGAAATACAAATTTGGATATAGGTAGAGGCGTTCAGCTCGAGCAGGCATAAACGGTCCTTTCTAGACAAATTCGTCAGTAACACAGAAAGAATAGTGACGTCCAAATGGGTTGTCCATGCGGACTGTTGTGTCCGTAGAAAGACAGAGTCTTTTGGGAATCAAGAATGCTTTTCAAGTATCCATTAGATTGTCCAGAGCGTGGCATGGCACAGTTCGCATTTAAGGGCTCGAAGCCGCCGCTTACTGTATTTCCCGCCAATGACCGATTTCCATTCCCAGAGATCGCCAGACAGCGCGGCAAAACAACGGGTGCTTTCTGGGTCTCAAATTTGACGCCACGCATGTTTGCTAACCAAAGTAAGATTCGCTTGACCGCCCCTTGAATTCGGTGCCCCGGAACATGCTTTGCCAACGCATAATGACGCAGCATCGCTAAATCCCTATTATTACTGGGCAATGAGTTTCACATAAACGTGCATTCACCGTTGCCCCGCCAAATCTCCTCTGCTACACCCTGCACGAAATTCGGTGCATGCATACGTATGTGCCACAGTCGTCCCTTGCGTAAATTCGCGCAAACTATGTGGGACCAGGACAGCGGAAGGGTGGACGTGTCTGAACCAGCTTCAATCTCATCTGGCATCGCCGCGCGCTATGCGACGGCCATTTTTGAATTGGCCAAAGACGGTAAAAAACTGAAAGTACTCGAGGGTGACGTAAACACTCTTGATGCCTCACTTGCCGATAGCGCCGATTTTAATGCCTTGATCAATTCCCCGATCTACACCCGCGCACAGCAGGGTGAGGCCATCACGGCCATTGCCGGGAAAATGAAACTCTCGCCTATCGTGAAAAACACGCTGGGCCTGATGGCGTCAAATCGCCGCCTTTTCGTGTTGCCGCAACTGGTGGCAGCCCTGCGCGATCTGATCGCGGATGAAAAAGGCGAAGTGACTGCCGAAGTGACGTCGGCAAAAGCACTGACAAAAGCACAGAGTGACAAACTTGCCAAAACGCTGAAAGCCAGCGTTGGCAAAGATGTTATTATTAAATCCTCCGTCGATGAGTCCCTCATCGGCGGTTTAATCGTTAAAGTGGGCTCGAAGATGATCGACACCTCGATCAAATCCAAGCTCGGTAACCTCCAGAACGCAATGAAAGAGGTCGGATAATGGGCATCCAAGCTGCTGAAATATCTGCGATCCTTAAGGACCAGATCAAGAATTTTGGGAAAGAGGCCGAAATGGCCGAAGTTGGCCGTGTGCTAAGCGTCGGTGACGGCATTGCACGTGTTCACGGGCTGGATAACATCCAAGCCGGTGAAATGGTCGAATTCCCCGGTGGTATCCGTGGGATGGCGCTGAACCTTGAAGTCGACAACGTTGGTGTTGTTATCTTCGGGACCGACCGTGACATCAAAGAAGGTGACACAGTCAAGCGGACCAAATCCATCGTGGACGTTCCTGTCGGGGACGAATTGCTGGGGCGCGTTGTTGATGGCCTTGGCAACCCGATTGACGGCAAAGGCCCGGTCAAAACCAAAAAACGCGCTGTTGCGGATACGAAAGCTCCGGGCATTATCCCGCGTAAATCGGTTCACGAGCCAATGGCGACGGGTCTGAAATCTGTGGATGCGATGATCCCGATTGGCCGTGGTCAGCGCGAGCTGATCATTGGTGACCGCCAAACAGGTAAAACGGCTGTGGCTCTGGATACGATCCTGAACCAGAAATCGTATAACGATGCGGCTGAAACCGAATATGACAAACTATACTGTATCTATGTAGCGATTGGGCAAAAACGCTCGACCGTGGCGCAGTTGGTGAAGAAACTGGAAGAATCCGGTGCGATTGAATACACAACCGTTGTGGCCGCGACCGCTTCTGATCCGGCACCAATGCAGTTCATTGCACCCTATGCTGCGACCGCGATGGCCGAGCATTTCCGCGACAATGGCCGCCACGCGCTGATCATTTATGATGATCTGTCAAAACAAGCCGTGTCTTACCGTCAAATGTCACTTTTGCTGCGTCGTCCGCCAGGACGCGAAGCCTATCCTGGCGACGTTTTCTATCTGCACTCAAGATTGTTGGAACGCTCCTCAAAACTGAACGAAGATTTCGGTTCGGGTTCCCTGACAGCGCTGCCAATCATTGAAACACAGGGCGGCGACGTTTCGGCGTTTATTCCGACCAACGTGATTTCGATCACCGATGGCCAGATTTTCCTTGAAACAGAACTGTTTTACCAAGGCATCCGCCCTGCTGTGAACACAGGTCTTTCGGTGTCTCGTGTGGGCTCATCTGCGCAGACCAATTCGATGAAATCTGTTGCGGGTCCGGTCAAGCTGGAACTGGCGCAGTATCGCGAAATGGCGGCGTTTGCCCAATTCGGGTCTGACTTGGATGCGTCAACGCAAGCCATGCTTAACCGTGGTGCGCGTCTGACCGAGTTGATGAAACAGCCACAGTATTCACCTTTGACAAACGCTGAAATCGTTTGCGTGATCTATGCCGGTACCAAAGGGTATCTGGATGCGGTTACCGTAAAAGACGTTGGTCGTTTCGAAGAAGGTCTGCTGGCACATCTGCGTCAGAAAAATGCCGACCTGTTGACTGAAATCACCGACAAAGACCCAAAGATCAAAGGTGAAATCGAAGACAAGATCAAAGCGGCACTCGACGCATTCGCAGCGGATTTCGCATAACTTTCATGGCTAAGGGTAGGAATTGGTAAATGCCAAATCTTAAGGACCTAAAAAACCGGATCGACAGCGTCAAGAACACGCGTAAGATCACCAAAGCCATGCAAATGGTTGCCGCGGCGAAATTGCGCCGCGCACAAGAAGCTGCCGAACAAGGCCGTCCCTATACAGCACGTATGAATGCTGTTTTGGGCGGGCTGGCAGCATCGGTAGGTGATTCTGAATCAGCCCCTAAACTGCTTTCGGGCAGCGGGGCGGATAGCGTGCATTTGTTGGTGGTTATGACCGGTGAACGCGGACTTTGTGGCGGGTTTAACTCGTCCATCGTCCGGATGGCGCGTATTGAGGCTGAAAAGCTGACGGCCGCTGGCAAAACGGTGAAAATGATTACGGTCGGCAAAAAAGGCCGTGATCAGTTGAAGCGTGAATATGGTGATCAGATGATCAACCATGTTGACCTGACTGATGTGAAACGCGTTGGTTACGCCAATGCGCATGACATCGCACGCGATGTTCTGGGCCGCTTTGCCGAGAACGAATTTGACGTTGCGACGATTTTCTACAATGTTTTTGAAAATGTTGCCTCGCAAATTCCAACCAAGCAGCAAATCATTCCCGCAACGTTTGAGGCATCCGCCGAACCCGGTACGGTTTATGATTACGAGCCGGGCGAGGACGAGATCCTGAAGGATCTGTTGCCGCGCGGTGTGGCCACGCAAATTTTCTCGGCTCTGCTGGAAAATGGCGCGTCCGAGCAAGGTGCACGGATGAGCGCGATGGACAACGCAACACGTAACGCTGGCGATATGATTGATGCACTGACAATTGAATTTAACCGTTCACGTCAGGCGATCATCACCAACGAGCTGATTGAAATTATTTCGGGTGCGGAAGCACTCTAGAAAAAGCGGAGATTTGAAAATGGCAAAAGCGAAAGCAACAGGCAAAGTCACGCAGGTGATTGGTGCCGTCGTTGACGTTCAGTTTACGGGTGATCTGCCCAATATTCTGAATGCTGTCGACACAACAAACAACGGCAAAAAACTGGTGTTGGAAGTTTCCCAGCATCTGGGCGAAAACACAGTGCGCTGCATTGCGATGGACGGGACCGAAGGCCTTGTGCGTGGCGAAGCCGTGACAGACACGGGTGCGCCGATCTCGATGCCGGTTGGCTCCGCGACGCTGGGCCGTATCCTGAACGTGATCGGCGAGCCGGTTGACGAAAAAGGCCCTGTGAAAACCAAAGAAACCCGTGCGATCCACCAAGACGCACCGGATTTCGCCGACCAGTCCACCGAGGCTGAAATCCTGATTACAGGCATCAAAGTGATCGACCTTTTGGCCCCCTATACCAAGGGTGGTAAAATTGGTCTGTTCGGTGGTGCCGGTGTTGGCAAAACCGTTCTGATTATGGAACTGATCAACAACATCGCCAAAGTGCACTCGGGTGTGTCTGTGTTTGCGGGTGTTGGCGAGCGGACCCGTGAAGGGAATGACCTTTACCACGAGATGATTGAATCCGGTGTTATCGTTCCTGACAATCTGGAAGAGAGCAAAATTGCGCTGGTTTACGGCCAAATGAACGAACCTCCCGGTGCGCGTATGCGTGTTGCGCTGTCCGGTCTGACATTGGCCGAGCAGTTCCGCGATGAAACCGGCGCTGACGTGCTGTTCTTCGTTGATAACATCTTCCGCTTTACCCAAGCCGGTTCCGAAGTTTCGGCGCTGTTGGGTCGTATCCCATCCGCTGTGGGCTACCAGCCAACGCTGGCCACTGATATGGGCACCATGCAGGAACGGATTACATCGACCAAAGCTGGCTCGATTACATCGGTTCAGGCGATTTATGTGCCTGCGGATGACCTTACCGATCCGGCCCCTGCGACATCGTTTGCGCACCTGGATGCGACAACCGTTCTTGACCGTGCGATTTCCGAGCTGGGGATTTACCCGGCTGTTGATCCGCTTGGCTCGACGTCTCGTTTGCTTGACCCGGCCTTGGTTGGCGAAGAGCACTACTCGGTTGCCACTGACGTTCAGCAAGTTCTGCAACGCTATAAATCGCTGCAAGACATCATCGCGATTTTGGGCATGGACGAATTGAGCGAGGAAGACAAACTGGCCGTGGCCCGTGCGCGTAAAATCCAACGCTTCCTGTCACAACCCTTTGATGTTGCGAAAGTATTTACCGGCTCTGACGGTATTCAGGTTCCAATGGAAGATACAATTGCATCGTTCAAGGCTGTTGTGGCTGGCGAATACGATCACCTGCCCGAAGGTGCCTTCTACATGGTTGGCGGCATCAGCGACGTGATTGCAAAAGCCGAGAAAATGGCCGCAGACGCAGCTTAAGGAGTTTGGCCAATGGCTGACACAATGCAATTTGATCTGGTCTCGCCCGAACGCAGCCTCGCATCGCTATCTGCGGCCGAGGTGCAAATTCCGGGTACGGAAGGCGACATGACAATCCTGCCGAACCACGCACCGGTTTTGACCACATTGCGCCCCGGCGTGGTGAAGGTTTCAGGCCCGGACGGGGAACTGGATTATGTGGTCACCGGTGGTTTTGTCGAGATTTCGCATGAGGGCGTTTCGGTTTTGGCTGAACAAGCCCATCTGGGTACCGAAGTGAAGAAAGAAGACCTTGAAGGTGTTCTGACTTTCGCCCGCGAGCAGGCCGAAAAAGCTGATGATGCAGACAAGAGTACTGCTGAAAAGCTGGTTGCCGATATGGTGCAACTGCTTGAGGATATGGAATAATTCCTGCCTTGAGTAGATGAATTTGAAAAAGGCTCCGATATTTCGGGGCCTTTTTTATTTGTTCTTTGTTTATTAGCTGGTATTTGATTTTTTGATTGGCCAAAGTGGGTTTAATCGCCAAAGAGGACCGGATGAAGAAGCTGCACAGTCACTTGCTCGGGATTGAAAACGGATCAATCATGCTGTTCTCGGACTATCAGCATGATGGTGTGATGTGGACCGGCAGCGGCGAACGTGAATTTCGCAAAATCGTGGAGTTCAAAGAGCCGTTTTTGAGCGCGCCTGTCGTTCAGCTGGGCCTTTCAATGTGGGACTTTGACAATGGCACCAACCAGCGGGCGGATATTTCCGCCGAGATGGTGAATGCCGAAGGTTTCGCGCTGGTTTTTCGCACATGGGGCGATACCCGAATTGCGCGGGTGCGGGCGGACTGGATTGCTTTTGGTGAAGTGAGAGGCGAAGACGACTGGTCGCTATATTAGCGCCTAGTTCTTTTGCCCCCATTTGCTGCCCTTATAAAGCGGCGATAGTGTTTCGACATCAAACAGGGAAGATACAGAAGAGCCTTCACATGTGTTTAATATCGCCTGGGAAAAGAGCGGTGCCGTTGGCACGATGCGGATTTTGCGAGAATCTTTGACGGGCTGGGTTGCCATGATTGAATCCGTGATCACAAGGTGTTTCATCACCGAATTTTCAATCCGCTCAACGGCGGGGCCGGACAGCACACCATGGGTAATATAGGAATGCACTTCGAGCGCCCCGTGGTCCATAATGACTTCGGCTGCCTTGCACAGGGTGCCAGCCGTGTCGCAGATGTCATCCACGATGATACAGATTTGACCCTCAACGTCGCCAATCACCTTCATTTCGGCAATCTCGCCAGGTTTTGAGCGGCGTTTATCGACGATGGAAAGGCCACTGCCGGTACGTTGCGCCAAATCACGGGCACGCGCCACACCACCAGCATCCGGGGAAACAATCGTGACCTTATCCATCCGGTCGCCAAAGTGGTGCATGATATCAAGTGCGAACACCGGCGAGGCATAGAGGTTATCAACCGGAATGTCGAAGAACCCCTGAATTTGGGTGGCGTGCAGGTCCATCGTAAGCACACGATCAACGCCAGCCTCGACGATCATATTGGCCACCAGCTTGGCTGAAATAGGTGTGCGGGCCTTGGTGCGGCGATCTTGGCGTGCGTAGCCAAAGTAGGGGATCACGGCGGTGATACGGGCGGCCGACGAGCGGCGCATCGCATCAGCAATGATCAACAATTCCATCAGGTTATCATTGGCAGGTTTCGAGGTCGGCTGGATGATGAAAACATCCTCGTCGCGGACGTTCTCGTAAACTTCGACAAAAATTTCCTGATCGTTAAACTGTTCAACCCGGGCATCCAGAAGGCCAATATCCTTGCCCCCGTTCATCGTCGCGTATCGGGCGATTTCCTCGGCCAGCGGGCGGTTGGCGTTTCCTGAAATAAGCAGCGGTTTGGTCGATGTCAGCATTATAGCAGATCCCCGTGTGGCAGCAGGTTGTCACAGATTCGTGACGTTGACACCGCTTACCATCCGGCTAGGCTTATGGGAAGGAAAACGCGAGCAAAGGGCCGTTAAAATGACCAATATCGACTATTATTTTTCCAGCATATCACCATTCACATATTTGGCGGGCACACGGTTGGAACAAGTCGCAAAAAAACATGGCGCAACGATAACCTACAAGCCGCTAGATATTATGGCACAGTTTGCGCGTACCGGCGGCATTTCCCCCAAGGATCGCCACCCCTCGCGGCAGGAATATCGCGCGCAGGAATTGCGCCGTCAGTCGGCTAAAACGGGTCTGGCCTTGACCATGCAGCCGGCGTTTTTTCCAACCAACATGGCACCCAGTTCCTATGCGATTATTGCCGCACAAAATGCAGGCGGCGGCGATGTCGGCGCTTTGGTGCATTCTCTCACGGCGGCCTGTTGGGCGCAGGAATTGGATGTCTCTGATGAAGCCGTGATTCGCACCTGTTTGTCTGAGGCAGGGTTTGATCCTGAACTGGTCAATTCGGGGATGCTGCAGGGGGCTGAAACCTATGTTCGCAATCTAGAAGATGCTGTTGCGGCGGGGGCATTTGGCGCGCCGTTTTACATCACCGATCAGGATGAGCGGTTCTGGGGCCAAGACCGGTTGGATGATCTGGATTGGTATCTGGAGAGCATAGCCTAACAGATGGTGTACTCACAGATCTGGGGCACGGGTCCACAAGAGGCGCTGATGTTGCATTGCACAATGGCGTCATCCGGCGCTTGGCAGGGGGTGGCAGGGCATCTGGGGGCCGGGTTGACCATGACCGGCCTTGATCTCCGGGGCCACGGCAAGTCCGAAGACTGGGACGGTGTCACAGATTACCACAGCATTTGCACCAAGGATGCGGAGGGATTTTTGACGCGCCCTATGCATTTGATCGGTCACTCGCTTGGGGCGACGTTGGCATTGCGGTTGGCGTTGGAACGTCCTGAAATGGTGCGCAGTCTGACCATGATCGAGCCGGTGTTTGCGGCTGTCGTGAAAGGGACTGATGTCTATGCCGAATATATGACCAAGTTCCAGCCATTTAAAGATGCAGTGGAGCGCGGGTCATATGAGGCCGCCGCAAAGGCGTTTTCGCAAGAATGGGGTACGGGGTCTGATTGGGCCACATTGCCTGCGCAAACGCGGGCCCATGTGACCACACGCATTGGATTTATCCCCGCCGTCGAGCCAGCCGTTTCCGAGGATAATGCTGGGATGGCCGCCGAGGGACGATTGGAGGCTGTGGGCTGTCCAGTCTTGTTGATCGAAGGCCGCAATTCACCGGACATTATTGCGGCGATCAATGCGGCATTGGCGGCGCGGTTGCCTGACGTTTTGCGGGTCACGATTGACGGGGCTTCGCATATGGCCCCGATAACTCACAGCGCGCCGGTGGCCAAGGCGATTGCGGATTTTTTGAAGCTCTAACACCGCTCATCGCGCCCTTGCGGGTGCTTTTCGCTGGTGGGACTGACGAAAGCTGTAAAGCTTGGTGAACGTTTGCTTACCCGCGCACCAAGGCCAAAAACCGGTCAATATTGTCATTCGTAGTGGACCAGTCACACACCAGTCGCGCGGACAGAACCTCGTCGGGGTTTTCACCTTCCAACTCGCCCTCAATCACGTGGTATTGCGCGCCCGCCTCATGCAGCCGCGCATGCCCTGCGCGGGGCCATCCGGCAAAGATGATATTGGCCTCGGGCTCGTGTAAAAACGATGTCGCTTGCATTTGCTTTAACCCGGCTGTCAGCCGCGCCGTGGCGGCATTGGAAGACCTTGCAAGGTCCAGCCACAGATCATCCGTCAAATAGGCCGACATTTGCGCCGCCAAGTAGCGGTTTTTGGAGGGCAGATGCGCGCCCCGTTTACGGCGCAGCTCGAATTCCCAAGCGTGTTTTGGATCAAAGAAAATTACCGCTTCCACGCCCATACAGCCATTTTTCGTACCGCCAAAGCTGACCGCATCAATGCCAGCTTTCCACGTCATTTCAGCAGGGGTACAGCCAAGCGCCACCATTGCATTGGCAAACCGCGCCCCGTCCAGATGGGTCGGCATGCCGTAGGATTTGGCGATCTTGCAAAGCTCGGATATTTCATCCACCGAATAGACAGTGCCGCGCTCGGTCACTTGGGTGATCGACACGGGGCCACGTTGTGGGCCGTGGACGCCGCGGGTTTCCTCGGCCTCGATCTTGCGACGCAATTTGCCGGTGTCCATTTTCGCATTGGGCGCACCGACGAGGGTCAGCTTTGTGCCGCCAGTAAAGAATTCTGGCGCGTTGCACTCATCCTCTTGGATGTGGGCAACGGGGGAACAAAAGATGGTTTCCCACGGTTGCGTAAGCGTCGCAAGGATCAGGGAATTGGACGCTGTGCCCGTCGAGACCAAATAGACGGCGGCCTCAGGGGCCTCGAAGATGTCGCGGATTTGGTCGCGGACCTTGTCCATCATCGCGTCGTCCCCGTAGGGCAGGGCATAGCCCGTGTTGGCGTCGTTCAGTGCCTCCATTATTTTTGGATGCACGGGGCCAGTGTTGTCAGAAGCAAAAAACATCTACAGATCCTCGATTATATGGTCTTCCCAATCTTCTTCGGGCACTTCAAATTCCGGCACGGTCCAGCCACGCACCGACTCACCCGCCTCATGCACCGTCTCATTGCTGCCCGATATTAGCGGGTGCCAATCGTAAAGTGGTGTGCCGTCGTAAACCAGGCGGTACGCGCAAGTGAGCGGCATCCAATAGGCGACTTTACTGATGTTTTGGGGGTTCAGTTGCACGCATTCGGGTACGAATTGCAGGCGGATGTCGTATTGGCCGCAGTGGCAAGTTTCATTGTCAAGCAAACGACAGGCTACGCGGGTGAAGGCGACTTCGTTCGTGTCAGGGTCTTCCAGCTTGTTTAGGCAGCATTTGCCACAGCCATCACACAGCGCTTCCCATTCTTTGGGGGTGAGGTTTTTTAGAGGAACCTTTTCCCAAAAGCGATCGCGCAATCCGCCGCGTTTGATTGGATCGTTAGACATTCGAGAGAATTTCGCGCACCCGAACAACATCTGCGTTCATTTGGCTGATCAGCGATTCTAGGCTATCGAACTTTTCCTCGGGGCGCAGGTGTTCGACCAAAGCAACCGAAACATGGCTGCCGTATATATCGCCTTGAAAATCAAGGATAAATGTCTCAAGATTTGGCCGATTTTCACCAAACATTGGCCGAACGCCCATACTGGCGGCACCGTTATAGTTGCCGGCATGGGGCCCATCCAGGACATCGATTTTCACGGCATAGACGCCAAACTTCGGCGGGTGCAGGCCCGTGATCGACATGTTGGCGGTGGGAAAGCCCAATTCACGTCCACGCTGATCGCCGCGAATAACCTCGCCCTCGATCCGGTGCCAGTGGCCCAGCATATTGGCGGCATCAGCAGGACGCCCGTCGGTCAGGGCATGGCGAATGGCGGTGGAGGAAACCTGCCCGTTGCCAACCTCGATCAGCTCGGCCACGGTGACACCAAAGCCCATCTCATCCCCGAACCGGACCAGATCAGCTGCGTTGCCACTGCGCCCTTTGCCAAAGTGGAAATCAGCCCCGATCACCACATGTTTCAGGCCCAAACCATCACGGATCACATTGCTGGCGAATTCTTCGGCGGTCAGATTGGACAGGATGTTGTTGAAGTTCAGCTCATAGAGCTTTTCAACGCCGATTTTTTGCAATTGGCTGGCGCGCGCCTCGGCCCCCATTAAGCGAAAGGCGGGGGCGTCGGGCGCAAAGTATTGGCGCGGATGTGGCTCGAATGTCACCACACCCAAAGGGCAGTTCAGTTGCCTGGCCTGCTCGCGGGCAATGTCGATCACCGCTTGGTGACCCAAGTGGACGCCGTCAAAATTGCCAATCGCGGCGGAGGCACCACGGTCTTGGGGATCGGCAAACTGATAATCGCGGATGATCTGCATGGGATGTGGTTAGCTTTTGGCGCGGCTGGGTGCAAGCACCAAGGCGTCGCCCTTGATCACCACGGTGTCGCCAACTTTGGCCACGCAGTCCAGTGCGACACGTCCTTTTTCGGGCATGATGTCGGTGACCGTGACCGTGGCAGTGACAACCTCACCGATCCGCACCGGGGCTGTGAAGCGCAGGTTTTGCGACATGTAGATCGAACCATGGCCGGGCAGGCGCTCGCCAATCAGGGCCGAGAACAGCCCCGCCGACAGCATGCCATGCGCAATGCGGGTTTTGAAAATTGAGGCCTCGCCTGCGGCTTGATCGAGATGCAGCGGGTTGCGGTCTTCGCTGACTTCGGCAAACAGGTTGATTGCATGCTCGTCAATCACTTTGGTGATCGAGCGGTTCATGCCGATTTCAAGGTCTTCCAGATAGATGGTGCCGATTTCAGTCGTGCTCATGGTGATGTCCTAGCGCAGTTGGCCAATGGTGTAGCGGGCCGATGTCATTTCTTTTGTGAGGTAGGCGTCAAGCGCGGCCGCGTCCGGTTGATGGGTGGTTTTGGTTTCAGCCGCAGCCAAGCCGCCCGAGATAAACAGCGCGTCAAGGTCTTCGCCCATCGCGCCCTTGATGTCGGTTTTGATGCCATCGCCAATGCACAGGATGCGGCCATCAGAGATGCCGGTTTTCACCGCATCCAGACGCCGCCGCGCAAGGTCATAAATGGCGGGGTAGGGTTTGCCAACATAGACCACTTCGCCCCCCATTTCGGTGTAGAGCGCGGCCAGCGCACCGGCGCAATATTCGCGCACGCCGCCACGGTCGACAACCAAATCGGGGTTGGCGCAAAGCAGTTTTAGCCCCTTTTGTTTGGCGAGCAGAAATTCGGGACGCATGACGGCAGGGTCCGCGTGTGGATCAAACGGGCCGATGCAGACAATGCCCTCGGCCTGCTTTAGCGGCACGCGCGTAATGGTGACGGGGTCTTTGACGATGCTGATCGGGTCAAAGAAGCTCAGGTCAGAGTCAGGGCCAATATACCAGACTTTGTTCCCCACAGCGCCACGAAACATCGTGGCCCGTGCGCTGTCGCCGGAACTTGCGATGGTGTCCCAGCTATCTGCGGGCACATTCATGCCCTCGATTTGCTTTTGCACGCTGGAGCGGTGGCGCGGCGCATTGGTCAGCAGCACGACAATGCCGCCTGACTTGCGATACTCTTGCAGAGCGGCAACGGCCTCGGGAAAGGCGATGACGCCATCATGCAGACAGCCCCAGAGATCAACGTAGAGCGCGTCATAACCGCTTGAGATGTCGCTAAGGGCTGTGATGATCTGGGTCACGCTTCAGACTTTCAGGCTGGGGATGATCTGCTTTTTGCGGCTCACAACGCCCGGCAGCACAACACTGTCGCCTGAGACAGGAATGCCGAATGATTTTTCAGCAACCGATTTGACGGCGTCGTTCGGGATGAACAGAGTGGATTGTTCGTTCAGGATATCGACCACAAACAACAACACTTGATCAACACCGTCCTCGGTGGCGACGGCTGTCATGCTGTCCATGATGCTGGCCTGACGGTCCAGAACAATCGCCGGCGCGGTGGTTTCCAGAACCGAAACGCGGAATTTGGTGGTGTCGACATCGAACACTTTGGAATCCAGCCGCAGCAGTTCGGCATTCGAGAAATGCGAGATGTCGGATTTGGCGGTGAACATTTCGGCAGCATAAGACGGGATGTCTAGGCCAAGGTCGGTGGCCAGACGATTTGCCACCTCAATGTCGCGCGGCGTGGTGGTGGGCGAGCGGAACTCAAGCGTGTCCGACAGGATGCAGGACAGGATCAGACCTTTGATGGCATCGGGCATGGTATCAAGGGCCGGTTCGCGCATGATGCTATACATCACAGTGGCCGTGGCGGCGACGGGGCGCATGGTGACGTTGATCGGACCCTTGGTGGACAACCCGCCAACCAGCAGGTGGTGGTCGATAACTTGGCGGATGTCGGCATTGCCGATGTTGGCGGGCAATTCGGCCGGATTGTTGGTGTCAACGATCACGACTTTTTCGCCATCTGCAAGGTCGGTCAGCACCTCGGGGCAGTCAAAGCCCCAACGTTTCAGCACAAAATCGGCTTCGGTGTTTGGTGCGCCCAGCACATAGGCGGTGGCCGGTTTTTTAACGATCTCGTTCAGGTACCAAGCCCAGATCAGGGCGGAGGCTGTGGCGTCGGTATCGGGGGCCGTGTGGCCGAAGATTTTGATCATTGCTGTGTCCGTTCAAATAGGGAGTCGATTTGGCGCTGTTATAGGGTGGATATTCAAAGGTGTCACCCGCTGTTTACCGCGCCGCTCATCAGTCCTACGGCGCTCGGTGCTTGGCGCATGTCGCCATCGGACTGATGAGTGTTTGGGTGACTTGTCGCGTGGCGGAGCGCGCGGTATCCTGCCTTGGAACGCCATCAGGATTACCACATGACCAAACCCCGCGAGACCGACCTATACCCCCCAGTCAAAGCCTACCTTGAGGCGCAGGGCTATGAGGTGAAAGGCGAAATCGGGGCTGTGGATGTGGTCGCGGTTCGGGACGAAGAGGACCCCGTTCTTGTTGAGCTGAAATTGGGGTTTTCGCTGGCGTTGTTGCATCAGGGTATTGCACGCCAAACCATCAGCGATGCGGTCTATCTGGCGGTGCCCCATATCAGTGGCAAAACGGCTAAGGAGAACCTGAACCTGTGCCGCCGCTTGGGGCTTGGCTTGATGACCGTTCGGTTGCGCGACGGCTTTGTCGAGGTGCTGAATGATCCCGCCCCCTACAGGCCGCAAAAATCAGCAAGGCGCAAAACCCGCCTGTTGCGCGAATTTGCCCGTCGGGTTGGGGATCCTAATGCCGGTGGCGCGACGCGGGTCGGGATTGTGACCTCTTATCGGCAGGACGCGCTGCGTTGCGCCACGTATCTGGAGGATGAAGGGGCCAGCAAGGGGGCTGTGGTGGCCAAGGGCGCGGGTGTGCCCAAAGCCACGCGGATCATGGCAAATGACCACTATGGTTGGTTTGAGAGAGTCGAGGTCGGCATCTATATGTTGACCCCCAAAGGCGTTGAGGGGCTGGCCACCTTCGGGCGGGTTGAAAGCCTGGAGCAAATCCAATCTGATTGAGATTATCCAACCTTCCGAACGCGCCGACCTACGTTAACGCGGCCTCGGGGCGGCGGATGAATGCTTGATTCTGATTGGATTGGTTGCGCTCTAAAACCCCTCGACGCGGGTTAGGGCATAGCCGGATTGCTCCAGCATATAGAGCAGCCCAATTTTGCCAGACAGGTGCGCCGCCCCGACCGCCACAACGATATTGTCGGCCTCCTCGGTGGCCGCCAAGATCACCGGCATCCAATTGGCGTTGCGATCTGTCAGCATCTTGGCCTCCATTTCGGCAAACATATTGATGCCGTCCACATTTGCCTTTGTCTGGGTTTCCATTGCCTGAAGACGAGTCAATTCCCAAATCGCGCGGTGGTTGCCTGACAAGTAAGCCTCGGTCAAAGTGGCAATCATCGAGTCCCCCTCATTGGCGGTGATCAACGCCATGCGGACACCGTTTAGTTCATCTTCGGTGTTTTCCGCGCCAAGCAGGGAAAACACCACATCGTAAGCCTCAAGAGCGCGGGTCGGGATGTTGTGAGACTCGGCGCGGGTCATGATGCGTTGATCCACTCCATTTTGTGCGGCCAAACCGGTCATTGCACAGGGCGGAATTGATAGCATCATTGACACATACCAAGGCAGCATTTTGCTGACCATAAAACTAGGGATGCCACGCGCAGACATTTCGCTACTCAAACGTTCCCAGTTCTCGGGAGAAAGACGATCAATCAGAGTGGGCCCGTCGGTGATGAACATCAAGGACGAGTCGGTGAGCATTTCAGTTTTGAGCCGCTCCATCGCTTCACGGTTGGCTTCTAGCAGGATCAAATCTGCGGCCTTGATCGTCGGCCACAGAGGGTCCAGATAGGCGTCAAAACGCGGGTCCGACAGGTGAAACGTGCCCATGATGTGAATGGTGCTGCCGCCCTTGGTGGCGCGCCATAGATTGCCGGACGGGTAGGGGTGCGCCGCAACGGCGGCGTCCAACTTGGCGCGTTCGTTTGCCGGCATGGTTTGCATTAGATTTTCGCCAGTGCATTGGGCGGCGGCGGGCAGCACCCAAAGGGCAAACAAAACGGACAAGATAAAACGCATTACAAAATCCTCGGTTGGGTTGGGGCGATTGGTAACGATACAGGGTTGAAGATCAACACTTGCATCACCCGCCGCGAAAAATTTTGCGTCCTGTGGTATAAGGGGGGGATTTGAACTGGATTGGGAAGAATATGCCATTTTTGGACGTGAACGGGGTGCGGTTGCACTATACTGATACAGGGGCGGGCGACGTGGCTGTGGTGTTTTCACACGGCTTGCTGTTCAGCACCGAAATGTTCGAGCAACAGATCGCGCATCTAAAAGGAAATTACCGCTGTATTGCCTATGACCACCGTGGACAGGGCCAGAGCGCCAGCCCCGAGAGCGGCTATGATATGGATACCCTGACGGCGGATGCGGCCGCGCTTATCACCGCGCTTGGGGTTGAAAAATGCCATTTTGTGGGGCTATCGATGGGCGGCTTTGTGGCGTTGCGCATGGCGCTGGACTATCCTGAACTGGTGCGCTCGATCTCGGTGCTGGACAGCAGTGCCGAACACGAGCCACAGGAAAACCGCGGTAAATACAAAATGCTGAACCTTGTTATGCGCTGGTTCGGGGCGCGGCCTGTGGTCGGGTCGGTCATGCCGATCATGTTTGGCCGAACCTTTTTGCAAGACCCTGCCCGCAAAGAGCAGCGCGATAGATGGCGGCGGTTTTTGGCGCAGGTGCCGGACCGTAAAGGTATGTCAAAGGCCGTCGATGGTGTGATCCACCGGATGGGTGTATTTGAACGGCTGGGCGAGATCAAAACACCAACCCTGATCGCGGTTGGTGAAGAAGACACCGCAACAGTGCCTGAAAAATCCGAACGCATGCATGCCGCAATAGAGGGGTCGCAATTTGTCCGCATTCCGCAAGGCGGCCATGTCTCGACGATTGATGCTCCAGATGCGGTCAATGCGGCCTTATCCGGCTTTTTAGGCAAAGTTGACGGGGCCTAATAAAAAGAATTCGCGCACTTCGGTTGACTCGTCCCCTCAGCACCCCTAAATCCCTTCTGTTAGCACTCGACCCAATTGAGTGCTAATCTGATTTTAACCTTGAGCGAAGGAGCGTTCTTAAGATGGCGTTTACACCTCTTCACGACCGCGTACTGGTTCGTCGCCTTGAAGGCGAAGAAAAAACTGCTGGCGGCCTAATTATTCCCGACAGTGCAAAAGAAAAACCTGCCGAGGGCGAAGTTATCGCCGTTGGTGCAGGTGCCCGCGATGAAGACGGCGATCGCGTTGCGATGGACGTCAAAGCTGGCGACAAAATCCTCTTCGGCAAATGGTCGGGCACTGAAATCACCCTAGATGGTGAAGATCTGCTGATCATGAAAGAAAGCGACATCATGGGCCTGTTGGGCTAGTCGACTTTTTTACCAAAACAAGAATTTTAGGAGTTTTAGAAAATGGCTAAAGAAGTCAAATTCGATACAGACGCCCGTAACCGTATGCTGGTTGGCGTGAATATCCTTGCCGATGCTGTCAAAGTTACATTGGGCCCAAAAGGTCGTAACGTTGTGATCGACAAATCCTTTGGCGCACCGCGCATCACCAAAGACGGTGTGACAGTTGCCAAAGAAATCGATCTGGAAGACAAGTTCGAAAACATGGGCGCGCAAATGGTCAAAGAAGTGGCCAGCCGCACCAATGACGAAGCTGGCGACGGCACCACAACAGCCACAGTTCTGGCCCAAGCGATTGTTCGTGAAGGTCTGAAATCGGTTGCTGCGGGCATGAACCCAATGGATCTAAAGCGTGGCATCGATCTGGCGACGTCCAAAGTTGTCGAAGGCATCCAAGCCGCCGCACGTGAAGTAAAAGACAGCGACGAAGTTGCACAAGTTGGCACAATCTCGGCCAATGGCGAAGCAGAAATCGGCCGTCAAATCGCTGACGCAATGCAGCGTGTTGGCAACGAAGGTGTTATCACTGTCGAAGAGAACAAGGGTCTGGAAACAGAAACCGAAGTTGTTGAAGGCATGCAGTTCGACCGTGGCTTCCTATCGCCATATTTTGTCACCAACCCTGACAAAATGATCGCCGAAATGGAAGATTGCCTGGTTCTGTTGCACGAGAAGAAACTCTCCTCGCTTCAGCCAATGGTTCCACTGTTGGAAACTGTTATCCAGTCCGGCAAACCACTTTTGATCATTGCTGAAGATGTTGACGGCGAAGCGCTGGCAACTCTGGTTGTGAACAAACTGCGTGGCGGCCTGAAAATCGCGGCTGTCAAAGCCCCTGGTTTCGGCGATCGTCGCAAAGCTATGTTGCAAGACATCGGCATTCTGACGGGTGGTCAGGTGATTTCCGAAGATCTGGGTATGAAACTGGAAAATGTCACAATCGACATGCTGGGTTCCGCCAAGAAAATCGAAATCACCAAAGACGAAACAACAATCGTTGACGGTAACGGCGAAAAAGCTGAAATCGAAGCACGTGTTGGTCAGATCCGCACTCAGATCGAAGAAACAACTTCCGATTACGACCGTGAAAAACTGCAAGAACGCGTGGCCAAATTGGCTGGCGGTGTTGCTGTTATCCGCGTTGGCGGCATGACCGAAATCGAAGTTAAAGAACGCAAAGACCGCGTTGATGATGCCCTGAACGCGACCCGTGCGGCCGTGCAAGAAGGCGTTATCGTTGGTGGTGGTGTTGCTCTGGTTCAAGCAGCGAAATCGCTGATTGGCATGGAAGGTGACAACTCTGACCAAACAAACGGCATTGCCATCGTTCGCAAAGCTATTGAGGCACCTCTGCGCCAGATCGCTGAAAATGCGGGTGTTGATGGGGCTGTTGTTGCGGGCAAGGTTCGTGAATCCGATGATGTGACATTTGGCTTTAACGCTCAAACCGAAGAATATGGCGACATGTTCACATTCGGCGTGATCGATCCAGCCAAAGTTGTGCGTACAGCGCTTGAAGATGCATCCTCGATTGCAGGTCTGTTGATCACCACCGAAGCCATGATCGCTGACAAACCAGCGCCTGCGGCGGCGGCTGGCGGCGGCATGCCTGACATGGGCGGCATGGGCGGCATGGGCGGCATGATGTAAGTTCAAATTCCGAAAGGGATTTGAACTGAAGCAGCAGGTATTTGGCTCTTTGAGCCAAGCACCGAGAGCTTTCCGTTCGTTAGAAAACTAGTAAAAGGGCTGCCCTAACCGGCGGCCCTTTTCTTTTGTCCGCAACAACTGGCATAGTTGCGGAAAAAAGGACTAGCCATGAGCGACATCAAAATCAGACGCGCGCGGCCCACGGACTCCTCGGCAATCGCAGCCTGCATCGACGTGGCCTACGCCCCAGTGTTGGCCCGCGGGCTGGATCTTCCGCCCGTCTCTGAAGGTGTCCTGGACGACATCCACGACAACACCGTTTGGGTGGCCCTTGATGGTCCCGAGACCCTGGCCGGCCTCATCATAACCATCCACAACCAAGTGCTGCACATCGCCAACCTCTTTGTTAGCCCCGCCGCACAGGGCCGTGGTTTGGCCCGCGACTTGATGCGCGTGGCCACCGATCACGCAGAGGACCAAGGCTGCAACGAAATGCGGCTGGCAACCCACAAAGACATGCCAGAAAACGTAGCACTCTACGAGCATCTGGGCTGGATGAAATACGCCTCTGAGGGTAACAAAATTATGATGTCGAAACCTGTTTCATCAGGGTAAGGAATAGGGATGCGCCTGATCCTTCTCACCACGCTCACCATGATCGCCTTTGCCGCCAATTCGGTTTTAAACCGGTTGGCGTTGGTGGATGGCGTGATGGGGCCGGCAGGCTTTGCAACCCTCCGCTTGATTGCGGGGGCTGTGACCCTGAGCGCGTTGAAGTGGGCCAGCCAGCGACAGTCACGCACGCCAACTCGACCTGGCCTAAAAGGCGCAATTGGTGCTGGATCATTGGCGCTCTATATGTTGGGATTTTCCTTTGCTTACGTGAGCCTGCCTGCGGGCGTTGGTGCGTTGATCCTGTTTGGCGGCGTGCAAGTGACGATGTTTACGGGCGCTGTGTTCCTTCGTGAACCCGTGCCAGTCCAACGAATCTGGGGCGGCGCACTGGCCTTTGGCGGTCTGGTCTGGCTGTTGTGGCCGGGTGGCGGCACAGCCCCGCCACTCGTCGGTAGTTTGCTGATGGCGGCTGCCGCACTTGGCTGGGGCATCTATTCACTGCTCGGGCGCGGAGTCGGGGATGCACTGGCGTCCAGCACCCTGAACTTTGTGTTGGCGATCCCGCTGGGGCTGTTGGTTTACACAATCCTGCCCGACCAGATCACTGGTTATGGTGCGTTTCTGGCCATCCTATCGGGCGGCGTGACTTCGGGGATGGGCTATGCGCTGTGGTACCGGATATTGCCCGAATTGGGCGCAGTACGGGCCGCCGTGGCGCAGCTTAGCGTGCCGTTGATCGCGATGGCGGGCGGCATGGTCTTTTTGGCCGAGGACGTCAGCATGAGGTTTGTGGTCGCCAGCTTGTTGGTGATGGCAGGGGTTTGGGTGTCAATGCGCTCAAACGGCAAAGCCTGATCGCGTATTTATTTATGCCGGATCACATATAGCCCATAGCCCTCACGGTGGGTATCTTGTCCGTCCATGCCCTGCAAATATGAGCTTTCGTCAACCTGCAAAAATGTCAAACCCGCAGCCCCGTCGGGACGCTGTCGCAGGTATATCTGGCCGTCCAGATAGCGCAATGAATATAAAAACCCGCCGCTATATTCGGTCTGAATTTTCACCTTGAAAACCTCCGTGTCATGGTTGATTTTCAAATAGGCCATGCCATTCCAGTCGCTGGGAATCATCGGGATGAAGTAGAACAGATAGGGCCATTCTTTGAATTTCTGAAACTGGTAATGCACCAGATCTATCACCCCGCTATAGTTGGAAAAGGAATAGTCAGTGAAATACTGACGCCCGCCAATACGGGCCACACGTTCCAGATTGATTGCGTCGAACAGGATGTCCAGATGCTCTTGGTCGATGCGCCGAATGTCACGCAGATCACCGTTTTCCTCCAACAAAATGATGTGGCGGCCAGAATAATCTTCTTGGTCATACTCGAAAAACTCGACCGCAATGACGTAAATCCTGTTTGTTGGATCATAGAAAATTTCAAGCGTATTGCCGTCAACGATCTGCTCGATTTTGTAGGTCTGCCCGTCAACCCCGTCGGGTAGGTTGGCGTATGCATTAAGTTCGGAGCTGCTGGCGGGGGCGGTCCAGTATTTCAGCAGTGGCACATGCAATACAAAGGCCAGGACTGCAAAACAAGCAAGGCCAAAGAAAATCCGGATGTATTTCAGCATAAATTCCCCATAATTCGCGGCATTCTATAACGTTGGAACCCGTATTGGTAGAAAATTCTGGAATGATTGCGAGGTCAGGATTACCAGACCTCGCAATTTGACAGCATTCCTCTTATCTACAAAATATGAAATTTCTCACCGCCCTGATGTTCCTGTTGCTTCCGTCCGCCGCCACCGCCGATTGCGTCGTGTTGGTGCATGGGTTGGCACGCAGTGACGCCTCGATGCTGGTGATGGAACAGGCCCTGTTGCATGACGGGTATGATGTTGTGAATGTCTCATACCCGTCCACTCGTGAACCACTGGAGGTTTTGGTTTTGCATGGGTTGCCCGAGGCAGTGGCAAGCTGCGGGGGCGCAAAAGTTGATTTCGTCACCCATTCGATGGGCGGCATATTGGTGCGGATGTATCTGGCGCAAAACCCCAGCGCCGATATTGGCCACGTGGTGATGATGGGCCCGCCCAATCAGGGTTCAGAGCTGGTGGATGCGTTGGGGGATTGGGAGCTGTTCAAACTGATCAACGGTCCTGCTGGCATGGAATTGGGGACCGATGAGGGCAGTATTCCCAAACGGGCGGGGGCAGCCAATTTTGATCTAGGGGTGATTGCGGGCAACCGGTCGCTGAATCCGCTCTATTCCGCGATGTTAAGCGGGCTGGATGACGGCAAGGTTTCGGTCGAGGCGACACGACTGGACGGGATGGCGGATCACATCACGCTGCCGGTGACACATACCTATATGATGAACAATCCGCTGGTCATTGCGCAGGTAAAACTGTTTCTAGCCCAAGGTGCATTTGACCATGATATGGGCTATGCGGATGCGGTGCGGCTAAGCTTCGAGTAAGAAGTCAGTCCTCGATCCGGTTGACGTGGCCCATTTTGCGCCCCGGTTTCACATCCGCTTTGCCATAGAGGTGCAGGGCAGTATTGGGTTCTGCTGCCAGTGTCGCGACCTTGTCCATATCATCGCCAATCAGGTTTTCCATGGCGACGTCGGAATGGCGTTTGCCGTCCCCAAGTGGCCAGCCCGCCACGGCGCGGATATGTTGTTCAAACTGGTCAATTGCACAGCCGTTTTGGGTCCAGTGGCCGGAATTATGCACCCGTGGCGCGAATTCATTGACGATCAACCCTTGCGGTGTGACGAACAGCTCGACCCCCATAACGCCGACGTAATCCAACGCGTTCAAAATTCGCGCAGCCAGTAAAACCGCGTCGGTGCTTTGCGCGTTGCTCAGCGTGGCGGGTACGGTGGTGGTGTGCAGGATGCCATCCACATGCACGTTTTCGCCGGGGTCAAAACAGGCGATATCGCCGTGTTGACCACGGGCCGCGATAACGGACACCTCGTGGCTGAATTCAACGAACCCTTCCAGCAGGCTGGGCGCACCTGCCATATCAGCAAAGGCTTGGGGGGCGTCCTCGGGGGACATGATGCGGGCTTGGCCTTTGCCGTCATAGCCAAAGCGCCGCGTTTTCAGGATTGCAGGCGTGCCGACAGAGGAAATGGCGTCCGTCAAATCATCCAGCGTGTCGACGGTGGCAAAGGGGGCGGTGTTCAGGCCCAGCGATTGCAGAAATTCCTTTTCAACGAGGCGATCTTGCGAGGTGGCCAAAGCACGGCGGTTCGGATGGATCGGTTTGAGGGCCTCAAGCGTATCAAGTGCCGACGTCGGGATGTTTTCAAACTCGTAGGTGATGACATCGACCGCGTCTGCAAATGCAGTCAGCGCCGCCACATCGTCGTAAGATGCCGTGGTGATTTGGTCCGCGACGTGACCCGCTGGCGGGTTTGCACCAGGCTCAAAAACGTGGGTTTTGAAACCAAGGCGAGACGCCGCAACCGAGAGCATACGGCCGAGTTGCCCGCCGCCAAGGATGCCGATGGTTGCGCCTTGCGCCAGTGGGTTACTCATCAGTTGGTTCATCCGGAATTGAGGCCGAAAGGGCAGCGCGCCACGCGTCAAGACGTGTTGCGAGGGCAGGGTCATTCAGCGCTAAGATACCTGCGGCCATTAAACCTGCATTGGCAGCACCCGCTGCCCCGATTGCCATGGTTGCCACTGGAAACCCCTTGGGCATTTGCACGATGGAATAAAGGCTATCGACGCCCGAGAGCGCCTTGGTTTGCACCGGAACGCCAACCACAGGAACACGGGTTTTGCTGGCCATCATGCCGGGCAAATGCGCCGCCCCACCGGCCCCCGCGATGATCACCTGCAAGCCGCGCTCAGCAGCCGTTTTGCCATAGTCCCACAGACGGTCCGGCGTGCGATGCGCCGAAACGATCTTGGTCTCATAGGCAAGCCCGAGTTCATCCAGAACATTAGCGGCCTCTTTCATGGTGGGCCAGTCCGATTGACTGCCCATGATGATGCCAATTTTTACGTCTGTCATTGTGCCATCCTTGGTGATCCGAGCGCGCACTATACCCATTGTGCGGCTTCACGCAATAATGTCACGCTATAATGTCTGGGGTCAGATCATCTTCGATTGCGGTGATCTGGTCTTTTAGGTGTAGCTTTTTGGTTTTCAGGCGGCGAACTGTCAATTGATCCCCCAGCCGAAGCTGTTCCAGAGCATGGATCGCATCGTCCAAATCACGGTGCTCGCGGCGTAAAACTTCTAGCCGGACGCGCTGCACGGCTTCGTGATCCATATTGTTCGGAATTTCCATGGGGCCGCATATACCTTTGAGTCGGGGTGTTCTGGGGTATAACTATCCTGTTTGTCCCGCTGCGGGAAGGGTTTGACGTAATTGGGTCCCTTGTAGTGTGGGTGGTTGTTTCCCATATATTAAGGGATTGGGTCGCCTTAGGTGGGGCCTGCACTGAACTGTCGCTTGATGAAGGACATGTTATGACGAAATTGACACTAAGCACGCACCCGTTTTTGCTGGGTTTTGATCAGTTGGAACGGCTGATGGAACGCACCGCCAAAGCCGGTAACGACGGGTACCCACCCTATAACATTGAACAAACCAGCGAACACAGTTTTCGCATTACGTTGGCGGTGGCAGGATTTGCGCAAGCGGATCTGTCGATCACAGTCGAGGACCGCCAGTTGATGGTGCGCGGGCGTCAAACCGTCGAGGACGAAGACCGCGTTTTCCTGCACCGTGGTATTGCCGCGCGGCAGTTCCAGAAAAGCTTTGTTTTAGCTGAAGGCGTCGATGTCGGCGAGGCAATGATGGAAAACGGTCTGCTGCACATCGATCTGGAGCGGGCCACACCCCAAACTGTGGTTCAGACCATCAAGATCACCAAGAAATGAAAAAGGAGCACGCTATGAAGACACCATTTGATTTTGGAACCGATGTAAAAAGCAACATTGTTTACATCAAATCAGTGAATGTAGCTGAATTGCCCAAAGAGGTTCGCGATGAGGCTGGCGACACCAAACAGCTTTATGCGGTTTGCACCGAAGCAGGCGAGCAACTGGCCTTTGTCAAAGACCGCAACCTTGCCTTTATGCTGGCGCGCCAGAACGATCTGGCACCGGTGGCGGTGCACTAATGACGTTTGAATTTGACTGGGTTGATGCGTTCACCACGCGCCCCTTTGGCGGTAACGCCTGTGTGGTGGTGCATGGGGCAGACGGGCTGAACCTTGAGCAACGTTTGGCGCTGGTCAAGGAAACCTCACTGTCGGAATGCGCCTATCTGGTGGGCTCGGACGTGGCTGATTTCGGGGCGCGGTATTACGTTGCGCATCAGGAGATTTTGATGGCGGGGCATCCGACGATTGCCACGGTCACGTCGTTGCTGGATCGGGGGCTGGTGCCATTGGTTGGCGGACGGGCGGATTTTACGCTTGAGGTCGGGGCCGGTGTGTTGCCAATATCGGTGACGGACGGGGTGATTACGATGACCCAAGCAGCACCGGTGTTTGGCGAGATGCATGACCCGGCCGAGATTGCGCAGCTATACGGATTGTCGGCGACTGACGTCGTTGGGGTGCCGCAGACTGTTTCGACGGGGACGCCGTTTTTCATTGCGGTGTTGCGTAACATGGATGCGTTACGACGAGCGAAGTTGGATTTGGCGCAGCTTGAGGCGTATCACGCGGCGCGTGAATTGGGGACGGACAAGGCGATGGAGCCGTTTTTGGTGGTCCGAGGGGGCGAGACCGAGGCGGGTGATACGTTTTCACGCCTGTTGTTGCCGCCCCCGATGCCTGCGGAGGATTCGTTCACCGGATCGGCGACGGGTTGCATGGCAGCCTATTTGTGGCACCACGGGTTGATCGAGAATGCCGGTTTTGTGGCCGAACAGGGGCACTGGATGGGGCGTGCGGGATCGGCGCAGGTCGAGGTTTTAGGCCCGCGCGAAGCCCCAACCGGAGTCAAAGTCGGTGGCCAGGGCGTGGTTTTGATGCGCGGCGAATTGGCGCTGTAACATTTTCTGTTTGGGTGCCTTATATAAGCGGCAACGAATGACTGACGGAGATATCAGATGAGCAAACTATTGAAATGCACCTGTTTGGAATGCGGCTCGGTTGGGCGGTTTCCGGCGGACAAAATTAACGACCGGCCCAAGTGTGGCAAATGCGGTGCTTGGTTGATCACCGGCAAGGTGGCCGAGATTGATCCGGCGATATTGGCGAAAGCTGCCAAAAACGACGATGTGCCGTTGGTGGTGGATTTTTGGGCACCGTGGTGTGGGCCGTGCCGGATGATGGCACCACAGTTCATGATGGCGGCCGAGAAGATGGAGCCGCATGTCAGGTTCGCCAAGATCGACACTCAAGACCACCCGAATGTGTCGCAACGCTATAACATTCGCGGTATACCGACGATGGCGCTGTTCAAAGGCGGGCGTGAGGCGGCTCGGCAGTCCGGCGCGATGCAGTCGCCGCAGATACAGGCTTGGGTGGCGAAGTCAGCTTGATGGAAGCCCTGCGGGCTGCTTAGGATCTCGCTGCGCTCGGACCTGCCTGCGGCGCAGGTATTTTTGGCAAGAAGAAGGTGATTAACCTGTGGACCATGCGCGGGGTTGTTTCATGCCGGCCATTTTGATGGCTTGGCCGGTGTAGCCGTAGGGGAACAGGGCGTAGAGGGCGGCCTTTGATCCGGCTTTGGTTAGCCCGTCGCGTTTGGCCAGATATTTGAACACAAAGCGCACGTCGGGCATGACGCCTTTGGCGGCTTCGGAGTCTCGGATGAACTGAAGGACCTCAAGGTGCAACGGGGTCAGGGTGATGCCCTCGACGCTTGCGCGGTATTCGGTGAATTCCGGCGTCCAGTCGTGTTGATCCGTGAGGTAGCCGTTGGCGTCGACATTGACCTTGGTGCCCGAGGGCAGAGTGAGTTCAATGATCTTGTCCGGTAGGGTGCGCATGGGCTGTCCTTGATCCGCATTGGGGTACGGGTAAGGATAGGGGGGTGCTTGGGGGTGTCTTTGATGTGGGTCAAGTTGGAACTAAACTCTACGATGAGTTATATTCCTTGCCAAACACACCATCGCTAAACCGCTAGGGCTTTTCGGGTGGGCAATTAAAAACACTGTTTGATAAGAATTTAATCTGAAATGGGTTGCTTGCTGGCTCGTTTCGGATTGCCTCGAAAACGGGTTTTATCTCAATTCCGATATTGGTAGAGCCCTTTAGAAAGTCGTGAACAGCTTGAATTTTGGCACAACTTGTTGTTGTAATCGAGTAATTGGGGGTGATGGGTACATCAGCCATAGGCGACATAATTAATCCATTGGGCCGGAAGTCGAGGTATTGTGTATCTAGTATGTCTATAGAGGCGAATTCCATATCTGTAGTCAACAAATCAAGTGCATCAGCAATGTTACGTGAGAATTTGTATTCGTAACCAATCAATCGACCGCTAACCTCACCTCTGATATGGGCCTTTGCTTTTATAACTATAGAAAGAATAAATATTGGCGTTTTTCCATTTTCTGATGAACGAATAGATAGTCCCGCGACTATTTCCCCATTTGGGCCACCAGAATAATTTCTGATATCGGCTCCAAGCGGTAGTGCGTTTCCTAGTAGCTCAGAGATTTGTGTATTCGTATCAGAAATCAATTTTTCTTTCTCGGATTTAAAGATTTTAATCTCGTTTTGGATCGAGAAAAAATTTATTCCAATAGCAGCAGCAATTGCAATCGCCATAGTGCTTGAAACCCATGTAATTACGTTCAAAACGCGGCCTTCAGATTTATCTGCTTTTTGAAATTCTACACTCAAACCTTCTAGATCTTTATTAAGCTGATCCACTTTCTGGCTAAGATTTTCAAGGCTATTGTTCTCGGGCATTATGTATCCTTTATTCCTGTTATCTAACAAACTTCTTAAACTTCACCCGTTTCGGCTCCAGCGCGTCCGCGCCCAGACGTCGTTTCTTGTCCTCTTCATATTCCTCGAAGTTGCCCTCGAACCATTCGACATGGGCTTCTCCCTCAAACGCCAGAATATGGGTGCAAATCCGGTCCAAGAAGAAGCGGTCGTGCGAGATGACCACGGCGCAGCCGGCGAAATCGACTAGGGCGTCTTCCAAAGCACGTAGGGTTTCGACGTCTAGGTCATTGGTTGGCTCATCGAGCAGCAGCACGTTGCCGCCAGAGCGCAACAGCCGCGCCATGTGGACGCGGTTGCGCTCACCACCTGATAGCATCGACAGTTTTTTCTGCTGATCGCCGCCCTTGAAATTAAACGCCGAGCAATAGGCCCGCGAGTTCATTTCGGCGTCCCCGAGCATGATGATGTCCTGACTGTCGGTCACGGCCTCCCACACAGTGGCGTTGTCATCCAGATCGTCGCGGGATTGGTCGACGTAGGACAGTTGCACCGTGTCGCCGAAGGTCACCGAGCCCTGATCGGGTTCAACTTGGCCCGTCATCATCCGAAACAACGTTGTTTTACCCGCACCGTTGGGGCCGATGACGCCGACGATGGCACCGGGGGGAATGGAAAAGGATAGGTCCTCGACCAGCAGTTTGTCTCCCATGGCTTTGGCCAGCCCTTCGACCTCGATCACCTTGCCGCCAAGGCGTTGGCCGTTGGGGATGATGATCTGGGCTTTGCCCAGTTTCTCGCGTTCGGACATGTTGGCCATGTCGTTATAGGCGTTGACGCGGGCCTTGGATTTGGCTTGGCGCGCCTTGGGGGATGAACGCATCCATTCCAGCTCGCGTTCCAGCGTTTGCTGGCGGGATTTGTCTTCGCGGGCCTCTTTTGACAGACGCTTGGCTTTTTGTTCCAGCCATGAAGAGTAATTGCCCTCCCATGGCACACCTTGGCCGCGGTCCAGCTCCAGTATCCACGAGGTGATGTCGTCTAGGAAATAGCGGTCATGGGTGACGATCAGGATGGTGCCTTTGTAATCCATCAGGTGCTGTTGCAACCATGCGATGGTTTCGGCGTCCAAGTGGTTGGTCGGCTCATCCAGCAGCAGCATATCTGGTGCCTCAAGCAGCAGTTTACACAGGGCTACACGGCGCATTTCGCCGCCCGACAGGGTGGAGACGTCAGCGTCATCGGCGGGGCAGCGCAGGGCTTCCATGCTGACGTCGATTTGCGCGTCCAGATCCCAGAGGTTCTGCGCGTCGATCTCGTCTTGCAACTGGGCCATTTCGTCAGCGGTTTCGTCGGAATAGTTCATCGCCAACTCGTTATAACGATCCAGAATGGCCTTTTTCGGAGCCACGCCCAGCATCACGTTTTCACGCACGGTTAGGGATGTATCCAGCGTCGGTTCCTGCGGGAGATAGCCAACCTTGGCCCCCTCGGCGACCCATGCCTCGCCGGTGAAATCCTTGTCGATGCCCGCCATGATTTTCATCAAGGTGGATTTACCCGAGCCGTTCACCCCAACCACACCGATTTTCACACCGGGCAGGAAATTCAGCCGGATGTTTTCAAACAGCTTTTTGCCGCCGGGATAGGTTTTGGACACGCCGTCCATGAAGTAAACGTATTGATAGGCTGCCATGGGGGATGCTCCGAAATGGTTGTGATACTTGATGTTTCGCATCGGTTTAGCGATTAAGAAGGACAAGGGCAACGTGACTCGGTGTCGGGTTGCGGATTGAAAGCGGTGAAAATGCACTCAGGGCTACCATATGCGGCCGCGGGCCAACGGATTGGCCTGCTTGGCGGGTCATTTGATCCGCCGCACAGGGGGCATGTGCATATCAGCAAGGCCGCGCTAAAGCGGTTCAATCTGGATCAGGTCTGGTGGCTGGTCAGCCCGGGCAATCCGCTGAAGCTGGATGCACCGGCGGCGCTGGACGCGCGTATGGCCGCTTGCCGTGCGATCTCGGATCATCCACGAATCAAGGTCAGCGATTTTGAGGCCCAGGTGGGCACCCGCTATACAGCGCAAACGCTGGAGGCTGTGTTTGAGCGCAGGCGGGACGTGCGGTTTGTTTGGCTGATGGGGGCTGATAATCTCAGCACTTTCCATCGCTGGCAGCGCTGGGAATGGATCATGGAAAATGTGCCTGTCGGGGTGATTGCACGCCCCGGTGACAGGACATCAGCGCGGATGTCCAAGGCGGCAAAACGCTATGAGCGCTATCGGTTGCGGGGTGCTGAATCCGGCATTTTGGCAGATGCGACAGCGCCTGCGTGGTGTTTTATCAATGTGCCGATGATGGACATTTCATCGAGTGAAATTCGGGCGCGTGGTGACTGGAAACCCTAGCGTTTTATGACTGCAGAGCCGATACCGGACAGGATCAAAATCGCAAGACCTGTCAGTGTCAGCGCATCAGGCAAATCATTGAACACGGCCCAGCCCAGCAGCGTGGCGGCGATCAGTTGAAAATAGACAAACGGGGCCATCGAGGAAGCGGGCGCCATGCGGTAAGCCACAATCAACAGCAGGTTTCCCGCCATCGAGGCAAAGGCCGAAAGCAAGGTCAGACCGGTGATTGACGCCGTGAAGGCGGGGATGTGGGCAAGGCCCGGGATCGTGAGTACAATCGCACCGATGGCCAGATGGCTGAACAGCAGGGCGCGCGGTGGGGCGGCGTTGGCGAGCCAGCGGTTGGCGGTCAGGTAGCTGCCATAAAACACCCCCGCAAGCACCGCAAAACCGATGCCGGAGGTCATGCCAAAACCGGGCTTAACCACCAGCAAGACGCCGCCAAATCCAAGCAACAGCAGGGCCGTTTGGGTCTTGGTGATTGGTTCTTTCAACAACCATGCTGATAAGAAATAGGACAGGATTGGGCCGACGAAAAAAGCGCCGAACACGTCTGGCAAGGCTTCGGTCTGCAAGGCCGTCAGGATCGAGGAAATACCCCCTGTGATCAGCAGGCCGCGCAACCAGATGCGCCAGTCCAAAAATAGGCGCGGGTCCAATTGGCCACGGGGTAAAAACGTCAACACCATCAACGCCCCAAGGCCAAAGCGGGACCACGCGATAAAGAACGGGTTGAGCCCATGCACTGAGCCAAGAAGTTTGCCGGCACTGTCCCCCATCGGGATCATGGACATGGCGATAAACATCAGGAGTGCGGCGCGTAACATCGGGCCACGGTAGGGCGTGATGTTGTGAATGAAAAGCGCGAAATCGGCCATTGTTCTTGGGCCAATGATTTGTTTAACTGCGTCACTATGAAAAACAATATTTCAAGACGGTTTGTAGTTGGTGCTTTGGTCGCAAGCGTGGCGGATGTCGCATTCGCCCAAGCACCACTGGTGTCAATGCGCCCCCCTGCACGGGCAGGAGATTTCCACAAAAGCGCGGTGCGTGGTGCGGATGCGTTGATCGCCAAATCACGGCTTGGCGGTAAGATCGGCTTTGTCGTGGCGGACGCTAAAACCGGTCTGATTTTGGAAAGCAAAAACCCAGTTCTCGCCCAACCTCCGGCCAGCGTGACCAAAGCGATAACATCGATCTATGCATTGGACACCTTGGGGGCCAAGTTTCGATTTAAAACGCGGTTGATGGCGACGGGGCCTGTTTCAAACGGACGCCTAAAGGGGGATCTGGTGCTGGTTGGCGGTGGAGACCCGACCCTAACCACCGATGATCTGGCAGGCATGGCAGTGGCCTTGAAGCAGGCAGGTGTGCGCGAAGTCAGCGGCAAATTCCGTGTCGACATAAGTGCGCTGCCGTTTGTTAACGCCATCGACAGCAGCCAACCGGATCATGTCGGCTATAATCCGGCCGTGTCGGCGCTGAATCTGAATTTCAACCGTGTGCATTTTGAATGGAAGCGTAGCGGGGCGGGCTATGAGGTGGCAATGGATGCCCGCACCGAAAAATACCGGCCAAGCGTACGGATGGCGTCGATGCGTGTGGTGGACCGGAACCTGCCGATTTACACTTACAAAGATGCAGGCGGTGTCGACACATGGACCGTGGCACGGCGCGCGTTAGGCAAAGGCGGCAGCCGTTGGTTGCCGGTGCGAAAACCGCATTTTTACGCTGCCGAAGTGTTCCAGTCGATGGCGCGCTCGCAAGGCATCAAATTGCCCCGCGCCCAAACAACCAAAGGGGCTGCCAAAGGCAAGGTTCTGGTCGAACATAAAAGTGATGAGTTGCAGGTTTTACTGCGCAATTTGTTGAAGTACTCCAACAATATGACCGCCGAAGCCATTGGCATGATGGCCAGCACCGCGCGGGGTGGGGCGGGCGGATCTCTAAAGTCATCGGCCAAGAAAATGACAGGGTGGGCCAAGTCCGAAACCGGGGCGCGAAAATCCAAATTCGTTGATCATTCGGGGCTTGGGGGTGGATCGCGTTTGACGGCAGGGGATATGGTGTCTGCGCTGGTGAAACGAGGGCCGAACGGGTCCTTAGCGCATTTGATGAAACCGATCGGATTGCGTGACGCTAACGGGCGAGTGATCAAGGGGCACCCGATCAAAGTTCATGCCAAAACCGGCACCCTGAATTTCGTGTCGGCGCTGGCCGGATATGTGACCGCGCCGGATGGCACGCAACTGGCATTCGCGATGCTTATGGCAGACGAGAAACGCCGCGACGGATTGGCAAAGGCTGACCGGGAAGCGCCGCAAGGTTCAAAGTCGTGGAACAAGGCGGCCAAGCGATTGCAACAAGCGCTGATCGAGCGCTGGGCGACTTTATACGGGGCTTAGTCTAAACGGTTTCGAGATAGATTGCCGTTTGTTGTGCGTCATCCAGCCCCGCCATTTTACCTAGTTCCTGGCGTTTGGTCAGCACCATGTTGCGGATCAAATCTGCGGGCAGGATACGGGTCATGATCTCGGATGATGCAAACAGATCAATCGCATCGGCCCAATCGGTGGGCAGTTGTGGCAGGCCTTGATCATAGGCATTGCCGGTGATTGGCGCTGGCGGCATTTGGCCATCCTCAATTCCTGTCAGGGCCGCCCCCAATACCACAGCCAGCATCAGGTAGGGGTTGATGTCGCCGCCCGCGACGCGGTGTTCAATCCGACGGGCGGCGGGCGCACCACCGGGGATGCGAATGGCGGCGGTGCGGTTTTCATGGGCCCATGAAATACCGGTGGGAGCGTGAGCACCCTCGACCATGCGGGCATAGGAATTGGCGTGCGGCGCAAAGATCAGCATGCTGGCAGGCATCGCTGCAAGGCATCCCGCAATGGCGTGGTGCAGGGCGACGGAGCCGTCTGGCCCGCCATCGTTGAAAATATTATTTCCGTCCGCATCCACAACCGAAAAATGCACATGCATCCCGTTGCCCGCATCCGCCGCAAAAGGTTTGGCCATAAAGGTCGCGGCCATGCCGTGTTTGCGTGCCATGCCGCGTACCAGCGTTTTGAAAAGCCATGCGTCATCGGCGGCCTTTAGGGCGTCGCCGTGGTTCAGGTTGACCTCGAACTGCCCCGCCCCGGATTCCGAAATCGCGGCTTGGGCGGGCAGATCCATAGCGGCGCTGGCGGCATAAAGATCGGTGAAGAAGCCGTCAAACGCATCCAACGTGTCCAGCGACAAAACGTCAGCGGTGTGCATCGGCTTGCCCGTCAGCGGCGAACGGGCAGGTTGCAGGGTTTGGCCGCTGTCATCAACCAGATAAAACTCAAGCTCGGTCGCGGCCATCACCTTCCAGCCGCGTTTGTTGTAACGATCCAGCACCGCCATCAGCGCGTGGCGCGGGTCGCCCGCAAAGGGCGTGCCATCGTCATGATGCATCACCATCGGATGCAATTCGCTCGGGTTGGCCAGCCATGGCATCGGCACAGGTCCACGCAGCGTTGGGCGCAGGATGCCGTCAGCATCACCCGATTCAAACACCAGCGGGCTGTCGTCAATATCTTCCCCCCAGACATCAACATTCATGGCCGAGAACGGCAGGCGCACCGCCCCCTTGTCCAGCTTTTCGCCATAGCTGAACGGCACTCGTTTGCCGCGTGATACGCCATTCAGATCAACAGCGGCGACTCGGATGGTTTGTGGTTTTTGGCTCATGTCGGTCTCTTAGCGAATGATTTGAGGGCGGAATTGGATTTTGCGGCGCTGTTCTTGCGGCAAATGCCGGTTCAGATATCGGTTGATCACCCCGTAGGTACTGATCACCACTAGGGTCAATATGATGAAATAGCCAGCCAGTATCGGGTAGGGTATGAAGGGGTTGAAGGTTTTATCGGCAAAATAGCTGGCGTAATAGAGCGCATCACCGCGCTGTTGCCAGGCTGGAAAACCGGAAAAGAACACCAAGGTGGTGGCGTGGAACAAAAAGATCGCCTCGTTCGTGTAGGCGGGCCAAGCAAGCCGCATCATGGTCGGCCAGATCACGCGGCGAAAGCGGGTCCAGCCGGACAACCCGTAAGCGTCGGCGGCCTCTACGTCGCCACGTGGGATTGATTTGAGCGCACCGTAGAAAATCTCGGCGGAATAGGCGGCGGTGTTCAAGAACAGCACAACGAGCGCACCGAGCCAAGCCGCCGAGAGCGGCGCGAAGAATGGCGCGACGCTTTTGAGCGACAAGAACAAAAAGTAGCCAAAGAAAAATTGCACAAACAGCGGTGAGCCACGGAACACAAAGATGAACCATTCAGCCGGTTTGCGCAGCAGCGGGTTTTGCGCGCCTTTGGCCAGCGCCAGCGCGTTGGCAAACAAAAACCCCATGATCAGGGCGACAACGCCAAAGTAGATATTCCAGATCATGCCAGAGCCAATCAGGGTGAACTGCTGGCACAGGGTAAAGTCATCCTTTGGCAGCAAGCGCTCGCCGATGCCGATGCTGCGCAGACCGTAATCTTGTATGGTTTGCATGCAACTCATGATGTGGCTTTACGTTGGGCTTCGCCGCCTGAGGTGGCTTGGCCATGGGTGAGACGGGCCATGATGCGATCGAGAACGATTTCAGAGAATTTGGTGAACAGCAGGTAGAAAACCAGCAACCCAAAGAAATACCACATCCGCCAATCTGGGTGTGGGTAGGCGGTAAAGCGGGCGGTTTTTGATCCGCCAAGTTCACGCGCCCAATAAACGATATCCTCGACGCCAAGCAAGAACAGCAGCGGTGTGGCTTTGATCAGCACCATCCACAGATTGCTGAGGCCGGGCAAGGCATAGACCCACATTTGCGGTACCAAAATGCGCCAAAAGGTTTGTCGCTGCGACATGCCATAGGCCTCACCAGTCTCCATTTGGCCGCGCGGCACAGCCCGCATGGCCCCGTATAGGACGTTGGCGGCAAAGGCCCCGAACACGATGGCGAATGTCAGCACCGCGAGCGAAAAGCCATAGACCTCGTGAACCCATTGAGATGCGTTTCCAAGCGGCAGTTTGGCGGCAGCGCAGACCACAAAATCATTGCCCTGACGGATCGGTTGATCCCAGTCGGGGCATAACGCTTTGTGGCGCATCCATTCAAACATCTGGTCAAGCGCGATGACGAAAAACAGGAAAAAGGCGATATCAGGCACACCGCGCACCAGCGCGATATAGGCCTTGCCGACCCATGAAAACGGCGCGCGCGTTCGGGCCGACATGGCACCGAGAAAGCCAAAGGCAAGCGCGGCGGGGGCTGTGATCGCCAGCAATAACAACACAGTGCCCAATGAGTAATAGAGCAACATGTGCTTGCCTGTAGTCAGGTAACACGAGAGCCAGGACAGGCCCGAAAGGGTGTCAGGATCGGCGCAGTAGGAAAACATATAGATCTTTCAAAAGTAGGGCGGCGTGTGCGCCGCCCTACGAGAGTTACCTAGGCTGGGGAACTAGAAGCCCGGGCCGATTTCCCATTTGGTCAACAATGCGTTGAGCGTGCCGTCGGCCTTCATTGAGCCGATCGCTGCGTCAAACTTGGCTTTCAGTTCGCCGTCGCTTTCGCGCAGGCCCAAGCCAACACCGCCACCGATCAGTTCTTCTTGGGTCATAAGCATCAGGTCGTCGTTTTCGTCGGCGATGGGCTTAAGATAGGCTTTGTCGGCCAGAACCGCGTCTGCTTCGCCGTTGCGCACGGCTGCGATGGTTTCATCCGGGGTCGCAAACTCGACCAGAGTGGCACCGGAAGAGGCGATGAACGACGCCTGAATGGTGCTGGTTTGCGCCGCAACCACGCCGCCTTTGATGTCGGCATCGGCTGACATTGCAAGGTATGCGGAAGGGTCTGGTTGTGTATAGTTTTGAGTGAAATCAATCACTTCGTCGCGCTCGTCGGTGATCGACATGCCCGCGATAATGGTGTCGTAGTTGCCAGAAACCAGATTGGGGATAATGCTGTCCCATTCGTTTGTGACCCACTCACAGGTCAGCTCAGCGCGCTTACACAGCTCGTCCCCTAGCTCGCGTTCAAAGCCGTCAACTTCGCCAGCGTCATTGATAAAGTTATACGGAGGGTAGGCGCCCTCGGTGCCCATGCGCACAGTCGAGCCGTGGCTTTCGGCCATCGCCATTCCAGCGCTTAGGGCCAGTGCGGTGGTTGTAAGGATAAGTTTTTTCATCAGGTATCTCCCTTGTGGTTAAATCTTGGTGGCTGATTGTAGCCGCCATTTTGGTTAAATTGTAAAAAGTGTTAGTCGGATTGGGTTGAGCTTAAGAATTGTTGTAAGCGCTCTGATTTTGGCTGTTTGAACAGGATCTCGGGCGAGCCTTGTTCCTCGACGAGGCCCTGATGCAGGAAAATCACTTGGTCCGAGACGTCCGCCGCCAGCCGCATGTCGTGGGTGACCAGCAACATGGTGCGCCCTTCGGTGGCCAAATCCTTGATGACTTTGACGACTTCTTGCTCCAATTCGGGGTCCAGCGCCGATGTGGGTTCGTCAAACAACAGGGCTTGCGGTTCCATCGCCAGTGCCCGCGCAATGGCAGCGCGTTGCTGTTGGCCGCCGGACAACTGCGCAGGCCACGCGTCGCATTTGTCGCCAATGCCGACCTTGTCGAGATAGGCCCGTGCGCTGGCCTCAACCTCGGCCTTGTCGCGGCCCAGCACGGTGACCGGGGCCTCCATGACATTTTGCAGGATCGTCATATGCGACCACAAGTTAAACTGTTGGAACACCATCGAAAGATTAGTGCGGATGCGGATCACTTGGTGTTTGTCAGCCGGGTGCCGGTGCAACCCCTTGCCGCGCCATTTCACCGCTTCGCCTTGAAAAAAAACATCACCCTGCTGGCTGTTTTCCAGCAGGTTGGCGCAGCGCAACAGAGTGGATTTGCCTGATCCGCTTGATCCGATCAGCGACACCACGTCGCCCGCCTGCGCCGTAATATCGACGCCCTTAATGACCTCCAAATCGCCATAGGCTTTGTGCAGGCCGCGGATTTCTATGACGGGTGGATTTGTATCAGTCAATTTATGTGCAGCTTTTTGTTATTTTCCCCAACGCATTAGGATGAGAATCGACTGGAATTGCAATGGTTAATGCAAGGTGTGACGCTAGGATATCTGTGGATCAGGCCCATTTGGTGTCGGAATTGCCAAATATTGAGCGGCAGGGATGTCAACAACACCTGTGATCTGTAACGCGTTGCGCGCTTGTTGGGGCAAGGTGGATATCGCCATGCTCAGGGCCGAAAATAGTTTTGATCTATCGGCACCCAGCGCGGCAATAAAAGGCAGGCCCGGAGTCGGGGTGGTGCGTGCAATCACCCGCAGGTCTTTGGCAAAGGTATCGTACTTTTCAATCATCGCCCATGTGACGGCATCGATTGCAGCAATGTCGGCACCGCCAAAGGCAACCATCTGGGCGGATGTAACATGCGCGCCAGATTGGGCGTGATTGGCAAAAGTCAGGTTCTGCGCTGTCATATGTGACATCGGCGCGGCCCAGCCGGATTGCGACATTGGTTCGTTATAGGCAAAAGTCGCGGCGTGGAAGCCGGCCAAATCGCGGCGCGGGTCATCGGCGCGAGTAATAAAGACGCTGTTGTAATATCCGGGGGCGCAGTCGGGGACGTTGTAATCAGGGGTGCCGATCAGAGTGACGTAGCCGTGAAGACGTGCGCGGTAGGGGTAGCCGCAGGTTTGGGCCAGCAGGAGCTCAGGGCTTTGCCAGATGTCCCATACATCCATGTCTCGGGTTAGTCCGGCGGGCCCATACCCAAGTGCGTGGCGGATTGCAGACCAAAACTGGTCATTTGCCTGCGAAACCTCTGTGCGGTCATACATTGGCAGGGCCGCTATCAATCTAGGTCCGCCTGTATCCGGTGGCGTGCTTTGGCACTTTGCATATCGGTGACGCCCAGCAGATTCGCCACAAGACGTAGCTGAGTGTTTTCATCAGCATCCCGGACCCCGTCGGCCAGAACCACGGCCCAAAGGTCCTCAATCACACCGATGCGGTCTTCGTGGTTGACCGCCTCTTTGATGGCGCGAGTAAAGCGGACGGTGTCGGGGGCCTCGAATTCCAGCGCTTCGCATTGCTCGCGTAACTCATCCGCCTGAGCTGAATTCAGGCCATAACGTTTTGAAAGCAGCTGATCAATTTTGGCGACTTCCTGCCCGTCGTAATGTTCATCGGATTTGGCCACGCGGACCAGCAACGCACCAAGCGCAAGGCGGGCATCCACATCATCCAGCGGGGCGGGGGCGGGGGTAGTCAGCCGTTTTAAAAAATCACCGAACATGGGAATTGATATAGGGGTTATTCTCGGATTGTCCAATTCAGATATTCCGGAATTCAGAAATTTCTTCAAAGATAATTTTGAAGCCGAACACAGAATGCGTGTAATTGCCGTGCTGTCAGGACGCTTTATCTCTGGCCGTTCTGATAGTGATGAGGAAACGGGTTTGTTAAGGGACAAGAATTTTTCAAAATTCTTGTCAAAATTCTTCAAGAATTTTGTGTCGTGTTAGCTGTAACCCTCGACAATCACCAGATTACCCTCGCTAACAGGATCGCGCAGGGCTTTGGCGGCTTGATATTCCGGACTGTCATAGCAGGCCTGCGCCGTTTCGACATCCGCAAACTCGATCACGACCGTGCGCGGGTTTGCTGCACCCTCCACGATCGATTGCGTGCCACCGCGGATCAGAAACTTCGCACCGTAATTGGCAAACGCCACAGCATTCGCTTCACGATATGCTTGATATGCCTGTGCTTCATGCACGGCAATCTGACCGACCCAATATCCCTTTGCCATTGTCCGTCCTCCTATACCAACCGAGACGAGTCAATCGCGGCGCTGATAAAACTGGCGAACAACGGGTGCGGCTCGAACGGTTTTGATTTCAGTTCGGGGTGGAATTGCACGCCGATGAACCACGGATGATCCTTCCACTCCACAATCTCGGGCAACCGACCATCAGGTGATATGCCAGAAAACTGCATCCCCTGCGCCTCAAGCGCCTCACGGTATTTCATATCCACTTCGTAACGGTGGCGATGGCGCTCCTCAACGGTGGTGCTGCCGTAAACTTCGGCCACCTTGGAACCCTTTGCCAACTCGGCCGTATAGGCCCCCAGCCTCATGGTGCCACCTTTGTCATCATCGACCTTGCGTGCCACTTTGTGATTTCCCTGAATCCATTCCTTGAGGTGATAAACCACCGGCGTAAAACGTTTGCCGCCCGCCTCGTGATCGAACTCTTCACTCCCTGCATCAGAAATACCTGCCAGATTGCGCGCGCCCTCGATCACCGCCATTTGCATGCCCAGACAAATGCCCAGATACGGTACCTTGCGGGTGCGGGCAAATTCGGCGGCTTTGATTTTACCCTCGGTACCGCGTTCGCCAAAGCCGCCTGGCACAAGGATGGCGTCAAAACCCTCCAGATACGGGGCCGGATCTTCTGTGTCGAACACTTCGGCATCGACCCATTCGACATTGACCTTGACGCGATTGGCCAGACCGCCGTGGGTCAGAGCCTCATTGATGGATTTATAGGCGTCCCCAAGTTGGGTGTATTTGCCGACAATCGCAACTTTGACTTCGCCCTCGGCGTTGAAAATACGATCTGCCACATCGTCCCAGCGGGCCATGTCGGGCAATGGGGCGTCCGTGATGCCAAAGGCGCTCAGGACAGCAGTGTCCAGCCCCTCGCGGTGATAGGCAATCGGAGCCTCATAGATCGATTTAAGATCATACGCCGCAATCACATTTTCGGTGCGCACGTTGCAAAATAGCCCGATTTTGGCGCGCTCCTTGTCGGGGATCGGATGCTCGGATCGACAAACCAGTACATGGGGCGCAATCCCGATTGAGCGCAGCTCTTTAACCGAGTGCTGTGTTGGTTTGGTTTTCAATTCACCCGCCGCCGCCAGATAGGGGATCAGGGTCAGGTGCATGAAAATACACTGGCCCGGCGGTTTATCCTGCGAAAACTGCCGGATCGCTTCAAAGAACGGCAGTGCCTCGATGTCGCCCACTGTACCACCGATTTCGCAGAGCATAAAATCAACCTCGTCCTCGCCGATCGAGATGAAATCCTTGATCTCGTTGGTGACATGCGGGATCACCTGAATTGTTTTACCCAAATAATCGCCACGGCGTTCTTTTTCCAACACATCGGAATAAATCCGCCCCGATGAAACGGAATCGGTATTGCGAGCGGATACGCCAGTAAACCGCTCGTAGTGGCCAAGGTCCAGATCGGTTTCTGCACCATCATCGGTGACAAACACTTCGCCATGTTCAAACGGCGACATAGTGCCGGGGTCAACATTTAGGTAGGGATCAAGTTTGCGCAGCCGCACGGTATAGCCACGCGCCTGTAGCAATGCGCCTAATGCGGCCGAAGACAATCCCTTGCCGAGGCTGGAAACAACACCACCAGTAATGAAAATAAAGCGTGCCATGCGGTTGGCGTCCCCCGTGAAATTATTGTTCTATTAGGCGCGTTTTGCAACAAAAGATACGCACCATCACGGGATTTGACATATAGTAGATTCGCAGCGATTTGGCAACAGACCACAACATGCTGTTGGCCAAAAAACTGAAAAAACTATTTCTAGTATGTGCTTAGTCAGCGGGGGGAGGCGTGATTGGGGTGTCGCCCGTGCTTGGGGGCAACAAATCATTCGCTGAGGGAGCAATTGGGGCTGTTTGCTCGACAGGCACGTCAGCAATGCGATCAACAACCGATGATCCGGCCGAGTTTTTCGCGGCAATCACAGTCATTGCAATCGACGTTGCAATAAACGCGATGGCCAGCATCCATGTCACTTTGGTCAAAGCTGAGGCCGCAGCACGACCTGTCATCGCCCCGCCGCCACCACCACCGCCCATGCCAAGGCCACCACCTTCTGAGCGTTGCAACAACACGACACCAATCAGGCTAAGGGCCAAAATCAGGTGAATGACGAGAATGACGTTTTCCATAGGTTTCGCGGTCCGTTTAATTAGGTTGGATGTTATCTAGGGCGTGTCGGGCGCGCCCGCAAGCCCTTTAGGGCAAGTCTGGTTCGATTGAATTCATCTGGTAGTCCGAACGCCCTCGAAAACAAACGCTGCCTCGGGCCACCAGATGAAGGCCCGAACCAATGAAACCAGACTCGCCCTACTCGTTGCTCTCGCTGACATCGACCTGTCCGGACAGCCCACGACGTACAAAGCTCCACGATAGACCGATCCCCAGAACCACCGATAATGCGAAAATTCCGATCCAGACATTGACGCTGGAATTGGTTAGTGACAACAGCCCACGGTCATATAAAACCCAGCACAGCGCTGCAACAACAGAAGAAACCAAGACCATACCAAGCATGCCGATTGAATGCAGGGTGGCGCGCAAATAGATGATGTAACCGATGATCAATAGCAGCCCAAACAGCACCGTCAGCGGCAATTCGGATGTATAATTTTCCAGCGACCAGCGGACGTAATTCCACTCGGTCGGGTTGAACGTGGCGGCCAGCAGGCCAAATGCAAATGCCCAGCGTATCAAAAACCCCATCATGCCCTCTCGGTCTTTTTGGCAAGAATTGCAGGTTTGCACCACCTCTGTCCAGCCCTGCGGCGATTTTACGGTTTCATTGCAAGGGCAGGTGCGGCTACAAGAGCACGGGTTTTAACAGATGTCTGGGGATTCTTAATGGCAAATGTAGTAGTCGTTGGCGCTCAATGGGGCGACGAAGGTAAAGGCAAAATCGTTGATTGGCTGTCCGAACGCGCCGATGTGATTGCGCGTTTTCAAGGCGGGCATAACGCTGGCCACACGTTGGTGATTGACGGCGAGGTCTTCAAACTGGCAGCATTGCCATCCGGCATTGTGCGCGGCGGCAAGTTGAGCGTGATCGGCAACGGTGTGGTTTTGGACCCTTGGCATTTGTTGGGCGAAATCGAGGGCATTCGCGGCCAAGGCGTTGAAATCAACCCCGACAACCTGATGATCGCTGAAAACACACCGTTGATTTTGCCGATCCACGGAGAGCTGGACCGCGCTCGCGAGAACCAAAACTCCATCGCTAAAATCGGCACCACGGGACGCGGCATTGGGCCAGCCTATGAAGACAAAGTCGGACGGCGCGCCATTCGGGTGGCAGATCTGGGCGATGCCAAGACGTTAGAATTGCGTGTGGATCGTGCCTTGATGCACCACAACCCCTTGCGTAGCGGATTGGGAATGGAGCCGGTAGATCGCGCTGAATTATTGGCCAAACTGACCGAAGTTGCGCCTAAGATTTTGAAATACGCCGCCCCCGTATGGAAGGTTTTGAACGAAAAGCGCAAAGCCGGTAAACGGATTTTGTTTGAAGGCGCTCAAGGCGCTCTGTTGGATATCGATTTTGGCACATACCCCTATGTGACCTCGTCCAATGTGATTGCAGGGCAGGCGGCGACCGGCGTTGGCCTTGGGCCAGGTGCGATTGATTTTGTGCTGGGCATCGTCAAAGCCTACACCACGCGGGTTGGCGAAGGCCCGTTTCCGGCCGAGCTGGATGATGACGATGGCCAACGGTTGGGCGAACGGGGTCATGAATTTGGCACCAACACAGGGCGCAAGCGGCGCTGTGGCTGGTTTGATGCCGTTCTGGTGCGCCAAACCTGCGCAACCTCCGGTGTGTCGGGCATTGCCTTTACCAAATTGGACGTTCTGGACGGGTTTGAGACGCTGAAAATTTGTGTGGCGTATGAATTGGACGGCAAACAGTTGGATTACCTACCGACAGCCGCCGATCAACAGGCCCGCTGTACCCCGATTTACGAGGAAATCCCGGGCTGGTCGGAAAGCACCGAAGGCGCACGGTCATGGAATGATCTGCCAGCCGCCGCGATCAAATATGTACGGCGGGTGGAAGAGTTGATCGATTGCCCCGTGGCGATGTTGTCAACCTCGCCCGAGCGCGAAGATACCATCCTTGTGACCGATCCGTTTGCCGACTAAACGTTTGCAGCCCGCAATGAACCAATGTGAACTGGAAATACTGTAATGGCACAGGACCCTAAACTGTCTTACAATGCCCGCCGCCGCTGGTCGTTGATCCTATTGCTGATCGGCTTGCCACTATATATCGCACTGGCGTTGTTTGTGGTGTCCCTGTTTGATCGACCACCATTCCTGTTGGAATTGGCGGTCTATATCGTGCTGGGCTTTTTGTGGATGATCCCGTTCAAATTTGTGTTCATTGGTGTCGGCAAGGCTGATCCAGATACCAGTGACGACACAAAATAAGCCTACAGATCGTTGGCTTAGGGGCGCATGATCGCCAGTTGCGGCCAGCGGATATCGGCGAGGCAATGCTAACCCAATTTCGTCTTGTCAGTATCCCCATGCCTGTTGTACCCAATTGAAATCATGATCCTGTCCCTGTCCCACAACTTTATTTTTGTTCACGTACCCAAAACCGCGGGCTCATCCATCACAAATATGTTGCTGCCATACGCGCGTGAATATCAGCGCTCGATCTGGCGTAGCTTTACGCGAAGGTTCCCATTCCAGGAAAAACCGGAACATGCGCATTTCCGCATCCACGCGCCGGCTCGTGAAATCGCTAGAAAGCTATCGCGCCCTGTTTACGATGCTTTCAATAGCTTTGCAGTTGTCCGAAACCCTTTTGATCACGCCGTTTCTCATTTCGAATATATGAAGCAGTATCGGTCAAAGAGGGTTTCCGAAAAATTCGCAAAAATGGAATTCGAAGAGTATTTGGCTGAGCGCATGAAAAAGCCATCTCTTTTGGTTCCATTTTTTGCGCGCTTGCCTGATCAGAGCTATTTTCTCATCAGCAAATCGGGGGAAATGCTGGTTGATACATTGATCAAGTTTGAAAATCTGGACTTGGAAATTAGTGAATTTGCCAAGAGAGCCAACCTGCCCAAACTCAACCTGCAGCGGCTGAACTTGACCACAAGTAGATCGGATAAGCGGCCATATCAGTCCTATTTCAACCCCACGACCGAAGAGATGGTTTTGGCGCTTTATGATCGGGATTTTGCCAACCTCGGGTACTCTCGAAAAATCAGTTATTGATCATATTCGACCGCCTGAGATTGCGAGAGGAAGGAACTCGCAGGCCATTGCCAATTGTTCGCAACTAGGCTGCATTGGTCACTAAAATGGTCCTAATACCTGTGATTGCACAGAAACAGGGCAGCCCCCGAGGCTGCCCCATTTGTCATTCACACAGGTTTGCGTGAGAATTCTATCTATTCGCCAGCAATACGGGCTTCTGGTTTGAAGCGGGTCGTTTCGGCGATTTCGAATTTACCGCGATTGACCTTGATGATTTTGCCCTGACGCAGCAACTGACCGAACGAGCGCAAACCTTCTTCGCGGTTAAACTCGTCTTTACCAGAAAATCCAGCGACTTGGCGCATAATTTGGGGGCGGCCAAAATGCGGGCGACCCTCGACATAGGCGGTATAGGCGGCGGCGGCTTCCAGCAAGTCGGGCAATTCAGTTGCGCCCATTTTTTCGGCAAAATCAGCAAAGCTGGTGCTGTCGGCAAAGATGTTTGCGCCTTTGCCGTCGTCGGTTGCGTCATCATCGGTATCGGCCAGATCTGCCAGACCCAGTTTCGGTCCTGTTTCAACTTCGCGCAAAGTCACATCGGTTTTCGAGACGCGGCGGGGGCGGATTGGTGTCAAAGCCGATGGCTCTTTGTCATCATCGCTGTCGATGCGCTGTTCGGAAACCAGAATAAGCGGGGCAGGGCGATCGTTGTGGCTGTCGCCCTTTGCTTTGACGGGTTGCGGGCGCATAACATCAGCCAGATCGGTACGATAGGCGTCGACCTCATCGGGTGCCTTTATGTCGTTGGCTTTGTTGAATTTACGATCAGCAACGGTTGCGGCTACGGCCGCCCGCAGATGCGAGATGGCCGAGCGGCGACGAGAGCTTTCGTCGGTTTCAAGTTTCGCGTTTGCCTCATCTAACAGACGTGACACAGAGGCTTCGTCCTCGGCCCCACCTTCGCTATGCAGGGCGCGGTTGGTACGTTCAATGCGCATTGTCGCATCAATCCCGCCGTCAATCCCACTGTCGATCTCGGCAGATGCCTCTAATTCGACATCGGCAAGGTCTGCCAGCAATTCTGCTTCGTCTTCGGCTGAAAGGCTGGTTTCACCCAGCGCGTCCAGCGCATTCTCACGGGGTTTTTCCTCGAACTTTTCATCCTCAATGACATCGTCGGTTGCCTGCGCGGACTCCACTGCATCGCCTTGGGCACCGTCTTGTGTATCAGTCCCTTGCAGGTCGGCCTTTTTGACTTTGATGATGCGGGCGCGTGATGGTCTTACGGGCATCACCGGTTCTTGTGGTGAATCCTGCGAAATGATTTCATCAGCATCCTCAACAGGGGCCTCGTCTTCGGCTTCGGGTGTATCCTCAGTGACAGCCTCGACTGCCTCCTCGACAATTACCTCGTCCTGAACTTCGATCTCGTCTTTAACAGCATCGTCCACAATGATGTTATCAGGGTCAGCATCTTTGGCGACCTGGTCAAGGATGTTGCTTACTGCGTCGTCACCATCAGTATCTTCGTACTCTTCTTCATAGGCGTCTTGGGTGTCGGCGTTGGGTGTGTCGACAACGTCCGCAACTTCTTCGGATATCCGACCCATCATGGCGCTGATGTCTGCATCTTTAGCAATTTCTGCGTCGTTTTCTGCGCCAATTTCTGCAATCTCTATTTCAGTCTCTTCTGCTGCCTCAAGGGCAGGTTCAACTGTGGCTTCGATCGGCGCCTCAATGGCTTCTTCTTCAGGTGGCTCTTCCTGCAAATCCTCTTGCGGCTCGAAACCGTCTGCGCTCTGGTCTTCCGAGAAGATTGGCGCAGCGGTGCCAGCTGTCTGGTTCTTGGCCACAACAGCGCGGATCCGGCGCAATTTGGCGGCAACGCTTTCGGTACCGCTCTCATCCGGGGCGACCGGCGTTACATATTCGTCCTGCGCGTCATCATATTCAAAGGACGGAACGTCAACAGTGTCAGAAGCCTCGTCAACAACATTTTCCTCAATAGCAGGCTCGGCTTTTGCTTCAGGCTGCGGTTGCGGTTCTGGCGTTTGCTCAACAGGGGCCGTGACGGACGCTGCTTGCTCAATCGGGCGCAAAGTTACACCGTTGTCTTCGATTTTGGCTTCAACCTGACGGTGGATTTCGCGCCCAGCGATTTTGGCGAGCATTTCAGCATCCGGCGTCGGAGGTTCTGCCCCGAAATAACGGTCATCGGCGGCTAGATCACGGAAATACTCCGCGATAGCCTTCATTGTGCCAAAGGAATCGTCGAATCCCTCTAGGGTGCACGAAAACGTGCCATAAGAGACTGTTAGAATTTTACTTGCACCAATCATTGACCTGCTCACTTTCTATATCGTTTCTTGCTTTGTTGTCCTATATTTAACGATGAATGGTTCTATTTCATGAACAAAACAGGGAATTTTCTGGTATTAATTCATGTCTAAATTGTGGCAATTTTTCCTAAAAGGCAGTTATGCACCGTGAAAACACCTATTGTTGACACAAACCACCCGATTACGCTGCTTGGAGGCAGCCAGATGAAACCTAACACGGTTGACCTAGCGTTAGGTTTTGCGCCGAATCTGGTTGCGGCAGACGGTGGCACGGAGGCAGCATTGCGTTTGGGCCTTATACCAAAGGCCGTTATCGGCGACTTTGATTCGGTTGATGCCGATAGTATAGCGCAAATCCCTCCGGAGCGCCTGCATCGCATTACGGAGCAGGATAGTACCGATTTTGACAAATGCCTGCGCCATATCAAAGCCCCCTATGTTCTGGCGGTTGGGTTTACCGGACGCCGGCTGGATCACGAACTGGCGGTCTATAACGCGCTGACCCGCCACCCCCACAGGTGCTGCATTGTGCTGGGCGAGGTGGACCTGTGCTTTTTGGTGCCGCAAGACATCCATTTATCCCTGCCGATTGGCACGCGGGTGTCGCTGTTCCCGCTCGCCCCGTGCAGCGTCACATCAAAGGGGTTGCGCTGGTCCTTTGAGGGGTTGGAAATGGCACCAGACGGCAAAATCGGCACCTCTAATGAATCCGCTGAGGATGTGGTGCGCGTGCAGGTGTCCGACTCAAAACTGCTGATGATCCTGCCGCTGGTGCATCTGGGCGCGGTGATCACGGCGCTGACTTAGGCGCGCGCCACGCGGTGTTCGCGCATCACAATATACAGACCTGCGGCCACGGTCACCATGATGCCAAGAGCGGCCAAACCGTTGGGCAAATCGCCAAAGATCATCCATCCAATCAACGTGGCAAACGGAATTTCAAGGTATTGCACAGGGGCCAGCGTGGCGGTGGGCGCGTATTTCAACGACCACGTCATGATCAAATGCGCCAAGGTGCCCAGCACACCCAGCGTTATTAACAAGCCCCAATCAGGGCGACTGGGGGCGATCAGGGTCATGGCCTCAACGTTGAACGGCGCGGTCAACAACAGCGCTAGGATCAAAACCACCAACGCCATGCCACCGCTGACAGCCTGTAGGGTGATCGGGTCGGCACGGGCCGCCAAATGACGGGTGACGATCATGAACCCTGCAAAGGCCACGGCCACAATCAACGGCAGTAACGCCGCCGCCCCAACCACCAAAAAACTGGGCTGGATCACCAACAGGGTGCCAATGAACCCGACGGCACAGGCGGTCAGACGGTGCGGGCCGATGTGTTCCTTCAGGATCAACCACGCCAGCAGCAGCAACAGGAACGGCTCGACAAAGGCGATGGCGATGGCCTCGGCCAAGGGCAGGTAGAGCAAGGATAGGAACATTGCGGCGATGCCGATGATGTGCAGGATTGAGCGCAGGAACAGCAGGGCTGTGGTGCGTCTGGACATGCGTAAATCGCGGCGGGCTATTACAACGATCGGCATCAGGATGATCAGCTGGATTGCAAACCGGATGGTGACGATCTGGATCACCGGAACGGAGCCCCCCAACAACTTGGCCATGGAGTCCGCGAACGGGGCCAACGCACAGAAGGCGGCCATCAAAAGGATGCCCAATAGGGGGCGGTCTGTGTGCGGGGGCATGGACATTCCGGCACGGTAGGGCGGGGTGGTTTTGGGGGCAATGGTTAATGCGTCGAGCGTATGTTTGGGGCGTTCGATGCGGTCACGGGGCGTTTTTCTTGGTTAACAAGGCGGATTGGCGCGAATTGGCATATGGAAAGCGTATGGGGTTGGTATGGATTCCCTACAGACGCGGCGCTTGGTTCGGCGGGTTAACGGAGCGCGCGCTGGGGGGGCGTTAACGGACCAGATGCAACTTGCAGCGAGGGCCTGAGCGGGGCAGGGTGGGCGTATGGTTGAGATAGCGGATATTGTGAATCGGGAGGGCCTAAAGGATTGGCTAGAGGGCCAACCCAAAGAGGTGTCTGTCTGGATTGCGCATCGGGCGGCGATGCGGGTGCTGCCGCTGTGGTGGGAGTATGTGCTGAAATCCACCACCGCAAAAATACGTGATTTGACAGCCCTGCCGATTTTGCGCTGTAATCTGATATCGTCAGTTGCGCGCACCATGCCAACTGTCGATATCAAACAAGCCGCCGCCGAAGCCACCTATGCCGCCTATGCCGCCGCCGCCGAAG
>Ga0209345_10000198_pt1 | contig 84169 bp, 65 predicted proteins | sample Cruoilmetagenom7_FD_187294 | JGI IMG/M metagenome (GOLD analysis project Ga0209345, IMG submission 187294) | Oil polluted marine microbial communities from Coal Oil Point, Santa Barbara, California, USA - Sample 7 (SPAdes) (version 2) | ecosystem: Environmental > Aquatic > Marine > Oil seeps ... | reverse complement strand
ATATGAGTCAGAATTTTAGTTTTATCTCATTTCCAGATGAATTAACAACAGGTTCAAGCATTATGCCACACAAAAAAAACCCTGATGTTTTTGAATTAATTAGAGGTAAATGCAACAAATTACAAGCGCTTCCATATGAATTTACATTAATTACTACCAACTTACCAAGTGGTTATCATAGAGATTTACAGTTATTAAAAGAAGGGTTAATTCCGTCATTTTCAACATTAAAATCGTGTTTAGAAATGTTGACTTATTCGTTACATAATATTCAAATAAATGACACTATAATTGAAGATGATAAATACTTGTATTTATTTAGTGTTGAGGAAGTTAACAAGTTGGTTCAAAGCGGAACTCCATTTAGAGATGCTTACAAAATTGTTGGAAAAAGTATTAATGAAGGTACTTTTAATCCAGAAAAAAAAGTGATTCATACACATAAAGGAAGTGTTGGAAATTTATGTTTGAATGATATTATAGAAAAGAAGAATAACGCTTAATTTTTAATTGCAAGCTTGCCAAATTACTTCATTTGGAGTTGGCGCAGTTATTAAAATAATTTCTTTTGTAACTGGATGAGTAAATTCAATTTTGCGTGCGTGCAAGTGAATACTTGCATCTTTATTACTTCTGTTAAAACCATATTTTAAATCGCCTTTTATGGGTGATCCAATGGCTGCTAATTGACATCTAATTTGATGATGACGACCTGTTTCTAAATCAACTTCTAATAAGTGATAATTATCTAAAGATTTTAGGGTTTTATAATGAAGGGTGGCTTTTTTACTTCCTTCAATTTCAGAAGAATACGAAGTAGATTTGTTGTTTTTAGGATTCTTTTTTAAATATCCTGTAAGCGTATCAATTTCTTTAGTTGGTTTGTTTTTTACCACAGCCCAATACGTTTTGTTTACAGTTTTATCACGTAACATTTTGTTGAACCGTTCTAATGCTTTTGATGTTTTTGCAAAAACAACAACACCAGTTGTTGGTCTGTCTAATCTGTGAACAACACCTAAAAAAACATTACCAGGCTTATTGTATTTTTCTTTGATATATTCTTTAACAATTTCGCTTAAAGGTGTATCGCCGGTTTTATCACCTTGAATAATATCTCCAGATTGTTTGTTAACAATAATGAGGTGGTTGTCTTCAAATAAAATTTTTAAACTATCTTTAGTAGAAGGCATTTTAGTTGTTTTTTTCTACTTTTTGATTTATTTCATCAATAAACTCGAGTATTTTTTTTCTTCCTGTAGCATTAGTTGAAGATGAAACAAAGTGTTGTGGCATAGTTTCCCACATTGTCTTTGTCATAGTTTTAGAATAAACTTCAACATTTCTATTTAGTTGAGATAATTTAATTTTATCAACTTTTGTAAAAATGATACAAAACGGAATCCCGTTTTCACCCAAAAATTGCATAAACTCTAAATCAATTTTTTGAGGCTCATGACGTGAATCAATTAATACAAACGTACAAATTAATTGTTCGCGCTGTAAAAAGTATTTTTTTATAAAACTTTGAAAAGTTTGTTTTACGGTTTTTGAAACTTTGGCATAACCATAGCCTGGTAAATCTACTAAAAACCAGTTGTTATTTATTTTAAAGTGATTAATAAGTTGTGTTTTACCTGGCTTTCCAGATATTTTTGCCAACTTATTCCTTTCAGTAAGCATATTAATTAATGAAGATTTACCAACATTTGATCTTCCAATAAATGCGTATTCAGGAAGAATTTCTTTTGGACATTTAGCAACATCCGAATTGCTAATTACAAAATCAGCGGTTTTAATTTTCATTAGTTACAAATTTCGTTCATTTAGCCAACCTTCAAGAATTTTATTAAACTCATCAGGGTGTTCCATCATAGGTGCATGTCCACATTTATCAACCCAAAATAGGTTTGCATCAGGCATTAATTTTTCAAAATCTTCAGCAACTTCAGGAGGAGTAACAAGGTCGTTTTTTCCCCAAATTAAACAAGTCGGAGTATCCATTTCAGGTAAATCCTTCGCCATATTGTGTCTAATAGCACTTTTAGCAATTGCCAAAGTTTTTATCACTCTACTTCGGTCATTTACAGATGCGTAAATCTCATCAACAACCTCTTTTGTTGCAACCTCAGGATCGTAAAATACTTCTTGTGTTTTTTCTTTTATATATTCGTAATTACCTCTTTTTGGGTAAGTGTCTCCCATAGATTTTTCATATAAACCTGAGCTACCGGTTAAAACTAGTCCAGTAACATTTTTTAAGTTTAATTTTGTGAAATATAAAGCAATATGTCCGCCTAAAGAATTTCCTAAAAGGATGGCATTATCAATTTTTTTATATTTCATAAAATCTTTTAAAAATCTAGAAATGCTTTTAACATTTGTTTTTAAAAGAGGTAAAGTATATATAGGTAATTCAGGGATAATTACTTTGTATCCTTTTTTTGAGAAATGGTTTAGCACACCATCAAAATTACTTAAAGCGCCCATAAGTCCATGAAGTACAATAATAGGTTGACCTTCTCCAGCTTCAAGATAACTAAACTTCCCTTCTGTTATAAGATTATTACTCATTAAATTTTGATTTTTATGCTTGCGACAAAGGTAAGTTTTTTTTCTAAAATACTACTTTTTTATAAATACAAGTAAATTAAGTTTTAACTGCTTGAAATTCAAAATTATAGTGGAAAATTTACTACAAGTGTTAAAAGTTATCAACAAAGTGGGTAAAAGTGGATAATTGTGGGAAAAAATTTATATTTTTGGGTTAACTCAAACAAGCAATGATAAATTTAATTGGTACATATGAATGTAAAGCAGATGCTAAAGGAAGGCTAGCGCTTTCAGCTGCATTGAAGAAACAGCTTTCACCAATATTGCAAGATGGATTTGTATTGAAACGTTCTGTATTTCAGCCATGTCTTGAAATGTATCCGATGTCTGAGTGGAATATTTTAATGCAGAAAGTAAACAAGTTGAACAGGTTTGTTAAAAAGAATAATGACTTCATAAGAAGGTTTACTGCGGGTGTAAAAATTGTTGAATTAGACGCTTCAGGGAGATTATTAATACCAAAAGATTTACAATTGTTTGCAGGAATTACAAAAGATGTAGTGCTTTCTTCAGCAGTAAACATTATTGAAGTTTGGGATAAGGATAATTATGAAAAAGCGATTGATGATGCAGCAGTTGATTTTTCTGATTTAGCCGAGGAAGTTATGGGTAATGTAATAGATAGCGAAGATGGAATATCATAATCCGGTTTTATTAAAGGAAAGTATAGATGGTTTAAATATTAAACCAAACGGTGTATATGTTGATGTTACTTTTGGTGGTGGAGGTCATTCAAAAGAAATATTAAGCAGGTTAAATGAAGATGGAAAGTTGCTTGCTTTTGACCAAGATGAAGATGCAAAACGAAATATGATTGATGATGAGCGTTTTACGTTGATTCCGCAAAATTTTAGATTCATAAAAAGATACTTAAGATTTTATGGCGTAAAAAAAGTGGATGGTGTTTTGGCAGATTTAGGTGTCTCTTCACATCAGTTTGATGAAGCTGAAAGAGGTTTTTCAACACGGTTTGATGCGAATTTGGATATGAGAATGAATCAAGAAGGTGAGTTATCAGCATTTCAAGTAGTGAATTTTTATGATGAGGAGAAATTAAGTGATGTGTTATTTCAATATGGGGAATTACGAAATGCACGAGCAATAGCTAAAAAAATAGTTGAAACTAGAACAGAAAAAAAGATTAAAACCAGCTTTCAATTAAAAGAAGTGTTAAGTGAGTTTGTTCCAAAAGCAGTTGAACATAAAATATTAGCTCAGATATTTCAAGGAATTAGAATTGAAGTAAATCAGGAAATAGAAGTTTTAAAAGAGTTTTTATTACAAATACCTGAAATATTAAATAAAGAAGGAAGATTGAGTGTAATATCATATCATTCTTTAGAAGATAGATTGGTAAAACGTTTTATAAGAAATGGTTTGTTTGAAGGTGAGCCTGAAAAAGATTTTTATGGAAACATAACTGTTCCTATGAAAAAGGTTGGAAAATTGATAATTCCTTCATTTCAGGAAATTAAAGAAAACAACAGAGCAAGAAGTGCAAAACTAAGAATAGCAACATTAAAGTAATGTCTAAATTCAAAAGCAACATATATCAACTATTAAAAGGTGACTTTTTAGTAAATGAAGACTCGTTTAAAAATTGGCGTTTTATGTTGTTTATGGTAATGTTAATGATGATTATGATTGCTAGTTCGCATAGTTCAGATAAAAAAGTAATGGAAATTGCAAAGCTGAATAAAAAAGTAAAGCAATTAAGATCTGAGTTTGTAGATACTAGATCTATTTCAATGAGTTTGAAATTAGAATCAACAATAAAAAACAAGGTATTGGAATTGGAATTAAAACCAAGTGAAACGCCACCGCAAGTAATAAGAGTAACCCATAAAAAATAAATAAACTTTGACAACTACTAAAAAAAACATAATGAACAGATTGTATCTTGTGCTTGTGTTCATCACGCTATTTTTAGTAGTGATAGTAGTTAGACTTACCAATATTCAAATTACTGATGGTGAAAAGTATAGAAACTTATCTGAACAATTGACGTTAAGAAATGATACTATTTTTTCAAATAGAGGAAACGTTTTTTCAGCAGATGGTAGTTTGTTAGCAACATCAATGTCGCAATATGAGATTAGAATGGATGTTGTTACTGTTAATGCTGAAGTTTTTGAAAAAGAAATACGAAACTTAGCCAAAGAGTTATCAAAAATGTTGGGGAATTCTGTATTGGCTTGGGAAACTAAAATTAGGAAAGCTAGAAACACAAAAAACAGGTATTTATTTATAACAAGAAAGTTAGGTTATAACGATTATATGAAAATAAAATCGTTTCCAATCTTTAATTTAGGAATGTATAAAGGTGGTTTTATAGCTGAACAATCAACAGTTAGAGCACATCCGCTAGGTAAAGTTGCTGAAAGAACAATTGGTTATGATGACTATAGAGGAGCGCCAGGTATTGAAGGCGCATATAGAAGTCATTTAAAAGGGCAACATGGTTGGAGAATGAAGCAAAAAATTGCTCAAGGCCAATGGAAACCAATTAATGATAATAATGAAAAAGAGCCAATAGATGGTAAAGATATAGTTACAACTATTGATGTAAATATACAAGATATTGCGCATCACTCTTTATTAAGGCAGTTAGAAATCTATAATGCAGAACATGGATGTGTTGTGGTTATGGAAACTAAAACAGGTGAAATTAAAGCAATTTCAAATTTAGGTAGAAGTTCAATAGGTAAATATTACGAAAAAAGAAACTACGCTGTTTATGAATCTCATGAACCAGGTTCAGCTTTTAAAGTTATGTCTTTAGTTGCAGCTTTAGAATCGGGAAAAATAGATACAAGCACAGTTGTTGATACTGGTAAAGGAAAATATAGAATGTATGGTAGGTATATTAATGATTCCCATAGAGGTGGTTATGGTGAGATTTCTGCTGCTCGTGCGTTAGAAGTTTCGTCAAATATTGGTTTTGCAAGATTGATTGAGGAAAATTTTGGTAAAAAGCCAGAAGAATTCATTAATTCTTTAAAAAGAATGCATTTAAATAACCTAATAGGTTTAAAAATTAAAGGAGAAGGAAAACCTCAAATTCCATCACCGGGAGATGAAATATGGAGTAAAAACGCATTACCTTCAATTGCTTACGGTTATAATTTAAGATTAACACCGTTACAAACATTAACTTTTTACAATGCAATTGCAAATAATGGAGAAATGGTGAAGCCAAAGTTTGTGAAAGAAATTCGTTCTAGAGATAATAAGCTTGAGGTTTTTGATAAAGTTGTAATTGATTCTGAAATTTGTTCAAAAGAAACTATTAATAAAGTTCAAGAAGTTTTAAAAAATGTTGTTGTTCGTGGAACTGGTCAAAAATTGTACGATGAAAATTTCTCAATGGCTGGTAAAACAGGAACTGCAAGAACAGAATATGGAAACTACGAAGAATGGGTTAAAGATAAAAGGTACATTTCATCATTTACAGGTTATTTTCCAGCTGAAAACCCAAAATATTCATGCATTGTTGTAATTCATAAACCTGATTCAAAAACAGGGTTTTATGGAGCAGATGTTTCTGGTCCAGTTTTTAAAGATATTGCACATAAAATATATACTTCAAACCACATTATTCATAAAATAGATAATAACACACCAAATTTAACAGGTGTTAATAATAATTTCAAAAAATATTATGCAATCTCTAACAAGGAATTTAATTCAATTCCAAATGTAAAAGGAATGGCAGGGATGGATGCAATTTCTTTACTTGAAAATATTGGTTTGAAAGTAAATTATACAGGTAAAGGGAAAGTAAAAAATCAGTCAATAAAAGCTGGTGAAAAATTAACAAAAGGCGCAACAATAGTTTTAAATCTCATATAATTGAAGTTAGTTAAAGACATATTATATAAAGTTAGTTTAGATGCAATTCTTGGTAGTACTGAGAAATTGGTAAACACTATTGTTTTTGATTCTAGAGAAGTGAAACAAGACACATTGTTTGTGGCTCAAAAAGGGTTAATTTTTGACGGACATCAATTTATTGAAAAAGCTATTAAGTTAGGAGCAACAGTTATTGTTTGTGAAAATTTACCTAAAGAAATACATCAAGATATTACATACATTAAAGTGGCTGATGCAAATAGTGCATTGGCAATTATTGCTTCAAATTTTTATGATAATCCATCATCAAAATTAAAATTAATTGGTATTACTGGTACAAACGGTAAAACTACTATTGCAACATTGTTATATAATTTATTTCAAAAAGCAGGTTATAAAACAGGTTTATTATCAACTGTAAAAATTATGGTTGATACAGTTCAGTATAACGCAACACACACAACACCAAATTCAGTATTAATTAATAAATATTTGAATGAAATGGTTGAATTAGGTGTTGATTATTGCTTTATGGAAGTGAGCTCTCACGGAATTCACCAAAAAAGGACTGAAGGATTGCAGTTTGAAGGTGGAGTTTTTACCAATTTAACACACGATCATTTAGACTATCATAAAACTTTTAAGGAATATAGAGATGTGAAAAAATTGTTTTTTGATTCGTTGCCAAAAACAGCTTTTGCATTGGTAAATGTTGATGATAAAAACGGTGCAATTATGCTTCAAAATACGGAAGCTAAAAAACAGTCATATGCTTTAAAAACAATGGCTGATTTTAAAGTTAAAATTTTAGAGAATCAATTTTCAGGATTGTTATTAACTATAAATAATAACGAAGTTTGGACAAAATTAATAGGCAGTTTTAACGCATACAATTTAGCAGCAGTTTTTGGAGTAGCAAATTTATTAGGTATAGATAAAACGGAAGCATTAATTTATATAAGTGAATTAGAAAGTGTGAGTGGAAGATTTCAACATTTTATTTCTGAAGGTGGCGTAACAGCTGTAGTTGATTATGCGCACACACCTGATGCATTAAAAAATGTGTTGGAAACTATTAATGATATTAGAACTGGAAATGAGCAAGTTATTACCGTTGTGGGATGCGGTGGAGATCGAGATAAAGCTAAACGACCTGTTATGGGGCGTTTAGCATCTCAATTAAGTACGCAAGCAATTTTTACTTCTGATAATCCAAGAAGTGAAAACCCACAAATAATTATTGAGGAAATTGAAGCAGGTGTTGAACCTCAAAATTTTAAAAAAACAATTTCAATTATAGATAGAGAACAGGCAATTAAAACAGCTATAAAATTTACAAAAAAAGGAGACATTATTTTAATAGCAGGGAAAGGACATGAAACCTATCAAGAAGTAAATGGGGAACGTTCACATTTTGATGATTACGAGAAAATAACAGAATTATTAATAGCCATAGAAAGTTAAGCAATGCTATATTATTTATTTGAATATTTAGAAAATCATTACAATTTATCAGGAGCTGGATTGTTTCAATACATCTCTTTTAGATCAGCATTGGCATTTATGATTTCGTTGCTTTTTTCAACAATTTACGGGAAACGAATAATTAATTATTTACAGCAAAAACAAGTTGGAGAATCTGTTAGAGATTTAGGCTTAGAAGGTCAAGTAGAAAAAGCAGGAACACCTACAATGGGTGGTGTTATCATTATTTTGGCAACGTTAATTCCTGTATTATTATTTGCTAAAATTGACAATATTTACATTGTGTTATTAGTGATTACTACATTGTGGATGGGTGCAATTGGTTTTATTGATGATTATATTAAAATCTTCAAAAAAGATAAAGAAGGTTTAAAGGGAAGATTCAAAATTTTAGGTCAGGTTACTTTGGGAGTTTTTGTTGGAGCAATGCTTTATTTTCATCCAAGTGTTACAATGAAAGAAAAATTACCTGTAAAATATCAATATGTTTCAGAGAAAGGCGCACCAGTTTTATTTGCTGATGCAAAAAAATCTACAAAAACTACCATTCCATTCGTAAAAAATAATGAGTTTGAATATGCAGATATATTAAGTTTTTTAGGAAATGGATTTAAAGAATATGCTTGGTTAATTTTTATTCCAATTGTAATTTTTATAATAACAGCGGTTTCAAATGGAGCAAATTTAACCGATGGAATTGATGGTTTAGCAGCAGGTTCATCGGCAATTATTGTACTTACTTTAGGTATTTTCTCGTGGGTTTCAGGTAACATAATTTTCGCCAATTATTTGGATGTGATGTATATCCCAAATTCTGGTGAAATGACCATTTTTATTGCAGCATTTGTTGGTGCATTGATAGGTTTTTTATGGTACAATACCTATCCGGCTCAAGTTTTTATGGGTGATACAGGAAGTTTAACTATTGGAGGTATTATTGCAGTTTTAGCAATTGCGGTTCGTAAAGAATTATTAATACCTGTATTGGCTGGAATTTTTCTAGTAGAAAATTTATCAGTGATACTTCAAGTAGGTTTTTTTAAATATACCAAGAAAAAATACGGAGAAGGAAGACGCATATTTAAAATGTCACCATTACATCATCATTACCAAAAATCTGGATATCATGAGAGTAAAATAGTAACACGTTTTTGGATTATAGGTATTTTATTGGCAGTGTTTACAATAGTAACTTTAAAGTTACGATAAATGAAAAAGTTAGTGATTCTTGGAGCAGGTGAAAGCGGCATAGGAACTGCTATTTTGGGAAAGCAAAAAGGGTACAATGTTTTTGTTTCTGATAAAGGAATAATTGCAGAAAAATATAAAAAAGTTCTTTTAAATAATAACATTTCTTTTGAAGAAGGAAATCATACTGAAGCTAAAATTTTTGATGCTGATTTGGTAATGAAAAGTCCGGGAATTCCTGACACTGTTTCATTAGTAACAACATTAAAAGAAAAGGGTGTTTCTGTAATTTCTGAAATTGAGTTTGCTTCAAAATATACAAATGGAGTTATTGTTGGGATAACCGGTTCAAATGGTAAAACCACTACAACAATGCTTCTAAATCATGTTTTGGAGAAAGAAAATTTCAATGTGAGTATGGGAGGAAATATTGGAGACAGTTTTGCACAACAAGTAGCTGAAAAAAAATCAGATATTCATGTGTTAGAGCTAAGCAGTTTTCAATTAGATGGAATTGAAAATTTTGCACCTCATATAGCAATAATTACAAATATAACACCTGATCATTTAGATAGGTATAATTATAAGTTTGAAAACTATATCAATTCTAAATTTAGAATTATAGAAAATCAAACAGAAAATGATTTTTTGATTTATGATTTTGATGATGAGGTAATTTCTAATTGGCTTAAAAATAACAAAGTAAAAGCAACCTTATTACCTTTTTCAATAAAAAGTGAATTAAAACAAGGAGTGTATTTAAAAAACAAACAACTAGTAATAAATTATAAAAAAGAAGATAAAATAATGGGTATTTCAACCTTAGCATTAAAAGGAAAGCACAACACAAAAAACGCAATGGCTACTGCTATGGCAGCTTCATTGTTAAAAGTTAGAAAAGAAACAATAAGAGAAAGTTTAGAAGATTTTGAAGGTGCTGAACATAGATTGGAGTCTGTGCTAAAAATAAACGGAGTACAATATATCAACGATTCTAAAGCTACGAATGTTAATGCTACATTTTATGCATTAGATTGTATGCAATCTCCAACAGTTTGGATTGTTGGTGGAGTTGATAAAGGAAACGATTATTTAGATTTAATGCCTTTGGTAAGAGAAAAAGTGAAAGCAATTATTTGTTTGGGTATTGATAATCAAAAAATAGTGCAAACTTTTTATAATGTTGTTGATTTAGTTGTGGAGACAGCTGGAGCAGAGGAAGCCGTAAAAGTTGCATACAAAATTGCAGAAAAAGGAGATGCGGTGTTATTGTCACCAGCCTGTGCAAGTTTTGATTTGTTTGAAAATTATGAAGACAGAGGTAATAAATTTAAACAAGCCGTTAAAGAGTTATAATAATAATTAAAAATATACATGAAAAGTATTTTTAAAAATTTAGAAGGAGATAGGGCAATTTGGAGGGTTGTAGGCTTTTTAGCTGTTCTATCATTTTTACCTGTTTATAGCGCAAGTACAAACTTGGTGTATGTTGTAAATAATGGGACTACTACTTTTCATTTATTAAAACATGCTTTTTTACTGTCTTGTGGATTTTTAATTATTTATGCTGTTCATAAAATGCCGCTGAGTTATTTTAGAAGAGGAGCAGTTTTAATGATTCCGTTTGTGATAATACTACTTGCTTACACAATAACACAAGGAACCACTATTGGAGGTGCAAATGCTAGTCGTTGGATTCAAATACCAATTATAGGCATTAGTTTTCAAACATCTATATTGGCAAGCTTGGTTTTAATGATGTATGTATCACATTATTTAGCAAGTAATAAGGATAAAGAAGTAACTTTTAAAAAAACAGCATTGTATTTGTGGCTTCCTGTAAGTGCAGTTTTAATTTTAATATTACCAGCAAATTTTTCAACAACAGCCATTGTTTTTTGTATGGTATTATTACTAGCTTTTATAGGAGGTTATCCTTTAAAATATATTTTATCCGTTGTGGGAATGGGTATTCTGGGGTTAACTCTATTTGTGCTTGTTGCAAAAGCATTTCCTGATGCAATATCAAATAGAGTTGATACTTGGATTAGTAGAGTTGAGAATTTTTCAGATAAAAATGCTGAAGAGGGATATCAAGTTGAAAAAGCAAAAATTGCAATTGCTAGTGTTGGTTTAATAGGAAGAGGTCCAGGAAAAAGTGTTCAGAAAAATTTTTTACCACAATCTTCATCCGATTTTATTTTTGCAATTATAATTGAAGAATATGGTTTATTTGGCGCAATAGTTTTAATACTCTCTTATTTTTTTCTGTTATTTAGAATTGTAATGGCAGCCAAAAAAGCAACGAGCATTTTTGCAACATTATTAGTAATTGGAGTTGGTTTACCAATCATATTTCAAGCTATGATAAATATGGCGGTAGCTGTTAATTTATTTCCAGTAACTGGCCAAACATTGCCTTTAATAAGTAGTGGAGGAACATCTATTTGGATGACATGTATTGCTGTTGGAATTATTTTAAGCGTATCAGCCAATAAAGAAGAAAAAGAAACTGAAGAAAACCCATTAGATATTTTACATGAAGCAATCGATTAATGTCATATTGAGTGGAGGTGGCACAGGCGGACATATTTATCCGGCTGTTTCTATAGCAAATGAGCTTAAAGGGAAATATCCTGAAGCTAATTTTTTGTTTGTAGGTGCTAAAGATAGAATGGAGATGGAAAAAGTTCCACAGGCAGGTTACGAAATTAAAGGATTGTGGATTTCAGGAATTCAAAGAAGTTTGTCATTAAAAAATTTAGTATTTCCATTGAAGCTTATTAGTAGTTTGTGGAATGCTTATAAAATTATTGAAAAATTTAAACCAACAATAGTAATTGGTACTGGTGGTTTTGCAAGTGGGCCAACGTTATTTATGGCAAATAGAAAAGGCGTAAAAACAGTTATTCAAGAGCAAAATTCGTATCCAGGAATTACCAATAGATTATTGAGCAAAAAGGCTGATAAAATTTGTGTTGCTTATGATGGTTTGGAGCGTTTTTTTCCTTCTGAAAAAATTATAAAAACTGGTAATCCAGTTCGTCAAGATTTGTTGAAGGTTGAAGGGAAAAGAGAAGAAGCTCAGAAGTATTTTAATTTAAACTTAGATAAAAAGACACTGGTAATTATTGGTGGAAGTTTAGGAGCAAGAGCTGTAAATAATTTAATAGAAAAACACATTCATTGGTTAGTAAAAAACAAAGTACAAGTAATTTGGCAAACAGGGAAGTTGTATTATGATGAATTCAAAAAATATGATGAATTAGAAGGGGTACAAACCTATGCTTTTTTGAATAAAATGGAGTTGGCTTATGCAGCCGCAGATATTTTAATTAGTAGAGCAGGAGCAAGTTCAATTTCAGAATTATGTATTGTTGGTAAGCCCGTGATATTTATTCCTTCGCCTAATGTTGCTGAAGATCATCAAACTAAAAATGCATTAGCAGTTGTAAACAAAAATGCTGCTTTGTTACTAAAAGAATCTGAATTAGAGATGTTTCAAAAAATGTTGAGTGAATTGTTGAGTGATCAAAAATTACAACAAACTTTAAGTACAAACATTAAAAAGTTGGCATTGCCAAATGCAACAAAAGATATAGTAAAAGAAATAGAAAAATTATTAATTAGTTAAGAAATTTGAATTTAGATAATATACATAATGTCTATTTTATTGGTGTCGGAGGAATCGGTATGAGCGCTATTGCTAACTATTTTAAAAGTAATGGTAAAAATGTTGCGGGGTATGATAAAGTTCCAACCAATATTACTAAATCATTACAGCATATTGGTGTTGAAATTCATTTTGAAGATTCATTAGATTTAATTCCTTTAGCATTTAAAAACAACCAAAATACAATTGTAGTTTACACGCCAGCAGTTCCTATAAATCACTCAGAATTAAACTACTTTTTAGATCATAATTTTAAGGTGCTAAAACGATCAGAAATTTTAGGAGAAATTACTAAAAATACTAAATGTTTGGCAGTTGCAGGTACTCATGGAAAAACAACTACATCAACAATTTTAGGACATATTTTAAAAGAGGCAGAAGTAAATGCAACATCATTTTTAGGTGGAATTTCAGAAAATTACAATTCAAATTTAATTTTAGGAGGTAGTAAAATTTCAGTGGTTGAAGCTGATGAGTTTGATCGGTCATTTTTACAATTATCTCCAAATATAGCTTGCATAACATCTATGGATGCAGATCATTTAGATATTTATGGAAGCCATTCTGAACTGGAAAAATCTTTTAAAGAGTTTGCAGCCAAAGTATCTGATACATTAATTGTAAGAAAAGGATTACCAATAAATGGGTTCACATACGGAATTAATGAAAGCGCAGATTACGATGCTAAAAATATTAGAATAGAAGGCGGAACTTACATTTTTGATGTAGAAACGCCATTAGAAAATATAAAAAATATACAAATAAATTTACCAGGAAAACATAATGTGCTAAATGCAGTGGCAGCTTTGGCAATGGCAAATAGTTTAGGGGTTTCATTACCTGTCATTGCTAAAGCTTTACTAACATTTAAAGGAATTAAAAGACGTTTTTCTTATAAAATTAAATCAGAAAATTCAGTATTAATTGATGATTATGCACATCATCCAACAGAAATAAATGTTGTGATAGATTCTGTAAAAGAAATGTATCCAGCCAAAAAAGTGTTAGGAATTTTTCAGCCTCATTTATATAGTAGAACAAAAGATTTTGCTGAAGATTTTGCAACAAGTTTAGCAAAGTTTGACGAATTAATATTACTGGATATTTATCCGGCAAGAGAATTACCAATTGAAGGAATAACTTCAAATTGGTTGCTTCGTAAAATTTCAACTGAAAAAAAACAAGTTTCTTCAAAAGAAAACTTACTGGCAAACGTTTTAAAATCAGAAGCACAAATAATAGTTATGATTGGTGCTGGAGATATTGGAGAATTAGTTGATGAAATTAAAAATAATTTGAGCGTTGAAAGTTAATTGGAATTACATAAAAGGGTTTTTATTACTAGCTTTAGTAGTATTTTTGTCTGGATTTTCAGTGAACAAAAATAACGCTAATACAGTACGTGATATATTGGTTGAATTTGAAGAAGGAAACAATCTTTTTATGAATTACGAAATGGTTAATAAATTGTTAATACAAAATGGTGCAACAGTTAAAAACAAAGCAAAATCTGTTATAGATTTACATTTGTTAGAAAAGAATGTACTGTCACACCCCATGGTAGAAAATGCAGCAATTTTTTTAACGGTTGATGGTTTGTTGAAAGCTAAAGTTAAACAACGAACACCAATTGCAAGAGTTCTATCAAATACAAAGAGTTATTATATTGATAAACAGGCAAAAATAATGCCTTTATCGCCAAATCATTCAGCAAGAGTATTGTTGGTTTATGGAGCGATTGATGAGGCTGATATTAATGAAATTCATTTGTTGGTAACAACAATTTTGAATGATGAATTTTTAAAAAAACAATTAATCAGTATTCAAAAAATGCCGAATAATGAATTTATTTTGATGCCTAGAATTGGAAATCAAAAAATAATTTTAGGAAACACAGATGATTTGAATCAGAAATTAAAGAATTTGAAATCATTTTTTAACAAAACAATGGTTGATAACACCATAGATAATTATATAGCGATAAATTTAAAATACAACAACCAGGTGGTGTGTACAAAAAAATAAATTATGGAACACAATGATATTTCAGTAGGATTAGACATAGGAACAACAAAAATTGTTGCTATGATTGGTCGTAGAAATGAGTACGGAAAAATAGAGTTGCTTGGTACTGGAAAAGCAAAAAGTTTAGGTGTGCATAGAGGTGTTGTTAATAATATAACTCAAACCATACAATCTATACAAATGGCTGTTGATGAGGCTATTGCGGTTTCTGGAATTAAAATTACGGAAGCTGTTGTAGGTATTGCAGGTCAACACATTAGAAGTTTACAGCATAGTGATTATATCACACGCCCAAACTCTGAAGAAGTAATAAATGATGAGGATTTAGAAAAGTTAGAAAAACAAGTATATAAACTTGTAATGCTTCCGGGTGAAGAAATTATTCATGTACTTCCGCAAGAATTTAAAGTAGATGGACAAGCCGAGATTTGTGAGCCAGTTGGAATGTATGGAGGAAGATTAGAAGCTAATTTTCATGTAGTTGTAGGTCAGGTTTCTTCGATAAGAAATATTGGAAGATGTATTAAAAGCGCAGGTTTAAATTTAGCAGGTATTACGTTAGAGCCATTAGCATCAGCTGAAGCAGTTTTAAGTACTGAAGAAAAAGAAGCAGGAGTTGCATTAATTGATATTGGTGGTGGAACAACAGATTTAGCCATCTTTAAAAACGGAATAATTCGTCATACAGCAGTAGTACCATTTGGAGGAAATGTTATTACTGAAGACATTAAAGAAGGATGTTCAATTATTGAAAAGCAAGCCGAATTGTTAAAAACAAAATTTGGATCGGCGTGGCCAGGTGAAAATAAAGACAATGAAATTGTTTCAATACCAGGTTTAAGAGGTAGAGATCCAAAAGAAATTACGTTAAAAAACTTATCAAAAATAATTAACGCTAGAGTTATTGAAATTATTGAGCAAGTATTTTTAGAAATTAAGAATTATGGTTATGAAGAGCCAAAGAAAAAATTAATAGCAGGAATTGTTTTAACAGGTGGTGGCGCACAATTAAAACACATAAAACAATTAGTTGAATATATTACAGGAATGGATACAAGAATTGGGTATCCAAATGAAAACTTAGCAGGTGAATCTGATGAAAGTTTATCAAGCCCACAATATGCAACAGCAGTTGGACTTTTAATGAATGGTTTAAATAAAATTGATAAAGAAAAAGTAAAAAACACGTTAAAAGTAGAAGAAGAATCATTAGAAGAAAATACTTCTGAAAATGAAGAAACAAAAGTTGAAGAACCTAAAAAATCTATTTTCGATAAATGGGGAGAAAAGTTCAGAGATTTTTTAGATAATGCAGAATAAAGAAATAAATTAAGGAAAAGACCAAACAAATACAATATTATGAGCAGTTCAGATTTTGACAACATTTCATTCGATTTACCAAAAAATCAGTCTAACGTTATTAAAGTAATAGGAGTTGGTGGTGGCGGTAGTAATGCCGTAAATCATATGTACTCACAAGGCATAAATGGCGTTGATTTTGTTATTTGTAATACGGATGCTCAGGCATTACAAAGTAGCGCAATTCCAACAAAAATACAATTAGGTGCTTCTTTAACTGAAGGTTTGGGTGCTGGTGCAAATCCAGAAGTAGGTGAGCAAGCAGCAATAGAAAGTGTTCAGGAAATAAAAGAAATGCTATCTACCAAATCTAAAATGGTTTTTATAACTGTTGGTATGGGTGGTGGAACAGGAACTGGTGCTGCACCAATTATTGCTAAAGCTGCTAGAGAATTAGATTTGTTAACAATTGGTATAGTAACTACACCTTTTTCTTTTGAAGGTAAAATGCGTAATGAACAAGCTCAAAAAGGGATTGAAAAACTGCGTGAATATGTAGATTCTTTGGTTGTAATAGATAACAATAAATTAAGAGAAGTTTATGGAAATCTTGGTTTTAAAGCAGGTTTTTCTAAAGCAGATGAAGTATTGTCAACAGCAGCTCGTGGTATTGCTGAAGTAATAACACATCATTACACACAAAATATTGATTTAAAAGATGCTAAAACAGTACTTTCTAATAGTGGAACTGCAATTATGGGTTCTGCAACAGCATCAGGAACAAATAGATCTCATGAGGCTATTTCTAAAGCTTTAGACTCACCATTATTAAACGATAATAAAATAACAGGAGCTAAAAATGTGCTATTGTTAATAGTTTCAGGAACCGAAGAAATTACGATTGATGAAATAGGAGAAATTAATGAATTTATTCAAACTGAAGCCAAAACATCTATAAATACAACCGATGTAAATATTATTATGGGAGTTGGTGAAGATGAGTTGTTAGGAGATGCTATATCTGTTACAATTGTAGCTACAGGCTTTAATAAAGACCAGCAACATGAAATTTCAAATACTGAAGCTAAAAAAATAATTCATACACTTGATGCAGATCAAGAGGCAAAGTATGATTTTAATGAAAAAAGAATTGATGCTCCATTGCCAAAAAAACCAGTGAGTACAATTACCAATACTCCAAAAGTAGTAGATAAAATAGTTCATGATTTAGGAGAAGAAGTTGAAGAAGAATTTCAAATAATTCCTACAACAGATTTTATTAAAAATATTGATGTTATTCACGAAGAAATTTCATTTGAAAAAATTGAAGATTTTGTAATTACATCAGTAACTTCAGAAGTTGAAGAAGAACCAATTCAATTAATTGAAGAAGAAAGCCAAATAGCATTAACATTTGATTTGCCAATTGAAGAAAATTCAAACAAAAAGAATTTTGAAGAACCAATAAATGAAATTAATAACATTGAAGTTGTAGATCATCAAGTTGTAAAACCAATAAAAGAAGTTGGAGAAGAAGTTTATTTTTCTTTAGAAGATTACACAACGTTGGAAGATAATTTATCAAAAGCTTCAAAACCTGATTTGGTTAAAGAAAATGACGCTGATGAATTAAATTTTACGTTACGTTCAGAAACTGAACATAAAATTGATGTGAATAAGCAAGAAGTTGTTGATCATATAGAAGTTTCACCACTAGAATTAACTTTTGATGAATTACAAAAAAGAGCAGCTCACAGACGTGAAAAAATGAAAAATTTTAATTATCAATTTGTAAATAAAGTAAAAAAAAATGTTGATGAAATTGAAAAAGAACCAGCATATAAAAGAATGGGAGTTGAATTAGATAAAACATCACATTCATCTGAAATTAGTCAATCTAGAACTTCTCTTGAAGTAGATGATAATGATGATATTCAATTTCGTTCAAATAATTCTTTTTTACATGATAATGTAGATTAAAAAGTAACCCAAAGATGAGTAACCTTAGATAATTTTCTAAGTTTTAGACTCGGAAATCTTTAAAATTATTAAAGATTTCCGAGTTCTTTTTTTTTATCTTCGCAAAAAACAACGACACATGAGTTTACAACAAGAGTTAATGGTAAAACTAAAAGAAGCAATGAAGGCTAAGGACGCTGTAGCTTTAGAATCTTTAAGAGCAATAAAATCTGAAATATTATTAGCTCAAACTAAAGGAGGTGCTTCAAATGAATTAACGAAAGAGGAAGAAATAAAATTACTTCAAAAATTAGTGAAGCAGCGTAAAGATAGCGCTTCAGTATATAAAGAACAAGGTAGAAATGATTTAGAAGAACCTGAATTAGCACAAATTAAGATTATTTCCCAGTTTTTACCAGCGCAATTAAGTGAAGATGAATTGAAAGTAGTGATTGCTGAAATAATGAAAACTGTTGGAGCTACATCAATTAAAGATATTGGGAAAGTAATGGGAATGGCATCAAAAAAATTAGCTGGTAAAGCAGATGGAAAGTCAATTTCAACAGCGGTTAAACAACTTTTAGGATAATTTAAAGGCCTCGTGGCGCAACTGAATAGCGCACTGGATTTCGGCTCCAGCGGTTGCAGGTTTGAATCCTGCCGGGGTCACTAGAGTAATACTCAAATAAACCGAAATCCTTGTAAACACTATGTTTTAAATGGTTTTTAAAGATTTAGGAGTATATAGAATTTGATTCTATTTGATATAAAATGGTAGCTAAGTGTCTGCTTTTTTTAAAGGTGTCTGCTCAGCAGACACTTTCAAATAATCAAAGGTAAAATTAGTATAGTAGATTTGACTTTCGTCACAAACAATGTTTAACATTTAAAAAGACGACTGCTATGCGCACAAAAACAACTTTTTCGACAATCTTTTGGCTGCAAAGTTCAAGAGCAATTAATAATGAAGCATTATTATATGCAAGAATTACGGTTAATCAAAAAAGACTTAATGTAAGTCTTAAAAAGAAAATAACTGTTTCAATTTGGGACCCAAAATTAAAAAAAGCAAAAGGGAAATCCGCCGAAGCCAAGCAAATAAACCAGTATTTAACGCAAGTAAATGCACAATTATTTCAGATTTACCAAGATTTAAATTTTAAAAATCAACTAATTACCGCCCAATTAATTAAATCTAACTTTTTAGGAGAGGGAGAGAACCATAAAACACTTAATGAAATAATAGGGTATCATTCAAGTAAAATGAAAACTACCTTTGCAAAAGGAACAATTATAAATTATGGTATTACTGAAAACTATATTTCTAAATTTCTGGAGCAAAAAAGGAAAACATCTGATATTTATTTAAATCAATTAGATTATAAATTTTTATGTGATTTTGAGGATTTTCTTCATAATTTATGGCCTAAAGGGCATCCCAAAGCACTAGGTCAAAATACAGTCATTAAACACATACAAAGACTTCGGAAATTAGTTACGCTTTCATTTCATTTAGAATGGATTAATAAGGATCCTTTTATCAGATGGAAGCCAATTTTTGAAAAAACAAATAGACAATTTCTTTCAGATAATGAACTCTCAAATTTAGAGACGTATGATTTTATTTCAGAAAGATTAGACAGGGTTCGTGATTTATTTATTTTTAGTTGCTATACTGGAATTGCCTATGTAGATTTAATGAAGTTAACAAAAAACAATATAGCAATAGGAATCGATGGAAATCAATGGATAATTACAAAAAGGCAAAAAACAAAAACACCTGTAAAAGTTCCAATTTTAGAAAGGACTAAAGCAATAATTGATAAATATGATAACCATCCAATAACACAAGTAACAGGAATGTTGTTACCATCAATTACAAATGAGAAATTAAATGTGTTTTTAAAGGAGGTAGCAAATTTTTGCGGCATCAAAAAGAACCTAACTTTTCATATGGCAAGACATACATTTGCAACAACTGTAACCTTAACAAATGGAGTACCAATAGAAACCGTTTCAAAATTATTAGGACATACAAAAATTTCCACAACACAAATTTATGCACGTGTAATTGAAAGAAAAGTAAGCGATGATATGAATGCTTTAAAGTTAATTTTAAATAAAAATGAAGAAGAAAAAGACATAACTAAAAGAAAATCAACTGGTTCAGATTAAATGATAAATGTGGGGCTTTTTAAAGTTGTTTTTTATATTTTTGAGCGCTTGAAATTGAGAAATCCCCACTATGAAAAAAATCGCAAAAATTATTGCTGGCTATCGCAATGATCTTAATATAATTGAAAAATCAAATCTTAACAAATTAACAGCTTTAAATAAAAGTATAAAACTATCAAGGGACTGCTTAAATCAACTTAGGCTGCATATAAGAAAAAATGATTTTCCTTCTAAAGAAGCGGAAATCATTTTTTTTAAATTTGAGAAACCTTTTGTACATGGTCGTCTAAAATATTTTTCACATCTTCATAATTATCAATTGGTTAAACCAACTTCAAGTAGAAAAAAGCAAATTAATTCAATAAATGGTTTTCTAAATGAATTTGAAAAGCACAAAAAGAGGAATCTTACTTTCTTTAGGTATTTTAAGCAAAATAACAAGAGCTTAGATAGTGCATATTTTTTAAGAGGAAATGAACAACTAGAAATTCTTTTTAATACATTTCATTATGATAGAGAACCTGAATTTTCTACAAGTCACGATTTAAAAGCTGCTGAAGTAATTGCTTATGATTTATTAACTAGTTTTTACGAACAAGAATTAAAAAACCTTAAAGTTGTAGATGAAAATAAAACAATAAAAGAAGTAAAACCTAAAATTTTAACTGATTTATCCTGGACAGGTACTAAAACTGAATTAGTAGAATTATTGTACGGTTTAAATGCTGTAGGAGCAATTAAAAACGGACAAGCTGAAATGAAAAAGTTATCAGAAGTATGTAAAGTATTATTTGATATTGATTTAGGCAATATTTACAAAACATTTAATGAAATTAAGACTAGAGAAAAAGATCCAACAAAATTTCTAGATTTAATGAAAATCAATCTTCTTAAAAAATTAAATTCTGACCAACTAAAAATATAATCACTTTACTATCTGAATTTTAATATTTTGAAAATGTTAAAACTCTTCGGTAGTCGGGTTTAACCACCGAAACTGTAATTTAAGGCGCTTTTCTATGAGAAAAGCGCCTTTTTTTCACACTCATTTTAGTGTTTTAGGTTTTCTCTAATTTACATCTCAACTAATTGAAAATAAATTAAAAATAATATTTGAATAAAGTCCTTATAATCAAATAAATAACATTTTCAAAATGTTAAATTTCTTCGGTAGTCGGGTTCAACTACCGAAGAATTCTCATTAAAACTCTCCAGCTTTGCGTAACGAAAGTCAAATCGCTATAAACAAATTATTAATTCAAAAAACGCAAAACAAATGCCAACACAAATTATCACAACGGATGACCTAAGAGAATTTAAAATTGAACTATTAGACGACATTAAAAAATTATTCAAATCAATAACCTCAGCTGAAAACAAAAAATACCTAAAATCAGCTGAAATGATGAAGCTCTTAAAAGTAAGTCCAGGAACCTTACAAACATTAAGAATCAACGGAACACTACCGTACACAAAAATTGGAGGTATTATTTTCTACGACGCAGATGAAATTCATAAAGTGATGAAAGAGAATAGTGTTCATAACACATTTTAAAATTAACGTCATTCTGAACTTGTTTCAGAATCTCATCAAATAAGAACTATGAATTACATAAAACACCTCAACGGTGTATTCCAACAATTCTCAAAAGACAGCCGATTAAATCCAACCCACATAAGCCTATATGTAGGCTTATTTCAACTATGGAATTACAACCGATTTCCTGATGAATTTTATATAAATAGAGAAGAATTAATGAAGTTTTCAAAAATAGGCTCTAATACAACGTATCATCGCTGTATTAGAGAGTTAAGTCATTGGGAGTATATTATTTACAGCCCATCGCACAACCCTTTCAAAGGCAGCAAAGTGAAGTTGTTTAATTTCAGTACAAGTGATAAGCAAGAGATGTATTTAGACTATCCCATAAATGGACAAGCGCTGGTATCTAATATAAACATTAATAAACATACTATAAACTTTATGAAACTAGAGGCAATCGCAAAAGAAAAATTAATTCTTGAGTTTTTTAAAAAAGAAAATTGGCCCAAATTGGAAGCAGAAAAATTTTACAATCATTACCAAGGAATTGGCTGGAAAGTTGGAGGAAAAACAAAAATTATCGATTGGCAGGCTACCGCCAAAAGTTGGATGCTGAAAGCAGCTGAAATGAAATTGTCATCTCGAGGGCAATCCAAACAGAAATCCCAAAACGGAGATTTACCACTTAACCAATATCAAGACAACCTCCACACCAATCAAAACAAAAATTACGATGAACCACTTTAAAAAAATTACAATTAAGAAAACCCGACCTATTTTAATTTCTGTAGTAATTTGAGTTTTAGAAATATGAAATTAAAAACCTCTTTTTCGCAAGAATATACACTTAAAAGCTTCGAGACTAGGAACGCAGTGACGCGAAGTTTTAAGTGTGGTTCTGCAAAGCAGAAATTCCTACGAAAAAGTGTCCTTTTTTGATTCGTTTTTTGGACAAGCAAAAAATGAATAAAACAATCATTGAAACAAAAATTAAACTATGAAACACCAACCACACATAAAAACTGAAGGAACCTCAAAATTCCAAATAGGAGAAATAAAAAATGATACAGTTCACTACGATTTTGAAAAAATAAAAACCTACCTCAACATAAAAGGGCACAGTTTATTTGGTAAAAACTTTAAAATCTACAAAGAAGACGAACCACTACTATTCAAACTATGCTGCTATTTCATTCAAGACCATTACAGCTGCTCACAAATTGGAATCGACACCAACAAAGGAATCTTACTTTCGGGTCCTGTTGGGTGTGGGAAAACATCCCTAATGATGCTTTTACAACACCTAGCTCCCCACAAAACAAACTACGAGCTTATTCCAACACGAAATATTGTTTTCAATTTCAATGCGTCCGGATTTGAAGTGTTAGAAAAATACAATGAAACCAAGAATTACTGTTTTGACGATTTAGGCGTAGAACCAACAGGAAGTCATTATGCAAAAGAATGCAATGTGATGGGAGAAATACTACTTTCACGTTATGATATATTTACAAAAACTAGTCAAGGTCATAGCCACAGAATCATAACCCATATCACAACAAACCTCAACGCCCAGGAACTAGAAAACAGATACGGAAATCGTGTAAGAAGCAGATTAAAATCAATGTTCAACCTCGTAAGTTTTGATAGTAATTCAAAAGATAAAAGAGCCTAAAAAAAGCCCACCTCAAAAGAGATGGGCAAAAATTGCTATGAAAAAGATGTAGGCCTATGAAAACCTAACACTTCAAATATAAAATAATTAAATAATAAAATGATTAAAAACTTCACATTTTAATCAGTATCATCCAATCAAAAACAATTACCATAAAAATTAACTTTTATCATTTAAAGCTTAATTTATTTTAAGTACTTTTAACCCTCATTGATAATTGAAGCTATGTCATATATCATAAAAATCAAATAATATTAAAATAGGTAACTGTAATTCTGAGTGTTTTTAGCATTTAGTAATAACTCTATGAATAATAATTAAAACAATAAATGGCAAAAAAAGACAATAGTAGTTTTGAACAAAAATTATTTAAGGCAGCAGATAAATTACGAAAAAATATTGATGCAGCTGAATACAAACATATAGTTTTAGGGTTGGTATTTCTAAAATATATATCTGAATCATTTAGTGAATTATACGATAAATTAGAGGTTGATGAATATAGTGACCCTGAAGACAGAGATGAGTACATTGCTGAAAACACTTTTTTTGTACCCAAATTAGCACGCTGGAACCATATACACGCACAAGCTAAATTACCAAGTATTGGGCAAACCATTGATGTAGCAATGGAAGCTGTAGAAAAGGAAAATAAAGACCTTAAAAATGTTTTGCCACAAGTTTATGGAAAAGCCAACTTAGATAAGACTTCATTAGGGGAGTTAATAGATTTAATTTCTAATACTGAGCTTCAAGTTGAAAATGAAAAATCTAAAGATCTTTTCGGAAGAGTATATGAATATTTTTTAGGTGAATTTGCCAATGCCGAAGGAAAAAAAGGAGGGCAATTTTACACGCCAAAAGCCATTGTAAAATTAATGGTAGAAATGATAGAACCTTACAAAGGTAGAGTGTATGACCCTGCTTGTGGTTCTGGTGGTATGTTTGTAATGAGTGAAAAATTTGTAACAGAACACCAAGGAAATATAAAAGATATTACCGTATACGGACAAGAAAGTAACCAAACCACTTGGAAACTGTCTAGAATGAACCTTGCTATACGTAACATTAACTCCAAATTTGTAGCTTGGAATACTGAAGGAACTTTCTTAAAAGATGCACACCCAGACTTAAAAGCTGACTTTATTTTAGCCAACCCACCATTTAACCAAAGCGATTGGGGTGTTGATATATTACAAGAAGACGGGCGTTGGAAATATGGCACACCACCAACAGGTAACGCCAATTATGGTTGGATACAACATATGTTGTACCATTTAGCACCACGTGGTGTTATGGCTACTGTTTTATCAAACGGTTCTTTAAGCTCTAATTCTTCTGGAGAAGGAGATATTCGTAAAAATTTAGTAGAAAATGACTTAGTAGAATGCATTGTAGCTTTACCAAAGCAATTGTTTTACAACACTGGTATTCCTGCTTGTATTTGGTTTTTACGTAGAGAAAAAGCCAACCACAGCAAAGAAGTTTTATTCATAGATGCATCTGAAATGGGTTATATGAAAGATAGAGCTCATCGTGAATTAAAAGAAAGTGATATTAATACAATTACTGAAACTTACCATTGCTGGCGTATTGGAGAAAATTACAATAATATAAAGGGTTTTTGTAAAAGTGTTTCATTGGAAGAAATTCAAAAACACGAATATGTCCTTACTCCTGCACGATTTGTAGGAATTGAAGCTCAAGAAGACGATGGTATTTCTTTTGAAACAAAAATGGCTGCACTTTCCAAAACCTTAAAACAGCAAATAATTAAAGAAGCTGAACTTAATAACGAAATAGCTACTCAATTGGCTAAAATTGATTTAACGTTATGAGTGAAGTAAAAAATATGCCTGATGGCTGGGTGGAAACTAATTTAGAGGCAGTTGCAGAAATTAAATATGGTAAAGATCATAAGCATTTGAAAGAGGGGAAAATACCTTGCCTAGGTTCGGGTGGCTTTATGAGAAATGTTGACCAAATTTTATATGACAAGCCATCAGTTTTAATACCACGAAAAGGAACTATTTCTAATTTGTTTTTCATTAAAAAGCCATTTTGGACAGTTGACACCTTATTTTACACAAAAATTGATGAAAATAAAATTATTCCAAAATATCTTTATTTTAAATTAAAGACTATTAATTTAGAAAGTATGAATGTTGGTTCAGCCGTTCCAAGTTTAACTACAGCTGTTCTAAATCAATTGATTATTGAAATTCCTAATGACATAAAAGAACAGAAATCCATAGCTTCCATATTAACCGCTTTTGACAACAAAATAGAATTATTACAAGCGCAAAACAAAACACTGGAAGAAACAGCACAAACTATTTTTATAGAATGGTTTAGAAAATATAAAAATGGAGAGGCTTTACCAAAAGGATGGAGAATTGAAAAATTAGAAATAATTGCAAATCACAGTAAGAGAAACATAAAACCATTTGACAATCCTAATGTTGAATATTATCATTACAGTCTTCCATCATATGATGATGGGTTGAATCCTATTATTGAAAAAGGAGAAATGATAAAAAGTAATAAATATCTTGTTGAAAGCAATTCTTTTCTTGTATCAAAACTAAATCCTTTCACACCTAGAATCTGGACTGTTTTTGATTCTCAAGAAAACTTTATTTGTTCAACAGAGTTTCAAGTGGTAACACCAAAGGAAGAATTGTTTTTCTCACTAATACATTGTTTTTTAAATTCAAATGAGTTCACAAGTGAATTATCTCAAAAAATAAAAGGGACTAGTAGTAGTCATCAAAGAGTAAATCCTCAAGATATTTTTGATGTTGAATTAGTAATACCTAGTGAAAATGATTTGATAAATTTTAATTCGGCAATTTATCCATTAATTGCTAAGAAAAATATTAATCATAAACAAATCCAAACGCTTTCAAAAATAAGAGATACTTTATTGCCTAAATTAATGACTGGCCAATTACGAGTTAATGATTTTAAAGAGAATATCGTATGAAAGAAAAAGTAATCTTTGATACCAATGCAGTCAATAATGAAGATAGTAATTATTTCTTTGGCAATAGAAAGGAATTGGCACTGTTTTCACAAAGTGCAGAAATAGTTATCCCTAAAATAGTAATAGAGGAGCTTAGAAGAAAAAAGACAAAAAGACTCCTTAATAAACGACAATCATTTATTGATAATCCTTTTCATAAATTAAAAGGTTTAACAAAAGGTGATACAAAACAATATAATATTGATGATTATATTCAAAGTTTATTGGATAATGAAGAGTATATTTTTTCTACAATAGACTTAAAAGACAACACTGTTTTTGATAAAATAAAAGAATTAGCATTAAAGAAACTACCTCCATTTGAGAAAAGCGATGATACAGACAAGGGCTTTAAGGATGCTTTGATTTATTTTGCAATATTAGAATATCTTGATGAAATCCCGGATAAATATATTTTTGTTTGTGTAAATGATGGACGCTTTAAAGAGGCCTTGAATCAACATCAAAATATCATTATAATTAAAAATTATGATGAGTTTAAACAGAAAAGTGTATCTCAATTTTTTGATGATTATTTTATTAAAAAAGTAAATACTGAACTTGATATAACAATTACTAAAGAAAATATTATTGAGTATTGGTATAATATTGTTGATAACCAAAATATCCTTATTAAAATTGATGAAGAAGAATACATAGTTGAAGTAGATTCTGGAGAAATTGTTAATTCAGCGAATAAAAATGAGTTTTCAACTGAATTACAAAACCTAATAGGTTCTACCAATTTCAATAAAACTGATTTATGTGTTGCTGAACTTCAAGAGTATCTCACTCTTTTTTCACAAGAAGAAATTAGTAGTTTATTAAGTGCCGCCTTTAATAACACTCAAATCAAATGGATTATGGTAAAGGAGGAATTAAAACAGTTTTTTGGTCCAATTTACCTACCAAATAAACATTTAGTGGAAGCTGAACAACAGGAGTTTTTTAAAGAAATTTTTGAATAAATAAATTATGGAAGAGCAACAATTAATAGAACAAACAATTGTAAAATCTAAAAAAGGTTCCACTTGCATTCTTGATGTTACAGGTGAGGAAGCAAAAGAATTTTTTCTTAAAAGTTCTAGCTATTGTAATTTTGATCTACCCATTTATTTTGATTTCACAAAACTTCTTAAGTTAACAAGTAAACATTTGAACAACAAGAGTATCAATAGTTGTTTAAAAAGCGAAAATTATATTGATGAGCAGGGAGATTCAAAAACAAAAACTTTAAAACCATTAAACTACGAAAAAGTAAATTACAAACTAATCAATAATAAAGACGGTAAGTATGCTTGGAGACCATTTCAACTTATTAACCCTTTATTATATGTTGATTTAGTTCATCAAATTACCAAAACAGATAATTGGGTATTTGTAGTTAATCGATTCAATCAGTATAAAGAAGAAAGTGTTGTAGATTGTTTAAGTATTCCTGTTATTTCAAATAGTGATGAATCAGATAAGGCAACATCAATTTACAATTGGTGGCATAATTTAGAGCAAAAGTCAATTGAATTAGCATTAGATTATGAATACCTATTTCAAACAGATATTACCGATTGTTATGGTTCAATATATACCCATTCAATTGCTTGGGCCTTGAATACAAAAGAACTATCTAAAAAGAAAAGAAAAAGAAATCAATTATTAGGCAATTATATTGATGGGTCAATTTCTGATATGTCTTATGGTCAAACGAATGGAATCCCTCAAGGAAGTACTTTGATGGATTTTGTTGCCGAAATGGTGTTGGGATATGCTGATATTTTATTAACCGAAAAAATAAAAAAAGATAATCTTAATGATTTTAAAATATTGCGATACAGAGATGATTACCGCATTTTCTCAAACAGTCCACAAACAGCAGAATTAATAGCAAAACATCTCACAGAAGTATTAAGTGATTTAGGTTTGAAACTAAATAATCAGAAAACAAACATCTCAAACGAAGTAGTAATAGATTCTATAAAAAAAGATAAAACTTATTGGGTGGCTAACAAAAGGACTCCCAAAAGTTTTCAAAAAAAGTTATATGCAATTTATTTATTATCGCAAAAACACCCTAACTCTGGGACAATTGTTGTAGAACTGAATAATTTCCTTGAAAGTATTTTAAAGATTAATGACTTTAAAGAGGATGTTAATGTTATTACTTCAATATTAATTGATTTAACAATAAAAAATCCTAGAATTTACCCAGTATCAACAGCTATATTGAGTAAGCTTTTATCTTTTTTGAATTGTGATATAGATAAACAAGAGTTAATAAAACGGATTGAATTTAAATATTCAAGAATACCTAATACTGGGTTATTAGAATTATGGCTACAGAGAATATGTATAAAAGCAGATTTTAAAATTGATTTTAAAGAACCATTATGTAGCTTGCTAACAAATAACCCTATTGAAATTTGGAATGTAGTTTGGCTTAATGAAGAAACTAGAGAAATCATAAAAAACACCTCAATCATTGATGAAATTAAATTAAAAGATTTGCCTATCATTATTGAAAAATCAGAGGTTGAATTGTTTAAAATTCAAGAATCATAATAATACTTAATGATGAACGAAAACACCATAGAACAATCTTTAATTGACCAATTAATTAGTCAAGGTTACAAGTATTACAATGGCACTGATATTTCGCCAATTAGTAACAATCCACAAAGAGAATCTTTTGCTTCAGTATTGTTAGAAAAGCATTTTAAAGATTCACTTAAAAAGTTAAATCCAACGCTTCCAGAATCTGCAAGGGTTGAAGCCTACCAAAAAGTCATCAACCTAGGCACAGAAGATATTATGGAAAACAATGAGCGTTTCCATACATTACTCACCAATGGTATTACAGTAGAGTACACTAAAGAAGGAAGAACCAAAGGAATTAATGTAAATTTATTAGATGTTGATACTCCTGAAAATAATAATTTTTGGGTAGTAAATCAATTGGTTGTTAAAGAAAACAACAACGAGAAAAGATTTGATGTTGTTATTTATGTGAATGGTTTACCTTTAGTATTTATAGAATTAAAAAGTGCATCTGATGAAAAAGCAACATTAAGAAAAGCCTACACTCAAATTCAAAATTATAAGAAAGCTGTTCCCAGTATTTTTTATTACAATGCTATTTGTGTAATTTCAGATGGAATAGATGCCACAACCTCAAGTGTTTCTGCGCCTTTTACAAGATACCTTTCTTGGAAGTCCCCAAAAGAAATAAAAGGAGAGCTTAGAACTGAATTACAAATTCTAACGGAATATATGCTCAATAAAAAAACATTGGTTGAGCTAATTCGCTACTGTACCGTATTTGAGCAAGAAGAAAAGAAAGATAAAAAAACAGGTTTAATTTCTCAGGTAAAAATTAAAAAAGTAGCTGCTTATCATCAATATTATGCCGTACAAAAAGCAGTTGCACAAACATTAAGAGCTACCCATTCAAAAGATGGAGACCGTAAAGTGGGTGTAATTTGGCATACACAAGGTTCTGGTAAATCGTTATCAATGGTTTTTTATAGTGGACAAATAATCACACATCCACAAATGGAAAACCCAACCATTGTAATGCTTACGGATAGAAATGATTTAGACGATCAGCTTTTTGGAACATTTGGAAATTGTGTTGGATTGTTACGTCAAACTCCTGTGCAAGCCAAAGATAGAGAGCACATCAAAGAACTATTAAAGGTGTCTGGTGGTGGTGTAATTTTTACTACTATTCAAAAATTTGCACCTGCAGAAGGGAATGTTTATGAAACTTTATCAGACAGAACCAATATTGTTGTAGTTGCAGATGAAGCACACCGTAGCCAATATGGATTTAAAGGGCGTGAGGCAAAAATCAAAGATGAAGATGGAAATGAAATAGGTTCAGAAATTAGATACGGGAACGCAAAGTATTTACGGGATGCTATGCCAAAGGCATCTTATATTGGTTTTACTGGAACGCCTATAGAAAACGAAGATAAATCTACACCTGCTGTTTTTGGAGAATACATTGATGTGTACGATATTAAACAAGCGGTAGATGATGGCGCAACCGTTCGCATTAGTTATGAACCCCGTTTGATTAAAATTAAATTGGATGCAAAAACAGCCAAAGCCTTAGATGATGAAATAAATGATATTGCTGATGCAACTGAAGAGCAGTTAGAAAAAGCAAAAAAGAAAACAACGACAATTGATGCCGTTATTGGTAATCCAGATAGGTTAAAAGATGTAGCTAAAGATATTGTTGCACATTTTGAAGCAAGGCAAGTGGCTATTGAAGGTAAAGCTATGATTGTAGGTATGACGCGTAATATTTGTGTAAGACTATATAATGAGATAATAGAATTAAAACCAAATTGGCACAGTGATGATTTGGATAAAGGGATGATTAAGGTTGTAATGACTAGTACAACAGATGACCCTGAATTATTTCAACCACATCACACAACCAAACGTAAGAGAAAAAATTTAGCCACACGAATGAAAGATGCTAATGACGATTTGAAGTTAGTGATTGTTCGTGATATGTGGCTAACAGGTTTTGATGCACCAAGTATGCATACATTGTATGTGGATAAAAAAATGCAAGGTCATAATCTAATGCAAGCTATTGCAAGAGTAAATAGAGTGTATAAAGATAAACCAGGAGGATTGGTGGTGGATTATATTGGAATTGGTCAAGACCTTAGAAGTGCAATGGCAACTTACTTACAAAGTGGAGGAGAGGGTGAAGCCTTTGTAGATATAAAGGAAGCAATAGCAGGTATGAAAGAGAAGTTTGAAATCATTGAACAAATGTTCAACGGTTTTGATTTTAAAGTTTATTTCAAGGTTGATACTGCTCAAAAATTACAAATATTATTAGGCGCACAAAATTTTATTCTTCAAAATGAAAAACTAAAAGAACGTTTCTCAAAAGAAGTAACCTTACTTTCTAAGCTTTTTGCAATGTCAGTTCCAAGTCCTGATGCAGAAGCCATAAAAGATGGAGTTGCTTTCTTTCAAGGAGTAAAAGCACGAATCAATAAGTTTACTGGAAATGGAGTAAAATCAGATTATGAAGTCGAAACGGCCATTAAACAAATTGTAGATGATGCGCTTTCAAGTGATGGTGTTGTTGATATATTTGAAGCAGCAGGTATTGAAGCTCCTTCAGTAAGTATTTTGTCAGACGAGTTTTTATTGGAAGTGAAAAATATGCAACAAAAAAATGTTGCTTTTGAATTACTGAAAAAGCTGTTGAGTGATGAAGTAAGAGTTCGTAAAACAAAGAACTTAGTACAAGGTAAAAAGTTTTCTGAAATGTTAGAATCTATTGTGAAACGTTATCATAACAATCAAATAGATTCAGCACAAGTATTGGCAGAACTTTCAGAAATAGCAAAAGAAATGCGTTTGGAAGACCATAAATCTGATGAACTTGGTTTGTCATCTGCTGAATATGCTTTTTATAGTGTGTTGAAGGAAAATGAATCAACAAGCTTTTTAGATGACAATAAAATGAAAGAATTAATTCATACCATTGTTGAGGTCATTAGAAAAAATGCAACTGTAGATTGGAGTAAGAGAGATGATGTGAGAGCGAAATTAAGATTAACAGTAAAAAAAATATTAATGCGTTACGGCTATCCACCAGATTTAGCAAAACTGGAAGCAGACAAAGTGTTGGCACAGGGTGAATCTTTAGCAGAAATGTTTTCAGCAGGCACTTAGTTTTTCGGACCTAAAGTATTTTAAAATAGGGTGCTAGAAATGAGTTGTATCGTTTTCATTTTGTAAAAAAGAGAATTATAAGAAGAATATAGTAATAGTAAAAAAAATAGCTAAAAAATAAAACCATGTCATTTAACCCAAAAACAGCATACACAATTGTACCTACTGAATTCAGTATAAAAGATTTTTTCGAATATAAAGAAGACTATGTAACACGTCCTCCATATCAGCGAAAAGCAGTATGGAGTAAAAAGAAAAAGCAAGCTTTAATGGATAGTCTTTTTAGACGTTATTACATACCTAAATTAGTGATAAGAGAAGTCCGTTTATCTAATGATAGAGCTGTTAGTGAAATTGTAGATGGTCAGCAAAGAATATCAACTGTACAAGATTTTTTCGATGATCAATACCCATTACCTAAAAGTTTAAAAGATGTTGATGCAGAGTTGCCAGGAAAATATTATAGCGATCTTAATACTGATATTAGAAAGTTTATAGATAAATCTTTAAAATATCAGGCAGATGTAATTAAAAATATTGATGAACCATCTAATGTTGAACATCAAATAATTGCAACTGAAATATTTTGGAGATTGCAACAAGGGGAAACGCTTAACTATATGGAAATTGCACACGCTCAGCTATCTAGTTTAAGTAGAAATTTTATTGTAAAATATTCAGATGACTTGACCTTTGACTATGATAAATATGAACCTATTGATAGTAATCCAGATAAGATGCCTTTCTTTAGGTTATTAAACGTTGACAATGTTAGAATGAAACATTTACAGTTTATGGCAAGGTTTATTCTAATTGAAAAAGCAGGGGGATATGCAGATTTAAGTGATAAGAAAATAGCAGAGTTTATCAATGGTGAAAAAACTCAAAATGGTATTGGAGATTATAGTTATGAGAATGTACCAACTGCAATTGAAGTTAAAAAGAATTTAAAAGCATTTTACGAAATATTCAAGGACGATCCAATGTTGGATGCGAAGAATGGAATTAAAGAATTTTCTGTTGAGTATTTTATCATTTCTATTTATATGTTGATTAGACATCTACGAATGAATTATGTATTAGATGATAGAATGAAACTACAAGTTAGAGAATTTATTTACGATTTTCATAAACGTTGGAAAACCTATGATGAATCATCAGATATAGATATGCTTACCTTTAGTAATAGAAGACAGCAAGGAGAAAATGATTTAGAAGAAAGAGATAGGATTATGCGTCAAATTTTCTTTCAATACTTAAAAATGAATGAAATTGAAATTAATGAAAAGGATGAGAAAAGAGCATTTTCTGAATTAGAACGAATATTGATTTATAGAAAAGGGAAAGGTTTTTGTCAGGAATGTTTAAGAGAGGAGAAACCTGAAAAAGAATCAAAAGTTAGTTGGTCAGATTATCAAGCCGATCACGTTTTTCCTCATTCTAAAGGTGGTAAAACTATTGTAGAAAATGGTGAATTACTTTGCTCTTATCATAATCAATCAAAAGGAAATAAAATACTCAATTAAATAGTTCAATGTTATTTTGAAGAATTAATGTTAGTTATAGAAATTTGATTTTAAAAAAAATAAAAAATGGCTAAAAAAGAATTTACAGATAGGGAATTGATGCAGATGACAATTGATGTAATGAACAAAAGTGTCAATGAACCACGTCCTGACGGAAAAGTTCCTCCAAAGGTTGGAGCGGTTGTATTGTTCCCGGACGGTAGAATAGAAACAGCTCATAGAGGTCAATTAAGAGAGGGAGATCACGCAGAATTCACATTGTTAGAAAGAAAATTAGGAAATGAAAGCTTAGAGAACTGCATTCTTTTTACAACTCTTGAACCTTGTGTTAAAAGGAACCCTCCAAAAGTTCCTTGTTGTAGAAGGACTACGAATGCTAGAATAAGAAAAGTGTTTGTTGGTATTGAAGACAAAGACCCAACTGTAGATGGAAAGGGTATAAAACACCTTGAAGAAAATGGAGTTGAAGTAAAAATGTTTGATAGAGATTTTCAAAAGATAATAGAAGCTGAGAATAAAGAATTTTTAAAGCAGGCGTTAAAAAGAAAAAAGAAGCAAGTTGAGGATGATATAAGAACCCCTTTAGAATTGCCAATAACAACGTATGATAGTTCTAAGTTTTCTAATGAAGCTTTACAGAAATTTATTGATGAAACAAATCTTATGTACAGTATAAAGGAGGATGCTTTTTTGGAATATTTAACTGATTTTGGAGCTATGGAATGGAATAATGAGTTAAAAAAATTCATTCCCACAGGATTCGGTATATTATTGTTTGGTAAAAACCCACGTTCAAAATATCCACAAGCTGTTCTAAAAGCTCACGTAACTTATGCTAATAATAAAGTTGAACCAAAAGATTTTAATGAACCTTTAGTGTTGCTTCCAGATTTAATAGAAGAATGGCTATATAAAGTTTTACCACTTGCAAAAGATACAAGCAATTTTAAAAGAAAAGATGTTGCAGATTTTCCTCCAAGTGTACTGCGTGAAGCAATAGTGAATGCTTTAGTACATAGAGATTATGAAGACGCTTCGGCGAAGTGTGAATTAAAAATTGATGACAATAAAATAATTGTAAATAGTCCAGGGAAACCTTTACCAGCAATTAGTATGGAAGAGCTCAATTCATTTGAAGCCCCATCATTAAGTAGAAACCCAATTATTACATATGTATTTAGTTTAATGGATTATGTTGAAGAAAAGGGATTTGGTATGGCTTCTTTTAAATCATTGAATAAAGAGTATGGTTTACCTATACCTAAATACACATTTAAAAAACCTTTCTTAACATTAACTTTCCCAAGAAATATAGAGGCAGTCAAGGATGTCATTGGTAGAGATTCTACTAATTCATTAACTGATAATGAATTAAAACATTTTGAAATATTTAGAAGTAACAAACCAGTTACAAAAAATGATTTTGTTTTTTATTCAGGATTGCCAACTAGGACGGCACAAAGAATGTTAAAGAAATTTGTAGACCTTAAATTAATTAAGGCTAAGGGATCGGGTCGTAGTACAGAATATATTATAAATAATTAATTATCGTGCCATTTACACGTCATTGTGGCGCAATAAAATAAGGTTATATTTTAAAGTTGTTAATCGCGCCATTTACGCGCCATTGTGGCGCGATAATATTTTATTTGATCAAGAAATAATGGTAAAGCTGAAGCAGGTGCTTATTATGTCTTAAATTAATTGGGACATTGTTGGGTCATAATTGGTCCCAATAAAATAATAAAGCACAGTATCAAATGAGAATAAGGGCCAAATAAAGGGTATAACAAGGGGGCTAAATAAGTCGTTCAAATAAAATTCAAAAATTGCTACGCTATGGCATATGAAGAAAACGAGTATAAAAAAACTAATTATGAAAATGATTGGGCATTAGACATTAAAGATAATCCAATTCATATTAGTAATGCATCAAGTGGTGCCCAGGGTTATTATTGTTTAGGCTGTGGTGAAGAAATGCAGGCGTATAAGAGTGATATACGAAAATCATTTTTTAGGCACGACCCAAGAAATATCAATAAAGAAAAGGTTGAATGTGTAGTGGCAAGTAAGGTCTTTAGAGAGCGAATTGCGGAGTCAATCTTAAATCGTTTAAAGTTTGTTAAAGTTCCTACTTTGTATAAGTACCCTCCTAAGGGTATTGAAGGTATTCCTATGTTTTTACAAAAGAGTAGAACGATTACAGCAAGCTATACAAAAGCACAAGAATGGTTTTATGAAGATGAAAATGGTTATATCAGAAATGGTAAAAATCCTGATATAGATAAAAGATATTTGTTAATTAGACCAGATGTGACTTTTTTTAATGAAAAAAAGGAACCAATACTTTTTATAGAATTTGTTATTACACATAAACTAGATGAAGAAAAAGTAGCGAAATTAAGTCGATTAGGAATTGATACACTCCAAATAATTATTCCTAAAGTACCTCAAGAAGAAATAGAAAAAGCATTAAAATCATCAAGAAAATTTAAATGGGTATATAATGAACTCGAAGCAAACACCACTTACATATCAATTCCCGAAGAAAATTCAGAAGGATTACAACAAATTGATGAAGAGCAAAGAAAGCTTTTTGAAGAATCTTACTCTTGCAGAGCAGCAAAAATTAACAACCTTGTACGCGACATTAACAAGTGCATTCGTTCAGAATCTTACCGACGAGTTAAACGACTCTTTGAATCTGAGCTATCAAGAGTTGCGCAAAATCGAGAAAGAGCTCAACAAAGATTGGGAGAATTGGAAGAACGATATAGAGCAGAAGCACTTGGAAGAAATAGAAGTGTTGAAGAAAAACTTAGAGAAGAAGAAAAAAAGCTTAGAAGCAATATTGAAGCAGAAGAACAAAGATTGGGAGATTTGGAAGATTCAAATCGAAGAGACGCACTTGCACACCATCAAGCAGAAGAAGATACAGTTGAACAAAGATATTCAGACTTGGAAGGAAGATATCTTGATAAAGATAGAAAACTTGAACAAGGTATGCGAGATTACATTGGAGCCCAAAATATTGGAATACCAATTAAACGAAATATTGAACAAGAAAAGCAAATTGTCAATCGATATCGAGAAGAAAAGAAACAAATCATTTCAAGAATTGACAGAGAGAAAAGTGAACTTGACGAACAAATTACAGAAGAATTTAGATCTAAAATCGAACTTGAAGATTCAGAAATTGAACGACTTGAAAATAAACAAAGAAACCTTGATGAAACAGTACTCGCAGAAGTTGACACCCAAATTGATTCAACTGAAAGAAGTATCGGAAGCATTGGAAAAAAACAAGAAAGAGTTGAGAACGAAATTTGGGAAGAATTTAGAGGAGAAATCGAATTTGAGGATTCAGAAATCGAACGTCTTACAAACGAAGAAAATGAATGTGAGAAAACAGTTGGAGACAAATTTCATAGACAGTTCAAAGAATCCACCGGAAAATTACCCAGAGGAATTAAAGCCATTATGGATGCAGAAAGATTGGGGAACGATTTTGCCAATGCTAAATGCGAAGAAGCAAGTTATCAAAGGGCACGAGAATTTTTTAATAAGGGAACTTGGCAAAAAGGGTAAATCCTTAGAATGGTTTATGGAAACGTATAAAAATGAGATTAATGGAAACTAAATTTTATAATAATTTATAAAAAATTGTTAATGGAAAAAAATACTAAAAAAAGTAAACAAACAGAAGAACCTTATTTAGGTCCAATATTCAAGGAGAAAAATTTACTTCAAAAATACTACATCGAAATAATTATTTTTTTGATTGGAATTATAGCTATTCACATATTTTTAGGATCAGAAACCTTTTCTGGTGAAAGTTTAAATGCTAATAATGCCAGCCAATATGGAGACTTTTTAAGTGGTTATGTAGGATCCTTGTTTGGTCTTATAAGTATTATTTTAATTTTCACAACATTTAAGACGCAAAGAGAAAGCTCAGAAATTGATAAATTTGAAACTCGCTTCTTTGAATTAATAAGGCTTCATAGGGAAAACGTAAAAGAAATTTCAGTTACGAATCAAGATGGTAAAAAGATTTTTGTATTAGCTATTAGAGAGTTCAGAGAGATTCACGTAATAGTTAAAAAGATTTTTACTAAAGAAGAATTAAGTATTGAAGATATTTTAAACATCTCATACCTTACCTTGTACTATGGTGTTGGCTGGAATTCCTCAAGAATATTAAAAAATTCCCTATCAAATTATAATGAGGAAAAAGTAAATAAACTCATTAAAAAATTAGAATCTAAACATAAAAAACTATCTAGTAAAGAAAAATCTAAAATTAAAAAAATTCCAAGTTATGTGAAGGCTCATTTATTTTTTGGTGGTCATCAATCACGTTTAGGGCATTATTACCGCCATCTTTTTCAGGCGATTACATTCTGTCATAATAAGGGACTTGACATTGATAAATATGTATATGTTAAATTAATTAGAGCACAATTATCAAACCACGAGCAAGCTTTACTAGCTTTAAATTCAATTTCAGATTTAGGGAAGCCTTGGAACAAGAAGAATGATACTGGTGACGACGGTTTAATTCATACATATAGACTTATTAAAAATATTCCTAAAGATTTCTTTCATCCATCGGAAGAATTTGATATCAAAACATTATTTCCGAAAATGGTTTTTGAATATAATGAAAAAAAACATAAAGAGAAAAAGGTTTCTCTATTAGGATGTGTTTTGTATATAAAAAAGAAACCCTATGTTTTATTTCGTTTTTAATCAACTAAAATTTTATTGCTTTCAGTTATTGTAGTTCTTTTTCTATAATATTCAGGGAATTCAAAACATACACGCCCTCTAATGATTCCGGGATGTACTTTGATCTTATTTGAAAGTTTAATTATTACTTCATCAGAAAAGGCATCATTATGAGAAATGAAATCATCCCAAGTGATAGAATCAATTAATTTTTCTCTTGCATATGTATTCGCTTCAAACTCTTCAAAAGCGGTGCTAGAACTATTTACGAAGAAATCCATTTTATTATATTTCGGATTTGTTAAATGTTTAAATACGTGACCAAGTTCGTGTAATAAAGTAAATGCAAAATTATCAAGTCTTTTATATTTTAACGATAACACAATTGCCGGATTATCTCCAGACATAAAAGATTTACCATCTACAGGTGTTTTTGAAGGCCTGTCTAAAATAAAAAATTTTATTCCGTACCTATTTAAGATACTTTTAGATTCATTTATAGGATCCTCATTTCTATAAAAACACTTTTTTAATTCATTAATTAGCAAATGTTCTTTGCTTGGATCGAAGGTCTTAACCTTTTCTTGTTTAGCTTTAAATTCTGCTAATTTAGACCAGGTAAATACATTATTCCTACTCTCAGAAAACTTTGAAGACTTTCTAAAATAAGTTGGATTAAAGTTTTTGATTTCAGATTCTAGCTTTTTAAAATTATCAACTTCAAAGACGTTATAAACCTTATCAATGTCGTCTGAAGATTCAATTCCTAGAAATTTCTGTTTCTTTAAAAAAGAAATAGGGATAATACCTGATAGATCGTTCCAAGCCTTAATAGTTTCTTTCTTTTTTGACAAACCTTTATCGTTCTTAGCAAGATATAATGTGTATTCAACTTGCTTTGTCAACCAATAACTGGCATCTTCAAAACCTGCGGCCTCTAATGATAAAGCAATATTTACGTTGATACTTCGATTGCCTTTTAAAATATTATTAAGTAGGGAATGTGCAATGTCAATCTTAGAAGCGAACTCTCTTTGACTTAAACTTCTTTCATCCAACATCTTTAAAAGATGTATTCCTGGGTGATTTACCTGTCCTGACATATGTATGTAGTTGTTGTTTTAAGTAGTGCAAACGTATAAAATGTAATTCTAAAATAAAAATAATGTTAATAAGTATTTATAATTAACAAGTATTAAAAGTTGCAAAAAAGTTATATTTGTTTGATACTCAATAAAAATACCCTATTATTATTTAGTTAATTTATCTATTTATATTGTTATTTAAAATGTTAACAAATATGTTATCATTAATAATTACAATAGAAGTTAATTGTGTTATATTTGTATTATGAATTTTAAAATTAAAAGATAGATAATTGAAACAAAAAAATCCAATAGATGCTGGTAACAAATATTGGATTAATTTTTTTTGGGAAATTAAGTTTTTGCGGACTCGTTGAATCAAGGCTTATCACCTCGATCATTCCCTTTTGTTGTAGTACAAATGTATTCTTTTTTTATGAAAAAAGCAAGCAGGCTACTACACTATTACACCTTAATAGTATGCTCGCACTATTCTAGAAATAGAGCTCATACATAAAAAATAAAATCATGGATACATTTAAATTTAGAGTTAACGGAAAAATATTTGAATCTGTTAACTCAATTATTAAAGGCAAAAAAGTCTTAGAAATTGCAGGTTTAGAGCCTGTGGAAGATTATGAATTATTAATCAAAATTAATGAAAAAGGTTTTGAACCTGTTCAATTGACTGAGAAAACAGATTTGGAATGTGCTGGCATTGAAGGTTTTAAAGCAGTGCCTTATAAAGAGCTGATTATAATCATAGATGACACTAAAATTGAAGTTGAGGAGTGTTTTATGACTCCAAATGAAATTTTGGCAAAGGCTGAAATTAACTCTGATAGATATTATCTAAAAGAAATACGTAAAAATAATGTTGAGGTTAGTTATAAAGATGATACTGAGCATAAGGTTTCCTTAACTAAAAAATCAAAATTTATTTCTTGTGAGAAAGAAGGGATACAATGTGTTATTGTAAATGCTAGTGAAAAACCTTGGAGTAAAAGTGAAATTTCTTTTGAAGAAGTTGTTATTCTCCAATATGGTTCAATTGCAAATAACACAAATGTAATTTATACTATAAATTATAAAAGAGGTGTCACAAGTAAACCAGCGGGAAGTATGATTAGAGGGGAAGTGATTTCTGTTAACAATAAAATGATATTCAATGTTACACAAACAAATAAATCATAGTCCTGATATTAAAAAACTTCGTAACCTAGGTTACGAAGTTAAGGTTAAGGGTAATTACCTATTAATTGAGAATGTTCCATATTTAAATAATATGAAAAAAGTACTATATGGTACACTTATTTCAGATATTACAATTATTAATAATGCAGTTGCAAAGCCACAAAATCACGTAGCTTTTTTTAGAGGAGAATATCCTCATAATGCTGACGGTACTATTATTTCACAAATACAGCATTCGAATAGTACTAGAAATTTGACAAGCGAGATTGTAATAAATCATTCGTTTTCAAATAAACCTCCAAATGGTTATGATAATTATTTTCATAAAATGGAACAGTATATTAAAATTATTTCAGCTCCTGCAGAAAGTATTGATAGCAGAATAACTGCAAAAACTTTTAAGGTTATTGAGTGCGTTGAACAGGAATCGGTTCATCATTACTATGATACGAATTCGACTCGTGCAGAAATTGATGCTATTAGTGAGAAATTGGCAAATCAAAAAATTGCAATTGTTGGTGTTGGGGGGACTGGTTCATATATACTGGATCAAATTGCTAAAACGATCGTTCAAGAAATTCATATTTTTGATGGAGATTTATTTTTACAGCATAACGCTTTTAGAGCTCCTGGAGCTCCAGCTTTAGATGAACTTAGTTTATCTATGAAAAAAGTGGAGTATTATAGTTCAATATACTCTAAAATGCATAAAAATATTATTGCCCACGATTACTTTATTCGTGAATCAAATGTTGGAGCTTTAAAAGGGATGGATTTTGTTTTTCTATGTCTAGATAGAGGTGATGTTAAAAAGTGTATTATTAAAAAGTTAGAGGAAGAAAATATATCGTTTATTGACACCGGTATTGGAGTTGAACGAGTTGAAGACTCTTTAATTGGGATGGTGCGTACAACCGCAAGTACCAATAAACAAAGAGATCATATTTGGAAGAATGATAGAATATCTTTTGCTGATGACAATTTGAATAATGAGTATGCAAAAAATATTCAGATAGCTGAACTTAACTCATTAAATGCTTCTTTAGCTGTTATTAAATGGAAAAAACTAATTGGTTTTTACAACGATTTAGAGTTTGAATTTAATTCTACTTATGCTATAAACGTTAATTATATTCAGAATGAAGATAATGAAACATAAGTTTGTTGAATATATGCCAAATACTATTGAAAATGGGATTCTTTACATTTCATTAGAATTTGGCACAATTCTTCATAAATGCGTTTGTGGATGTGGAAATGAAGTGAATACTCCTCTTTCTCCAACAGATTGGAAAATGATATATGATGGTGAATCAATTACTTTAAAACCCTCAATTGGGAATTGGAGTTTTGATTGTAAATCACATTATTGGATTAGAAATAATTCAATTGTTTGGGATGAGAAATGGGATGTTAATAAAATTGAAATGGCTAGAAAATCTGAGGTAATTGACAGATTAAATTATTTTAATTTAAATGAAAATCAACTGAAATCTAATAATAAATATGTCGTTAATGAGCCAATAAAAAATTATAAGAAAAAGAAATGGTCTTTGCTTAAATTTTTATTTGGATAATAGTTAAGTATTACAAATACGTCTCAAAATCATTAAGATATTGGGGCGTATTTAAATTTTAAAAAAAGGAAAACCTAAATTACCAGCAGTATTTAATTCCGTTACACTACACCAAATACAGCTTTCAATTCCCCACAGTAAGCGCTGCAATTTAAGTTATTACTAAAATTTCGGTTTAAACTAAAATTAATGTCACCCTGTGCCTGTCGAAGGGCAGCACTTACTTTTTGCCTTTGCGCTTTTTAAATCCATTTCCATAAGAATAATGGCAACAATATAGAATATTTAGCAGGTAATAAGGTGTTCGCAATACGCTCCATTTTGTTCCATAAAGCATAATTACAAGGGCATTTAGTTGTCACACTGAGCCTGTCGAAGTGTCAAACAAAACTCATAACTTATAACTAAAAACTCAATACAGAAACCCCTTGTACTTACCCTTCGTTGCACTACAATTTGCGCTCCAGTGGGTGCTCATTGTAGCACACTCAGTTGCTTTATTCCACACATTTCACGTATTCCTCACGCACAGCTACTTTTGCCCTTAAAATCTTTTAGGGTAATGCTTCGCAAATCATATTGTTAAGGGCAACCGCTGTTTCATAATTTTGGCTCGCCTGCTGCTCACTTCGGGCTAAAAAAAGGGTGTCACAGTTTTTGAAGGCATCCATTTTGCATATAAAATAACCGCTCAAGTTATTATCTAAATTACACTCCTTTGAAAAATTAAGCTACCTAAGCTTAATGCAAAGTCATTTCAAAAGCGGTTATTACATATTGCAAACGCACACAAGAGCAAAGTATTCCGTTCATTGTTCCTCGTTTTGGTACACCGCAAATTATATTTGAAATAATAATTTTTACTAAATAACTTACAGTAAATAGAAACTGTCTAACAACCAAAGCGGTGCACACACCTCTCGTCTCTCTTCACTACATAAATTGCCCTTGCCTTTCCCTCAGCTTCAAAAACACCGACCACCCTTTGCGTGTACCACGTAGTTGTTGCACGCACTTATGCCGATGGCAACGTGCTATCACCCCAACACCCTTCGTTCATCTCGCCGGCGGCTCGCTTAAATGCTACCGCATTTTTGCTTGCGATTACCTGCTAAAAAAAGAAGTTTAAACAATAACAAACTGTTAATAAATAATATTTTTTGATTGCATTTAATAGAATATCTTTATCTCAACAGATTATTTAAAATAAATTGCATTAAATCACAACAGAACAAATCAACCATTTAACTTAATAAACAAAATGTTTATAGATTTATTAAATGTTGTAGGTAATAAACAATAGAATATGAAGCTCGTAATAATTGGAAACGGATTTGACTTAAACCATCAACTAGAAACTTCTTTTTCTCAATTTAGAGAGCACCTACTCAATACTGGTAATTCAGAGGATGCTGAATTAGTGTCAAATATCGACTCAATCTTAAACCCTGGTAATAAAATTCAATTATCAAATTTATTGTGGAATGATTATGAGGCTATTATGGGACAGAAATTCATTAATGGGATTAATATATCTAGCGGTGGACTCAATTTCTTCGATGCAGGCAATGAATTTAGTGCTAGATTCTATGAATATTTGAAATTGATTGCTTCGGAAAAGGACTCTATAAAAAATGACAACATTAAAAGGGAAATTGAAACTGCAGACTGTATCATTACTTTCAATTATACAGGTACGTACCATCAATACATTGATACGAAAAAAAACACAGACGTCTTTCATATCCACGGTACATTGTCTGATGATAATCTTCCAATTATAGGTTTCTTCTACGCAAATACTGGACAAACGAGAAGTTTAGATTATATTACTAAATATAAAGGAAGAGGATTTCACAAACCTGCTTTAGCGTTAAAGCAAAATGAAATTGATTTAGACAAGAGGATTAATGAATTTAAAACTAAATGGCAAAACCAATTCACTGAAATAGTCTCAATCGGATACTCTTTTGGAAAAAGCGACAGTCATATTTTTGATATTCTGGACAAACTAATGCTTCAGCAATTAAAGGATATCAGAATTCCAAAATCAAAGGCAGAAACTATCCCTATTATAAATTTCAAACTTTTTAACTATAATCAAGATGAAACAAACAAGTTTAAAAATATTATAATTCAAGGTTTAAGAAGCCCACATAAACGGAATACTTCTGTCAAAGTATATGGAAATGGGCATTTCGATAAGGACTTGGAACTAATAGAATTTTCCCAAATTGAATATTAATAGCATCTACACTAAACGTTGTTTTCAAGTTTGATATTTGTACTTTCCTGAAATAGGTTGACCAAAATTAGACAACTTTCCATATACAAAACCGTTAATAAACATCAATAATTTCACTAAGCTTTGTAGTATATCTAGGCGACAATTTTTCTTGTTTCATTTTCCAAGTTCTACCAACATCCTGTGATGCAAACTTCACTTTATTCTGGCCAATAGTTTTATTCAAACTATCAATAGTTTTCATTAAAGGAATATGTTTCGGATTTTCTTTGGTAAACAACGAAAACTGCTTCGCATTTTCTGGAGTAATACCCATTACAATAACTCCCGCTTTTTTATAATGATACCCCTCTTTAAAAAGATGTTCTAATCCTTGTACTGCATATTTAACTAAATCAATGCTTGAATTTGTCGGATAATGAGTTCTTACAATAATATTTTTACCATACTGAGGTAAATCCTTTCGGTGCCAATTCGTATGCAAAAATACCTGAACTACAGTAGCGCAACTTCCTTGTTTACGCAACTTCTCAGCACAACTCACTGCAAAAGTGCTCACACGTTCTTTAATGCTCTCAAAATCTGTATGCATTCTATCAAAAGTACGAGTTGTAGCTATTGCCTTTTTAGGTTGAATACTTTCCAAACCCAACGTAGGTTTTCCCTCTAATTCGTGCTTCAAACGCAAACCAACAACACTCAAATGCTTCCGAACCCAATCATCGTGTAATTCAATAAAATCATACGCAGTAAAAACTTTGTAAGCATTTAAACGGGTACGATGTTTGCTGCCAATACCCCAAATATCCCCTACTTCCAACCATTTTAAAGCCTTTAGTCTTTTTTCTTCGGAATCTATAACATAAACACCTCCTGTTTGTTTCGGAAACTTTTTAGCAATCCTATTCGCTACTTTTGAGAGCGCTTTGGTTGGTGCAATTCCAATACTAACAGGAATTCCAGTTCCTTTATCAACAGTCCTTTTAATAGTTTCACCATAAAGCTGTAAATCTACCAAGTCAAATCCCTTAAATTGTAAAAAAGCTTCGTCAATACTATAGATCTCAATATCAGGAGAAAATGTTGAAAGCAAGCTCATCACTCTATGACTCATATCGCCATACAAAGCATAATTAGAAGAAAATACGTGAATGTTATTTTTGTTGAATAATTCTTTAAATTTAAATGCAGGTGCACCCATAGGAACACCCAAAGACTTGGCTTCATTACTACGTGCAATAACACAACCATCATTATTCGACAAAACCACAATAGGTTCATTCCTTAAATTAGGTCGAAAAACACGTTCACACGAAGCGAAAAAATTATTACAATCAACTAAAGCGTACATTACTAAACGTTTTTAATAACAGTAGTTACAATTCCCCAAATTAAAAAGTCATTATCACTTGTTACTTTAATAGGCTGATACTTTTCATTTTCAGCCACCAACCAAACAATATCTTTTTCAATTTTAATACGTTTCACAGTAAATTCACCATCAATAAAACAGACAGCAATTTTGTTATCTACAGGTTCTAAACTTTTATCAATAATTAGTAAATCCCCTGAATTTAACCCTGCATTAATCATACTATCACCTTTTACTCTTCCATAAAAAGTACTACTCGGATTCTTAACAAACTCTTTATTCAAATCAATAGCAGCATCTAAAAAATCATCTGCCGGACTAGGAAAACCTGCACTAATTCCACTATCAACCAAAGGTAAACGAACACTAGTTGAGGTGTCAGCAGTGTATATTTCTAAAGTAGTAGTTTGATGTAATTTCAAAAGTTTCATTTACTAAAAGGTTTACACAAAATTAGGTTTTTATAAAACACCTCCTCAAAATTTGCAAAAAAGTTAGTAACTAAAAAAATATAAAAGAGAGCAAAAATCGGTTGTTTCCTACATCCACCGCTCTAATACTTTCAAGGTCAAGCCCTACGGGTTTTGAAAAAAATCTCCACCTCACAAAAAGTTCGGTTTCAATTTTTAATAAAAACACAGGTTGTATTTTTCTCAAAAACCTTGACAGCATTTGCCTCACAACCAGCATAACAGCTATCTTTTTTCTTTCTCTTCCAAAAATTATATGCGCGAAGCGTATAAATTTTAATTGGAGAACTATGTCAACTTATGAAATCAAAACCCACCGAAGCGGAAGAACCTACAACACACCGCACTTTTTTATTTTAAACAAAGGTTTAAACAGCGGCAAACCAATGCCGGAACCTTGTCCAAACTGTTTTGTAATTACAACAGCTGCAGAAACCACCCGGGAATCGTTGTATTATTTATGCTTATCGCTTAAAACAGGTCAATACTTCAGTTATTATTTAAAAGGCAGTGTAATTCCTTTTATCTGTATTTCAGATGCAAAAAAAGTAATAAACGAAGCACTCCAAAACAACCAGGAACAGCAATGGGCTATAAAAGTTGAGAAGCTCAAAAAAATCAATGCTTTTGAAGAAAACCTCCAGCAGCAACTTAAAACAATTTCACAATTAAAAATTGCGTTGCTGAGGTCTTAAAAATAAAAATAGATCCAGTACTGAGCGCAGTCGAAGTGTCACCCTGAACTTGATTCAGGGTCTCACCATCTTAAACCGAAAACACACTATGAAAACAATAATAGCCGGAGGAAGAAATTTCGCCAACTACGAACAACTTTGCAAAGTATGTGACAACATACTCCAGGATCAAACCAACATTGAAATTGTATCTGGAGCCTATTATAAAGGAGCCGATAAACTAGGTGAACAATACGCAAAAGAAAGAGGTTATAAAACAACGAAATTCTCAGCAAACTGGAACCGATACGGAAGAGCTGCAGGACCAAAACGCAACGAACAAATGGCAAATTATGCAGATGCTCTCATTGCCTTTTGGGATGGTGAAAGCAAAGGCACAAAAAATATGATTGATTTTGCTATAAAAAATTATTTAAAAGTTGAGGTTCAATATTATGAAAGCTCTGTTTGAATTGATGCTGGATTCTTTACTTTTAAAAACACAAAACCAATCAATGTGATATAAATCATACTTATTAACTAGAATTTAACCTACTTTAGTACAACGAAAAATTGCAAATTATTTCAAACATACATTAATGGCAAAAAATTAAGAAGTTGGGTTATCTCATATTTTTAATTTGTAAACAATTGAATTAATTTGGTTATAACAAGTTGTACACAAGTGCGAAGAAGCTATGGAGAAAAAACTTTATTCTCTCGAATACATATCAAAAATTTACAATGTTGATGTTGAAAAACTTCAAAAATTTACTTTAAAAAAAAATGAAGGAGATTCGACAACTGAATTACCTGCTTCACTGAATAATGAGATTGCAGATTTTTTAGGCGTTGTACCAATAAGGTTAAACAAAAATAGAACTTCCAAAAAAAGTAAAGTATTAGGTAGACAATATCTAAAAGAAATTGAAGACATTAAAAATGCTCGATACAAGGAGCGGATAATGTCATTTGTCACTGAATTGAATAGGACAGTTAAGAACTCTACTGTAATAAATAATATTAATCAAGCTTATGGGGCGTTACCTACAAAAAATCAGTATTTAGCAGAATATTGCGAAAAGAAATACTTCACTTGGGATAATATAATTTTTACAGAAAAAGGAATAAAAATAGATCCAAACATAGCCTTTCTTTCCATTGACATAGATGGACCAACTTATATTCTAAACAATATAAAAGCTTCCTATTTTCAAAAGAAATATGGAAAAGAATTATATAAAGTTTATGTTAATAAGTTAAATAGTAACCCTGAACGTGAATTATCAAGTGATATTCAAAAAATAAAAAAAATTGTAACTGAACATATAAACAATGTAAAAAAAGAGAAATTTAAAGAAACATCAGCGAAAAAAAAGAATAATAAATTAAGTCAGGAGTATGAAATTTCTAAACAAATAGGTCTTAAAGATATTTCTTTAATATTTAAAGACAATCAATATATTAAAGAAACATCAAAACTAATGAAAACAAATGGTAAAGCTATTTCTCTTTGGGAAAACAATAATTCTGTATGGGAAGAATCAATCTTAATAATTTTGCCTCATAAAATATTCACATTTGTAATATGGGAGAATATTAATGATAACAGAGCCTGTTATATTTTTAAATACAAAAATCAAAATCTTAAAAGAAAAATTAAGGATTTGGAAAAGTTTATAAATTCTAATATTGAATATAAAAGGAGGGATTTACGTAATAATTATAATAATGGAAGCAAGAACTCTTTAGAATATGAAAAATATTATACCATAATTCACGAAGATATTAATGGTTATGTTAGAAAATTAAATTCATATTTAAAACCTTAAAATAAAAAAATAATGATAGAATTAACATTTAATATTTGGTTTATTGTCGACATTGGCACAAACCTTTCTAAATATGCAATCTTAAAGCCCTACTCTATAGGTGGAAGTGATGAAAAAAAGATTGAAGTAATGAAAACATTAGCTGAAACCGATTATTTAACTGAAGAAAGATTTGACTTTGCTATCAATGCTCAAACAATATTCGAAAATAAAACAGCTAAAGGATGTATTCCTGGAAAAGAGATTAATCATTTTTTTAATGAATCTATTAAAATATTTACATCAAAAATGGAAGATAAATTACCTCCAATTTTTAGCTTTAAAGGTGATTATCTTGGGGAAAATAAAGTTGAAAAACAAAAGTTTCCAAAAGAACCTTTGTATATTTTAACAATTTTAATGGAGAACGAATATGGAGAATTAAAACCCTTTACTACTATTGAAAATAAAGAATGGGCAGAAAATGAAAGAACCAGGATGATTTTAAAATCAAAAAGCTCTCAAAATTAATTTTAATTATGGCACAGTCGTTTATCAATTAACGCAAGCTTTTATTATTAATTTTTTAAGAGATAAATAACATGCTAATTAACTTATTTAATAAAAATTGTATCTCATAAGGTATTGAAATAAAATGCCTAGTTAAAATTTTAACTAGGCATTTATGTATTTCCAAAAAATCGCTTCAACACATACGAAACAAAAAAACTTACCACTGCACCAATAATCGCCATAACAACAGTAAAAAACACATCATCTAGGCTAATATTTAGAGCAGTTGAGAGCAACGTACCACCAACAACACCACTTTTTAATTGTAAATCGTTTTGCAGCATCAAAGTCTTAGTTTTCGTCTTGGTTTTCGTTTTTTTCTTCATCAGAAACCACCGCTTGGCTTACAGCAGTAGCCACAGTTCCAGCTACAGTTAAATAAGTAGCAATAGTAATTACAGCTGCAGGTAATGAAATTGGAGCTGCAATAATAACACCTCCAGCAGTAGCCAACGCAATGCCTATATTTCGTAATTTTCTAAAAAATGAAGGCGTCTGTTTTTTATAACGATCAATAATTTTCATAAGGTTAAGATTTAATAATTAATGTAACTTTTTCTTTTCGGTCAAATGCCTGATAGCATATTGAAACCAATTTTTGTAAAACAACACGAGAAGCAACTCCTTTAGCCAATCCGCTTAATTGTTGTACTGGGGCAATACAACCTTCCAATTCTTTGTTAGCATCATTAGCAGGATGTAGTAAAATCAAACTTCTACTTTTTACATTTATAAGGTGAAGATGATGTTTAAACTTTTCAGAAAAACGAGCCTTCAACTCATAACTACCTTCAGGAATACAAGAAATACTTCTTTTATTTTCTTTCCAAGGCAATTCAATAGTAAAACCTAAAAATCGGTTATTCATAAAAAGGGCACCGTTGGTACCCTCTTTAAAATAGGTTCTATGTAAATGAAGCTCCACTATACAGTATCAACTTTCACAACAGATAACGCATTGTATGCACCATTTTTTAATGGATACATTTGCCCATTTACCTCTTGGTAAAACTCAATACCCAACACCTGAGCCATAGGATTTACAGAAGTCCCAGTGATAGCAACGCTTAAATCAATAGCAGCTGTAGCAGCACTATCATAGGGTAAAATAGCAGTTTCATCACTTTCAAAAGCAGAGGTCTCACCTACAAAATCAAGTTCAGCAGTTCCAGTAACCACTTTAAAATGCGTAGTTCCTGCCGGAGCAGCAATACGCACCGTTGGTGCAAAAGGAGCAATACTTAAAGTAGCTGTACTACTTGATCTATCAATTGCATTTGTAAATGGTGTAAACAAGGTAGAGCCTAACTTTCCATTGGTGTTAAATTCAAACCCCTGAAACAAGCTCAAATTCCCATCCTGAATAGTTCTTAAACCACGCTCATTTACAGCATCAGTTTTCACTACTTTTAAAAGATCAGTTGTCAATCTGCTTACCACTCTTTTATCCTTTGCATTTTGCAAAAGAATTCTGATAGCGCTTCGCACTAATTTTCCTCCTTTACCAGCAGCTCCAAATTCAGCACCGTTTTCACGGGTTCTTTGAAACGCAGGATCATTTGCAATTCTAGCTTTATCCACACCACCTTTTTCACGAGCAAGGTGTCCATCACTTGTTTTGTAAAAGGTAATACCTCCAATAGTTCCTTTTAATTTAATAATACCATTTTGTCTAGCCATAATCTTATAAATTTTTAATTCTCAACAAATGAAGCTATCTTTATAAAAGAAATCAAAAACGGTAATCCATCCATTCCGAAAACAACCTTTTTTATACAAATTATGGCGTATAGACAAAGTATAGGTACTGGTAGGATAAAGCATAGATAGTGCATCAAATGAAGATAATTAGAGCTTGCATATACCCAAAAGATATCCAATGCATCACTGGAAGAAGTGAACGCTATGGAAGAAGATTACTAAATGCTATAAAACTACACTTTGGAAAAGAAAAACATCAATTTATTACCTCAGAAGAATTTGCAGAATACAGTGGTATTAAATTAGATATTGTGAATGAATATTTGCGAAAAGTATCATAGAATTTAATATGATTTGATGTTATTTATAGTGGTGAAAATCGTATATTTATGTTTTAAAAGAAAGCTAAATTCTATTAAACAAAATTAATCTTTATGGTAGCTAAATAACTACCTAAAATTCTTTGAAATCTCTAATCCCTTATAAAAACTAGCATACAGGAAATAGGTTTGAATCCTGCCGGGGTCACTAAATAAGATAATCGTTTTTTAATAAGTTTGTCCAGTTTTATTAAATAACGGATTTTTAGAGATGTTTTATGTTTTTGTTTTCAATACTAAATGTATTTGAGAATATAAAATCGTGTAACATTTTTTTAATTGTTACAACATCAATATTTTTAAAATAATACTTTAGGTGCTTAATTAAACAATTTTTTAGGATTTTTGGCAAAAATTTATCCTATAACAATTTCTAGTTATGCATTATATACTTTAATTTTGAGCATAAATTATAAAAATTGTAATATTGTATTAATTATATTTATACAATTGAATTTTATAAAAAAAATATTTACCTATTTATTATTGTTTTTCGCTTTTACTTTTTTAAAAGCGCAAGAATTACCTCCTATAAATAACTATGATTCTAAAGCCTATGGTGCAGGAAATCAGAATTGGGCAATTTCTCAATCTTCTAATAAATATATTTATGTAGCCAATAATGATGGGTTATTAGAATTTAATGGCTCAAAATGGCAATTATATCCATCACCTAACAATACCGTTATAAGATATGTTAATGTTATAAATAATCGTATTTATACTGGTTGTTATATGGAGTTTGGTTATTGGGATAGGAATGAGTTTGGGAGTTTAAAATATACATCTTTAAGTGATAAAGTTCAAGAACCTCTTGTTGAAGAAGAATTTTGGAATATTATTGAATTTGATAATTGGATTTTATTTCAATCTTTACACAGAATATATATTTATAATACTGAAAATAAATCTTTCAAAATTATAAATTCTAAAACTCAACTACCAAAAGTATATAAAGTTGACGGCAGTATTTATTTTCAAAAAATGGGAGAAGGTATTTATAAAATTGAAAATGGAAATCCAGTTTTAATATCTAACCACCCTGTTGTTAAAAAAAACATTTTAGTTAATATTTTTTCAATCAATAAAAAAATTCTTTTTCAAACTCAAGATCAAGGTTTTTATTTTTTATCACGAGAAGCTCTAACTAAATGGAATATAAGTGCTAATAGCTTAATTTCTTCAATTAGTGTGTATAGTAGTGTTAAATTAAATGATGGACGATTTATTCTAGGAACAATTTCTAACGGTATTTATATTCTTGATAAAGAAGGGAATATTCTTAATAACATTAATCAAGAAAAGGGATTAAATAATAATACTGTTTTGTCTATGTTTGAAGATGAAGAACACAATCTTTGGCTTGGTTTAGACAATGGAATTAGTATTGTGAATTTAAACTCCCCTTATAAGGTATTTAATGATATTAATGGGAAACTAGGTACGGTTTATACATCTGCAATTTTTAATAATAATCTCTTTTTGGGTACAAATCAAGGGCTATTTTATAAAAAATTAAAAAGTAATACTGATTTTCACTTTATGAAAGGTACAAATGGACAAGTATGGTCTTTAAAAGTGTATGATAACACTTTGTTTTGTGGGCATAATTACGGTACGTTTATAGTTAATGTAGATAGCGTAGATTTAATTGCTGAAGAAATGGGAACTTGGGATATAAAGCCAATAAAAAACAATGAAAATTTGCTAATTCAAGGAAATTACGATGGTTTAAATGTATTAGAAAAAATAAATAAAAAGTGGCAGTTTAGAAATAAAATTGAAGGATTTAATTTATCTAGTAGATTTTTTGATTTTAGTGCAAACAATAGGTTAATAGTAAACCATGAGTATAAAGGAGTGTTTAAAATTAATTTAGATAATGCTTATAAAAAAGTGTTAGACTTTAAGGTTGATGACAGCGCTCCTAAAGGGCTTAAATCAAGTTTGGTAAATTATAATAATGATTTGTTTTACACATCTAATAAAGGAGTGTTTAAATACAATAATTCGCTGCAAAAGTTTGAAATTGATTCAATTTTAACAAATAATTTATTTGATAATGAAAACTATATTTCAGGAAAATTAATAGCTGAAAATATAACAAATACATTATGGGGTTTTACAGAAAAACATATAGTATATTTTTCTCCAGGTAAATTAAATAAAGTTCCTAAAGTAACTAAAATTTGGTTGCCTGTTTCTTTAAGAAGAGATATTGCAGGCTATGAAAGTATTACGCATATAGATAATCAAAAATATTTATTTGGAACTTCAAGTGGTTATATTATTTTAGACTTGGATAAATTAAAAGAAAGAGATTTTAACATTACTATAAACTCAATTAAAAAAAGTATCCTTAACGATGAAACTACATTTGTAAAAATTGAAGGGAAAGGTAATAATGAATATAAGTATAGAGAGAACAACCTGTTTTTTACATATAGCGTTCCTGAATTTGATACCTATACAGAGGTAAATTATCAATATCAATTAGAAGGAATGTATAATGATTGGAGTTCATGGTCTACAAAATCAGAAGTTTCATTTAAAAATTTACCTTTTGGGAAATACACGTTTAAAGTAAATGCTCAAATAGGTAATAAATTGTCTAATAATGTAGCAACATATTCTTTTACAATTAATAGGCCTTGGGTAATTTCAAATCAAATGATATTTGTTTATTTTATTTTGTTAATTTTATTATTATTATTAATTCACATATTTTATAATAGGTATTATACAAAGCAAAAAATAGTAATTATAGAAAAAAAACAACGTGAATTTGCTTTAACACAATTAGAGTCTGATCAAAAATTAATGCAAATAAAAAACGAACAGTTAAATCATGAAATTGAAAGTAAAAATAGAGAGCTAACAATTTCTACGATGAGTATTATTAAGAAGAATGAGATTCTAAATAGAATTAAAAAGGAGTTAATGGTTTCAAAAGGAGCTGAATTAAATAAGCAAGCTATAAAAACTATTGATAAGAATATTAATAACAAAAAGGACTGGGAATTTTTAGAGGAAGCTTTTAATAATGCAGATAAAGATTTTTTGAAAAAAGTTAAAACGCTTCATCCAGATTTAACACCTAATGATTTACGTTTTTGTGCTTACCTACGTTTAAACCTTTCTTCAAAAGAAATTGCTCCGCTATTAAATATTTCTGTGAGAAGTATTGAAATTAAGCGTTATCGTTTAAGAAAAAAAATGAGTTTATCTCATGAAACAAGTCTTGTTTCCTATATTTTGGCAATTTAAACACATATCTTTGTTAAAATAGCATTGTTTTTTTTCTGTTTTACCTCAACATCACCACAACTATAACCTTGTAGTTTTTCAAAATATACTTATTTTTTAATTATTAATGTTATTAAGAAATATTAAGCAGCATAAGGGAAAGGGTATGTTTATTAGGGTATTTGTTATTGCATTTGTAAGTTCGTATATTTTTTGTATAGGTCTTTTCTCATTTTTTAATGAATAATCAACATACATTTATAGAAACTTAATTCAAATTATATGAAATCATTACTATTATCATTTTTTCTAATTTTTTCGGGAATTTCAATTTCCGCACAAGATTATGAAATTAAAGGAACAGTATCAGACTCAAGTGGTGCACCTTTACCTGGCGTTTCTGTAGTTGTTAAAAACACAGCTAAGGGTTCATCTACAGACTTTGATGGTAAATTTACATTATCTAACATCCAAAATGGAGAAATACTTGTATTCTCATATCTTGGGTTTGAAACTAAGGAAATTGCAATTAGCAATTCAAATTTTTTAAACGTTATACTTAGTGAAGACACGCAGAACCTAGAAGAAGTTATAGTTGTTGGGTATGGAACTCAAAAAATAACAAAAGTTTCTGGAGCTATTTCAACAGTTAAGTCTGTTGATATAGAAATGCAAAAACCTTTAAGGGTTGAAGAAGCATTACAGGGTAAAGCATCTGGTGTATCTGTTATCCAAAACGGTTCTCCAGGTAGTAAGCCTACAGTATTAATTAGAGGTATACCTTCATTTTCAGGAGGTGATCCAGTAGTTATAATTGATGGTATTCCACAAACATTAGATGATTTAAATGCAATCAGTTCGGTTGATATTGAATCAGTTAACATACTAAAAGATGCTGCTTCAACTGCTATTTATGGAGTTAAAGGGGGAAATGGTGTAATTGTGGTTACTACACGTAGTGGTAGAAATCAAAAAACAGAATTTTCACTTAACAGTTATACTGGTGTTCAAAGCGTTATGAAAACTATAGGTGTTTTAAATGCTACTGAATATGGAGCCATTCTTAATGAAGGTAGCGTTGCTGCTGGTGGAGGTTTAATTTTTTCTGATCTTTCTACTTTAGGAGTTGGTACAGATTGGCAAGATGAAGTATTTGAAAATGCAAATATTTCTTCTCATAACTTAACAGCAAGAGGTGGTGGAGAAAATATGAGTTATTTTCTTTCTGCTGGTGTATTAGGGCAAGATGGTATTGTTGGAGGTGGAGATAAGTCAAACTTTAATAGAGTAAATCTTACTGCTAATATAGATTTTGATTTAGCACCTAAATTTAAACTTATTATAAACACTAGTTATGTGAATATAAAAAGTCAAGGAATTCAAGAAAACAGTTTTAATTCTATTTTAGGTAGTGCTTTAAATTATGACCCTACAGTTCCAGTATTAAATACTGATCCTAACGTTGTAGGAACTTATGGTTCAAGTACTCTTTTATTATCTGAAATTCACAACCCACTTACTAAATTAGATAATACATATAATGAAAGTAATGGAAATAAAATATATGGTAAATTTGAATTGCAATATGATGTTTTAGATAACTTAAAAGTAACATCTCGTTTTGGTTATTCTAAATGGGATCAAGTAGGTAAAAGTTTTAGACCTCTTGTGTTTTATGGGTTTAACAATGTTCAAAATACTATGAACTCAGATGGTTCAACAGTTTTTTCATTACTTTCTAATGGAACTGAAGTTTATGAACACAATAGTGTAACTGAATATACAAATTCTAATTTTAGTTATACATATGAAACATTTGCAAATTATAATTTCAATATTAAAGAAATTCATAATTTTGATGTAGTTTTAGGTATGTCATTAGCTGAATCAACTGGGTCAGGGACCACAGCTTCAAGACAAGATGTACGTGATAATTCTTGGGCTTGGGCAGATATTAGTTCTGCAACTGGTTCAAACACTATAATATCAAATACGGATCCTGTTACTGTAAACTTTAATGGTCAAACAGGTTCAACATATCAAAATTTAACAAGAAGAAATTTATCATATTTTAGTAGAATTAATTACGATTATGATGATAAATATTTAGCTTCATTCTCTGCACGTCGTGATGGATCTATTGCTTTTGGTAAGGATAATAAATTTGCAAACTTTTTTGCAGGTTCGTTAGGTTGGATAGCATCTAAAGAAGACTTTTTTAATTCAGACATTATAGATTTCTTAAAAATAAGAGGAAGTTATGGTACAACTGGTAATGAAAATGCTGTTCCTCAATATGTTAGTATTGTTGTTGGTGGTCCTAGTTATGGTTCTACAAGAAATAGTAATGGTTATACTTTTGATGGTGTATTTTATAATGGAGCTACAGTTAACTCCTTTGCCAATAATATTTTATCTTGGGAGAAGCAAACACAGTTTAATATAGGTTTTGATATGACTGTATTAAATAACTTTTCATTAAATCTAGATTACTTTAATAAAACAGTTGATGGATTATTATTTACTGATGCACCTCCATTAATTGCAGGTACATCTTTACCAGTTACAGCTAACATTGGCTCAACAGAAAGTAAAGGTTTTGATATGACATTTGCTTATAACAATACTTTTAAAAATGATTTTAAAATTAATACATCACTTACATTTACAACTTCAGATAATTTAGTTACAGAAACGAATAGTGATGGAACTGCAATTAAAACTGGAGGAAGCTATTTTAATGGTATTTCACAAACTGCCACTCGTTTTGAAAAAGGTTTTACGCCAGGATATTTTTATGGATGGCAAACTGATGGACTATTTCAAACAACAGAAGAAATTGAAGCAAGCCCAACTCAATTTGGAGCTGTTCCTGGAGATATAAAATATGTAGATATTAATGGAGATGGTACTATTACAGATTTAGATAAAACTCAAATTGGAGACCCATTTGCCGATTTTACGATGGGATGGAATTTAAGTTTAGAATATAAAAACTTTGATTTTAGTGTTTTCACATATGCATCAATTGGTAATGATATATATAGAGCTACTGAGCGTAATGCGCAATTCACTAATAAATTTAGAAGTGTATTAGATAGATGGACAGGTCCAGGAACAACTAATGACGCTAATAACCCACGTTATACATTTTCTGATGCTAATAGCAATGCAAGAGTGTCTGATAGATATGTTGAAGATGGTTCATTTGTAAAAATAAAAAATGTTTTAATTGGTTATACAGTTCCTGATTCAGTTATTAAAAGTAATTTGTTTAGTAAAATAAGAGTGTATGCTCAAGTTAAAAACCTATTTACATTTACAGATTATTCAGGATATGACCCTGAAATATCAGGTGGTATTTTAAATACTGGAGTTGATCGTGGTACTTACCCACAAGCTAGAACAATTTCTGCAGGAATAGACTTAAAATTTTAAACTAATAAAATCATTATAATATGAAAAATATAAAAATATTTTTGGGAATGTTAACCCTACTTACAATTTTTATTAGCTGTGAAGACTGGGTTGATTTTGATCCACACGATGAATATCAAGTAACAGAGGCTGATTTTTTACAAACACCTGAAGATTATCAACTAATGGCTATTAGTTGTTACTCACCAATGCAATGGATGAATCAGATGGTTGTAGCAGGAGATATTGCAACTGATAATTCAGTAGCAGGAGGTGAAAATGCTTCTGATGTAAACAATTTACAACAATTAGACACGTACACAACAACAACAAATAATGGTACAATTAAAGAACTTTGGTTAGCACCGTATGAAGGTATCAATCGTGTTAATTATTTAACGAGTAATAAAGATGTAAATCTTTTAGGTGAATCAATTGAGTTTACAGGGAAAGAAGCTTTATATGGTGAACTATACTTTTTAAGAGCATACTATTACTTTAACTTAACTAGAATGTTTGGAGATGTAGTATTATTTACAGATCGTAAATTAGGAGTTGAAGACTTTGGAGCTTTAGAAAGATCACCACAAGCTGATGTTTATGCTCAAATTCAAGTAGATTTAAACGAAGCAATTGCAGTATTACCACCAACAAATGCAGAAGCAGGTAGAATAACTAAATATGCTGCACAAGCACTCTTAGGTAAAGTTTTATTATATCAAAATAAGTTTGATGAAGCTGCAACGATGTTAGAAAACGTAGTAAATGGTCCATTTAGCTTAATGGAAAATTTTGATGACATATTCTTATTAGAAAATGAAAACGGACCTGAATCTATATTTGAAGTTCAATATTCAAATGGTAAACCATATTACAACTGGGGAGGCTATATTCGTGGTCAAGGTAATTACGCAGTACAACAATGTGGTGTAAGAGGTTTAAGCGGTACCGCTGATATGCCTTATGCGCCGGGATGGAGTACTAACTTACCAACACAAGAATTATATGCTGCTTATGAAGAAGGTGATCAGAGAAGAGAAGCAACTTGTTTTGATGTTGAAAAGTATAAAAATGACAATCCGTTATTAGAAGTTGTATACCAAGTTGCACCTTATAATAATACAGATTTGTATAACAAAAAATATTTACCAAGAAAAGGTCAAACTAGTGGTCAAAAAGAATTAAATTATGATAACAACCATAGAATGATTCGTTATTCAGACGTATTGTTAATGGCTGCTGAAGCTAATGTTAGAGCATCAGCTCCAAATAATGGAAAAGCACAAATTTATTTAGATAGAGTTCGTGATAGAGCATTTGGAGATGAATCACATCGTATAACTGTTTCAAAAGAAGCAATTTGGAATGAAAGAAGATTAGAATTAGCAATGGAAGGTCATCGCCTTTTTGATTTAATTAGAACTGGTGAAGCGGCTTCTAAACTTAATGGTTTTGTTGTTGGGAAAAATGAATTATTTCCAATTCCTCAAAGAGAGATTGATATTTCAGGTCTTACTCAAAACCCAAACTGGTAATTTAATTGTAAAAATTTAAAACAATGAAAAAAAATAAAATAAAATATTTCTTAAGCCTACTAGTATTGTTGGTTTTTGTAAATGGATGTACAATAGAAAAATATGAAGATTTATCTTCATTAGAATCTATTACATCTCCCGATCTTGTAGCAGCTATTTTTGATGTTACTAATGACAATACAGGGAAAGTTACAATAACCCCAAGTGGAGAAGGTACAGGTTCTTATGATATTGATTTTGGTGATGGAGATACAGCTAATGTTCAATCAGGTAGTAATACAGTTCATAATTATGCTGAAGGTGAATATACTGTTAGAATTATAGCAAAATCTTTAAATGGAGATAGTACAGAAAAAACGTACCCACTATCAATTGTATATAGAGAGCCAGAAAATTTAGAAGTAACATTTACCAAAGCTGGTTACGTTTTAGATGTAAGTGCTAAAGCAGATTATGCAGCTTCTTTCTTAGTGTTTTTTGGTGATGTTGTTGACGAAGTTGGAACACCAATGGAAAAAGGAGCTACGCTAACACATGACTTTGGAGGGTCTGGAACATTTGATGTTAAAGTAATAGCATTAAGCGGTGGTGTAGCTGAAATAGAATCAATTGAAGCTGTAACTATGTTTGATCCATATTTATTGCCAATTGATTTTGAAAATCCATTTGTGAATTACTTTTTTGGAACCTTTGGAGGTGGTCAACAATTTACAAAAGAAGCAAACCCAGATCCATCAGGTATTAATACAAGTGATACTGTTGGTAGATTTAGAAGAGGTTGGGAAGAATGGAGTGGAACATATACACCTTTAGATGACCCAACTGCATTTGATTTTTCAGTAGGTAATAAAGTGAAAATGTGGGTTTATAACCCTGATGCTGTAAATATTGGTAAACTAATGAAATTTGAATTAGAATCTGGTACAATTTCTAACGGAATTGCTAGATTAGAAGCTCCAATAACAACGTCAGGTGAATGGGAAGAATTAGTATTTGATTTTGAACCAATGCTTGATGAAGGAACGATACCTGCAGGTACTACATTTCCAAGATTTGTAATGCGATTCAATAGAGGTACAAATGGAGATTTTGCAACGCTTTATGTAGACAATATTAGATTTACTAACTAATAAAAAAGAAAATTATGAATACAAAAATAAAAACATTAATACTACTCTTTGTAACAATCCTTATTGGATTTACAAGTTGTGAAGAAGAAGAATATTCATTAGGAGATTTAACTGCACCTACTGGTTTGGTAATCAATACTGAAATAGTTGGGCAATCTGATGAATTTCCAAATGGAGACGGTTCAGGATTGGTAAATTTTACTTTTTCTGCAAATGATGCTATTTCTTATAAAGTTGATTTTGGAGATGGTTCAGCACCAAAAATTTTCTCAGTAGCTGAAACCAAAAAGTTCAACAAAGTAGGAACACATCATTATCGTATAATTGTTACGGCTAATGGAAAAGGTGGTATCACTACAACAACTATTAAAGAAATAGATGTGTATTACGCTTATAATGTAAACCCTGAAACTGTTACTTTATTAACAGGTGATAGCGCTACAGGTAAAAGATGGACAATAGATTCAGATTTATATGCACATTTAGGCTTAGGCCCTGGTCCCGAGCGTCCTGATGGTAATGCTGAAACATTTGAGCCTTCTTGGTGGCAAGCTGGCCCAAATGCTAGATCAACAAAAGGTATTTATGATGATGTTTATACATTTACAAATACAAAAGTATTTTCACACCAAACTAATGGTGATTTATATGGGTACAAAACTTTTTTTATAAGAGATTTTGATGAAGATGCTCCAGGAGTATGGGGTGGATTTGGTGATGAATGGATACTTGATTATCCTGATTATACTGAATCTTTTGATTATGATGGAGAGGATGATGGATCTGCAGAATACATTACTTTTGAAAACCGTGGATATTGTGGATTTTTTAACGGTTCTCATAAAATGATGATATTAGAGTTAACTGAAACTACTATGTGGTTAAGAGGTGCAGAAACTCATGGAACAAATACAGCAGCTTGGTATGTTAGACTTAAAGTTGTAGAAGAATAATTTAATTTGAATTAAGTTAGTTAATTGTATGAAAAGGAGGGGCGTTACTTCTCCTCCTTTTTAAATAAGTATTCTATAATCTTATTTTAATCACTATTAAATAGTGATAAAGAATTTCTTTGTTAAAAATAAATTAGTTTATCAAAAAGATAAAATGATATGAAAGTACTAACTAATTTTAAGCTAGTGGTTTTTGCAGCTTTACTATTGTTTTTTTCATGCAGTAAAGAAAATGAATCAGCTATAACACCTATTGTTAATTTTCCAACAGTAAATATTCAAGATGTCTCACAAGTTAGTTCAACTATTACATCGGTAATGCGATTTTACGTTTATAGTAATAAAGCAATTTCAAATAGCATATCAGTAGATTATTCATTAATTAGTGGTACAGCAATTTCTCCATCTAATTATGTTGCAGCTTTAGGAACGGTTACAATTCCTGCAGGTCAAACACAGGCAACTATTGATGTTCAAATTAATGGAGATGCTACAGACTTACGTCAACCTAACTTACAGTTTACGGTTGAGTTAAGTAACCCTAAGTCATGTACTTTAGGGTTATCATCAGCAAAAGGAACTATTATAACTCAGGATGGAACTTATTTACCAACTGATGATACAGGTTATACTACACCTACTGTATATCCAGGATATTCACTTGTTTGGAGTGATGAATTTTCAGGAACGAATTTAGACTTAAATAATTGGAATCAAGAAATTGGTAATGGAGCAAGTGGTTGGGGAAATAATGAGTTAGAATATTACACAAATAACTTAAATAACACTTTTATTTCAGATGGTAATTTAATTATTGAAGCCCGCAAAGAAAATATTAATGGTTATAATTATTCTTCAGGTAGAATGACTACTAAAGGAAAAAAGGAATTCAAATTTGGAAGAATTGATATACGAGCAAAATTACCTGTTGGCAAAGGAATTTGGCCTGCTTTATGGATGCTAGGATCGAATATTTCAACAGTTGGATGGCCAGCTTGTGGTGAAATTGATATTATGGAATTAATTGGTACATACCCAAGTAGAGTTACAGGTACAATGCATTGGGAAACCTCTACGGGAAACGCAACTCATCAAGGTGGAAACTTTAATTTGTCATCTAATGATTTTTCTCAACAATTCCATGTGTTTAGCATTATTTGGGAACAAGATAGTATTAAATGGTATGTAGATAATCAATTGTATGCTACAAACACGATTGACACTGTTGGCACAGCTAATTATCCTTTTAACGCTGAAGAATTTTTTATTTTTAATGTTGCAGTTGGAGGAAATTGGCCAGGATCACCAGATGATACAACAGTATTTCCACAAAGAATGTTTGTAGATTATGTAAGGGTATTTCAATAAATTAAATTTCTGAAAATAACCTTGCAATTGATGGACATTGGGGAAGAGAAATTGATGACTCAATATTCCCAGCTAAAATGTAAATAGAGTAAGTAATAATGTACAAAAAACAATCAAATAATTAATATGAAAAAAATTATTTTAATATTTTTTATTAGTGTATTAAACCTAAGCACTATTGCTCAATCGCTAAATGTTATGACATATAACATTCGTTTAGATGTTGCTGTTGATGGTGAAAATGCTTGGGTCCATAGAAAAGGGGTTTTAACATCACAAATACAGTTTTATGAACCTGATATTTTAGGCGTTCAGGAAGCAACTCCAAATCAGGTGACTGAAATGTCAGCATTACTACCTCAATATAATCAGGTTGGTATAGGAAGAGAAGGTAGAGAAAAAGGAGAGTCATCAAATATATATTACAAAAAAAATAGATTTATAGTTAAAAAAACCAATACATTTTGGTTGTCAGAAACATCAAATAGAATTTCAAAAGGTTGGGATGCAGCATTTAATAGAGTATGTACATATGCATTGTTTAAGGACAAAAAAACAAAAAAATACATTTGGGTTTTTAACACCCATTTAGATCATATAGGTGAAATAGCTAGAACAAAAAGTATAGAACTTATTCTTTCTAAAATAAAAGAATTAAATACGCAAAATTATCTTGTTGTTTTTATGGGCGATTTTAACTCTGAACCAAAAACGGAAAGAATTTTAGCTTTAAAAAAAGAAATGAATGATTGTAGAGATCTGTCAAAAAATAAACCTTTTGGCCCATCTGGAACATTCAACGGATTTAAATTTAACGAACCAGTTACAACCTTAATCGACTATATTTTTATATCAAAAGACAATAAAATAGTAGTTGATAAATATGCAATTTTAAGTGATTCTAAAGACTTAAAATATCCATCAGACCATTTACCTGTGCTTGTAAAATTGAGATATAAATAAAAGATTATTGTATTAAAATGAAAAAAATAACTACACTTATAATTTTGCTGTTTACGTTGTTAAATTGTAACCAAAACCAAAAAGCTGAATCTGGTATTTTAGAGAAAGAATCTACGAATAATTTCAATTCTAATTTTACAAAAAGTAGTGTATTTACAACAGTTTCAGGAGATAATATTAAACTTCAATTAACGGCAGCTAATATTGCATTTTCAGAATTTAAACAACCATTAGAAACAGAAGCTTCAATTTATATAAATACTTCAAAACAATTTCAAACTTTTTTGGGAATTGGAGCAGCATTAACAGATGCTTCAGCTGAAACTTTTTATAAGCTTTCAAAAGAAAATCAAGAAAAGTTTATGGAAGCATATTTTAATGTTGATAAAGGAATTGGTTATACTTTGGCAAGAACCATAATTCATAGCTGTGATTTTTCAAGTGCAAGTTATACCTACATTAATGAAGGAGACAAAGAATTAACAACTTTTAATATTGAGCCAGATAGAAAATTTAGGATTCCTTTTACAAAAAAAGCTATTGAAGCAGCAGGTGGAAAATTAACAATGTATGCAAGCCCTTGGAGTCCACCAGCATTTATGAAATCTAATAAAAATATGCTTCAAGGAGGTAAACTTTTAGAAGAATTTTATCAACCCTGGGCAAATTATTATGCCAAATTTATAAAGGCTTATGAAAATGAAGGCATTCCAATTTGGGGGCTTTCTATTCAAAATGAGCCTATGGCTACACAAACTTGGGAATCGTGTATTTATACAGCTGAAGAAGAGCGCGATTTTTTAAAATATTATCTAGGACCTACACTTGAAAAAGAAGGATTGGGTGATAAAAATATTATTATTTGGGATCATAATAGAGATTTACTTTTTGAACGTGCTAATGTTATTTTAAGTGACCCTGAGGCTAATAAATATGTTTGGGGAACAGGTTTTCATTGGTATGAAGATTGGAAAGATGGAACACCAATGTATAAAAATGTTGCAGCTGTAAATGAAGCTTATCCTGACAAAAGATTAATATTTACAGAAGGAACAAATGAAAAATATGATTTAAGCCTCATTGAAAACCCAGAATTAGCAGAACGCTATGGTAAAGCTATGATAAACGATTTTAATAATGGAACAGTGGCTTGGACAGATTGGAACATTTTACTAGATGAAACAGGTGGCCCAAACCATGTTGGAAATTTATGCTTTGCACCAGTTATTGGGGATACCAAAACTGATCAACTTATGTTTACAAATTCATACTATTATATTGGGCAGTTTTCAAAATTTATTCGTCCGGGTGCTAAAAGAATTTCAACAAGCACAACCGCTAATAATTTATGTGCTACCTCTTTTTTAAATGAAGATGGAAGTTTGGTTATAGTTGCTTTAAATGACGGCAACAGTGAATTAAATTATATGCTAACGATAGATGGTAATACATCTAAATTATCTATGCCAGCAAGAGCAATACAAACAATTATTTTAAAATAAATTAAAATCACACATTAATTATGTCAAAAAAGGTAGTATTTATAGCGTTCGTAGTCTCTTTAGGTGGATTTTTATTTGGATTTGATGCTGGAATAATTTCAGGTGTTGTGTCTTATGCAGGTCCAGAATTTAATTTAAGTGACGGCCAAACTGGTTGGGTTGTAAGTTCACCATCATTTGCTGCAATGATTGCTATGTTAATCTCGGGTAGATTAAGTGATATTATTGGAAGAAAAAAAATATTAATAGCAGTTGCTTTTTTATACGCAGTATCAGCTATTGCTTCAGCATATGCAAGTTCATATGAAATGTTGTACATAGCAAGAATGATTGGTGGTTTAGCATTTGGAGCCGCATTAATTTTAGCACCAACTTATATAGCTGAAATTTCTTCAGCAGAAAATAGAGGAAAGCTAGTTTCTATTCAACAATTAAATATAGTTCTTGGTTTTTTTGCTGCTTTTTTAAGTAATTACTATTTCAACAAATTTAATACTCAAACTGAATCATTTCTAACTGATGAAAATGTATGGAGATGGATGTTGGGTGTTGAGTTTATACCAGCAATATTTTATTTTATTTTTATGTTTTTTGTACCTAAAAGTCCACGTTGGTTATACACAAATGGTAAGGTTGAAGAAGCCAAAAAAGTACTTATTAATTTATATGGTGAAGTATTAGCCAAAAATGAAATACAATCAATAGAAAAAAATGTTAATGAAACTAGTAAAGCTGAAAAAGTCTCAATATTTGAACTTTTAAAACCTTCGTTACGGTTTATTCTAATTGTAGGTTTAGTTTTGGGAGTATTGCAACAAATTACGGGTATTAATGCAGTTTATTTTTACGCTACTTCAATTTTTAAACAAACAGGAATTGGTACAGATGCCTCTTTTGCATCAGGTATTTTATTGAGTACAACTACTGTGATTTTTACAATAATAGCCATATTTTTAATTGATAAAATGGGAAGAAGACCACTATTATTAGTTGGAATAGCAGGTATTGCAATCAGCTTGTTGGTAATTGCTTATGGATTTAATCAAGCAACATATGAACTTACTTCTTCAGAAATTGTAAAGTTTGAAAATATTGAATCAACCAAATTAGATGCTTTTGTAAATAAGCAATACGACAATGATATCGACTTTAAAAACGATATGAAATCTGCCCTAGGTAACCAAGTATATGCCAAAAATGAGGGAACTATTTTAGAAGCAGCTACCAATATAAATTCAACGTTAGTATTATTAGGAATTTTAGGTTTTATAGCTTGTTTTGCATTTTCTTTAGGTCCGGTTATGTGGGTAATGTTATCTGAATTATTTCCTAATAAATATAGAGGTTTAGCTATTGGAGTTATTGGTTTTGTGAATTCATTTATTAGTTGGCTAGTTCAGCAGGTTTTTCCTTGGGAGTTGTCAAACTTAGGAAATGCTATGAGCTTCTTAATTTTTGGAGTAATTGCATTGTTTGGATTTTTCATTCTTTTAAAAATATTACCTGAAACTAAAGGAAAATCCTTAGAACAAATTGAACTTGATTTAGTAAAAAATTAAAAATTAAAGAGAAGTCTTAAAATGAAGAATATATTAATAATACTATTGTTTATACCATTCATATTTGGTTGTGAAAGTAAATTATCAAATAAAACTGAAAGTGCAAGTAACACTCAACCAGTAAAAGTTACATTAACAAATACCAATGGTAAATTTGAATTAAAAGTTAATAATAAACCTTTTTATATTAAAGGAGCTGGGTTAGAATTTGGAAACATTGCAGCAGTTGCAAAACACAATGGAAATTCGTTTAGAACTTGGAGAACTGAAAATGGGGAACGTAGCGGTAAAGAAGTCCTAGATGAAGCCTATCAAAATGGTATTATGGTTACTATGGGAATTGAAGTTGCAAGAGAACGTCATGGTTTTGATTATAATGACACAGTTGCCGTAAAAGAACAATTAGACCGTATTAAAAAAGAAGTACTGGATTTGAAAGATCATCCAGCATTATTAATTTGGGGAATTGGAAATGAGCTTAATTTGCGTTACACAAATCCTAAAGTATGGGACGCAGTAAATGAGATTTCGAAAATGATTCACGAAGTTGACCCAAACCATTTAACAACTACAAGCTTAGCAGGAATTTCAGAAAATGAAATAACGCTAATAAAAGAAAGATGTCCAGATTTAGATATTTTAAGTTTACAGATGTATGGTGATTTACCAAATTTACCTAAATTAGTAAGAGAATTTGGTTGGGAAGGAGCTTACATGGTTACAGAATGGGGAGCAACTGGACATTGGGAAGTTCCAAAAACTACCTGGGGAGCACCAATTGAAGAAAACAGTACATTAAAAGCTTCTAATTATTTAAAAAGATATAAAGGTGGAATTGAAGCAGATTCTTTGCAATGTATTGGCTCTTATGTTTTTTTATGGGGAAATAAACAAGAGCGTACACCAACTTGGTATGGTATATTTTTAGAAGATGGAAAAGAAACAGAATCTGTTGACATAATGCATCATATTTGGAATAATAAATGGCCTGAAAACAGGACGCCTCAAATAGAATTATACACATTAAATGGTGGGACTGCTAACGACAATGTTAAATTAGAAGTTAATAAGGAATATTCTTCAATGGTGAAAATTTTTGATTTTGAAAATGACAAGATTAATTATACTTGGGAGATTTTGCATGAAAGTACAGATTTACAAGATGGTGGTGACGTTGAAAAACGCCCAAAAAACACCGAATTAGAAATTGTGAATCAAAAAGAAGGACAAATAGTTTTTAAATCTCCTAAAAGCGGGTTTTACAGATTATTTGTTTATGCAGATGATGGGAATGGTCATGCAGCAACTGCAAATATTCCATTTATGGTGAAGTAAAAACTGAAGAATAAAAAATGAGTGTAAATCAAATATATATAGGTGAAAATAAATTTAGTGTTCAAACAAATGAAATAACGGGTAAATCTATTTTTATTAATAATGAAAGTTTTTATAAAATTTCAAATAGCAATTTTATGAGGCCTTTTTTTATGAGTATAGTTAGTGATTCAAACCATTGGATGTTTATCTCAAGTAATGGTGGTTTAACTGCGGGACGAAAAGATTGTGATTTTGCATTATTTCCATATTATACTGATGATAAGATAACAGAATCAGTCGAAATTACAGGAAGTAAAACAATTCTACTCATACATAAAGATAAGAAATCATTTCTTTGGGAACCTTTTTCAGATAAGTATAAAGGAGTTTATAAAATTAGTAGAAACTTATACAAAAATAGTTACGGTAATAAAATAATTTTTGAAGAAATAAATATTGATCTTGGTGTCACTTTTAGATATCAATGGAACACTAGCAATCGTTTTGGCTTTGTAAAAATGTCAACGCTTTTAAATAATACAGAAGAGAAAATTAAAATAAGTGTTTTAGATGGGATACAAAATATTATGCCTTATGGTTTAACTTCAGAGCTACAAAACACCAAAAGTAATTTAGTAGATGCTTATAAAAAAAGTGAACTAGAAGCTGAAGTTGGGCTAGGAATTTATGCGTTAAGTGCAATAATTGTTGATAAAGCAGAACCTAGTGAAGCATTAAAAGCAACAGTTGCATGGTCTATAGGATTAGAAAAACCTACCTATTTAATATCTTCATTACAATTAGATAATTTTAGAACTGGGAAACAAATTCATCAAGAAATTGATATGAGAGCTGAAAAAGGCGCTTACTTTATTTCTTCTGAAATAGACTTACAACCTAAAGCTGAAAAAAAATGGATGCTTGTTGCAAATGTTAATCAAGGACCCTCAAATGTTATTGAAATTTCAGAAAAACTAAAATCCAAAACAAACTTATATACAGAAGTTATAAATGATATTGAATTAGGTACTAAAAATTTAATTGAATTGGCAGGTAACGCTGATGGATTACAAATTTCTGCTGATATTCTTAAAAACACAAGACATTTTTCTAACACACTTTTTAATATCATGAGAGGTGGTATTTTTGATGATAATTATCAAATTGAAAGAGTTGATTTTGTAAATTATATTTCAAAAATAAATAAAGAAATATTTCAAACCAAAAAACAAATTTTAAATAAGCTACCCGAGATTTTCACATTAAATTATTTAAAAGAAATTGCTCAAAAAGATTCAGATAGCAATTTTAAACGATTGGCTTTTGAATATATGCCGCTTAAATTTAGCAGAAGACATGGTGATCCTAGCCGTCCTTGGAATAAATTTTCTATCAATACCACAAGTGAACTTGACGGTTCAAAAATTTTAGATTACGAAGGGAATTGGAGAGATGTTTTTCAAAACTGGGAAGCATTAGCAAATTCATATCCTGAGTTTATTGAAAGTATGATTTTTAAATTTTTAAATGCAACAACTTTTGAAGGTTACAATCCATACAGAGTTACCAAAGATGGTTTTGATTGGGAAGTTATTGAACCAGATGATCCTTGGTCGTTTATTGGTTATTGGGGAGATCATCAAATTATATATTTGTTAAAATTTTTAGAATTTGCTGAGCATCATTTTCCAAATAAATTAGCGAGTTATTTTAATGCAGAATTATTTGTTTATGCAAATGTTCCTTACAAAATTAAAAGCTATACTGAAATTTTAAAAAACCCAAAAGATACTATAAAGTTTGACCATGATTTAGATACTAAAATAAATAAGAAGAAGTATAAATTAGGTGCAGATGGGGCATTACTAACCAATCAAACTAGTAACATTCACAAAGTAAATCTAATAGAAAAATTATTAGCAGCTGTATTAGCAAAAGTTTCAAATTTTATACCTGAAGCAGGTATTTGGCTTAATACACAAAGACCTGAATGGAATGATGCTAACAACGCTTTGGTTGGAAACGGAGTTTCTATGGTTACGCTTTATTATTTAAGACGGTTTTTAAATTTCTTTGAAAAAATTATTGAAAACTGTGATGTTGAAAAAATGGTTGTTTCTGAAGAAATGGAAATTTTTTTTAATGAAATAACAAAAACATTAGAAGAAAATAAACACAAAATTAAAGGTAAAATTTCTGATACGGATAGAAAAATTATTCTGGATGGTTTTGGAAATGCAGGAAGTAATTTTAGAACTAAAATTTATCAAAAAAGTTTTTCAGGAGAAAAGAGAAATATAAATAAAATTGAATTGCTAAATTTCACTAAAACAGCTTTAAAATATATTGATCATTCTATAAAATCGAATAAGAGAAAAGACAACTTATATCATTCATACAACTTAATGACAGTTAAAAATGATAATGAAATTTCCATAGCATATCTTCCAGAAATGTTAGAAGGTCAGGTAGCAGTATTAAGTTCAGGCTATATTTCATCAAAAGAAAGTTTGCAGGTTTTAGAAGCAATGAAGGAAAGTGCCCTTTTTAGAAAAGACCAGTACAGTTATTTATTGTATCCAAACAAAGAACTTAAAAGGTTTGTTAATAAAAATTGCATTCCAAAAGAAGATGTTGAAAAGTCAGTATTATTAAGACAGTTATTAATAAATGAAAATTCTCAAATAATTGAAAAAGATATTAACGGGAATTATCATTTTAACGGAACTTTTAACAATGCTAATAGCTTAAAAAAAGCGTTGTTGGAGCTTAAAAATAAGTATAAAGCTTTAATAGAAAAAGATGAAGAATTAGTATTAGGTATTTTTGAAGACATTTTTAATCATAAATTTTTCACAGGAAGATCAAGTACTTTTTTCGGTTATGAAGGTTTAGGGTCTATTTATTGGCATATGATTTCAAAATTGGCATTAGCGGTACAAGAAAATTGTTTTACGGCAATTCAGAATAAAGAAAGCGATAAACTTATTGATAGATTGTTAGAATATTATTATGAAATAAATGAAGGAATAGGTGTGCATAAATCACCAGAACTATATGGTGCTTTTCCTACAGATCCTTATTCGCATACTCCAGCAGGAAAAGGGGCTCAACAGCCTGGAATGACTGGGCAAGTTAAAGAAGATATATTAAGTAGATTTGGTGAGTTAGGAGTTTCTATAACTAAAGGAAAGCTGAGTTTTATCCCAAAATTACTGAAAGTAGAAGAGTTTTTGAAAGAACCAAAAATATTCAAATACACCAATATACATAAAGTGTTAAATGAAATTATATTAACTGAAGACTCACTTTGTTTTACATATTGTCAAGTTCCAATTATTTATAAACTATCAAATAAAAATGAGTTAGAAATAAGCTTTAATAATAAAAATACCTCAAAAATTGAGGGATTAAACTTAGATGAAAAGGTAAGTAAACAGCTATTTGAAAGAACAGGAGAAGTCACTCAAATTTTAGTTTCATTAAATAGAAAAACATTTTAGGAATAAATAAAAATGAAAAAAATAGTACACGTAATTTTTTTGCTAGTAATTGTTTTGAGTTGTTCACAGAAAGAGCAATTAAAGAATAATGCTTTAAAAACTGTAGAAACCGAACAGAAAATAAAAGAATTGTTGTCTCAAATGACATTAAAAGAAAAAGCAAGCCAAATGCTTAACATAGGCTTGCCAGCTATTCTTGAAGGTGATTATTGGGAAGATAGAGATAGTGTTAATTTTGATTCAGAAAAGTTTAAGAAATTTATTGTTGATTGCGGAGTTGGTTCAATTCATAATACTCCAAGATTTCCTGCATCAAAAGAAGAATGGTATCAAATAGTTAAAAAAATTCAAGATTCAGCTATGCATAATACGCGTCTTGGAATTCCTGTTTTATATGGTATTGATAATATACATGGTGCAAATTATGTAAATGGTTCGGTGCTGTTTCCACATCAAATTGCCATAGCTGCAACTTGGAATACAGAGCTTTCTAAAAAAAGTGCCGAAATAACTTCCTATGAATCAAGAGCTGCATCACTTCCTTGGAACTTTAACCCAAATGCAGATGTGGCTATGAGCCCATTATGGGGAAGAATTGCTGAGAGTTTTGGAGAAGATCCTTATTTAATATCTGAAATGACAGCTGCTTATGTAAAAGGTTCACAAGAAAAAGGGCTGCAAGATTCAACCAGCACAGCTGTGTGCTTAAAGCACTTTATTGGTTATGGCGCTGGAAAAAACGGAAAAGATAGAGCAAATGCATTAATTCCTGAGAATAATCTCCGACAGTATTTTTTACCACCTTTTGAAAAGGCAATTAAAAATGGTGCTATGGGTGTTATGATAAGTTCTAATGCCGTAAATGGTATTCCTTGTCATATAAATTCATACTATATAAATGATATTTTAAAGGGAGAATTAGATTTTAAGGGCGTAGTAATTTCTGATTTTAGTGATGTTGAATTTTTGGTTGAAGCTCATAAATCTGCAAAAGATAAAAGAGAAGCTACTAAAATGGCAGTAAATGCGGGATTAGATATTATTATGAATCCGTATGATGCAGATGTGGTTGATCTTATAGTTGATTTGGTTGAAGATGGAGAAATACCAATGAGTAGAATTGACGATGCAGTTACACGTGTTTTACGATTAAAATTTCATTTAAACCTTTTTGATGTTCCTTATAATAACCCAAAAAATTACACAGAGTTTTCTAGTGAAAAGCACATCAACGCTAATTATCAAGTAGCTAGTGAAGCAATAACACTTTTAAAAAATGATAATAATATTTTACCTCTTTCCAAAGGTAAAAAGGTTTTGGTTACGGGCTATTCGGCCAATTCAATGAATGTTTTAAATGGTGCATGGTCTAGGTCATTTTTAGGAAGAGATACAAAATATAATGATGTAAGTAAACTTACTATTTTAGAAGCGATACAAAAACAAGTTGGAGAATCTAATGTAGCATATGTTGAAGGAACAGATTACCTTGAAGATATTAATTCAGATAAAGCAGTTATTAAAGCTAAAAATGTAGATTATATAGTTGTTTGTGTTGGCGAAATACCGGCTTCAGAAAAACCTTCTGATATTAATGAATTAGAACTTCCAAAAGTTCAGCAAGAATTAGTTGAAAAACTTTCAAAAATAGGAAAACCAATTATTTTAGTAATGGTACAAGGAAGACCAAGAATTATACGTGAAATAGAACCTTTGGTTAATGGTGTTTTAATGGCTTATTTACCTGGACAAGAAGGAGGTAAAGTTATTTCAGATGTGTTATTTGGAAAAATAAACCCAAGTGGTAAATTACCTTATACGTACCCGAAATATTCAGGGAATTACTTAACCTATTACCATAAAAAAACAGATATAAGAGATGTAAATTGGGGTTACAACGGGTTTTATTCACAGTTTGAATTTGGCTTTGGATTGTCTTACACAACTTTTGAATACTCAAATTTTACAATTAGTTCAGATACAATAACAGGAAATAGTGAACTAAAAATAGCTATTGATATTAAAAATACAGGCAGTAAAGAAGGAAAAGAAATTGTTGAAGTTTTTATGAAAGATTTTGTGGCAACAGTTTCACCCGATTCAAAAAAATTAGTCCGTTTTGAAAAAGTTTACTTAAAACCTCAAGAAGTTAAAACAGTCCATTTTACGTTAACTTCAGAAGATTTGAAAAGTATTGGAATTAATAATGAATGGATTGTAGAAGAAGGTGATTTTGAACTTCAAATTGGTGGAAATCCAAAAGAATTAATAAAAAAAACGTTTTATTATAATAATTAATTTGTTTAAAAATTCTTACTCATGAAAAATTTTATTAGTAAAATATTCTTAATTATAAGTCTTCTTTTAGCATCTTGTAGTAATGAATTAGAACCTGTTATAGTTGTTGAGCCTATAATAGAAGGAACAAGTATAAGTGCTTTTTCTTTTTTAAAATCAAACAATCCGAGTTTACAAAATGATATTGATTTGGTAATAGAGAATAAAATGATATCAGGAAGGTTGGTTGATAAAGTTAGTATTGAAAATTTAGTAGCTACATTTGAACATGATGGTTTAGAAGTGGTGGTTAATAGTATAAAACAAACGAGTGATGTTACCTTTAATAATTATTCTAATTTGGTAACATACACTGTAAAAACAACTGATGGTAGAGAAGAAGATTATGTAATTGATTTAGCAAAATTTACTGGCTTGCCTATTATTTATTTGGATATAAATGGGGATTTACCAATTGATTCAAAAGAAGATTATAGAGAAGGAAATATTTCAATTGATGGTGGACGTAATTTTAGCGATTTTACAGAAACTGAAATGAAAATAAGAGGAAGAGGTAATTCAACATGGTTTGTGCATCCAAAAAAGCCATATCAATTAAAGTTTAGTGATAAAACTGAAATTTTGGGTATGCCAGAAGATAAAAAATGGATTTTCTTGGCTGAATATTCAGATAAAACTATGATGAGAAACACCATGGCTTTTGAGATGGGCTATATAAGCAATTTAGATTGGACACCACAAAGTACTTTTACCGAAGTTTTTATAAATAATAAATACAACGGAACCTATAATATAACTCAAAAAGTTGAAGAAAGTGATAATAGAGTTGCATTAGGAGATACAGGTTATTTACTAGAAATTGATCAATTAAGTAGATTAGATGCAGATGATGTTTATTTTTATACTAATGATTTTTTAATAAATATAAAAGAACCAAGCCTTGATTATGATAGTGCTGAATATAACTTTGCTAAAAACCTTTTAAATGAATTTGAAACAGTTTTAAATAGTGAACAATTTAAAGATCCAATTGACGGATATGCAAAATATATAGATATAGATAGCTTTATAGATTGGTATTTAATTAGTGAAATTGTGAAAAATCAAGATTCTAAAAGATTTTCAAGTATTTTTCTAAATGTAATTCCAGGCGAGAAAATTAAAATGGGACCGCTTTGGGATTTTGATTTAGCCTTTGGAAATGTTAATTATTCAGATTGTGAATATCCAACAGGTTTTTGGGTAAAAGACCACGCTTGGTATAGTAGACTTTTTGAAGATGAAGCATTTCTAGCAAAAGTAAAAACACGTTTTTCATATTTTAGAGATAATCAAGATTTTATTCTTGATAAAATGGATTCATATGCAAGTTATTTAAAATATGCACAGCAAGAAAATGATGACAAATGGAATACAATAGGTATATATGTGTGGCCAAATCCAGTAGTTTATAATTCATATGAAGAAGAAGTAGCGCACTTAAAATCTTGGTATAGTGAGCGAATGGACTGGCTTGAAAATGCTTACGATAATTTATAAAAAAAACAATTTCAAATTTAAACTCTTAATAATGTTAAAAAATATTCTTGTAAAGGTTTTATTTCTAATTCCATTTTTGGCAATGTCACAAGACTTGCTTATAAATACTTCAAACAGAAATACAACTACATTAAACGGCACATGGAATTATATTGTAGACCCTTACGAAACAGGATATTATAATTATAGATATCAACCTTATGATCAACTTGCTGTTAATAATAATTCAGCATTTTATAATAATTACCATGCTCAAAACAAGTTAGAACTTGTTGAATATGATTTTGATAAATCACCAACATTAACAATTCCAGGTGATTGGAATTCACAGTATGAAAAGCTATTTTATTATGAAGGAACAATTTGGATGAAAAGATCGTTTGATTATGATTTTGCAAAAGATAATAATAGACTTTTCGTTTATTTTGGAGCTATAAATTACAAAGCTGAAGTATATTTAAATGGAAAAAAGCTAGGAATTCATGAAGGTGGTTTTACACCATTTAATTTTGAAATAACTTCACTTGTTAAACCTAAAAATAATTATTTAGTAGTTAAAGTTGATAACAAACGTTTTAAAGAAGCAATACCTACAATTAATACAGATTGGTGGAACTATGGAGGAATTACAAGAGATGTAAAACTAGTTGAAGAACCTAAAACATTTATTCAAGATTATAAAGTTCAACTTAAAAAAGGTGATGCTAAAACAATTAGTGGTTATGTAAAATTAAACAATGTTTTAGAAAATGAAAATGTAACTATTTCAATACCTGAATTAAAAATTAATAAGTCAATTACTATTGATAAAGAAGGAACTATTCAGTTTGAAATAAATACTAAAAAAATTAAATATTGGTCTCCAGAATCACCAAAATTATATGATGTTTATATAAAAACAGTACATCAAACATTAAAAGATGAAATAGGTTTTAGAACTATTAAAACTGTTGGGCCAGATATTTTATTAAACGGAAAATCTATCTTTTTAAGAGGAATTTGTATTCACGAAGAAAATGCTATGCGTGGTGCTAGAGCTTATAATGAAACAGATGCTTTAGTAGCTTTAAATTTGGCTAAAGAATTAGGTTGTAATTATGTGAGATTAGCGCATTATCCTCATAACGAGCATATTGTAAAATTAGCAGATAAAATGGGAATTATGATTTGGGAAGAAATTCCTGTATATTGGACAGTAGATTTTACCAATGAAAAATCACTTAATAATGCTAAAAATCAACTTTCAGAAGCAATAACAAGAGATAAAAACAGAGCAGCTATTATTATTTGGTCAATGGCAAATGAAACACCACCATCAGATGTTAGAAATTCTTTCTTAAAAAATTTAATAAATCATTCTAAATCACTTGATGATACCAGATTGGTTAGTGCTGCTTTAGAAAAACACTTTAAAGATGGTGAAAATATAGTAGATGATGAAATTGGAAATTATTTAGATATAGTTGCTTTCAATCAATATGTAGGTTGGTATGGAGGTTCTTTAGAAGAAGCTCCAGATTCAAAGTGGAATATAAAATTTAATAAACCAGTAGTTATTTCTGAATTTGGAGGAGGAGCTTTACAAGGTTTTCACGGAACAATAGAAGAGCGCTGGACAGAAGAATATCAGGAATATTTATATCAGCAAAACCTAAAAATGATTGAAAAAATTCCAAACATTAGAGGTACAAGTCCTTGGATTTTAAATGATTTTAGATCTCCAAAAAGAGTGCTTCCAGGTATACAAGATGGTTGGAACAGAAAAGGATTAATATCTAACCATGGTATAAAAAAGAAAGCTTTTTTTACAATGCAAGAATTTTATAAAAAAATGAAACTTCAATATCAATAAATTATGTCAAAAAAAAGTATTTTAATAGTAAGTGCACTTAGTTTATTTATGTTTTTATCTTGTTCAGATAAGAAAAAATCAGAAAGTATAAACGATCCATATAAATTAGTTTGGGCTGATGAATTTGATGTTGCAGGTAAAATAGATTCAACCAAATGGAATTATGAAAATGGTTTTATCAGAAATAGAGAAGATCAATATTATACGGGTAATTTAAATAATTTACGAGTAGAAAATGGGCACTTAATTATGGAAGCCCATAAAGAAAAATATAAAAATGAAGCCTTCAGAGGTAAAGATGAAAAATATTATAAATTTAGGATAGACTCTGCAAACTATACCGCTCCAAGTTTAACAACAAGAGGTTTAGCAACTTGGAAATATGGTAAGTTTGAAGTTAGAGCAAAATTAGCTGGAGGCGTTGGTTTATGGCCAGCAATTTGGATGTTGGGTGAAAATTATAGTGAAGTTGGTTGGCCAAAATGTGGAGAGCTAGATATAATGGAATATGTAGGTTTTGATAAAGATACCATTTTTGCAACCATACATACTGAAGCTTATAACCATACTAAAAATACCCAAAAAGGAAAAAAGACATTTATAAATAAGCCAATGGAAGAGTTTCACATTTTTGGTATGGAATGGACACCTGAAAAAATAGATTTTTTATTAGATGGTAAAGTGTATAATCATATAGCAAATGAGTATAAAACGACTGATGAATGGCCTTTTGATCAAGAGTTCCATTTAAAAATTAACATTGCAATTGGTGGATTTCTTGGAGGTAAAAAAGGTATTGACGATAGTGTTTTTCCTCAGCAAATGCTTGTAGATTATGTGCGAGTTTATCAATTAAAATAAAGTATCATGAAAAAATTAGTATTAATTATTTATTTAGGGCTAATTACTTCAATCACAGCTCAAACTAAATTACCTTCATTTTTTGGAGATAATATGATTTTACAGCAAAATGATATTGTAAATATTTGGGGAACAGATAAACCAAATACTAAAATAACTATAATTTCAGGCTGGGGTGAAAAAGCTGCAATAACATCAGGTAAAAATGGTAAATGGAGAACAAAAATTACAACCCCAAAAGCAGATAATAAATACTACGAGTTTACTATTATTGGTACTAAAAAAATAATAATTAAAAATATTGTTTTAGGTGAAGTTTGGTTATGTTCTGGACAATCAAATATGGAAATGCCAATGAAAGGGTTTCCTAATTCGCCAATAAATAACAGTAATGAAACTATATTAAATTCAAGAAATAAAAATATACGTTTATTTCATACAACACGTAAAGCGAGCTTAACTCCAGTAGATGACAATACGGGAAAGTGGACGGAAGCAACTCCTAATACAGTGGCAGAATTTAGTGCTCTTGGCTATTTATTTGCAAAAAAATTGAATGAAGTTTTAGATGTTCCAGTAGGAATAATAAACTCCTCTTGGGGAGGTGCAAGTGCTGAAGCTTGGACAGATAAAGAAACTTTAGAGTCTCAATTTTCACATATTGAAATTCCTAACGAAGGAAGAAAAGCAATAATGCATACACCAACTTATTTGTATAATGGTATGATAGCGCCATTTATAGGGTACAATATAAAAGGAGTGTTATGGAATCAAGGAGAAACAAATCGTGTGAGACCAGAAGAATACAAAAAATTATTACCAGCAATGATAAAAGGCTGGAGAGATAAATGGGATATTGGTGATTTTTCATTTTACATGTCTCAAGTACCTCCTTTTTATTACGGTACTGGTGAATTTTCACCATTTATTGTTGAAGCACAAGTAAGTATTATGCAAAACACAATTAATACTGGTTTGGCAACAACAACTGATATTGGAGATTGTAGAGATATTCATGCTCCTGAAAAAGCATTGATAGCAGATAGGTTAGTGTATTGGGCGTTAGCAAAAGACTATGGTTTTGAGAAGGTTTCATACAATGGCCCAATTTATGAATCAATGGAAATTTTTGAAGAAAATAAAATTAGAGTGCTGTTTGAAAAATCGGATAGAGATAGAGGTTTAACAAATAAAGGAGATAAATTTGATGTAAAGGGGTTTCAAATAGCCGGTGATGATCAAATTTTTTATCCTGCAAAAGCAAAAATAGCTTGGAATAAATCAATAATAATTTGGAGTGATGAAGTTTCAAACCCAGTGGCTGTTCGCTATGCCTTTGGAAACTGTATTTTAGGAACTTTATACAATACAGCAGGAATTCCTGCAGCATCTTTTAGAACGGATAAATGGGATAATGTAAACAGGAAAAACCCACCTAAAACAAAGAATTAGAATCAAATAAGAATATCATAATATGTTAAAAAAAGTAGCACTACTATTCATTTTCATTCAACTTATATCTTGTAATAAAAGTCAAGAACTAATAAATTTAGATACTAAAAACGATCAAGAATTTTATTATTTTTCTAACGGTTATTTAACTAAAGATAACTATGCTTTTACAATTATAGAAAAAGAAGGTAAAACAGCAGGAGAAATTATTAGAGCTTCAGATGCAAGTGTTTGGACAGGTATTGCAACTAAAGTAAAAGAGCCAATTAAAATAAACAAAGGGCATAGATTTACAATTGATGTTTTTATGGATCATTTAGGCTCGTTTAGTTTTAAATTAGAAGATTCTAAAGATGGTGGTTCAAATACAAATATTTCAGTAGTAAATACTAGAATAAATGAATGGGAAACGTTAGTTTTCGATTTTAAAGACGCAATTTTTGGAGACCCAACATATAACAAAATAACATTGTTTGTAGATTTAAATAAAAAACCTACAGGGAAAGATGAAGTGAGTTATTTTGCAAATATTCGTCAAATACCTAACGATTATAATGAAGTAATTAGCGGGAATAAGAAAGATGCTATAAAAATAGTGGTTATAGGTTCTTCAACTGCAGCAGGTACTGGTCCAAAAGATTTTAAAAATGCTTGGGTAAATCGCTATCGTAGAAAAGTTTTAGAAAAAAATGGTTATAATGAAGTTATAAATTTAGCAGTTGGTGGATATACAACCTATCAATTATTACCATCAAATGCTAAAATTATTGAAGGTAAACCAAAACCCGATGTTGAACATAATGTTACCAAAGCATTATCTTTTAAACCAGATGCTGTTTTAATAAACTTACCAAGTAATGATGTTAATTTAGGGTTCTCGCTTAAAGAACAATTAGAAAATTATACCCAAATAACAAATGCTTTAAAAGCTCAAAACGTACCTGTTTGGATAAGTACACCGCAGGGTAGAAATTTTTCAAAAGAAAAAAGACATTTACAAGAAAAATTAAAAGACTCTACAGATACCAGATATGGTAGAAACACACTTGATTTTTGGAAAGGATTCGCAAGTTGGAGCGGAACAATACGTCCTGAATACGATAGTGGTGATGGAATTCACATGAACGATGATGCACATAAATTACTATTTGAAGAAGTTTGGAACAAAGATATTTTAGGGAAAATATTAGACAAAAGAAAAGGTATTAATAGAAAAGATAGTGCCTACACTTCACCCTTAGAATATAAAGATTACCACTTAGTTTGGCAAGATGAATTTAATGATGATAAACTAGATGAGAAAAGCTGGTCACACGAACTAGGAAATGGCTGCCCAGATTTATGTGGATGGGGAAACAACGAAAAAGTTTGGTATAGACAAGAAAATACAACTGTAAAAGATGGAAAATTAATTATTACGGCTAAAAAAGATAAAGAACACAAAGAGTATTGGTCAGCATCTAGAATAATTACAAGTGATAAAGTTAATTTTAACCTTGGTAGAATTGATGTAAGAGCCAAACTACCAGAAACTCGTGGTTTATGGCCTGCAATATGGTTGTTAGGTCAAAACAGATGGGATAAAGGTTGGCCGTATTGTGGCGAACTAGATATTATGGAAGAAGTTGGCCATATGCCTTTTAGAGTTAGAGGTACGGTAATTTTTAATGATAAAGACAAGCAATTAAAATTTATTGGAGAAAAAAAGGAGTTGCAGAACAGCAATTTTTCTGATGATTTTCATGTGTATTCTATAGAATGGGACGAAAAAGGGATTAGATATTTTGTTGACAATCAAAAATTTTACGATAAAACCTATAAAGAATTAAATATTTCTAAAGATGATAATCCGTTTTTAAAACCATTTTATATGATTTTAAATTGTGCGGTTGGTGGGAATTTGCCTAAAAACCCAGATTACACCTCTGTTTTTCCTCAAACTTTTGAAGTAGATTATGTTCGATATTTTAAAGAAAACAGATCAAAATACTACCCAAAAGTAGTTGAAAAAGTGAAAAAAATGCCAAAAAAAGATAAAGTTTGGGTGTATTTAATGGCTGGGCAATCAAACATGGAAGGAAACGGACAAATAATGCCTCAAGATACCATTCCTCATTCACGCTTAATTACTATAAACACTAAAGGTGAATGGGTTAAATTAAAAGAACCAATAAATCTAAACTTTCCTTGGTATCGTAAATTAGATTGTGGTCATAGCTTTGGAATGGAAATGCTAAAAAAAGTCCCAGATGATGTAACTGTTGCAATAATTTCTACAGCAGTTGGTGGAAGTAGTGTTAATCATTGGTTAGATGATTCTGAATTTAGAACGATGCATTTATGGAGTAATATTACAAAAATGATAGCAAAAGCTAAAGAAGTAGGAACTATAAAAGGAATGATTTGGCATCAAGGTGAAACTGATGCAAAACCAGAAATGTTTGATTCATACACAGATAAACTAAATACGTTGTTCTCCAAAATTAGAAAGGAATGTGATAATGAAAATATGCCAATTGTAGTTGGTGAATTGGGTGATTTTGGAGTGGACAGACCAGATTGGAAAAAATTTAATACAATACTAGAACAATATAGCAGTGAAAACAGCACTATTGAAATGATAGAAACTTCTGATCTAAATGATATGGGAGATAAAGTGCATTTTAATAATATAAGTTTACGTAAAATGGGAAAGCGTTATGCTAAAAAAATGAGTATTAAATAAAAATACAACTTCAATTAAAAAAATATTAATTCATAAAACTAATGAATAAACTAAAAGATAAAATAGTCATAATAACGGGAGGAGCAGGTGCTTTAGGCGGAACAATGGCTTTAGGTTTAGCATTACAAGGAGCTAAAGTTGCAATTTTAGGTAGAACTAAAAAAACAGTTCAAAATAAAGTTTATGAAATAAATGAAGCTGGTGGAGACGCAATAGGATTAATTGCAGATGTTTTAAATAGAAAGGAGTTAGAATCTTCAAAGCTTAAAGTTTTAGAAAAATGGGAAAAAATTGATATTTTAGTCAATGCAGCTGGCGGAAATATGAAAGGTGCAACCATAATGCCTGAGGATAGTTTTTTTGATATGAATATGGAAGATTTTGATGCTGTTTCAAAACTTAATTTAAAAGGAACAGTTTTGCCAACAATCGTATTCGGTAAACAAATGGCAAAGCAGGGAAAAGGAAATATTATAAATATTTCTTCAATGGCGGCACAACAAGCGTTAACAAGAGTAGTCGGTTATTCAACATCTAAAGCTTCAATAGATATTTTTACAAAATGGTTAGCTGTAGAAATGGCACAAAAGCATTCTGAAAAAATTAGAGTAAATGCAATAGCTCCAGGATTTTTTATAGGCAATCAAAACAGAGATTTATTACTAAATAAAGACGGTTCATATACAGACAGAGGAATTACCATTATTAAAAACACTCCCATGAAACGTTTTGGAGAAGCAGAGGAATTGTTAAGTACCCTTTTTTGGCTTTGCAATGATAATTCAAGTTTTATAACTGGTGTAGTTATTCCTATTGATGGAGGGTTTAGTGCATTTTCAGGAGTTTAAAAGAGAAAAAAATGAAATTAGAGCAAACATTTAGATGGTATGGACCTAACGATCCTGTATCATTAGCTGATATAAAAATGTCTGGAGCAACAGGTATTGTTACCGCTTTACATCAAATTCCTAATGGAGAAATTTGGACAGTTGAAGCCATTACAGAAAGAAAGCATTTAATAGAAAAGAACGGGTTAGTTTGGTCGGTTGTAGAAAGTATTCCAGTACATGAAGACATTAAAAGAAGGTCAGGAAATTTTCAAGAATACATAGAGCATTACAAAACAAGCATTCAAAATTTAGCCACTTGTGGAATTTCAATTGTAACGTACAATTTTATGCCAGTAGTAGATTGGACACGTACGGATTTAGATTTTAGGCTAGAAGATGGTTCATCGGCATTGCGATTTGATAAAACGGCTTTTTCAGCGTTTGAATTGTTTATTTTAGAGCGAAAAAATGCTAATAATGAGTATTCAAAAGAAGAACAAAAATTAGCTAAAACTTATTTTAAAAACCTTTCAAAAACTGAAAAAGAGCAATTAACAGCGAA
>Ga0209345_10000195_pt1 | contig 84418 bp, 84 predicted proteins | sample Cruoilmetagenom7_FD_187294 | JGI IMG/M metagenome (GOLD analysis project Ga0209345, IMG submission 187294) | Oil polluted marine microbial communities from Coal Oil Point, Santa Barbara, California, USA - Sample 7 (SPAdes) (version 2) | ecosystem: Environmental > Aquatic > Marine > Oil seeps ... | reverse complement strand
GTCGGCTTTCTGGCCAATGAACCAAATCACATGCCTGCCAAACACATTCACAGCAAAGTACGCTTTACCGCGCAGCAAATTCGCGATTGGGGGTATTTCGATGCTGAAGGGAAGCTTTTCGGCCATTACACGACTCGGGTATTGGTCAAAACATTGCCGGACAATCAGGCAAAGCCAATCCTTGATCTGTTGTCAGATTATCCTGTGCCCGACAAGTGGAAACCGCTCTAAGGGTCGAGGATGAAGCGCCTCTCTTTCGCCACACGCCAACCAAATAATCCAGCAAAGGCGGGGCGACAGCCCTGTCTTTTCATTTTGACAACCCCTGCCCCTTGGGCGATGTTCACCGTGAAACAGGAGCGCACCAAATGACAATCCCTATCACCCCACTTTACGCGGGCCTCATCGGCTTGCTTTTCGTCTTTCTCAGCTTTCGCGTGATCGTAGTCCGCCGTGGCGAGCGGATTTCGCTGGGCGATGGCGAGCGTCCTGACATGGCCTACCGCATCCGCGCCCAAGCCAATTGCGCCGAATACGCGCCGCTTGGGTTGATCCTGCTGGCAATGGCCGAACTGCAAGGCGCACCAGTTTGGGTCGTGCATCTGCTGGGCCTGATGCTGTTGATTGGCCGCCTTACGCACAGCTGGGCCTTTAGCCAATCCCCCCACAACCTAAAAGCCCGTACCTATGGCACGATGCTGACTCTGGCGATGATCACCTTCAGCGCAATCGCCAACATCGGCCACGCTCTGTTTTAACACTGCTGCACGGATCTGAGCCAATCGGCGTCGGCATTCGCCCTTAATTGCGGTGAATGCCGATCCAGACACATAGGCCGAACTATTTTTTGCATCTGGCCGCATTTTACCCTTGCGGCCCGTCAATGCGTCGCTATATATCGCCAGACCATTTGGTTAAGCGGGCGTAGCTCAGGGGTAGAGCATAACCTTGCCAAGGTTAGGGTCGAGAGTTCGAATCTCTTCGCCCGCTCCAAATGGAAAAATTTGGCGTTTTTACCGACGCTTTTCACAGGCCATTCACATACCAATGTGGATGGCCTTTGTGTTTCACCGGATTGCCCCCGCGGACTTGGACCAGTCAAATTTGGTCAAATACTGCCAAAGCTGTTCAGAAAAATGAGAAAATATCGTGTTTTCCCGCATCAAAAGGAAAACCTGTCGTTGCTCTGGCAGATCCGCAATCTGTCGAAAAACCAGATCAGAGCTTATGAATGTCACGACGGTTTTGGGTAACACAGTCACCCAACCACCCGCCCGCACCATGGCGACCAGTGACATCGTATTGTGCATGGCCACTTTGGACTCGGCGATCGCGGTCTGGAAATTGGGCGCTTCAATCAGGCCACATAGATTGTTGCGAATGAAATTTGCGCGGGCCACATCTTGGATGGTCGGGGCCTTTTCTTGCAGTGCCAGCGGATGATCAGGTGCGCAGATCAATCCAAAAGGGTCACTGAACAGATGCGCTTGCCGGATACCGTTTAGTGTATGTTTGCCCGACACCACGCCGACGTCCGCCTGCCCCCGCATAAGCGCGTCAATCACCTGCTGGGTGTCGGTGTCGCGCAGCTCTACCTTTAGGCCGGGATTGCGGCGGGTCAGCTCAGCAATTGCCGACGCAAACACCAGCCCCGCCACCGATGGAATAGACGCAATGCGGATCAACCCGTTTGGCGAATTGGCCGAGGTCTCGATGGATTTGACGGTATGGTCGAACTGGCGCAATTGGGTCTGTGCCAAATCAAAAACCTGCGCGCCAAGCGGTGTCAGGCGGTTTTTGCGGTCGCTTTCAAACAATCGCTGGCCCAAGTGTTCTTCAAGTTGCTTCAGCGTCATCGAGATCGCAGATTGGGTACGCCCCAGACGATTGGCCGCCTCGGCCAGATTACCGGCCTGCGCCACAGTCGCAAAACAACGCAACATTTCAATCTTGATCGCCATACTTCAATTTTCCTGAAATTTTGTTCAGTAGTTTATATTTGACTGATGTGATGTGTAAAGTCCACTCTGTCCCATAGATTGGCCATAGGAACTGAACATGACTGACTCCAAATTGAACTACATCGCGGGCGAATGGACAAAAGGTGTCAGCGAAATCGAAAACCGCAACCCATCTGATCTGAGCGATCTAATCGGCATGTTTGCGCAGGCCAGCTCTGGGCATCTGGAGCGGACGCTGGATCAGGCGCTCGTCGCCCAAGCTGAATGGGCAGCCTACGGAATGGAACGAAAGCAAGCGGTACTGATGAACATCGGCAACGAGCTGATGGCGCGGGCCGAGGAACTGGGCACCCTGCTCAGCCGCGAAGAAGGCAAACCGCTGCTTGAGGGCAAAGGCGAAGTTTACCGCGCCGGTCAGTTCTTTACCTTTTACGCCGCCGAATGTCTGCGCCAGCTGGGCGAAAACGCCGATAGCGTGCGCGAAGGGGTCGAGATCGATATCCGCCGTGAGCCTGTGGGCGTTGTCGCCGTGATCAGCCCGTGGAACTTCCCCACCGCCACCGCGTCATGGAAAATCGCGCCAGCGCTTTGTTACGGTAACGCGGTGGTGTGGAAACCTGCAAATGCGACCCCGGCCTCGGCTGTGGCGCTGACTGAAATCATCGCCAAACAGGACATCCCAAAGGGGTTGTTCAGTCTGGTGATGGGGGCGGGCCGCACAATCGGCCAGCAACTGGTCGAAAGCCCTAAAGTGAACGCAATCACCTTTACGGGGTCGGTTCCCGTCGGCAAAGGGATTGCCGCGGCGGCCATTCAAAACCTGACCAAAGTACAGATGGAAATGGGGTCCAAAAACGCATTGGCGGTGATGGATGATGCCGATCTTGACCTCGCGGTAACGCTCGCGCTTGGGGGCGCTTTTGGGGGCACTGGACAAAAATGCACAGCCTCCTCGCGTCTTGTGGTGCACGCGGCAATCCATGACATTTTCGTCGAAAAACTGGTGGCTGGTGCCAAAGCGATGCAAGTTGGCCATGCGTTGGCCGAGGGCACCCAATTGGGGCCAGTGGTCAGCGAACAGCAGTTGAAGGAAAACCTGGCATATGTCGATTTGGGCCGCGCCGAGGGGGCCGAACTGGCCTGCGGCGGCGAGCATTTGAACATGCCACATGAAGGGTTTTACATGTCACCGGGCGTCTTTGTGAACACCACCAACAGCATGCGGATCAACCGCGAAGAGATGTTCGCGCCGCTGACCTCGGTGATCAAGGTCAACAGCTATGACGAAGCGCTTGCAGTTGTGAACGACACCAATTTCGGCCTGACCTCGGGCATTGTGACCAAAAGCCTTGCCCGTGCCACCCATTTCAGGCGCAATGCGCGCACGGGCGTTGTGACCATCAACCTGCCAACTGCCGGCACGGATTACCACGTGCCCTTTGGTGGACGGGGTGACAGCTCATACGGATCGCGCGAGCAGGGCAAAGCGGCGGCCGAGTTTTACACAACCGTCAAAACCGCCTATATCAGCGCCAGAACGCCAAGCTGATGCGCATCGATGGCCTGCAATACGCCAATTGGTCGGAAAAAATATTCCGACAGATGCGTGACGGTGGCGTTGATGCAGTCCACGTGACGATCGCCTATCACGAGGATTTCCGCGAGACGGTTCTGAATTTTGAGCAATGGAACCGCTGGTTCGAACAATACCCCGAGTTGATCCTCAAGGGGCAATGGGCCAGCGACATCGACGTTGCGCGCAAAACTGGTCGCACCGCGATCTTCTTTGGCTTTCAAAACCCCAGCCCGATTGAATCCGACATTGGGCTGGTCGAAATCTTGCACACGCTGGGCGCACGGTTCATGCAGTTGACCTATAATAACCAATCCCTGCTGGCGACGGGCTGTTATGAATCTGAGGACACCGGCATCACCCGCATGGGACGCCAGGTTATCCGCGAGATGAACCGCGTTGGCATGGTGATCGACATGAGCCATTCTGCGGATCGCTCAACCATTGAGGCCGCCGAAATGTCCGAGCGTCCCATCGCGATCACCCACGCAAACCCGTATGAGTGGTCACCCGCCCTGCGCAACAAAAAGTCAGAAGTTATTTCAGCCGTGACGACGCGCGGCGGGATGCTCGGGTTTTCGCTTTATCCGCATCACCTGCGGGATAAATCCGACTGCACGCTGGATAGTTTTTGCGAAATGATTGCCCGCACGGCGGACAGATACGGGGCCGAGCATCTGGGGATCGGTACGGATCTGTGTCAGGATCAACCCGACAGCGTGGTTGAATGGATGCGCACGGGGCGCTGGACCAAAGAAATGGATTACGGCGAAGGCTCTGCTGCAGCACCGGGGTTTCCTGCGATGCCGACATGGTATCAGGATAATCGCGATTTCGGGACTATTGAAACAGGGCTGCGCGCAACAGGGCTGAGCAACGAAGAGGTCGCCGGTATTGTGGGTGGGAACTGGTACAGGTTCTTTGCCGAAAACTTTGGCTCCCAAGGATAATCGACATGACCTCCTCCCCCTCCACAACCAAACCCAGACGCGATCCAGACAGCGTCATGCGGCTCTCGCGACTCGGATCAATGCACCAATGCAGGCTGAGCTTTCAGCGAGTGTTGACACGTCGCATGGCGCGTGAAGGCTGGGTTTTTTCCCGCCCCGTATTCGAGTTTGACGCCAAGGGGGTTGGCCATGCGGTCTATACGGCGCAAGGACCAAAGCGAGCTTATTCGCTGATTGCCTTTGGCCACGATCTGCCACCCGAGCAACGCTCGGATCGGGTGATTGCGACGGCGTGGGATGCGACGTTTACGCTGTTTGACGGCATTCCAACGTCTGCGGATATTCAGCGGCTGTCGCAAAACATTCCCCTGCAAGAGGCCGGACGCGTCAGCGAGACTGAAATATCAGTGTCGCGGGCCAATCGTTCGGTACGTCTTTGGGCGCATTTTATCGACTGCCTGTCTGTTGGCCGCCAGCCGGACGCCGACAAGGTCGATGCGGTCGGGTATTTAATGCGCACAACAGCCGTTTATGGCTCCGGAAAACTGGGCGCGGCTGATTTTGAAATCCTCGCGGAGCGCCCAGAAATGCGGGTGCCGTTTCAGGCCGAAATGCTGTCTGTCTTTTTGACCCGCGCGTTTGTGCGTGATCTGATCAACCACATGGCCCATGCCAAAGGCGGCGATAATGCGGTCGATATGGACCCTGCCATCGCCCATAGGCTTGGCATTGGCAATTCCACCGGCTTGGGTCTGGCCCCCTATATCGTCAACCATCCGGTTTTGTTCAACAACTGGATCATGGCCCGCGAACAGGCAATCGCGCGGGTGCGTTCAGTTGCCACCGCCACCACAGGGGAAGTTGCCCAGTTTCACCAACTTGTCCGCCGCAGCCAGGTTCTGGTTGCCACATGGAAATCCGAACACCCGATCCAGATTGAAAAACTGACCGACCTGAGCCGTGACATGAAAGCCCTCGTCGGGTACATCGAAAACGACGATCCGAGCGCCGATCACCCGTGGGACCGTCTGGTTATCTGGTCTGAAACAACGTTGAGCGTTGAGGGGCAAGAGCTCGTCGCCTCGTTGATCCTTGAGCCCTACGGCGATCTGGTAGACACGTTGGCCAACACCATGGCCGATACAAACAAGGACGCGTTTCGCATCAATGGCTCTATGAGCATCGCAACTGTGCGCGAGTTGATCGAAAACACCTACGGATGGGCCTTGCCGCTGGATTGGCAGGCGCGTGAAAACTGCGCTCGCGCGTGGTACGTGTCCGAGGAAAAGCTGGAACCACGTATGGGCGAACGCTTTGAGGAACCAATCAAAGACTTTGAACAACCTCTGGCCCCTGCCCGCGATGCCGCCGCCACCCATAGGGCGCTGGGGGAATGGGACGCTGACAAACCCATCGCCGAATTCTTGCTCTGCCACCCTGAACACAGGCACACGGTTCGCCGCGCCCAGATCAGTGCAAACGCGCCCTACGCCGAAATTCACGACAACACCATCGCGGCCGATGTGCTGCCGATTGATTTCTTACGGGTTAAACTGGCATTTTTCGGAGCCACCCATTTTGATCCGCGCTCCGACAGATGGGTCAGGATTTGCATGTATGCAGGCGCGCCCTATCCTGACGAATTGACCACCGACAACGCCGACCTATGGGTCTATCCGGAGGTGATGCCATGAACCTCGCCCTGAATGAAATTGAGGCCATCGCCAAAAAGGCCACCCGCGGGGCGGGCTACAGCTGGGGCATGAGCGAGGAAGCTGCCAAAGCCACCCGTTGGCTGTGTGCGAACGGGATTGACGGTGTTCAAGCACTGGCAACCGTTTTGAACGTGGCTGACAGCACCGAACCAGACAAAATGTCGCCGCAAAAAATCTCTGATGAGTGGCAAGCCAGTTCGGGCGTGATGTGCCCGCTTATGGCCGGTGCCACGTTGTCCGATTTCGCGGGCGTCGGAACAGCGACCAAGGTGACTATTTCAAAACTTGTCGCCCCTGCTTTGCTGTTGCCGTTTGCCGGTATGGCCGCTCGCCAGCTGGGCACTCCCGTGACGGTGGAATGGGACGGGGTTATGGTCACGACGGACGGCGTGGCCCTTAGTTTAAACGGGGCAATGGAGCGCTTAACCACGGATCGGAGCAAGCAGGTGACAATCCGGCGCACGGACCGGATTGGCCAAACGTTTGCACAGCATAGCCGTGCAACACCAACAGACGCCAACTGGGCCACGCTCAACCGATTTGCCCACCGCACCTATGCCCCCGCAACCGAAGAATCGCGTCTAAAAGGGGCCGGTGCTGGCCTGTCCGACAATGATTGAAACGGCGATTGAAACGGCGATTGAAACGGTGATTGAAATGAGGAAACCATGATTAAAACCAAAACTCTGAGCCTGGCTGAAATCGAAGAACTGTCCATGAAGGCCCTGATGGCGGCGGGTACCTCCGAGGCCAATGCGCGCCCCTTGGCCGTGGCGACTGCCGCGACCGAAGCGGACGGTGTGGCCAGCCACGGGCTTGCCTATATCCCGATCTATTGCGAGCATGTTGGCTGCGGCAAGGTGGATGGGCAGGCCAAGCCAGTGCTGAGTCAGCCCGGCCCCAGCGTGATCAAAGTGGATGCGGCAACGGGGTTTGCCCATGCCGCGATTGACATCGGGTTCCAAAAGCTGATCCCGTTGGCCCGCCAACAGGGCGTGGCGGTTCTGGCAATCAACAACAGCTATAATTGCGGCGTTTTAGGCTATCACACCCACCAATTGGCCAAGGCTGGGTTGCTGGGAATCGGGTTCACCAATGCGCCCGCCTCAATCGCCCCGTCTGGCGGCTCCAAGCCGGTGGTTGGCACCAACCCGTTTTCAATCGCGGCTCCGGGTCCGGACGGTGAGCCGCTGGTTTTGATCGACCAAAGCGCCAGCACCATCGCCAAAAGCGAAGTTATGAAACACGCCCGCGAAGATCGCCCAATTCCGGTTGGCTGGGCGCTGGACACCGAGGGCAACCCGACCACCGACGCCAATGTCGGGCTTAAAGGCTCGATGGCCCCTTCAGGTGGCTACAAAGGTGTCGGTGTCGCTTTGATGGTCGAAATGATGGCCGCCGCTATGACGGGCGCAACCCTTGGCATCAATGCATCCCCCTTTTCAGGCATCGTGGGTGGGCCACCCAAAACCGGCCAGTTTTTCATCGCGATTGATCCTGTTGCCACTTCGGGGGGTGGTTTTGCCGACCGTATGACCGATCTGGTGGCCGCAATCCACGATCAACCAGACGCACATCTGCCCGGTGATGGGCGTGGGGCAAAACGTATCCATGCGCTGGAAAACGGCGTGGCAGTAAACACCGCGACGCTGGAACGGATTGCGTCCCTCCAAAACTAGCTTGGCGCGGCAACTCAGAGTGATCCGTGCCTGACAACCCCACATCCGCGCACAACAAGTTTTCAAACAAGATGATGTTGCGATCACCTTTACGCATTGCGGGTACTCATTGCGGGCGCCCCTCATGGTATCGGATAGAAATCGCCTTGACTAAGGATGGCCGAGGGTTTCGTAATGTGTCATGATCTTGGTCATGGACAGCGCAACCGACCGTGCCCGATTGTGGATACGCCGACATCGCAAGAGTTGGACGCCTGCAAGAGTTGGACGCCTAAATGACACATAACATCTACAGAACGCGAGGGTTGACCAAGGTTTACGGCGAAGGCCGCTCCGCCGTGCATGCCTTGCGTGGCGTAGATCTGGAAATTCCCGAAGGTGAAATTGCGGTGTTGCTGGGGCCATCTGGCAGCGGTAAATCCACCCTTTTGAACATCATCGGCGGGCTGGACCGCAGCACCGAGGGCACCGCTTTTTTTCAGGACCAGAACCTGACCGAAATGAATGACGCGCAACTGACCCGTTACAGGCGTGATCACGTCGGGTTTGTCTTTCAGTTCTACAATTTGATGCCCAGCCTGACCGCCTATGAAAACGTCGAGCTGGTGACCGAAATCGCCCAAAACCCCATGGACCCCGCCGAGGCATTGGCCTTGGTCGGCTTGCGCGAACGGGTTGACCATTTTCCAGCCCAGTTGTCTGGCGGTGAACAACAGCGGGTGGCCATCGCGCGAGCCGTGGCCAAACAGCCCAAGGTGCTGTTTTGCGATGAGCCCACAGGGGCGCTGGACAGCACCACAGGCCGCACCGTGTTGCATGTTCTAAAGGATATCAACGAAAAACTCGGGGCTACTGTGTTGATCGTCACACATGCTGTTGCCACGGCCGAGATGGCTGATCGTGTGATCCATTTTGCCGACGGCAATGTCGTTGACGTGATTGAAAACAAAACCAAAATGACCCCCGAGGAGATCGAGTGGTGAGCCCGCTTGATCGCAAACTGATGCGTGATTTGTGGCGCATGAAGGGGCAGGCCATCGCCATTGGGCTGGTCATTGCAATGGGCGTGATGATGCTGGTGATGATGACGGGTCTTGTCACCTCGCTGGACGAAACCCGGCGCACCTATTACGAACGCTACCGGCTGGCCGACGTCTTTGCCCCCGCGGCGCGTGCGCCGGAACGATTAGTCAAAAAGCTGACCGAAATCCCCGGTGTCGGACAGGCCGAAGGCCGCGTAATTGGCAGTGCCTTGATTGATCTGACGACCCGTGATCTGCCAGTGCAGGCACAAGTCGTCTCCCTACCCGACCAAGGCGAACCACGCCTGAACGACATCTACCTTACTGACGGGCGCAAATTAAATGGGATGCACGCCAATGAAATCCTGTTGTTGCAAAGTTTCGCGCGGGCCCATGGGCTGCGCCCGGGTGACGCCTTGCACGCCACCATGAACGGATCGCGCCGCACCTTTCGTATCATTGGTTTGGCGCGCTCACCCGAGTTTTTGTATACAACCGCGCCCGGCGAATTGGTGCCCGACGACAGCCGCTTTGGGGTGATCTGGATGAACCGCTCGGCCCTTGCCGCCGCCTATGACATGCGCGGTGCTTTTAACGAGGCGGTCTTGTCATTGGGGCGAGGTGCAAACGATGTGGCGGTGATCGCCGAAGTGGACCGCATCCTTGCCCCCTACGGCGGGCTGGGCGCTTATGGTCTGAAAGATCAGGCCTCGAATCTGTTTATCAGCGAGGAAATTAATGGGCTGCGCGTCCAAAGCGTCTGGGTCCCACCGATATTTTTGGCTGTTGCGGCCTTCCTGCTATATATCGTGATCACTCGTATTGTGCAGGCCGAACGCGAAGAAATCGGGTTGATGAAGGCGTTTGGCTATTCCAACATTGAGGTTGGGTCGCATTACTTCAAACTGGTTTTGGCCATCGCGATTGGAGGAGCGATTGCGGGTTCTTTGTTGGGGATCATAGCAGGGCGGGCTTTGATTGATATCTATACGGAATATTTTAAATTCCCCTTTCTGGTTTTCCGGCTTGATCCGGCCTCTTTCGTGAATGGCTTTCTGGTCAGTGTGCTCTCGGCTTCGGCGGGCGGGCTTTTTGTATTGCGGCGGGTGTTTGCCCTGACGCCTGCGGCGGCGATGCGCGCGCCCAACCCGCCTGATTTTAGCCGTATCGGCCGCATCGGCGGGGCTGTGATGCACCTGTTGGACCAACCCAGCAAGATGGTCCTGCGCCAGCTTGTGCGCCAGCCGGTGCGCTCCCTTGGGGCGATGATCGGGGTTGCGTCGGGCATGGCACTGTCCGCATCGATGCTGACAATATTCGCCGGATTTGATCGCACGATTGATCTGACATTCGGGGTGATGGACCGCAGCGATGTGATGGTCAGTTTCACCCATGCTGCGTCGAAATCGACGATCTTTGAGTTGCAGCGCCTGCCCGGAGTCATCGAGGTCGAGCCGGCGCGCACCGTGCCGGTGATCTTTCGCAACGGGTTGCACAGCCATCGAGGTGCTGTGTTTGGGTTCGTTCAATCGCCGCGCCTGAACCGTGCCATAGACAGCAACATCCAAACCATCCCGATGCGCCGTGACGGCGTCGTTGTGTCGGCGTCACTGGCGGGTATTCTGCATTTGGGTGCCGGTGATACCCTGACTGTTGAGGTGCGCGAAGGTCGCCAACCGGTGCTGGAAATTCCGGTGGTGGGCATCGCCAAAAGCCTGCTGGGGTCGCCCGCCTACATGGAACTGGGGGCGTTAAACACGGCCCTGCGCGAACCAAACAGGGTTTCGGGCGCACATCTGCGTATTGATGCAGCGCAGGCCGACACGGTTTACCGCACCCTCAAAGACATGCCAACCATTGCGGGTGTTAGCCAGAAATCTGAGGCCCGCGCGGCCTTTCAAAAGGTGATGGATGAAGGCGCGGGGTCAATCCGCTTCGTCATGGGGGCGATCGCATTCGTCATCACCTTTGGCATTGTCTACAACGCCGCCCGCATCGCCTACGCTGAACGCGCCCGCGATCTGGCCAGCCTGCGGGTGATAGGCTACACGCGCGCGGAAGCAGCCTTTGTTTTGTTAGGAGAATTGGCGGTCATAACCTTGGTTGCACTGCCTGTAGGGGCAATTTTGGGCTATTACCTATCCTTTGTCATTGCGGCTGGGTTTTCGACCGAAGTGTACCAAATTCCGGCAGATTTTCACCCCGCAAGCTATGGTTTTGCAACCTCTGTGGTGATTGTGGCAGCCATTGTATCTGGCTGGCTGGTGAAGCGTGATATTGACCGAACCGAGCTGGTTCTCGCATTGAAAACAAGGGAGTAACCTAATATGGCCCGTAAAAAGTCTCGCCTGATCCTGAGCCTTGGCACCGCCGTTTTAATCGGTGCCGCGCTGGCTGGGGCCTTTTGGCCGCGTGCGGTATTGGTTGATATGGGCACTGTGACGCACAGCCCGATGATCGTCACCATTGATGAAGAAGGCAGCACACGGGTACACAATACCTATATTGTCTCGACCCCGATTACAGGGCGGCTGCAACGGGTCGAAATGCAACCGGGTGATCGGGTTATTCAAGGGAAAACTATCGTGGCACATATGTTGCCGATCAATCCCGAGGCCTTGGATGCGCGCACCCGCGAACAGGCCCGCTCTACGGTTATGGTTGCCGAGGCGGCGTTGCGCGCGGCGCAATCCGCCTTGAACGCAGCCATCGCCAAGAATGATCTGGCCCAAACCGATCTGGCCCGCACCCGCGCCCTGACCGAGCGCGGGGTTTCCAGCGAGGTAGCCCTAGAGCGCGCCAATGAGGAGGCCCGGATCGGAAATGCCAGTCTGGATACATCCGAAGCATTGATTTCGGTGCGCGAGGCCGAACTGGCCAACGCCCGCGCCCAGTTGATCGGTTTTGATGATCGAGGGCTGGCCATTGCCATTAAAAATGGCGGAGCTGAGGCCATTGCGCTCCATTCCCCGGCGGACGGGCGCATTTTACGCATCTTGCAGAAAAGTGAAACAACCCTGCCGGCTGGCACACCGGTGATGGAAATTGGCAATATCAACGATGATCTTGAGGTCGTGGTTGACCTGCTGTCCTCGGATGCTGTGCAAGTATCGATCGGCGACCGCGTATTGATCGAGGATTGGGGCCGCCCCGGCGCGTTGGCTGGCAAAGTCACACGGATTGACCCGTTCGGGGCGACACAATATTCAGCGCTTGGGGTGGAAGAGCAGCGCGTCAATGCCGTGATCCAGTTTACCGGACCGCCTGCCGAGCGTGAGAACCTAGGGCACGGGTTTCGGGTCGAGGTGCGGATTGCAATCTGGGAGAATGACGATGCCTTGGTGGTCCCTTCAAGTGCCTTGTTTCGTGATGGGGCCGACTGGGCAGTCTTTACGGTGGTGGGAGGCGCAGCGCTATTTCGCAAAGTAGAGATTGGCAAAAACAACGGTGTTCAGGCAGAGGTTTTAGGCGGCCTAACGCAAGGCGATCAACTTATCTTATTCCCGCCCTCAACCATAGTTGACGGAATGGCCGTTGAACAACGAACAGGGTTTTAATGCCAAAATCCCCGATATGAACCGAATTGCGACCAGTTGCCGCTAAGGGGTACTCACACAAACGTCAAAACTATTTGATTGCAGCGCCTTGGCTGGCGTGCAACCAAATTGGTATGAGCAAAATAGCTGAAAACACGGCACCAGAACGCATGATGCCCAATAACATGATGCCAGACTCGGTTTACCGCTACATCTTTCAAAAATCATTCTGGCAACAGCTTGTTGTGATCACGTTAACGCTGATCCTGCTGCCGCTTGCGCCCGTGCCGCTGGAATTGCAGCGCCGTATTCTGGATGATGCCGTGGCGGGCAAGGACGCGGATTTATTGGTCAAACTGGCCGGATTTTACCTGCTGGCCATGATTATCACCGCCGGTTTCAAATTTGCCATGCGCACCCAGCGCGAGCTGATCTCGGCCCGTGTTGTGCGATCCCTGCGCCAATCGGTGTTTTTCTGCATGTATACGTTCGTCCCGAAAGTGCATAACATCGAAAAACCCCAAGACGTCCACGAGGTCGACGAAGGGGCTGTGGTGTCGATGCTCTCAAGCGAGGTGGAAAAGCAGGGTGGGTTTGCAGGCTCGGCCATTTCAGGCCCGCTGTTTTCTGTTGGCACGCTGGTCTTTGTGCTGGGCTATATGTTCTGGGTCGAACCAATGGTGGCCTCCATCGCTTTGGCGCTTTATTCGCCGCAGTTCATCATCGTGCCGATCTTTCAGGCCCGCATGAATAGGCTGTCCCAGCGAAAAGCTCTGAAGTTGCGCGCGCTTGGCTCCTTCATCATCGAAAACCCCGAAGACGATTTGCTTAACGCCGAACACCCGCAACAATTCACCACCTTAACCGACGACATTCTGTCGTTTACGCATCAAATTCATTATGAACAAGAACGTTATGAAAACAATCAATAATATGTTGATTTCATTGGGGCCTTTCGGAGTGATTTCATACGGCGGCTATATGGCCATTCAGGGCCAGATCGAAGTCGGAATCATTTTGGCATTCGTCTCGGGACTGGAACGTCTGGGCGGGCCGATCCGTGACATTGTCGGCTCTTACAGCCAAATCACCGACGCGCGGATGCGCTATGTCACCCTGCTGGATGCCTTCTCCGATGACCACATTGATAACAGCGGCATGCTGAAAATCTAAAACGCCTTAAAGGTCAGAGTGGTCAAGGAACGTTTAATCCCCTTGATGTCCAACAACTGATCCGAGATATATTTGCCAACATCCTGATCCTCAGGGATATACAGCTTCAACATCAGATCATAATCGCCAGATGTGGAATACAGCTCGGAATGGATTTCACGCGCGATGATCTCTTTGGCGACCTTATAGGTTTTGCCAGGGCGGCAGCGCAGTTGGACAAATACACAAGTGGACATGGCGTTCTCCGACATTAAAGGTTGGCGCAAACTTGACACGAAAACCGCACCTGCCACAAGAACCATCACACATCGCTTGGATTTATCCTCCGCCCCGCCTATAGAGACGCAGACACCATCGGGCAAAATTGGCGGAGACGATCATGCGCACAGCTAAAATCACGCGGAAAACCGCAGAGACTGATATTTCGGTCGAGATCAATCTGGATGGCAGTGGCACCTATGACAATCAAACGGGCGTTGGGTTCTTTGACCACATGCTGGATCAGCTATCGCGCCACTCATTGGTCGATATGAAAATCCGCGCCGTGGGTGATTTGCACATTGATGACCACCACACGGTCGAGGATGTCGGGATCGCGCTGGGTCAGGCCTTGGTTGCAGCTGTGGGCGACAAAAAGGGCATCCGGCGCTATGGTGAATGCCACCTGCCGATGGACGACGCCCAAGTACGTTGTGCACTGGACCTGTCTGCGCGGCCATTTTTGGTCTGGAATGCCGAGATGCCAACTGCAAAAATAGGTACGTTTGACACCGAACTGGTGCGCGAATTTTTTCAGGCCTTGGCGACCCACGGCGGCATCACTCTGCATATTGACCAGATCCACGGCTTTAACAGCCACCACATAGCCGAGGCCGCCTTCAAGGCAGTTGCCCGCGCCCTGCGGATTGCGCTGGAAACCGACCCGCGCAAATCGGATGCGATCCCTTCGACCAAGGGAAAACTCTAAGTGCTAACAGTTCTAATCGATTACGAGAGCGGCAACCTGCATTCGGCTGAAAAGGCGTTTCAGCGGATGGCGGTTGAGGCGGATGCGGGCGAAGTGATTGTCACCTCGAACCCCGACGACGTGCTGCGGGCCGACCGCATTGTGTTGCCCGGGGACGGGGCTTTTCCGGCCTGCCAAAAGGCGTTATTTGATCATTCCGGCCTGTTTGAAGCCACCCGCGAGATGGTGATCGACAAAGGGCGTCCGTTTTTGGGCATATGTGTCGGCATGCAGATGATGGCCACATGGGGACGTGAATACGAGGACACCCATGGCTTTGACTGGATCGGTGGCGAGATTGTAAAAATCACCCCCAAAGATGCCGCCCTAAAGGTGCCGCATATGGGCTGGAACGATCTGGTGATCGACAGCCCGCACAAGGTGCTTGAGGGTGTCGCCACCGGCGATCACGCCTATTTCGTGCACAGCTACAAATTCGAGGTCACCAATCCGGCACACCGTTTGGCGCATGTGGACTACGGTGGCGACGTCACCGCCATCATCGGACGTGACAACATGTTAGGCATGCAGTTCCACCCGGAGAAAAGCCAGAGCGCGGGCTTGCGGCTGATTTCAAACTTCTTAAATTGGGCACCTTAATCTACTTCACGCGAGACCATGTTTGGGATTTTTTGAATAGGCCCCAATGACCTACCACAGCCAGCTTATTGCCGGACAACGTCATAGTTGAACTGTAGGTTCTGTCCTTAGAAGGTTGCCAAATTTTGCCGTTGCCATAGGTCCCGTCACCATTTGGCTCCATATCCCAGACAATATTTCGGCCGATGACGTCCGAGGGTACTTCTCCTTTTGAATCGAATGTGCGTGTAAAAACACCACAGATTTTGGCACCGCACTTTGAAACTTTAATATGGGCATATTTGCCATCATCCACCCCAGTTTTCCAAGTGCCCTCAGCCGGATCGGCAAACGCCGGAGCCGCCAGCGCGAGAATAAATGCGAATATCAATCCTAGTTTCTTCATGTCAAAATCTTCCTATAAATCATTGCGCCATCCTGCGCGGGCCGCAGGAATATGGCAAGTCTTACGTCAGGTCGCCACATGCGCTTTGCATTTGCCCCTGCTTCGTGCAAAACAGCGGGCAAACATCAGCAGATAAGGTTAGAGACCATGATCCTATACCCCGCGATTGACCTGAAAGACGGAAACTGTGTGCGCCTGATCAAGGGCGATATGACCAAATCCACCGTGTTCAGCGAAAGCCCCGCCTCTCAGGCCCGCGCCTTTCAGGATGCAGGCTGTGAGTGGTTGCATCTGGTCGATCTGAACGGGGCCTTTGCGGGCGAACCTGTAAATGGCGCGGCGGTTGAGGCCATTTTGGCCGCCACGGACGTCCCTGCCCAATTGGGCGGCGGCATCCGCGACATGGCCACCATTGAGCGCTGGGTTGAGCGCGGCATCGCACGGGTGATTTTGGGCACTGTGGCGGTTGAAAATCCCGATCTGGTACGTGAAGCCGCCAAAACCTTCCCCGGCAAGGTCGCTGTGGGGATTGATGCCCGCAATGGCCGCGTCGCCACCAAAGGCTGGGCCGAGGAAACCGACGTGATGGTCACCGATCTGGCGCGATCGTTCGAGGACGCGGGCGTGGCCGCGATCATCTACACTGACATCAACCGCGACGGTGCCATGCAAGGGCCAAACGTGGCGGCAACCGCGGCTTTGGCCAATGCGGTGGATATTCCGGTGATTGCCTCGGGCGGGGTCAGTTCAATGGCCGATCTTGAAGCCTTGCGCGGTTGCGGCGCGCCTCTGAACGGTGCAATTTCAGGGCGCGCGCTCTATGACGGGGCGATTGATCTGGGCGAGGCGCTGGCGCTGCTAAAAGGATAACCCCGTGCCGCAATGGGATGACTTCGCACTTGAGCAAAGCGACCAATCAGGTGGGCATTGTGAGTGTTGCGGCAAAGAAACCGTCCGCGTCAACGGCAACGTGATTGATGGTGAAACATTTGTTGCCCTGTATACTGTCGTATGGACAAAAGGGGTTAGATCACACGGTGCGGAATTTTCTTTCATCTTTGGAGCTTGGGGCGAAGGCACAACACTCAAGGATCGGTCTGTAGTTTTACTCGACTTCAACTGTAGCGAGGAAAATGGGTTTGGCTTCAGGATTGCCGATGACGTCTTGCAAAGGCGCGGCAATCTGGAAGAGTTCGCCAGCAATTTTCTGGATCGCGGTGCCCTGATAGGAAGCGCGTTCACACCTTTCTTGTTTGCCGTTGCCGATGCTGTTTATATGAAAGAAATGCGGTTAGACGAAATCAGAGCTTGGGCCGAATAATCTGCAGGTAAGAGGAAGACGATTTGCGACCTTTGACGAAGTGTTATCCGCAGCTCAATGTTTGACTTTGCATGGCCGCTCGCGAGCCTGTTCCTGCTGGCCTTCTCCGCCGCCACCCTGCTGCCCGGCGGCTCCGAAGCCGCGCTTTTGGCGATGGCGGCGCTGTCGAAATACTCCACCCTGACTTTGCTCACCGTGGCTTGCCTCGGAAACATTCTCGGGTCGGTGTTGAACTACGGGCTGGGGCGCATGGCGCTGCACTATCAAACCCGTAAATGGTTCCCCGTGTCCCCCACCGCATTGACCAAGGCGCAAGGCTGGTTCAGCCATTGGGGCCAATGGGCGGTGTTGTTGGCATGGGTGCCAGTGATTGGCGACCCGATCACAGCGGCGGCGGGCGTGATGCGGATGAGGTTCGGGTTTTTCCTACTGCTGGTCAGCATATCGAAAACGATCCGATACATGGCAATACTGGGTCTTTTTAATCTGTATAACCAGATGTAATTCAATGCTTTTGTGCCCGTCAAATAGAACTACTATTCCGGAATAGTAGTTCTATTTACTTGTCCAAGACAGTGTGCCTACTCAGCCACTGCTTTGCCCGTCAGTCCACCGAGAACCTTGGTCAACATCGTCACAATCGGCGCATCTGCCGGAATGTCGAAATCGGCCAACATGTCGGCGGGGTTCTCATAGGCCAGCCAGACCTTGCCATCCGCGTCCTGATAGGCCAGCACGCGAGCAGGCAAGGCGACCCCTGCCAGCGGATTCATCTGCATTGCGGGCGTGCCAACTTCGGGCTTGCCGAAAATCAGCAACGCCATCGGGGCCAGTTCCTCGTTGATCGTCGCAGCCCCTTTGGCGTGCTCGACACGGGCGAAAACCTTGGCCCCTGCCCCTTCAACAACCGTTGTTAAGCGGTTCAAGCTTTCGTCCACCGAATAGGGGCTGGCGACTTTGATCATTTCGGCATTGGCGAGCGTGGCTGTAAGCGAAACAGCAGCGGCAAGGGCAAATTTTAACATCAGAAAACTCCGGTTATTATGAATGGGTGCGCGTCTTACGGACCACGTGGCGCGAATGGGCTGGCCTTGTCAAAACAGAACACATAAAAAGACCGTGAACACGCGAAAGGCCGCTTATGCTAAAGACCCGTATCATCCCCTGCCTTGACGTCGCCGATGGACGCGTGGTGAAGGGCGTGAATTTTGTTGATCTGATTGATGCCGGTGATCCGGTCGATGCCGCAAAGGCCTATGACGCCGCCGGTGCGGACGAGCTGTGTTTTCTGGATATCAAAGCCACGGTGGAAAACCGCGGCACCCTGTTTGATCTGGCCACCCGCACCGCTGAACATTGCTTTATGCCGCTGACCATCGGTGGCGGGGTGCGCAATTCGGATGATGTGCGCAACCTGTTGCTGGCGGGCGCGGACAAAGTGTCGTTCAACTCGGCCGCTGTGGCCAATCCGGATGTGATTGCCGACGCGGCCAACCATTTTGGCAGCCAATGCATCGTGGTGGCGATTGACGCCAAAACCGTATCGCCGGGCAAGTGGGAGATTTTCACCCACGGCGGGCGCGAACCAACGGGTATTGATGCGGTCGAATTCGCCAAACTGGTGGTGTCCAAGGGGGCAGGTGAAATCCTGCTGACCTCAATGGACCGCGACGGCACCAAACAAGGGTTTAACCTGCCCCTGACCCGCGCCATTTCAGACGCGGTGTCGGTGCCGGTGATCGCATCCGGAGGGGTCGGCACGCTGGACCATCTGGTTGAGGGCGTGACCGAGGGGCATGCCTCCGCCGTGCTGGCCGCCAGCATTTTCCACTTTGGCACCTACACCATTGCCGAGGCCAAACAGTATATGGCCGACGCAGGCATCCCGATGAGGCTGACATGACCGTATTAGAACAATTGGCCGCAACCATTGAGGCACGCAAAGGCGCTGACCCTGACACGTCTTGGACGGCGAAATTGCTGGCGAGCGGTGCGGAAAAATGCGCCGAGAAGTTCGGCGAAGAGGCGGTTGAGGCGATTATTGAAGCCGTCAAAGGCGACCAAGCGGCCCTGACCGGCGAGGCGGCGGATGTTCTCTATCATCTGCTGGTGATGCTGGCGTCGCGGGACGTGGCGCTGGCGGATGTGTTGGCGGAACTGGCACGGCGCGAGGGGATGTCGGGGATTGAGGAAAAGGCGGGGCGGTAGGAATGAGTAACGAAATTGAACAAATAGCTAAGGGGAGCCTTGACTCACTCTTTAGTAAGGTGAGCCAAATGTGGACCAACCGACGTTTGAAAAAGCGATTGAAATCTATGTTGAACGACAAGCGTTTTCCCAACGGATATAGAAGTATTAGTCAACTTCAGGAAGGAATTGGGAAAGATGATGGAGCAACAAAAGAACTGTTGATTGCAATAGGTGCCCGAAAATCAGAAAACAGCGACGAGTGGACGCTTAATCCTCCAAGATAGACTAACACTCTGTAGCCGTTGCTTGATCAATTTTGAAAATGTCACTTTGATAAGTGTCATGAGTTTGGGTTGCTAGAATGAAATTCGATAAGGACTAAGGCCAGTGCCAGATCCGAGGGCTGGTGCGAAGCGCCCGCCCGTGGGGGCGGATCGGGCGCTGTCCGGCGGGGCCGCCGGGCAGTAGCGTTTTGAAATGGTGCTTGGCTTACAACTTCGACGAAATAACGCCAGTGTTAAACCCGCCCATCCGCAGCTCACCAAACAGCCGTTGATACTCGATCTTGGGGCAGCGGTTCATCACCACCTCGACGCCCCGCGCTTCGGCCAATGCTGCGGCCTCATCGTTCTCGACCCCGATCTGCATCCAGACGGATTTCAGGTCGGGGAACGCCGCCAGCGCTGCCTCGACAATCGGCGTCACATGTTCGGAGCGCCGAAAGATGTCGACCATATCGACCGGCCGATCAATCGCGGCCAGATCGTGCACAATCACCTGCCCGAACAGCATTTTGCCCGCATGGCCCGGATTGACCGGAATAACCGTATACCCCTTCATCGACAGGTACCGCGCCACGAAATAGCTGGGGCGCACAGGGTTCATGGAGACCCCGACACAGGCGATCACCTTGGTCTGGGTCAGGATGCGTTTGAGCATGTCATCAGAATAAGTCATACCGCATTCCTAGCAGGCATTTTCAAAAGAAAAAAGCGCCCGATCCTGTAGGAGTAGGACGGGCGCTAGTTACGGAACGAGGGACAGTGAAAATAGACGCGCGCGTTCCGTGCGCTGCGCCTGTATCACTAAAGATAAGCAGCTTTGGCGCGATTTCCAGAGCTGGTAAAAAACTTGTGATCAGGCGCGTGACGCATAAAGCGCCACGGCAGCCGCGTTCGAGACATTCAGCGAGCCAAATTCACCCGCCGCATCGATCTTGACCAAATGATCGCAGGTCTCGCGGGTTTTTTCACGCAAGCCCGGCCCTTCGGCCCCCAACACCAGCGCGACCGGACGATCCGTGCGGCCCTCGACCGCTTGGGCGACCGTCATGTCGGCCTCGCCATCCAGACCCAGCATCAGATAGCCCATGGATTTCAGCGTCTGCATCGCATCGGCCAAGTTCTTGATCCGCAAATAGGGTTGTCGTTCCAGCGACCCCGACGCTGTTTTGGCCAGCGCACCGGTTTCAGGCGCGGCATGACGTTGTGGGGCAATCACGGCGCGCGCCCCGAATACTTCGGCAGAGCGCAGGATCGCGCCGACGTTATGCGGGTCGGTCACACGGTCCAGCAGCACAACGCGAGGCACCTGGCCGTCCGCCGCCATGCAACATTCCTCAATAGTGCCCCAATCCAACTGTTTGACCTCAAGGGCCGCGCCTTGGTGCACCGATTGGGCCTCTAACGGTGCAGAAAACTTGCGCGGGTCAGACATTTCCGGCTCCATACCGCTGATCGCGATATCCTCGGCCAGCTTGTTATGGGCATTTTGGGTCACGATCAGGCGCAATTTTGTGCGGGCCGGATTGCGCAATGCGTCGCGCACCGCATGCAGTCCGAACAACCATACGGTTTCGGCTGCGGACGCCCGCCTGCCCTGTTCCTTTTCAATCACCCATTTTGGTTTTTTCATCGCCTTAAGACCCTTGATTTTGCGCAGATTTGACAATGCGACACAGAGCATCCCGATACAAGGCGATTATCCGGTAGTTTTACGCTTGACGGGTCAGCAGCGCACGGGTATCCAGCCCGAGTGTTGGGCGATAGGCCGCAAGGTGTGGCAGGGGACTGTAACTCCCTCGAGGCGACTCACGCCTGGTTCGATTCCAGGATCGCCCACCATTTTCTCGAAAACAGTCACGGCATCAGAATTTCTTTACGCCCATATTCGCCGCTGTCTTTGCTGCCGTCATCATAGATCAAAGTCACCGTGACGGTGTCCACTGTTCCCAGATCAAAGCCGATATACGGCAGATGGCTCTCCATTTTTATCGCATTGGGTTGGGCGGTGTCGATGTAGCAGTCCTCAACCTCGAATACCTGTTGCGCTGCACCATTCACACCAAAATGGATTTCGTGCAGACCACAACGCCAAGCGACCAGATGGGTGAAATATAGCAGATCCTTGCCATCATATTCGCGCAGCGCCACCCATGCGGATTTGGTCGCAGTCAGGATCGGCTTTACCTCGGTTGCGGTGGTGAATTTACCGGTTGGGTCTTGGGGTTCGGGTTGCCAGTCACTGACGACCTCATCTGTGGTGGTTTCAGTCCCATCCAGCAGCGAGGCGGATGTGTCCGCTTTGCTGGTTTGGGTTCCCTCCAGCAAAGAGGAGGATGTGCCGGTGCCGACCTCGGACACGGCGACCGACAGCTGACGGGATGAGCTGTGCTGCCCCGCCCCGACCCCAACGTTTATTATGATCGTAAACACCAAAACGACATGAAACATTTAGCTCTCCTGCTGTGCAATGATTGCTTTTTTACAATACCTTAAAGAAACCTGTTCAAAAAATTAACTATTCTCACAATTTGAAACAATAACGCCTTTTGGCAATCACTGTTTCGGCCTATAGTTTTTCCAAACAAACACAGGCATGACTGATTATGGCGAAAAAGACCAAGAAACGTCAAGATTTCAATATCCTGATCGTCGCCCAGAACGGGCGCTTGCAATACGAGGCTGTGTTGTTTGCCGCCTCTTTGCGTCATTGCGACCCGGATTTCAAAGGCCGGCTGATCGTGGCCGAACCGCAAGCCGGCCCCTTGTGGGACAAGGACCCGCAGATCGCCAATCACGATGTGCGCGAGTTGCTGGAGCAACTGGGTGCCGAAATTGTGCCCTTCGAGAGCAAGCATTTCGGAGCCAGCTACCCGCATGGCAACAAAATCGAAGCGCTGATGGCGATGCCAAAAGGCGAACCGTTTGTATTTTTTGACACCGATACGTTGGTCACGGGGCCGTTGTCCAAGGTCGACTTTGATTTTGACCACCCTGCCGCCTCGATGCGCCGCGAAGGCACTTGGCCAACCGAAGAGCTGTATGGCCCCGGGTATAACGAGACGTGGGGGTCGTTATACGAGCGTTTCGGGCTGGATTTTGCCAGTTCCCTGGATATGTCGCAGCCGGATGAATATTGGCAACGGTATCTCTATTTCAATGCGGGTTGGTTTTTCTATCGGTGCCCACATGAATTTGGCAAACGCTTTGCTGAATATGCGTTGGATATCCGCGACAACACACCGGACGCGCTGGTGTGCCAAGAACTGGATCCGTGGCTGGATCAGGTCGCCCTGCCCTTGGTGATCCATTCCTTTGGCGGCGGACGTCCTGGACCTGAGCTGGATGGGTTGGACGGCGATGTCAGCTGTCACTACCGATTGTTGCCGCTGCTTTATGCCCGCGAGAGTGATTATGTTGTAGATGTGCTGGAAACCATCACCTCCCCCAACAAGATCAAAAAAGTGGTCAAACAGTATGATGCCATCAAGCGGATGATATTCCAACGCCGTGGGCACAAGGTAAGGGCGATGTTTGATCGTGAAAACCTGCCCAATATGGAAAAGAAAATCCGCAACCAGATCAAACGCGAAGGCTTCTGGATGCGTTAACCTACGCACGATGCTGTTGAATAGGACTGATCCAAATCAATGCAATAATCTAGATACCAGAATACTATCTGGTTAGGGAACGCCGACTCGGTTGCAGACAAGATGCCGAAGTTCTCGACGACTTGTTTGACATCAGGGTTGGCCAACCCTCTCCCGAGAAGGGGTGTTAATTTGGAGGATGTGAAGATGAAAAAGCTGTCTACTTTTGGAGTTTTGCTCGCGGTCACGGTTGTAATGTTTGTTGGGAGTTGCAGTCTTTATGGTGATGCGGAGGATGTGTATGTTCTTGGCCCTCCAAGGGAGGATGGTACGGCAGGAAATCCCCATTAATCTGGCACTGTAAGTCTGCCCCTGCCGCCTCAAATGACTGGTTGCAAAGCAGTTAGCGGTGGGGGCAAATTTTTACATTTGCACGTCTTGTTGGGCACTTGCTCCCATGAAACAGAATCGCCGTTCTTTTCTTGTTTGCGGACATTTAATTGTTTGAAACAAAAGGGGAAAGCGGCTTTTGCCCTCTCAGTCGGTATGTTTGTGCTGATCCATATCAAGGCACAAAGTCGCCTGTCTGCGTATAGTGTTTTTAGGGAACGCCGACTCGGTTGCAGACAAGATGCCGAAGTTCTCGACGACTTGTTTGACATCAGGGTTGGCTGACCCTCTCCAGAGAAGGGGTGTCAAAAAAGGAGTAAGTATTATGACTAAATCTAGCAAATTGGTTCAGGTTATTTTTGTTATCTTGGCGGTTTTTTCACTCTCGGCATGTGATGCGTTTGCTGATTTTGTGACCACTAATCCAAACAATTTTGATCGCAGTGGCGATTATAATCCAGCGGGCAATGCCCACTAGTAACACCGGATAAATCACTCCCTTCCGCTTAATCAGTCACCAAAAGACCTTGAGCGGGGGGATCATTTGGCTTTTTCAAGCTTTTGTGGACCAGTACGTCTCCCAAACAAACCCTCGTGGTAAAGGGGGTGCGACGAAGAGGAAAATACGCCCTTTTCCCCATCGATCTTAAAGTGAAGTTCCCTTTCTGCCGCCAAACTGAAACCCATCATTCTTTTCCAAAGGCCCAGGTTGTTTGGTTCTTGGCTTTCCCCTAGGTTGGGTGAAAATCTCAACAGGAGGACATCATGACAGACACCCCCACATACGGCTTTGACACCCTGCAAATCCACGCAGGTGCCCGCCCCGACCCCGCAACCGGGGCGCGTCAAACGCCGATTTACCAAACCACAGCCTATGTGTTTCGCGATACCGACCACGCGGCGGCGCTGTTTAACCTGCAAGAGGTTGGCTATATCTATTCGCGCCTGACCAACCCGACGGTGGCGGTGCTGCAAGAACGCATTGCCACGCTTGAGGGCGGTGCCGGTGCTGTTTGTTGTTCCTCTGGTCACGCTGCACAAATCATGGCGTTGTTTCCCTTGATGTCACCCGGCATGAACGTGGTCGCCTCGACCCGTGCCTACGGCGGCACCATCACCCAGTTCAGTCAGACGATTAAGCGCTTTGGCTGGTCGGCCAAATTTGTCGATTTCGATGACGAGGCTGCGGTTGCGGCCGCCATCGACGAAAACACCCGCGCTGTGTTTTGCGAGAGCATCGCAAATCCGGGCGGCTATATCACTGATCTGGATGCGATTGCCGCGATTGCCGATGCTGCGCAAATCCCGCTGATTGTTGATAACACCACAGCCACGCCATATCTGTGCCAACCGTTCAAGCATGGTGCCGCATTGGTGGTGCATTCAACCACCAAATACCTGACCGGCAATGGCACCGTCACTGGCGGCTGCGTGGTCGATAGCGGCACGTTTGACTGGTCGGCAACGGATAAATTCCCGTCCCTGTCCCAACCCGAACCCGCCTATCACGGGTTAAAATTCCACGAAACATTCGGCCCGCTGGCCTTTACGTTTCATGGCATCGCTATTGGCTTGCGTGATCTGGGCATGACCCTGAACCCACAAGCTGCGCATTACACGTTGATGGGTATTGAAACCCTGTCTTTGCGCATGGAGCGCCATGTGACCAACGCCAAAAAGATCGCGGCCTGGCTGGAAACTGATCCTCGGATTGAAAAGGTGACCTATGCCGGTCTGCCTTCCAGTCCGTATCAAAAGCGCGCCGAGCGGATTTGCCCCAAAGGGGCTGGTGGCCTGTTCACGATTGCGGTGAAAGGTGGCTATGAGGCCTGTATCAAACTGGTGGAAAATCTGAATATTTTCAGCCATGTAGCGAACCTTGGTGATGCACGGTCTTTGATCTTGCACCCGGCCTCTACCACCCACCGCCAACTGTCGCCAGAGCAACAAGAGGCCGCAGGGGCCGCGGCCAATGTGGTGCGCATTTCAATTGGCATTGAAGATGCGGATGACTTGATCGCCGATCTGGATCAAGCCTTGGCCATCGCAACGGCCTGATACAAGACGCTCATCAATCCCTTACGGGCTTTCTTTGCGAAAAGCGCCCGTAAGGGGTCGATGAGCCACCTCTTAGTTGATGATCGCATAGACCACAGTGATGCTGGCCGCCACGCTCAACTCGCCTTGTGACACGGGCACAGCACGGCTTTGCATCATATCGGCCTCCATGGTCATCATCACTGGACTAACCCCGTGTTGCGGTGCCTCGCTGATGGTCAACACATCCCCAAGCGTCACCCCTGCCGCCGCCGCATAAAGCTGTGCCTTGCGCAAAGCATCTGCCACCGCCACCTTGCGGGCCGCATCTTGGGTCGGCTGTGGCTCCTGCAAACCAAAGTTCAGGCCGTTGAACGTATTGGACCCGCTTTGCACAACCGCATCCAGAAGCGCGCCCAGCTTATCCAAATCTCGCACCCGAACCGTCACCGTGTTAGATGCCTCAAACCCTACGATTTTGCGTTGCCCCGTGCTGTTGAACAGGCTGCTGTCCCACCGCGGCGACAGCGATAGATTGCTGGTCTGAATATCGCGGGCTTCGATCCCTGCATCCGTCAATTGCGTCATGACCTCTGCCAGCGTCTCGGAGTTTTGCGCCATCGCCGCCGCCCCCGTTTTGGCCTCAGAAATCACCCCCAAGGAAATCGTCGCCATGTCGGGCACCACCTCCACGCTGCCCTGCCCCACCACCGTAATCCGGTGCCTCGCGTCCTCGGCCATCGCCGGCATCGCCATCCCTAAAATCAGCGCAATCACTAAATATCGCATTCCGTATCCTTTCAGGTTTTTTACAGGCATCCCTAGTATGACGTGGCTCACAAGCAAATCCTTGGGGCTTTATCTTTCATTCGGCGGATTTTTGCTGTATTAACAATATGAAAGACAAGACACCTGATAATCTTCAAACTTTATGTGCTAGATCAACAACATGAAGCCAAATTTCGCCCTAGACCTCAGCCATGACGGTATCGGCCTGCTCCATCGCGGAGTCGACGGCTGGCACAGTGTCGGAAACGTTTCCCTCGATGATCCCGAGTTCAGTGAAAAGCTGGTTTTTTTACGCCAAACCGCTGCGGCACTTGAAAGCAGCGGGGTAACCACCAAACTGGTGATCCCGAATTCGCAAATCCGCTATATCACGGCTGCTGCCCCGGGCCCAACCGATGCGGACCGCATTGCGCAGGTCCGCGAAGCACTTGTGGACACAACCCCCTACTCGATCGACGAATTGGCCTATGACTGGACCGAAAAGGACGACACTGTGCATGTGGCCGCCGTCGCCCGCGAAACGCTGGACGAGGCCGAAAGCTTTGCCAACGAGCACGGGTTCAATCCAGTGTCATTTGTGGCCACCCCGAACCCGGGGACGTTTTCAACCTCCGAGCCGTTTTTCGGCGTCAGCGCTGCCAGCAGGTCCTTACTGGATGGATCGGTAACAGTCGAACCTGACACCAAAGCAATTCGAGTACTAGGGCCAGCAATAGCCAAGGCCACAGAGGTCCCCGATACCGAACAGCCTGAGACCGAAGAACCCGATCTGGATAGTGCGCTGGCGATAGAAGTGGATGTTGCACTATCCGCCGAACCTGAAGCTGTGCCGGAACCGGAGCCGGAAATTGCCTTTGAACCTGCGCCGCAAGCCTTGCCAGATCCGCACCCCGAACCAGAACCCGAGATGGACCCTGTTGTTGAGCCGACAGTAGAAGATCCACATACCCAAACGCAAACCGTGCCAGTTGATGAGCCGGAAGAGGAGCCTGTGGAGGCACCTGCCATCATCGGCGTCACGGCAGCACAATTGCCCGATCTGGACGATCAGATACCAGACACACCAACACCGGCATTTGCCTCTCGCCGCGAGGCAAAAACGCAGACAGATGATGATCAGGCTCTGAACCGGATCGAAAAAATTGAATCCCGATTGGCGATCTTGCCCGAGGGCAGAACCTCGCTGGCCCCAAAACTGGCAGGTGCAAGCCGTGGGGGTGAAAAAACCGCACCAGAACCCAGTTTGCGCACGCCCCCGTCGCCTCCGGTGGCCAAATCGCCAATTAAGTCAGCGATCAAGAAACCCAAGGCAGCCCGCACTGCAGCGAAAGTTATTCCGCCGCCCGAACCCGCCACTCCGCTGGATTTGTCCGAAACGGCGATGCCAGCCGCCTATCCGGAAACCGAGACCGAAGAGCAGTCCATGACCGTGTTCGGGGCGCGCAAAAAGACTGTGCAACGCGGCAAGCCACGCTATCTGGGCCTGTCGTTGTTGGTGGTGTTGCTGGCAATTCTGGGGGCCATCGTTTTGTGGTCAACATTTTTCCTGAGCGACGAAACCGCCTTTTGGCGCGGCAATAAAAATGAGAGCCTTGCTCCGCCGTCCCCGACCAGTACGCCAACCGATCCCGAAATCTCGGGCCAAACAAATCCGGTCAATGATGCGCTTGCCATGTTGACTGAACCCACAATCCGGCGCGCAGCCCAACCCGAAGAAATCCTAGCGCCAACCCCCCTTGAGACGGTTGCAGAAGACACCCCACCTGCAGAGCCGCAGACGCCGCCCGCCCCCGCCCCAGTTGTGAGCGCCCCGACCCCGCTCACACCGCAGGCCGCGCAAACGATCTATGAGGACACGGGCATCTGGCAATTGGCACCCAAGCCGCCAATCACACCGCGCCAAGATGAAATCGACACGCTATATATCACCTCGGTTGATCCGCATATTGCGTCACAAGATGCAATCGCATTGCCACATTTCCCCGATTCAGGCGGCGATACATCCCTTGAATTGCAAGGCTCGCCTGCCGCGCATAGTGCTGCATTCGTGCTGGATGATCGCGGTTTGGTGATCCCCAGCATTGATGGCACCCTGACACCGGACGGTGTGCTGGTGTTTGCAGGCCCACCCCCTGTTAAGCCGGGCGTTCGTGGCAACAGAGTGCCGCAAGTGGTTGTGGAACCCGATCTAACGGTGACAGGTTTCAGGCCAATGCCACGTCCCGCTGATCTGGTGCAGAAATCTGAAACAGCCCAAGAAACCGAACAATTGGGTGGCTATACCCGTCTGCAATTGGCCAGTTTACGTCCAAAACCACGACCCTATGAGGTCCGCCCACCGCAGAACGAAGAACCGGTAGCTGAACAAGAGGTTGCTGTGCCAGAAGTGGAGCCAGCAGGCCCCGTTTCAGAGCTGGCCGTCGTGCTGTCCAGTGCGCCAAAGCACCGCCCGCGCGGGTTTAACAAACTGGTTGAGCGCAGCCGTGCCGCCGCCCCAAGCGAGCGCGCCACAGCCGCCACCGCAGTGCCCCGCAACCAAACTGTCGCCCCCAGCGCGCCATCGCGTGCCTCTGTGGCGCGGTTGGCCACAACCAAGAACGCCATCAACCTAAGGCGCACTTCGCTGGTCGGGGTTTACGGCTCGCCCAGCAAGCGCCGCGCCTTGGTGCGCCTGTCAAGCGGGCGCTACGTCAAGGTTCAGGTCGGGGAACGTGTGGACGGCGGCAAGGTCGCCGCCATTGGCCAAAGCGAGTTACGCTATGTCAAAGGCGGACGCACCATTGTCCTGCGGATGCCAAAGTCCTGATCAATAAACCCTGATCAAACAGCCGACCCTATTCGGCCGCCAGTTCACCACTTTCGATCTGCTCGCGCTCGATCGATTCAAACAGGGCCTTAAAGTTGCCCTCGCCAAACCCGTCGTCGCCCTTGCGCTGGATGAATTCGAAAAAGATCGGCCCGACCACGGTTTTTGAGAAGATTTGTAGCAGGATGCGGGTTTCGCCGCCATCAACCACGCCTTCGCCATCAATCAAAATGCCGTGTTTCATCATCTTGTCCAGCGGCTCGTCATGGCCAACCACGCGGTCCTTGCTCATCGCATAATAGGCCTTGGGCGGTCCTGGCATGAACTCCAGACCTTTCTCGGAAATCGCCTCTGTTGAGCCATAAATGTCGTCGGTTCCAATAGCGATATGCTGGATGCCTTCGCCATTATAACGTTTCAGATAGGCCACAATCTGACCCTTCTCACCGCGATCCTCATTGATCGGGATGCGGATACGGCCACAAGGCGAAGTCAACGCGCGACTAAGCAAGCCGGTAAATTTGCCCTCAATATCAAAGAAGCGAATTTCCTTGAAATTGAACAAATCGGCATAGAATTTGTACCATTTGTCCATATTGCCCTTATGCACATTGTGGGTCAGGTGATCGAGGTAATAGAACCCGTCACCGGACGGATGCGCATTCTCAATCCAGTCAAATTCGGTATTATAAGGGCTGGCGTCAAAATACTGATCAACGAAATACAAAAGCGAACCACCGATCCCCATGATCGCCGGCACATCCATAGATTTATCATCAGCCGTATAGGGCGTAGCACCTTTTGAAACGGCGTGGTCAAATGCTTTTTGTGCATCAACAACCCGCCAGGCCATCGAGGGCGCACAGGGGCCATGCTCAGCCACAAACCGCATCCCAAAAGAATCTGGTTCGGCGTTTAGCAAATAGCTGACATCACCCTGTTTCCACAACTCAATCGCTTTTGTTTTGTGGTCTGCAACGTGCTGAAAGCCCATTTTGGCAAACACATCACGCAGTTTCTGCGGATCTTCATGGGCGAATTCAACAAATTCAAAACCGTCGGTTCCGGCGGGGTTTTCTGGATTGATAACGGATCTCGGGGCGTTGTGTGGGAATGGTCCCATGGTGTTCTCTCCTGTGCGCGTGTTTCCATGCAAGCGTATCAACACAGGCGCATCAATTGTGCGCGTATTTGCTGGACATTTACTGATTTTACGCGTCAGTATGACGTCATTACTAATTTTTACGCGGAATATTCGCATGGCCCTTGATAAAATCGACACCCGCCTGTTGGCGGAATTGCAGAAAAATGCTCATCTGACGGCGGCAGAACTTGGAGAAATGCTGGCCTTGTCCCCGTCGCAAGCCGGACGCCGCCGCCAACGGCTCGAGGCCGAGGGATATATCCGCAGTTATGGTGCAAAACTGGACGCCCAGCGCCTTGGGCTGACGGTTCAGGGGTTTGTACAGGTGCAAATGACCGCCCATGACAACAGGGCGGCCAACTCATTCACTAGCCTGATCACCCTGCGCCCAGAAGTGATCAGCGCTTGGACCCTGACAGGCGAGGCAGACTATCTGCTGCACGTTTATTGCGACGATTTGGCGGATTTGAACATCTTCATCCAAGAGGTTCTGCTACCGCATCCCGCCGTTGCTCGCGTACAAAGCCAAATCGTCATGAACGAATTAAAAGCCGACGCACCATTGCCGACCTAGCTTCTTCTTGCCAGCGCAAATCTCGTTACAAGGAATGCACCGGCCCCACCAAACGCATTCGCAAGCGGACAGTGCCTCTACCCTAACCGTCAGTAACCCCCGCCTCGGCAAACGTAGACATCCCCGAATGGCATGCAATTGCGCCTTTCAGCACACCAATCGCCAGTGCCGCACCCGAGCCTTCACCCAGTCTCATATCCAGCGCTAACAAGGGTTCTTTACCAATGTTTTTCAATACCATACCGTGCGCACCTTCTGCAGAAACATGACCGGCAACGGCATGATCAAGCGCCCCTGTCACAGCCATTTCCAATACGGAGGCCGCTGATGAGCAAATGAACCCGTCCAAAATCACTGGAATGCAAAGGATACGTGCGCGGGCAATCGCCCCCGCCATCGCCGCCAATTCACGACCGCCCAAACAGCGCAAAACCTGCAACGGATCATCCAACGCATTCGCATGACGCGCTAACCCGTCCGCTACAACGCGGGTCTTAACAGCCAACCCAGCATCATCAACGCCCGTGCCACGCCCTGTCCATGCCGCCGCTTCGCCGCCAAACAGCGCCGCCGCAATCGCGGCTGCTGAAGTTGTGTTGCCGATGCCCATCTCACCTGTCACAAGCAGATCGGCCTGTGCATCAACAGCATTCCAGCCTACCAACAACGCCGCAACGACCTCATCTTCCGTCATTGCCGCCGCTGAGGTGAAATCCGCCGTCGGGATTTCCAGCTCCAGCGCATGCACATCCATTTTCGCTCCGAACGCTTTGGCCAATTGGTTAATCGCCGCGCCGCCATGTTGAAAATTCATCACCATCTGCTCGGTCACCTCAGCCGGAAACGCCGAAACCCCCTGCGCACAAACCCCGTGATTGCCCGCAAAAATGATAATTTGCGGCGCATTCAGCGCTGGCTTTGCATCCCCACGCCATCCGGCGTACCAAATCGCCAAATCCTCCAGACGGCCCAAGGCCCCAGGTGGTTTGGTCAACTGACCATTGCGCGCCTCAGCACCTGCGCGAGCCTCTTCATCAGTGGCAGGCATATCATTTAGAATAGCGCGAAATTCGGCAAGCGTGGTAAAGCTCATATCGGTCCCTCGTTGATCTTTCATTGCCTTATTGGTTAAACGGTTGAGGACATACAAGATACAATGAAAAGGCCCTGTTGATGTTGAAACCCGACACCCCGCTGATTAGTTTTGTGGACCTCCCTTCAGCGATTGGCCTGCTCAGTCGCCTGCCGGTCAGTGTGGGCAGAAACCGTGGCGCGGCCTGTGCATGGGCCTTTCCGGTAACGGGGATGATTCTAGGCACAATCGCCGCCGCAATCGGTTGGATCGCGTCCGCAATCGGCTTGTCGGAGGGCCTGACAGCGGGCCTTGCGCTGGTCTCGTTGGTGGCCATGACCGGTGCAATGCACGAGGACGGCTTGGCCGACAGCGTCGACGGCTTGTGGGGCGGTTGGGACAAGACCCGTCGCCTTGAGATCATGAAAGACAGCCACATAGGTACCTATGGGGTGATTGCACTGGTGTTGTCCCTGCTCCTGCGCTGGACGGCCTTAACGGCCTTGGCCCATGCGGGATTGCTGACAATCGCCCTGATTGCAGTTGCAACCCTGTCGCGGGTGCCAATGGTGGTCGCGATGGCCTTGATGCCCCATGCCCGCAATAACGGGCTGTCGGTCGGCGTCGGGCGGGTGGGAAAGAATACCGCGCTGATAGCTGTTGCAATTGCCACGCCCATCACGCTTGTCCTGCTGGGCTGGTCCGGCATCACGGTTATAGTCCTCGCAGCTATTGCTGGCACTGCAGTTGCCCTGATCGCAATGCGCAAAATTGGCGGCCAAACCGGTGATATTCTAGGAGCCATGCAGCAAATTGCCGAAATCGCGGGCCTGATGGCCCTCTCAACAGCTTTGATCTAAATCGGCCGCTCCCAATTTCTTCTTGCCATAAATACCTGCGCCGCAGGCATCAGCGCTTTGACCCGCAGGGGCAAAGCGCTTGGGGCGACCGCGTCAGCGGGCGCAACCCATTTTATGCAGCTGCTACAACCCGTGACATCAAAATATCAATGATGCCTTGGCGCGCATTGTCTTCGCCGTCACCCGCCACGGCCGCAAACTCGCGGGTCAAACGCTCAAGTGCAGCCTCATACAGCTGGCGCTCCGAATAGCTCTGTTCGCGCTGATCATCCGTGCGGTGCAAGTCGCGCACAACCTCGGCAATTGCGATCAAATCACCGGAATTGATCTTTTGCTCATATTCCTGCGCCCGACGCGACCACATGGCGCGTTTCACCTTGGCCTTGCCCTTTAGGGTTTTGTTGGCGTGTGCCACCACATCAGGCGACGACAGCGCCCGCATGCCAACTTCAATCGCCTTGTTGGTCGGAACCCTGAGGGTCATCTTGTCTTTCTCAAACGAGATCACAAACAGTTCCAGCTTGAACCCTGCAACCTCTTGTTCCTCAACCGAAACCACTTTGCCCACACCATGGGAAGGATAGACGACAAATTCGTTAGGACGAAAATCTAGCTTCTTTGACTTACTCATTCAGGCCACTTCCTTGCTTGACGCCACAGGTGCCCCGCGCGGACATCCTTTAGGCGATAAGAAACCACCCATCAGGCATTTAACGCTGAGGGTGGCAATGTATTTCAGTATCTGTCTCGGTGCTTAATATAGCAGAAATTCTGCCCTATTTAAAGTGCAGCATGTCACGCTATGCGATAACCGTTATATTCATGGCTTAAACGGTCGGATTTCGCGCCAAATCACAGCCAAAACCCGCCCCATTTTCGCATCCGAAACGAATCGCTATTCGTTGCCTTCGCCGGGCTTTTCGGAGAAGTATTTCTCCAGCTTGCCTTCTTCGCCATCGCGCTCTTCAGCCTCGGGCAACTGATCTCTTTTTTCGATGATCACAGGCCAAAGTTCAGAGTATTTGCGGTTGAATTCAACCCATTTATCCGTGTCAGGCTCGGTATCAGGCCGGATCGCGTCGGCGGGGCATTCAGGTTCGCACACACCACAGTCGATACATTCATCCGGATGGATAACGAGCATGTTTTCCCCCTCGTAGAAACAATCCACAGGGCAGACTTCGACGCAGTCGGTGTATTTGCAGGCAATGCATTTGTCGTTAACGATATAGGTCATATGAGCACTCTAGAGTTTCGCTGTTCGCGTCTTGCTATTCGTTTGCGGACAATCAATCAAGGTAGGAGCCGCGCAAAAGTCTCGCAGTGCGACGATCTTTCTTGGTTGGGCGACCTTTTCGTTCAATCTCCGCGGTTTTTGGAATTATTTCCCTGGGCGGGGTCAGATCCTCATATAATGTTTGGGCCTCGGGGGCTGGTCCGCGTCGCACCCCAATTGCCTCGATCCGGATCACCTTGATTTGGCGGGCCTGTGGGAACGTCAGCGTATCCCCTGCCCCGACCATCACCGAGGGTTTCGCGATCCGGTTGCCATTCACCCGAACATGCCCGCCACTGACCATCTTTGACGCCAGTCCGCGGGTTTTGAAAAACCGCGCGTGCCACAGCCATTTATCCACGCGTCCTTTGTCAGCTGCTTCCATTTTCACTCACCAAAACGAATATCAGAGTTCCCTCCCGATCTTGGGGGGAACTCTGATTTAGTTCAATGACAAATACGGTGTGAACTGACGCTGATAAATCAGCCCTTATCCTTTAGCCCCATCAGGGCCGCAGCAAAGGGATTGTCGGGATCAATCGGCTTTTCTTTCTTGGCTGGGCGCGCCTGATAGGCTTTGGCCCCATCCTGTCGAGGCCGCTTGCCCTTTGGTCCACCCTGCGGCTTGCCGCGTGGCTTGCCTTGAGGTTTGCCCTGATTATTTCCTTGCGGCTTGCGATCACCGCCGCCCTTGCGCACGTTGTTCCAAGTGAATGTATAAAACACTTCTTGCTCAGGTGCCTCAATTTCCGCAGGTGCGTCGGGTTTCACCTCGGGTTCAGCAACAGCTTCGACCAATGGTGTGTCAGGCTCAACGGTTTCAGCGGCACCTTCGCCTTGCGGCGTCTCGGCTTTTGGCTCGTCAGCCTTAACATCCGCAACAGCAACAGCTTTGACCTTAACCCGCTCGGCCTTTTCAGCCTTGTACCCAAGGCCCCGCATCAAATCCGCGAATTGTTCCAGCGTCATGCCAGTGATCGACAGCATATCGGGGTTGGCTTCAAACCCGCTGCGGCTGTTTTCCACCCGCAACATATCGGCCAAACGTTCCAGCATATCAATCCGGATCGCCCGTGTGCCAGCCGCGCGATAGCCAGACATGGTATCCCACCCCATTGGCGCGTCTTTCTCGGTCGGTATCGTCACCAAACCCGCTGGTGGGCTTTCGGGGAATTCATCCAGCTTGCCCGCCAGTGACCACAGCACCAAACGCAGTCGTGTGGCGGCAGGTTTTAGCAGGATCGGCAGGAATATCGTGAACTGTCCAAAGCGGATACCGTGTTTGCGCAATGTGGCGCGGGCATCTTGATCCAAATCTTTAACTTCAGTGGCGACAGCGGTACGTGGCACAACGCCAAACCCTTCGACCATGCGAAACGCAAAGCCCCGCGCCATTGGCGTCAGGGTCTCGTCCTTTGAAAGCGCCAACAGGGGCTCGAACAAGGTGGCAACCTTGCGATCAATAAAGTGCTGCAAACGGCGCTGCACTTTGGTCATCACGTCCACGCCGGCCTCGTCATCGACAAACGCCACGGCTTGCGGTTTGAGCGCATCATCGCCCACCACCAGTTTGCCAACGGCCGCACCGCCCCACATCAACCCACCTTGTTCGGTGAAATCAATCTCGGTATCGGGCGAGTTATAAAACCGGTCGGCCAGCAAATGGAATTGCGGCACCAGCGCCGCCACCGAGGCCGCGCGCAGTGTTTTTGCCTCGTCCGCATTGGCAGTTTTGTCCTGCGTAAAGCGGAAACCTTGCAGACGGCCAATGAGTTCACCCTCGACCGTCACTTCACCTTTGTCGTTTACTTCGGCCACAAGGCCCTCCTTCTGCTTCAACCGGCGCAACAAAACCGAGGTGCGCCGATCAACAAATCTTTGTGTCAGCCGCGCATGCAGCGCGTCCGATAGGCGGTCTTCTACAGCGCGAGTGCGCCCGCGCCAATGGCTTTCATCATCAACCCAGCCCTTTCGCTGGGCAATATAGGTCCATGTGCGAATAAACGCCAACCGTTTGGACAGCGCATCAATGTCGCCGTCCATACGGTCCACCCGTTTGACCTGTCGCGCCAACCAATCGTCTGGAATACGGTTATACTGTTGTAAATAAACAAACATTTGCTCCAACAAGGTCGCGTGTTCAGCATGGCTGATGCCGCGAAAATCAGGCACGCGGCAGACATCCCACAACCGTATTACATCTTGTGGTCCACCCAGATGTGCGGTGATTTCATCACGCAATGACAAGGATTTGAGCGCCATAAGATCATCGGCCTCGCGCACGCGGGTTAGCCAATCGTCATCCGTAGGGGATTCGAGCGAAGAAATCAGCCGTGTCGTATTGCCAAATTCCAGCTCTGTGTTGCGCCATTGCAGTTTTTTCACGGGGGCAAAGCGATGGTTCACGATGGCATCGGTCACACTATCGTCCAGCAGCGGGGCCTCGCCCGTCACCCCAAAGGAGCCATGCCGCATATAGCGCCCCGCGCGACCCGCGATCTGTGCCAGTTCACTGGGTTGCAAATGACGCATCCGCCGCCCGTCAAATTTGCTCAGCGCTGAAAACGCCACGTGGTTGATATCAAGGTTCAACCCCATGCCAATCGCATCGGTCGCCACCAGATAATCCACATCACCGTTTTGATAGAGCTCGACCTGCGCATTGCGGGTGCGCGGGCTAAGGGCCCCCATCACCACTGCCGCCCCGCCCTTTTGGCGACGCAGCAGTTCAGCGATCGCATAGACATTATCAACCGAAAACCCGACAATAGCGCTGCGACCGGGCATCCTACTTATCTTTTTCGAACCTGCGTAGACCAATTCACTTAATCGCTCGCGATGCACAAACTGCGCCTTTGGCACCAGTTCAGCAATCGCGCTGCGCATGGTGTCGGCCCCCATGAACAAGGTTTCCAAGCTGCCCCGCGCATGCAGCAGGCGGTCGGTAAACACATGGCCACGCTCGGGATCAGCACAGAGTTGAATTTCGTCAATCGCCAGAAATTCAGCACCCAGCCCTTCGGGCATCGCCTCGACGGTGCAAACCCAGTATTTGGTCCGCGGCGGCACCAGACGTTCCTCGCCCGTAACCAGCGCCACAACATTTGCGCCACGTATGGCAACGATTTTGTCATAAACCTCGCGGGCCAGCAGACGCAGCGGCAAGCCAATGACACCACTGCGGTACGCTAACATCCGCTCGATCGCGTAATGGGTTTTACCGGTGTTGGTCGGCCCTAAAACGGCTGTGATCCGCTGCGTGTTATCCATGCTGTTTTCCCGATCAGTCAGCGCTTACAGCGCGACACCCTCAAGGCGTTTAATAGCCTTTTGAACGTTCTCGGCATTGGGGTTCAGCTTCAGCACCGCGCGGTAGATTTCAAGCGCTTGTTCCGGCTCGCCTGTCTCCTCCAGAATAAAACCAAGCCCCGTCATCGCTATAAAATGGCGCGGGTTCAACGCAAGGGCTGTGCGCAGATCGGACAAGGCCGGGCCGAAATCCCCCGCCTCAAAATAGGCCATTGCGCGGCCATGATAACCTTCGGCGAAATCCGGCGCATGATCGACAAGGGCACTAAAATGGTCAATCGCTGCCTGTACGTCACCATTGTCCAGCGCCTCTTTGCCGCGTTGCAGCAGCAAATCCATCGAAGTCGAGCCCGAGTCGGACCAGATCGCGTTGATTTGATCAACGATTCGCACCGACTGCTCGATCTGATCAGCCGGAACCGCCTGCAATTGGGCAAATAAATCGTCAATTTTACCTGCTTGAGCCAAGCTGGGTATGGTAATCATGACTGTTAAGGCAAATGCCGTAACGATATGTTTGTGATGGGGGTTGAATATGCTCATAACAGGGACAAGTTTAACGCATCTATCGGGAATTGCGAGACCCCGATGATCACAGTTTTGAAAAGGAAGCCCGATGAGCAATGTAATCAACACAGCCGTAGCCGCCCTGAATGACAAAATCGAGGGTGGCTTTGATGGCTTGGCCAAGTTCGTAGTGGGCGAAGAGGGTTCAATCATGATTGACAGTGACGGCGCGCGCGCGGGTGACGACGACGCCGATGTGACGCTGACGGCAGATGCTGACGTGTTCCAGTCGATCCTTGAGGGGGACACCAACCCGACAGCCGCCTTCATGACCGGCAAGTTGAAAATCGACGGTGATATGGGACTGGCGATGAAGCTGGCATCGACACTGGCTTAACCCATGCAAACAGCCCCCCTATATGATGATGTGGCCAAAGCCCCTGATGGGGGTGCAGCCTATTGGTTGACCACCGAAGACGGGGTACGCATTCGTGTCGGCGCTTGGAATAAAGGGTCCAATGGCACGGTGTTGTTGTTCCCTGGCCGCACCGAATATGTCGAGAAATACGGCCAAGCTGTGGGTGATCTGCAAACACGCGGATATGCAACATTGGTTGTGGACTGGCGCGGTCAGGGATTGGCCGACCGCCTACTGGAAGATACGGCAGCCGGTCACGTGATGCATTTCACTGATTACCAGCACGATGTGCGCGCCATGGTGGCAGCGGCGCGTGAATTGAACATGCCTGAGCCCTTCTACCTGATGTCGCACTCAATGGGGGGCTGCATCGCTTTGCGTGCGCTGATTGAGGGGATCGATGTGAAGGCCGCCGCCTTTAGCGCCCCGATGTGGGGCATCCTGATTTCCGCCCCGATGCGCCCTGTGGCGCTGGGGCTTGCTTGGGCGTCCAGCGGTCTGGGCCTTGGGCATAAATATGCGCCCGGCACAAATGCAGACAGCTATGTGGTGACGGCCCCGTTTGAGGGCAACTTGCTGACCACCGACCCCGATATGTATGCCTATATGCAAGATCAGGCCCGTGCGCATCCGCAACTGCCATTGGGTGGGCCCAGCATGAACTGGCTGTTTCAGGCCTTAACCGAAACCCGCAATCTGCAATCCATGCCGATGCCCGCAATGCCCACGCTCACCTATTTGGGCACCAACGAGCGGATCGTCGATTCACTCGCCGTGATCAAGCTGATGGGCAAATGGACAAATGGCCGTCTGGAAATGGTGGACGGGGCCGAGCACGAGGTGTTGATGGAAACCCCCGACATTCGAAAACGCACCTTTGACGGGGTGAGTGAGTGGTTTAACGCGCACTCGTAACATCCTAATCCGACTGAATAGTCTGGCTTTGTGATCCCAGTTTATCGATGCTCAGATCAACCGTGTCGCCAGCCCTTAGAAAGCGCTGCGGTTTCATCCCGACCCCGACACCTGCAGGCGTGCCGGTTGAAATAATATCGCCTGGATGCAGGGTCATCATCTGGCTGAGATAGGAAATCACTTTGGCCACAGAAAAGATCATGCCCGAGGTATTACTTGACTGCATCACCTCCCCATTGAGCCGTAGGGTCAGCGCCAGATTTTGCACATCCCCCACTTCGTCCGGTGTCACCAGCCATGGGCCAATCGGCGCGAAAGTATCGCAGCTTTTGCCCTTGGTCCATTGCCCGCCACGTTCCAATTGATAGGCACGCTCGGACACCTCATTGACCGCCAGATACCCCGCCACATGCGACAGCGCATCAGCCTCGGTGACATATTTCGCCGCCGTTCCAATGACGATGCCAAGCTCGGCTTCCCAATCGGTTTTCTCTGACCCGCGCGGCAAGATCACTGGATCATTCGGCCCTGTGATGGCGCTGGTGGCTTTCATAAACACCACAGGCTCGGTCGGTATTTCCATGCCCACCTCGGCCGCATGGTCATAGTAATTCAGCCCGATGCAGACCATTTTGCCGACCCCTGCCACAGGGGGCCCCAGCCGCGGATTGCCGTCAACACGGGCTAGTCCATCGACGTTCAAACCTTCAAGATCAGCCAATATCGCCCCTGTTAAATCCGGTATCACCCCTGACAAATCACGCAAATCTCCATTTGCATCATAAACCCCGGGTTTTTCTGCCCCGACCGGACCAAATCTGACAAAACGCATGGTATATCCTTTTCAATTTTCCAGTTTCTATCAAATGCAAGAGGACATACAGGGTCAACCCCTTGCAACCTGTGCGGCCGCACCCTTATGTGGGATGGAACAATCCATCTTTGAGGTCAGCCAATGCATTTCCAGTTTCCCGCCCCCGTTTTCAACGCAAACACGAGCACCGCTGACAGCGGCAATTTGGGCACCCTGCCCGAATGGGATTTGGGCGACCTTTACAAAAGCGAGAATGCGCCGGAATTTACCCGCGACATGGAATGGCTGCAAACGGCTTGCGCCGATTTCGCCGCCCAATATGAGGGCAAGCTGGCCGATTTGGATGCCGCCGGACTACTGGCTTGCGTGCAAGCCTATGAAACGATCAGCACCACAGGCGGACGGCTCATGTCCTATGCGGGTTTGCGATATTACCAGATCACCACCGATGCGGATCGGGCCCAATTCATGCAAAACGCCCAAGAAAAGGTGACGGTTTTCACGGCACCTTTGGTTTTTTATTCGCTGGAAATCAACCGGTTGGACGATGCAACACTGGATAAAATGCTTGCAAGCAACGCTGATCTGGCCCGCTATACGCCGATATTCGAGCAGTTGCGGGCGATGAAGCCTTATCAACTGTCTGATGAGTTGGAAAAATTCCTGCACGATCAATCCAGCGTTGGGGCCTCGGCGTGGAACAAACTGTTTGACGAAACGATTGCTGGGTTGATGTTCACCATTGAGGGTGCAGAAATGACACTCGAAAGTGTTCTGAACCTGTTGACCGAGCAAGATCGCAGCAAACGCGAGGCTGCCGCACGGGAATTGTCGCGGGTGTTTGGCGACAACATCAAGCTGTTCTCGCGGGTGCATAATACGCTGGCCAAAGAAAAGGCGATCGAGGATCAATGGCGCAACATGCCAACACCACAGACCGGACGCCACCTGTCAAACCATGTCGAGCCCGAAGTGGTCGAGGCCTTGCGCAACGCTGTGGTTGCGGCCTACCCAAAGCTGTCACATCGCTATTATGCTTTAAAAGCCAAGTGGTTAGGGCTGGAAACCATGGAGGTCTGGGATCGCAACGCACCCTTGCCAATGGAGAGCACCAAGATCGTCAACTGGGATCAGGCCGAGAAAACCGTGATGGACGCCTACGCGGCGTTTGACCCGCGCATGGCCGAAATTGCCGCGCCGTTTTTCAGCGATGGCTGGATTGACGCGGGCGTGAAACCGGGCAAAGCGCCGGGTGCATTTGCGCATCCCACCGTCACCACCGTGCATCCCTATGTGATGCTGAACTACCTTGGCAAACCGCGCGATGTGATGACATTGGCGCATGAATTGGGCCACGGCGTGCATCAGGTTTTGGCGGCGGATCAGGGTGAATTGTTGTCCTCGACCCCGCTGACCTTGGCCGAAACCGCGTCCGTGTTTGGCGAAATGCTGACCTTCCGCAAACTGCTGGAGGGGGCCACAACCACTGAGGAGCGCCGTGTGCTGCTGGCGGGCAAGGTCGAGGATATGATCAACACCGTGGTACGCCAGATCGCGTTCTACGATTTTGAATGCAAGCTCCACGCAGCCCGCGCCGAAGGTGAACTGACTCCCGACGACATCAACGCGTTGTGGATGTCGGTACAGGCGGAAAGCCTAGGCCCCGTGTTCAACTTCATGGAGGGTTACGAGACCTTCTGGTCCTACGTGCCGCATTTCGTGCATTCCCCGTTCTACGTCTACGCCTACGCGTTTGGCGACGGCCTCGTGAACGCGCTTTATGCGGTCTATGAAGAAGGCGATGCAGGATTTCAGGACAAGTATTTCGAGATGCTGAAAGCCGGTGGATCAAAGCACCACAAAGAGTTGCTGGCCCCGTTCGGGCTGGATGCGTCTGATCCCAAATTCTGGGACAAGGGCCTCAGCATGATCTCCGGCATGATTGACGAATTGGAAGCGATGGAGGGGTGAGATTGCTTCGCAGGGCATCATTCTACTATCTTGGATGCGTTGCATTGTTCTGGCTTGCGCCGATAAATCAGGCCATGGCCGGAGATATTCTTGGGGATTGGGTCTGCACGTCCAATCAAGTGAACGAAGAACGACATGCACATATGCAAGGGGATTTCAGCTTCGGTAACAATGGGTTTCTGAACGCGGATATGGATATTACGTTTGTTTTTGATGACCTAAAGGTCGAGGCAACTGCGAAATACCTTTCCAACTGGAAACTTGAGGGCAATCTAATGTTCGAAACTCCGATCCGCGTGTGGATTAAAAAATACGACATCAATGGGGTATTCGCGAGAAACAGCATGAGCGCAGATGAGCTTCATTGGTCATTGATGAAAAAATCAGATGTTCCATCAACCATTACATTTAGTTCCGACAATGAAATGCTTATGGAGCACACAGGTTTAATTGTGCATTGCGAACGGTAAATGAAAAATATGGCTGGCAGCTAATGGCATCACGGGAGAAATGACGCCCCCGCATCATTTGGTTGCGTCCCTTTCTCACTTCAACTGGCTGTCCTTACTGCCGCGTCGGTTGATCCCCGGGCGGGCTTGAAAGCTCGCATCGCGCTCTTGCATGCAGTCAATACACAGCTTCACGCCAGGCACGGCCAGCCGCCGCGCCTCGGGGATTTCTTCTTCACAATCCGCGCAATGGGTCAGGCTTTCCCCGACAGGAGTTTTGCGCGTTTTCATCCGCGCCAGCTCGTCCGCAATTGACGCCTCGATCTGCTCTTCGACCGCCCCGTCTTTGGCCCATCCGCCTGCCATGTGCAGCCCTCCATCTGAAACTCACATCAGCCTAATCCGCCGCCCCTTGCAAAAGCAATGCTGGAAATTGGGTGCCTTGCCTCCTATCCTGCCCTGAACCGACCATAGGGAGAACACCATGCGCACATTCGGAAAATGGCTGGGACGGCTGCTTATCTTGGTCGTCATCATTATGATCGGCGTGTTCATGTTCGTGCCCGCCTATACCGAAAAGGGCCGCAATGCGGTTGCTGCGCATGATCCCTACCCCGTTTCGGACGCGGCCCGCGCTTTGCACGACAGTTTGATCATTGGCGACTGGCACGCCGACAGCCTGCTGTGGAACCGAGATTTGAACAAGCGCGGCACATATGGGCAGGTTGATATTCCGCGATTGCAAGAGGGCAACGTCGCCATTCAGGTGTTCACGGCGGTGACCAAAAGCCCCAAGGGGCTGAATTACGAGCACAATGATGCCGATGCCTTTGACAACATCAAACTGGTGGCGTTTTTACAGCTTTGGCCGATGCGCACATGGTTGAGCATCTATGAGCGTGCTGTTTATCAGGCTGAAAAACTGCATGGGTTTGAGGCCGCAGCGCCGGATGCATTAAAAATCGTCCGCACGGCTGGCGATCTGGAAGAGGTGTTAAAGCGTCGTGCGGCAGGTGAAAACATCGTTGCCGGAGTGTTGGGCATCGAGGGCGGCCACCCGTTGGAAGGCAAGATCGAAAATCTGGACGGTCTGGAGCAGGCTGGCTATCGATTGATTGCATTGCAACATTTCTTTGACAACGAGCTGGGCGGCACCTTGCACAGCCATGAAAACAACGGGCTGACTGATTTTGGCCGCCAAGTGGTGACTGAGGTGGCCAAGCGCGGTATGGTGTTGGACATCGCGCACTCCAGCCCGCAAGTGGCGCGGGATGTGTTGGCGATGGTCGATATTCCCGTGATCGTCAGCCATTCGGGCATATATTCAAACTGCGCCACCAAACGCAATTACCCCGACGAATTGATGCGCGAAATCGCCGCCACGGGCGGGGTGATCGGCATGGGGTACTGGGCTGAGGTCACCTGTGATGACAGCCCCGACGGGGTGGCAAAATCCATCAAAGCCGCGATTGGGGTTGTCGGCGAAGACGCGGTGTCGCTGGGCTCGGATTATGATGGGTCGGTTGCGACCACGTTTGACACGTCCGAATTGGCGGCCATTACGGATGCGTTGCTGCGGGCCAGTGTGTCCGAGGATCAAATCCGTAAAGTGATGGGTGGCAATATGGTCCGGGTATTGCGCGCCCGCCTAAAAGATTAGCGGACGGTGTTGGGTATATCTGTAGGGCAGAGATTGGAGCGGGTCAGGATTTGATCCGCTCCATTTTTGCATCATAAAGCGGGGTCATGTGCACGGTGCAGGGGACGCGTTTTGTGGCAACTTCTAGCTCGTAAGTTGCCTCCATGACATCGTTGCGCGTCACCCCGTCCGGATTACGCACGTAACCGTAGCCAATTGATTTATCGACTGTATATCCGAAACCACCCGAGGTCAGCCAGCCGACTCTTTCGCCGTTGCGATAGATGGTTTCACGGCCCTGTAGCAGCACATCAGGCGTGCAGGTAAAGCAGGCCATCATCTTTTTGACGCCGTTGTCTTTTTGATCTTGCGCCGCTTCGCGTCCTAGGAACGGGGTATTTTTGCGTAATTTCACAGCCCACCCCAGCCCTGACTCAAACGGGGTGTGATCGGGGCCAATGTCGCCGCCCCAAGCACGGTAGCCCTTTTCAAGTCGCAGCGATTCAATGGCGCGGTAGCCCGCATTGATCAACCCATGCTCGGCCCCTGCCTGCATCAAAGCGTTGTAAACCGTGGTCGCATATTCGACAGGCAAATGCAGCTCCCAGCCCAGCTCACCAACATAAGTAACGCGCAGCGCCAGCACGGGACAGCCCGCAATGCCGATGGTTTTGGTGGTGCCGAACGCAAAGCCCGCGTTTGACACATCGGCGCGTGTGACTTTTTCCAGGATGTTGCGCGCCTCGGGGCCCATCAAGGACAACACCGCATTGGAAGAGGTGATATCGAACAACTGACAATTCATCCCGTCAGGGATATTGCGCGAGATCCAGTCAAAATCATGGGTGGCAAAGCCCGTACCGGTAACGATGTAGAATTCGTCCTCGGCCACCCGCGCGATGGTCAGGTCGCACTCGATCCCGCCATGGGTATTCAGCATTTGCGTGTAGGTCAGCGCGCCAATCGGTTTGTCGACATCATTGGCGCAAATCCAGTTCAACGCGGCCAGTGCATCCGGGCCTTTTAACGCGAATTTGGCGAATGAGGTTTGATCAAAAATCACCGCCGCCTCGCGCGCGGCTTTGTGTTCGCGCCCCACTGCGGCAAACCAGTTCTGGCGCTCAAAGCTATAGACATCCTGCGGGGTCTCGCCCAAGGCAGCATCCGCAAACCAGTTTGGCCGCTCCCAGCCTAGTTTCTCACCAAAACAAGCGCCCTGCCCTTTGAGCACCTCATAGAGGGGTGATTTACGGCACGGGCGGCCCGAGGAATGCTCCTCAAACGGCCAAGCCATCGTATAATGTTTGCCATAGGCCTCGACCGTGCGAGTGCGCACCCAGTCGGTATCAAAGTGCGGGCGGCCAAAACGGCGGATATCAGCGGACCACAGATCAAACGGTGGCTCGCCCTTGGCCACCCATTCGGCCAGTGCCATGCCAGCCCCACCGCCCGCCGCGATGCCAAAGGCGTTAAAGCCAGCGCCAACAAAGAAATTTGCCAGTTCAGGGGCCTCGCCAATAATGAAATTTCCATCCGGCGTGAAGCTTTCCGGCCCGTTGGTCAGGGTTTTAATGCCAGCAGTTTCAAGCGCGGGCACACGGCCCAGCGCCAGTTCCATCAGCGGTTCAAAATGGTCGAAATTGCTGTCCAGCAGCGTGTAATGGAAGCCCTTAGGCACCCCATTCACCGCCCATGGAATCGGGTTGGCTTCATAGCCGCCCATCACCAGCCCACCGACCTCTTCTTTGTAATAGGTCAGCCGATCGGGGTCGCGCAGGGTGGGCAGGTTTTTAGGCATGCCTGCAATTGGCTCGGTCACCATATATTGGTGCTCCATGCTGACCAGCGGCACATTGACGCCAAAACGGGCCGCGAAATTGCGGCTCCATTGCCCCGCGCAGAGCACCACCTGACCGCATTCAATCCGGCCCTGATCGGTGAGCACCGCCTTGATCACCCCCGCCTCGATCTCGACATCGGTGACCTTGCAATCCTCAAAGATTTGCGCCCCCGCCATCCGTGCACCTTTGGCCAGTGCTTGGGTAATGTCAGACGGGTTCGCCTGCCCGTCGGTCGGCATAAACGCCGCCCCAACCAGATCATCAACGTTCATCAACGGCCACAGGTCTTGTGCCTCGCTAGGCGTCAGCAGATCCATCTGCAACCCGAAGGAACGCGCGGTGGTGGCTTGGCGTTTAACCTCGGTCCAGCGCTCCTCGTTACAAGCCAACCTCAGGCCGCCGTTCATCTTCCATCCGGTACCCAGACCCGTCTCTGCCTCGATACTGTTATAGAGATCAACGGAATAGCCCAGCAGTTGGGTAATATTGGCATTTGAGCGCAATTGCCCCACCAGACCTGCCGCATGGAACGTGGTGCCGGATGTCAGCTTTTGGCGTTCCAGCAGCGTGCATTCTACTCCCAGTTTCGCCAAATGATACGCGGTCGAGCAGCCGATGATGCCGCCCCCAATAATGACAACACGCGAGGATGTGGGAAGGGTTTTCATTGGGTTCTCAGCTTTGCTTGTAAGTGTCATAGGCGTTCTGGAAACGGTCAAGGTTTTCAGCAGTATAGGCGGCGTAGTCAATGTCGAGGATCGAGGTCAGTTCGGACACCATGCTCCACATGCATTCGCGAAGGAGCGAGGCGCATTTCATTGCAAAATAGCGGTGTTTTAAATCGGCCGTGATGGGACCGTCAAAATACAGCTCCAGCATGTGGATTTCTTGCGTATCAGTTAGGGAGTTGTTTGACGCAAGCCCACCCAGATCAAACAGCGGTGAGTTGAAACCGGCGTAGTCCCAGTCGATCAGCCACAGGCGCTTTCCATCATCCAGAAAATTTGCTGCCATCAGATCGTTGTGGCCAAACACGATGTCAAACGGGCCAGCAGCGGTTTCCAACGCCTCGCAAATTTGCAATATTTCGGGCAGCTTGGCACTATAGCTGCTACCACGCTCGGACATAGTGGCGGCGTAATCGCGGATCACATGGAACACCCAGAAAATCAGCGCTGGCCCACGGAAATGTTTGGGCACCTCGATATGGCACTTGCGCACCAACGGGATGATCCGCTCGAGCATGCCATCGGCCCCAATATCGGGTTCATCCAGCGTTTTGCTGGCGATATACTCAACCACGCATAATCCGTCTTCAACATGGATCACCGCAGGCGACAGCCCTGCCGCATGGGCCGCACGGCTGGCCGCCAACTCGTTAAAGCGCAACAATTGGTGTTCGGGTAAATCTTCGCCAAAACGGGCGACATAGGTGCCGCTTTCATCCCTCACGGTGAAATTCAGATTGGTGCGCCCCCCGCCCAGGGGCTTGGTGATGATGTCGCCTTGCCAAATCGACAGGCTTTGTAGACGTTTCAGTGCGATTTCATGATCCATTTCAGGCCTCCAACCCATATCTGAGCCGCGCTTTTTTGGCGCTGGCTGATATGACTCTGTCGGCAATTATCGCAATGAAAGCAATGGCAAACCCTGCGACCAAGCCGCGCCCTGTGTCGGCCTTGGTCAAGGCAATATAGACCTCTTGACCCAGATCGCGGGTGCCCACGAGGGCGGTGATCACCAACATTGAAAGCGCCAGCATGATGGTTTGGTTCAACCCCAGCAGAATTTCGGGCAACGCTAATGGTAGGCGAATGCGCGTAAGCAGCTGACGCTTGGTGCAGCCCGAGACCACGCCCGCCTCGATCAATTCGGGACTGACCGAGCGTACACCGTGGGCAGCATAGCGCACCGCCGGCACGACAGCGTAGAGCACAATCGCCACCATGGCGGTGAAATCACCGATGCGAAACAGCATCACGACGGGGATCAGATAAACGAAACTCGGCAGGGTTTGCAGCGTGTCGATCAGCACGCCAATAACGCTGCCCGCCCGCGCATTGACCGCCGCAAGCACCCCCAACGGTATGCCGATCACGCTGGCGATCACCACGGAGGATCCGCACAGATAAACTGTGATCATCGCCTTTTCCCACATGCCCGTGGACACGATAAACCCTGCCATCAACACGTTCATCAGCGCCAGTTTCCAGCCGCCGAACTTCCAGCCGATTGCAGCGACCATCAGAATGGCCCAAGGCCACGGGATGCCCAAAAAGAAGCGTTTTATCGGCAGCAGGAAATTCGACAGGAAGAAGATTTTGATGGCTTCAAAGCTGTCGTAATAATTGATGTTCAGGTACTTCACCCCGTTGTCCCAAAAACTGCCCGTGGTCAGGAATGCCTCCTCGGGGTAGGTTTGAAAGGCTGGGATAAACTGGCCAAGCACGAAGGCGGACACCAGGATCAGCAGCACATTGACGCTGCGCGGGTGGCGGTTCAACCATGATTTATCACTAGGCGGTGTTGCCGTGCGGGTAGCAAAAGCTTGGGATAGACGGTCAATGGCGACGGCCAGAATGACAATGGCGATGCCCGCCTCGAACCCGCCGCCAATGTCCAAACGACGCAAGGACGACAGCACATCAAAGCCCAACCCCCCGGCCCCGATCATGCTGGCGATAATCACCATATTCAGGGACAGCATGATCACCTGATTGACCCCCACCATCAGACTGCGCTGTGCGGCGGGCACCAGAATACGCCACGTCATTTGCTGGCGTGTACAGCCCGACATTTTGCCAAAATCCTTAATCTCAGGGTCAACCGCATGCAGCGCCATTGTGGTGATCCGCACCATGGGCGGCATCGCATAGATCACGGTCGCGACCAGCGCCGAAACGGGGCCAAAGCCGAACATGAACAGGATCGGCACGAGGTAGGCAAAAATCGGGATGGTTTGCATCAGGTCCAAAATGGGTTTCAGCACCCGCTCGAACGACGCATGGCGATAGGCGGTGATGCCCAACATCAAGCCGCCTGTCACGCCAATTGGCACCGCAATCACCACCGAGGCCAGCGTGACCATGGCGCTTTCCCATTGGCCGAATATCGCCAGATACAGAAACGCCGCCCCAACAATCGCTGCCAGCACCCAGTCGCGTGCGTATTGCCCCAGCGCAATGACGCCCGCCGTGACCGCAATCCAGCTAAAGGGCGGCAGGATTTGCTCGGCACGACGCCCGATCCCGTCCATGAACCCCTCGGCCAACACCGCGCGGGCCAGATTGTAGGGCTGCTCAATCAGCCAACTGATGCCGCGGGTGAACTCGGTGAAAGTAAACAGCCCAAAGGTGGCCTCTTCGACCAGCCATTTCATCACAGCCGACACACTATCCTTTAGTGGGATCACCCATGCGTCGGGGTAGTCCATGCCCCAGCCCATGCCAAGCGCCGCAAGCCAGTCGCGTCCGAATTGCGCCAGCAACCACGTGAGGCAAAACAGGCCGATCCAGATCAGGGCATTCGGGGTCAGGCGCGTCATTCAGGCCCCCTTGCCAATCAGCACATTTATCACCGATTGCGCATCAATCGCACCGATGGCTTGGCCGTCTGCATCGACCACTTTTAGGGGACCGTCGGCCTCGACCACCAAAGCGGCGACCTCGGCGATTTTTGCGTGGGCCGAAATACCGCCCCCCGCCCCGCTGGCCCCTTTGACCATCACGGCACCCACTGATAACACCTTGTCGCGCGGGACGTGGCGGGTGAATTCCTCGACATAATCGGTGGCCGGATTCAGCACCAGTTCTTCGGGTGTTGCGACCTGAATAACCGCGCCGTCCTTCATGATGGCAATGCGATCGGCCAAACGAATGGCTTCGTCAAAATCATGGGTAATGAAAACGATGGTCTTTTTCAACATGGCTTGCAGACGCAGGAACTCATCCTGCATCTCGCGCCGGATCAATGGATCCAGCGCCGAGAAGGGCTCGTCCAAAAACCACAGTTCTGGCTCCACCGCCAATGAGCGTGCAATCCCGACCCGTTGTTGTTGACCGCCAGACAGCTCGCGCGGAAAATACCCCTCGCGCCCCTTTAGGCCAACCAGATCAATCACCTCTTGGGCGCGGGCCTCGGCTTGGGTTTTGGATTGGCCCTGAATGGTCAGCGGAAAGGCAACATTTTGCAAAACCGTCAAATGCGGCAACAGGGCGAAATGTTGAAACACCATGCCCATTTTGTGACGACGAATTTCGATCAAATCACGTTCGGACATCTTTAACATGTCCTGCCCGTCAAACAGCAACGCCCCTGCTGATGGCTCAATCAAACCGGACAACAACCGCACCAAGGTGGATTTCCCCGACCCCGACAGCCCCATGATGACGAAAATCTCGCCCTCATGGATGTCCAGCGACACCTGTTGCACTGCTCCAATCAGCTCGTGGCGATCCAGATCTTGCTGGGTTGGTGGAAAATCCAGCGCGCCCACATTGCTGCCGTAGATCTTCCATAAGTCTTTGCAGACAAGTTTTACGGGATTGGTCATGCGAAGAGGCCTGTATTCAAGGTGTGGCGGGGCCGTAAATCCGGCCCCGCGTGTTTACTATTGCGCAATCCAGCCCTGCCAGCGGGCCTCATTGGCATTCATCCATGTGTCGACCACATCGTCGATGGATTTGCCATCCAGATCAACGTCGCTGACCATGGCGCTCATTTCCGCGTTGGTCAGGGTGTAGGCCTGCACGATCTTGTGTGCGCCGGGCCATTTGTCTTTCATACCGGACCATGCTGCCTTCCAGATCGGGCCGCGCGGCTTACCGCAATCATAGGCCTTGTCAGGGTTCACACCCACGGATGGATCCGCGTAGCATTCCGCCGAATAGGGTGGGAATTCCACGAACTCACCATCGAACTTGGCAGGTGCCCAGTGTGGCACATAAACCCACAAAACGATGGGGGCCTTGCGCTGATAGGCAGACTCAAGCTCGGCAAACAACGCTGCATCGGTGCCCGCGTGGACCACCTCAAAATCAAGACCCAAGGCATCGACCCGTTCCTCATCAAACCCGCCCCACGTGACAGGCCCGCCAACATAACGCCCCTTTGGCGCGGTTTCGGCTGTGGCAAAGGCCGCCGAGCAGGCTTTCAAGGCTTGCCAATCCGGCAGCCCCGGGCAAAGCTCTTTCATATAGAGTGGATACCACCACTCCTCGATGGCTTGCAGACCGGTTTCACCGACGTTTTCGACATTGCCAGTGGCAACAGCTTCGTCCAGTGCTTCTTGGCCTGTCGTCGCCCAGATTTCCATCGCCAGCGTCAGATCGCCGGTTTTCAGACCGGCAAATTGCGCGATGTAATCGGCTTGCACATACTCGATATTATATCCGGCCTCTTCCAGCACGGCACCCATGATCTGGGTGTTGATCAACTGGCCAGACCAGTCATGCAATGTCAGTTTCAGTGGATCGGTGGATTCTACATCCGCCAGTGATGCCGTGGCTGCAAAAACGCCAACGGCGGCCCCCATCAGGGCGCTTTTCATAATATGCCTCATCGGGCACCTCCATGTTTTTTTGTGACGGGATTCGCCCCGCCTTGAGGCAAGCGTGGGCGTTAAACCCGCATCCGTCAACATTTTTGACATATTTTTGTGGGTTTATTTTGGTTTTCCGTTGGCTTTTGAGGTTTTGCGCCGTAGCTTAGCGCAACACACTGGCCCAGAAAAAGGCACCAAATGCAGCTAAATGCCCCCCGATCGAACCACCGAGAACAGGAAATTCTAAAGGAGTTGCGCCTTGCGGGGGGCTCCTGCCGCGTCGGGTTTCTCGCCCAGCGGCTGGGGGTTTCAGATGAAACAGTTCGGCGTAACATTAAGGCATTGCAGGCAAAATCGCAGGTGCGCAAGGTGCATGGTGGTGTGTTGCTGGCCGAGGACATCACCCTGATCGAACAGCCCTTTCAGGCCCGCATGAACAAGAACGCCGCCGCCAAGCGCCAATTGGCCGCCAAACTGGCCGAGATGATCGAAGACGGGGATTCGCTTTTTTTGGACATCGGCTCGACCACGGCCTATGCCGCACAGGCGCTGCGCAACCACCGCGACCTATATGTGGTCACCAATTCGCTGACCGTGGCCAGCACCTTGGCCAGCCGCAACAACAACCGCGTTTTCTTTGCGGGCGGTGAATTGCGCGAACATGACGGTGGGGCATTTGGACAGGATGCGATTGCGTTTATCCGGCGCTTTAACGTGCAATATGCGGTGTTTTCAGCCGGCGCGATTAACGGCGAGGTCGGCTTTATGCTGCACGACATCCAAGAGGCCGATGTGCTGCAAGAGGCCGCCAAACGCGCCCAAACCCGCATCGTTTTGGCCGACAGCGCCAAATTTGGCCACCGCGCACCCATTGCGATTGCCGATCAGGCCAGCTTTGACATTCTAATTACCGAACTGCCCCCCTCTAACGCAATTTCCACCATGTTGGAGCATAGTGAAATCTCGCTCGTTATGGCGACCACAGGCAATGAGCCCTAAATGCGAACCCACCTGAAAACCATCCTTGCGATCACCGATCAGGCCGAGGACATCCCCAAACAGTACTTTCGCCAAAAGCTGGACATCATCCACAAGGGCGACGACAGCCCTGTGACCGTTGCCGACCAGACCTGCGAGCGCTTTATTCGTGACAGGCTGGCCATTCACTACCCCGATCATTCAATTTTGGGCGAAGAATACGGCCATAGCGATAAAGGTGGCGAATGGCTTTGGATTATTGACCCAATCGATGGCACCCGCTCGTTCATTTCGGGGATGCCGCTTTATAGCATGTTGATTGCGTTATTGCGGGATGGTGTGCCGCAGATCGGTGTGGTGCGGATGCCGGAACTGGGCGAGGTTTTCACCGGTAGCCCTGAGGGGGCCTTTTTGAATGGGGCGCGCCTTGCCACCTCCGACGTCACGGCTCTGGCGGATGCGTATCTATACATTAACGAGGGCAACAAGATCGCGGTTGAGGACCCAGCCTTGTTCCAACGCCTGTGCAAATCGGGTCGCGAGCAACGGCTCGGCTATGATGGCTACCCACATATGCTGGTGGCGATGGGGCACGCGGATGCCTGCATTGATTACGATCTCGAGCCTTATGATTATCTGCCGCTAGTGCCGGTGATCACAGCAGCGGGCGGGGTGATTACAGATTGGATGGGCGCACCCTTAGGGCTGAATTCGGACGGGCGTGTCGCCACGGCGGCCACCCCTGAACTGCACCGCGAAGTGTTGAAAATATTGGAATAGAACATGGCAGATCACTCAGTAAAACATTTGATCATCGGGGGCGGCATCATCGGCTGCTCGATCGCGTACCATTTGGCCAAATCCGGAGAAAAGGACATCGTGCTGCTGGAAAAAGCCGCCCTGACCGAAGGTGCGACATGGCACGCAGCGGGGTTGGTTGGGCAATTAAGATCATCGCGTAACACCACCAGAATGTTGCAAAAATCCGTGAAAATGTATGATGGCTTGGAAGCCGAAACAGGCCTTAATTCTGATTGGAAAAAGGTCGGTAGCTTGCGGTTGGCGGCCTCTAAGGACCGGATGCTAGAGGCCAGGCGGTTGACCACAATGGCGCGCAGTTTCGGGCTGGAGATGAGCATCATCACACCGGATGAGGCCAAGGCGCTGTTCCCCTACATCGACACCAAAGGGCTGGAGGGCGCAGCATTTATTCCCTCGGATGGCCATGTGGATCCCGCGGGATTGTGCCAATCCATCGCGGCGGGCGCGCGGCTACATGGGGCCACATTAAAGCAGGGCGTCAAGGTGCTGGATTTCACCGTGATCGGTGGGCGCATCACCGAAGTGATCACCAGTGACGGCACCTATGAGGCCGAAACGGTTACGCTCGCCAGCGGCATGTGGAGCCGCGAACTGGGCGCAAAACTGGGGCTGACCATCCCCGCATGTGCGGTCGAGCATCAGTATATCGTCACCGAACCAATCCCCAATTTCCCTGATAACCTGCCCACCCTGCGCGACCCTGATCGTCTGGTTTACTACAAACCCGATGCCGGTGGTCGGCTGGTAATCGGTGGCTATGAGGACGACACCCTGCCCTTTGGCGAGCGTGGCATTCCAGGCGATTTTGTGCGCCAATTGCTGCCTGACAATCTGGACCGTTTCGCGCCCTTGGCCGAATGCGCCGCCCAAGTGACGCCGGTGGTCAACGAGGTCGGCATTCGCCAAGTGATCAACGGCCCGATCCCCTATTCGGCAGATGGTGATTTCGTCATGGGGCCTGTGCCCGATTTCAGCAATCTGATGCTGGCCACGGGGTTCCTGTACGGCATTGCAGCGGGGGGCGGGGCTGGCGAGATGATCGCCGAATGGCTGATCAATGGGCGGCCTTCGCTGGACCTGTGGCCGCTCGACAACCGCCGTTTTGGTGCCCATCACGGCAGCCGCGCCTTTATGTACCCCCGCGCGGTGGAGCATTACGCCCACCACTATAAAATGCGTTATCCGGGGTCGGAAGCCGAGGCCGCGCGCAATTTACGGCTATCGCCCTTGCATGACCGGCTAAAGGATAAGGGAGCCGTGTTTGGCAGCAAAAATGGCTGGGAACGCCCGCTTTGGTTTGCACCAGAGGGGGTGGAGCCCGTGGATCAGCTCGATTTCCTGAACCCCGGCTGGAAGAAATTTGCCGCAGAGGAACATCGTGCCGTACGTGAAGGTGTAACCCTGACGGATCAGAGCAGTTTTGCCAAATTCGAACTTGTGGGGGGCGGTGCGTTTGAGGCGATACAGCGGATGGCTGTGTCCAATATGGACAAGCCGATTGGTGCGGTGATCTACACCCAACTTTGTAATGAGCGCGGCGGGATCGAGGCCGACCTGACCATCACGCGGCTGGGAAAAAACCATTTCTATATCGTCACGGGGGCCGGATTTGGCGTGCATGACAGTGATTGGATCAGGCAAAACCTGCCCAGTGATGGCTCGGCCGTTTTGATTGAGGTCACATCCGCCCGCGCGGTGATCAATATCGCAGGACCAAAAGCCCGCGAAGTGCTGGCGGCGGCCTGCGAAAACGATGTCTCAAACGCTGCCTTTCCGTTTGGCACATGCCGCGATATTTTGATCGGGGCCGCGCCTGTGCGGGCCATTCGGATTGGCTATGTCGGTGAACTGGGCTGGGAGTTGCACATCCCCACCGAATTCGCGCTGTATGTCTATGATTTGTTGAACAAGCATGGTGCAGCCCAAGGTATCCGCGACATCGGCTATCGCGCGATTGACAGCCTGCGGATGGAAAAAGGCTATCTCTATTGGAGCGCCGACATCACACCGGATTACACGCCGATTGAGGCGGGTCTGGGCTTTCGCGTGCACCTGAAATCCAAGGGGGAATTTTTGGGCCGCGATGTGCTTGAGGCACAGAAAACGGGTGAAGTAAAACAACGGCTGTGCTGCTTTGTGTCGGATGATGAATTGCCGCTGTTTGGCGGTGAGACGATCCTGCTGGGTGGCGAGGTGGTGTCGCTTGCCAGCAGTGCGGCTTACGGAGTCTCTGTGGGTAAAACCATCCTTTACGGATATTTGCCCGACAAATTGTGCGCGCATACCAATTTCGAGTTGGAAGCCTTTGGCACCCGCCACCCAATTACCCGCGTTGATGCGCCATTGTATGACCCCGCCAACGCGCGGCTGAAAGCCTGATCAGGAGAGCCTTATGTCTGAAAACCGAGATGCCATTCATGCAGCACTGCAAAACCTGCCACAGTTCAAAAATGTGGCGCAAAACAGCTATAACGCGACACGGTTGGGTGGATTAACAAACCTCGTTTATCGCATTGAAACTACTGGTGAAAACCTAATTGTGCGCATTCCGGGGGAGGGCACCGAGGACTATATCGACCGCGCGACTGAATTGCACAACGCCCGCGCCGCCTATCAGGCAGGTGTATCGCCAGAAATTCTGTGGGCCAATGGGAAAAGCGGTGTAATGATCAGCCGTTGCATCGAGGCTGTGACAATGACGCCTGACCTGTTTTCCCAACGCACTGGAAGCCCTGCGCGGGCGGGGGTTGCGCTGGCCAAGCTGCATGGTTCGGGCGAGGAATTCCAGTTCCGGTTCGAGTTGTTCGCAATGATTGACGACTATCTGAATATCCTAGCGCGCAAGAACACCACCCTGCCCGATGGCTATGCCGACGTTGTGAAAGCCGCCCAACCTGTGAAACAGGTTCTGACCGACAAGCCCGCCCCGCTTGCCCCTTGCCATTGCGACCCTTTGTGCGAAAATTTTCTGGATGATGGCGATCTGATGTGGGTTATCGATTGGGAATATTCAGGCATGAATGATCCCTTGTGGGATTTGGGGGACCTGTCGGTCGAGGCCGGATTTAGCCAAGCACAGGATATGGAAATGCTGCGGGCCTATTTCGGGGCGGAGCCGACAAAAGCCCAGATAGGCCGCATGGTGATTTATAAGGCGATGTGTGATTTGCTGTGGACGCTTTGGGGGTTGATTCAGCACGCTGACGATAATCCGGCCGAGGATTTCTGGGCCTACGCGACAGGGCGCTTTGCGCGCTGTAAGGCGTTGATGCAAACGGTGGAATTCGAGGCACATTTAGCGGCAGTTCGGGGCTAGAATCAACAAAATGGAGCGCCTGACGGCGCATTCTATTATGGACGCCTAGCGGCGTATTTCGCTCCGCTCGGGGGATATTTTTGGAACAAAAATGGCTAGGATTACACCCTTACTACGGACCTTGCGGAAGACATATTAAGGGCGCTACGCAAATCTTCGGTAGAGAGCGGTTTTTCAAGACACGTGACGCGGGGCTCTTGCCCATCAGAATAGGGATGTGTGCCGGGCATCCGCCCCGAGGCAACGATGATCTGTGTGGTTGAACATAGTGACAAACAATTGCGCACAATGGTCCAGCCCGAATGGCCCTGATCAAGATGCAAATCGGTCACCAACAGATCCAGTTTTTGACCGCCATAAAGCGCTTTCTCGGCCTCGGCGAAACTTGTGGCTTCGATTACGCGATAGCCAATTTCTACCAGCTGTTGCGATGTGCTGGCCAATGCAATTGGATCATCTTCGACCAGCAGAGCGCGGCCCATTGAGCGTGCGGGTGCGCAATCAATTTGGTTTTGGCTAAGTGGTAGCATCAGCCTCACAGTGGTGCCTTGGCCGACAGCACTGCTGATCTGGATGTCGCCACCGGTTTGTTTGATAAAGCCGTACACCATCGACAAGCCAAGCCCTGTGCCCTGCCCGTCTTTGCGCGCCGTAAAGAAAGGTTCAGGCGAGCGGGCAACGACCGTGTCCTCCATCCCGCAGCCGGTATCTGTGATGTCGATACTGGCTGTGGTGGCACTGGATTTGGCGACTGAAATGTGGATAAACCCTGCCCCCTCAATGGCTTGGTTTGCGTTCAGGCACAGATTAAGGATAGCGCTTTCCAGCTGGCCCGGGTCAACGCGGACATAGAGCTTTTCAACGGATGCAACCGCTTGTAGCTTCACTTCGGGTTTCAGGCCGATGCTCACCAGATCACACAGCCCGTTGATCAACTCGTTCAACTCGACCACCTCGGGAACCAGACGTTGTTTGCGCGCAAATGTCAGCAGGCGCTGGGTTAGGGACGTGCCCAATTCTGCCGCATTCGCCACCCGGTGCAGCAATGTTTTGCTTGAGACTTTGCGGCTACCGGTTTGTAACAGGTGAATGTTGGCGGTGATCGCCGACAGCACATTGCCAAAATCATGCGCCACTTCGCCCGTCACCTGGCCAAGGCTTTCGATATGCTGGATTTGGCGCAACCGGTTGTCCATTTCGCGCCGTTCGGTTGCGTCGGAAAATAGCCAGATGCCGCCGCCATCCGGAAGGCGTGAGCAGCGAATTTCAAGGCTTTGACCTTCAGCGTTTTCCAATTCAGTAAAGCCGCGGAAATGGCTGTCAATGCCGGCTTCAACGGCCTGAGCGGCAAATTCAGTATGTGCCATCAAATCACAAATCGTCGTCTTGCCCAACAGCAGACCCGTGTCCAATCGTAAAACAGCGGCAAAATTCAGATTTGCCGCCGTCAGCTGCCCCGTGTCACTGGTGATGGCGACCCCTTCCGAGATATTGGCGAAGGTTTTTTCAAACAGCGCATTTTTCTGGTGCAACTGCCGGTTTGAGCGATCAAGCCGCAGCGCGTTGGCCCGAAACACCCGAAACGAGTGGTGCAACTTGCCAATTTCGTCATCCGCCACCGGCTTGCGATGCAACTGCGTGCTGCGGTCGCCTTGGGCAAGGCGCAGCATTGCATCGGATATCGCCTTGATATTGCTGGTAACATAGCCAGATACAAAGACCGACGACAGCAATGCAATCACCACGGCGCCAAGGCCAACAATCAGGATCGCCGCCTTGGCAAAATCAATCGAAGTGGCAGTTTTCTGACGCTCGACAGACAAAAATTCTTCGGCATTATTGGCAAATTGTGCCGCAAGGTCGCTGATGGTGCTGGCATGATACTGGATACGAAACAGCGCGTTCTGGCTCTCTAATCGGCGCGACAATTCGCGGCGGCGCACCTCGAACAACCCCGCGCTACCGGTCGATATTTTTTCTAGCTCCTGATACATATCCAACTGGATTTGCGTCGCAGCCGTGTTTGCAAATGCGCGGCGCATCCGCTGGAAATTGCGTCTACGCTCCCCGACACCCAACAGGTTTTCGGCGTGTCCAGCTCCGGCCAGCTCATTCGCCATCCTCTGTAATGACAGCCAATTGCGTCGCCCAAAGTTGTCGAGAACCGGATCTGTGGCGTGGTGGTAGGACTGCGCCTCAAGTCGAGATAGCCTGACATTCAGTCCCGACGTAACATCGCGTTCCGAATTTAGGCGTTCCGCCGCCGCGACCAGATCCAGGATTGCCATTTTCATCTGATACACTACAGCGGCAATTTCCGGCTCAAAGGCATAAACCGGAGATTGGGATTCCAGCTCATTGGCAGGCCACGCGGTCAGAACCGGTTCCAACACTTCGAGCAATAAACGGCCTTCGCGCTCGATCAGATAGGATGATCTCAGATTCAACAAAAACGGTGCTGTGGTCGCAATATCCGAAGATTGTTTTGACAGGCTAAGGGCGCGGGCCACTTGGATCAGGGTTTGGCTGTGCAATTGCTCTAATCTGCTGCCCGCACGATCCAGCGCATACCATGCGATACCGCCGACAAACATGGTCGACGCCGCCAACAGGGCCAAGGCAATCCACAAGCGCTGGCGAATGTCAGGGTTCAACAACCAGCGCATTACGGCCCTTTGATATTCGACACGCCATCCGGTGCGCGCACAAAAATGTACCCCAGCCCACGACGGGTTTGCAGATGCACAGGTTTTGAGGGCACTGTCTCGATTTTGCGCCGCAAACGCAGGATCAGCACGTCAATCGTCCGGTCCACATAATGCGACAGATCGCTGCCCAATTGTGCCAGCAAATCCTCGCGCGGGATGATTTCATCGGGCTTGCGCAAGAACACTTCTAACAGCCGGTATTCGCCATTGGTCAGGGGTATTTCTGTGCCCGAGTGGTCAAATAATTCGCGTCGGGTGCGGTCCAGCAATTTGTCGCCAAACTTGATCGTATCATGATCGGGCGAAACCTGCGGTTGGACGCCCTGATTTTTGCCATAGCGGCGTAAAACAGCACGGATGCGGGCCAGTAATTCGCGTGGGTTGAACGGCTTCATCAGGTAATCATCCGCCCCCGCCTCAAGTCCGACGATTTTGTCGACCTCGTCCCCAACCCCTGTCAGCATCACAATCGGCAAGTCCATATGTTCGCGGATGTGGATCGCCAGCGACAGCCCGCTTTCCCCGTTCAGGCGCAGATCAATCAGCGCCAGATCAACGTCGGGCTTGTCGCCAAGCTCAAAAAATTCGCGACTGCCCGCCATCGGCAGCGGTTCAAATCCGTTTTCCTGCAGCAATGCCTTAAGCGCCAGACGGACATCTGGATCATCATCAATGATTGCAATTTTGGCCATTTTGCCGACCGGATTATCCTTGTTCATCACCAACCGCTTCTTGTTAGGTTTCGCGTGCAGTCTTGCACAGATTGCCAATGAAAATCTCGTTTTAATTGCCCCGTGGGCTTAGGTTTGTAAGATTTGAAGTAATTGCAAGGCTGTTAACATAATCAATCCCCGACTGTAGGGTTGTTAACCGACACGCCGCCCCTCTTTGCGCTCACCTGCTACGCTGCTTTTGATCACTGGACGCCCCCGCAGGGGAATCGGACACATCTGGAAAAATTCCTGGGAGAATATCATGAAGAGATCAACCATATTAAGCGCCGCCGCGTTGGCGGCCCTGTTTTCAACAGGCAGCGCATTTGCGGGCGAATTGAACGTCGTTTGCAGCAACGAACAAGATTGGTGCGACCTGATGGCGGACGCCTATGAGGATGCAACCGGCAACAGTGTTGCGATGGTACGCAAATCGACAGGTGAAACGCTGGCACAGGTGCGCGCCGAAGCTGGAAACCCCAAAATCGACGTCTGGTGGGGCGGCACGGGCGATCCACATTTGATCGCCGCAGCCGAGGGCCTGACCCAAGAATCTGGTGCGGACACCTCCGAGTTGCTGGGCTGGGCGGTTAACCTTGCCGACATTTCCGGCGGCAAAACCATTGGCATCCACGCGGGCGCATTGGGCATTGCCTATAACGCCGACATTCTGGCCGAAAAGGGCGTCACTCCACCAGCCTGCTGGAAAGACCTGACCAACCCCGACTACAAGGGTGAAATTCAAGTGGCCAACCCGAATTCATCGGGCACTGCTTACACTGAACTTGCCACATTCGTGCAAGTGTTTGGCGAAGAAGAAGCCTTTAGCCTGCTGGCTGAAATCGGCGAGAACGTGAATTCTTACACTAAATCAGGCTCGGCTCCTTCCAAGGCCGCGGCGCGTGGCGAAACCGGCATTTCGATCGGGTTCATGCACGATATGGTGAAACTGGCCAAGGCTGGTTTTCCGCTGAAGATCGTCTCGCCCTGCGAAGGCACGGGTTATGAGGTTGGCGGTGTCAGCATCATCAAGGGCGCTAAAAATCTGGAGGAAGCCAAGGCATGGGTCGAATTTGTGATCAGCGCGCCGGCCCAGTCGCGCGGCCCAGAAGTGGGCGTTTTCAACGTGCCTTCCAACTCCAATGCCTCTGTGCCCCCCGAGGCCCCAAGCCTGGAATCAATCAAGCTGATTGATTATGACTTTGCCACCTACGGCGCGACCGCCACCCGCGAGCGTCTGCTGGCACGCTGGGATAAAGAAGTGAAGCCTAGTAACTAATACCTTTAAGTGTTGACGGAGCGCGGGGCACCTCGCGCTCCGCTTTTCTATAGGCCTTGAAGGAACACCTTAATGACACGCACAACCGGCCTTTGGCTATTAGTGGGGCTTTTCGGATACGCGCTGTTGCCATGGTATATGGTCGACGACGGCTTTTGGTCGTTTTCGTGGGTCTCAGGCATTGCCGGCGGCCCAACCGGCTCGGCTTTGGCATTGGTGCTGGGGGATGGTCGCGTTTGGCTATCCGCGCCTTTAGTCGCATTTGTGCTGGTGGCCGCCGCTTTGTTTTTGGTGGCCGCACCGGTGAAGAAGGCCCGTCTGACGGTGGGGTTTGCGGCGTTTGGCCTGATCCTGACAGCCCTGCAAGGCCTTGCGGTGGTGCGGGCCGGTCCGCGGTTTATGACGGACTTCTTTTCATCCCTTGGGGCTGAAGGTGGCCAAATCGGGCTTGGCGCGGGCGCACTGGTCACATTAATGGCGTTACTGTTCATCCTGACCACTGGCTTCACCTCAATCGGCAAAGGCCGCGGGGACGCCTTTGTTGTAGGCATGATCGGGTTAATCATCGCGCTGGTCGGGGTCTTTGTGTTCTTTCCCGTTGCCCACATCCTGATCCGAGCTTTTCAAGTCGACGGCGGCTACTCTTTGACCGAATTCTTCCCACGTTTTTTCTCGTCCGATCTGTGGGGGCTGGGCTGCCTGACGTTTAGCGGCTCCTGCGGGCCTGCAATCAACTCGGTGATTTTAGCAATCATGACGGGGGGCACCACGGTGATGCTGGGCCTTGCCTTCGCGCTGATTTTCACCCGCACCGAGTTCAAGGCCAAACCCTTGTTGCGGATATTGACAGTGATCCCGATCATCACGCCGCCCTTTGTGATTGGTCTGGCGCTGATTTTGTTGTTCGGGCGCACGGGGGCTGCCACACAATTGTTTGCGGATCTGTTCGGGGTCGAGAAAACCCGCTGGATTTACGGTTTTGGCGGGGTTTATCTGGCCCAGGTGCTGTCCTTTACACCCATCGCCTTTTTGGTGCTGATCGGTGTGGTCGAGGGCATCAGCCCGTCAATGGAAGAAGCCAGCCAAACACTGGACGCCGACCGCTGGCAGACATTCCGATATGTTTCCCTGCCTTTGATGCGGCCTGGATTGGCCAATGCGTTCCTGCTCGGGTTTATCGAAAGCCTTGCGGATTTTGGCAATCCGCTGGTGCTGGGTGGCAATTTCAATGTGCTGTCCACTGAAATCTATTTCGCCATTGTCGGGGCTGTGGCCGACCCCGCCAAGGCCGCGATTTTGGCCATTGCGCTGTTGACCCTGACGCTGGGCGCGTTCCTGATCCAGCGCCAATGGGTGGGCAAAAAATCCTATGCCACCGTCACTGGCAAAGCGGATTCAGGCCAACACGCAGCCCTGTCGCGTGGTGTGAAAATCGCCGCCTACGCCACTGCCCTACCTTGGGCCGCCTTTACCGCAATCGTTTATTCGATGATCGTCTTTGGCAGTTTTGTGAAACTTTGGGGCTACGACAATAGCTTTACGCTTGATCACTACATCCGCGCCTTTGGCATCAAAATAACCGAGCACGGCTGGCGTTTTAAAGGCGTGGCATGGGACAGCTATTTCACCACTCTGACGATTGCCACCATCGCCGCCCCGTTGACCGCATTGGTCGGGTTGGCCACCGCTTACCTTCTGGTACGCCAGAAATTCTTTGGCAAAGAGGCGTTTGAGTTCAGCACCATGCTGTCGTTCGCCATTCCGGGCACGGTGATTGGGGTCAGCTATATCTTGGCGTTCAACTTCCCGCCGATTGAGCTGACCGGCACCAGCATCATCCTGATCATCGTCTTTGTGTTTCGCAATATGCCCGTCGGGGTGCGCGGCGGCATTGCCGCAATGTCACAGCTGGATGCATCCTTAGATGAGGCCTCGATCACTTGTGGGGCCAACAGTTTCACCACCGCGCGTCGGGTGATCGCGCCCTTGATGGGGCCAGCTATTCTGGCCGCCCTGACCTACAGCTTTGTGCGGGCCATCACCTCGGTCAGTGCGGTGATCTTTTTGGTCAGCGCCAAACACAACATGGCAACGTCTTTTATCGTGGGACGGGTCGAGAACGGCGAATTCGGACTGGCGATTGCCTATTCCGCAGTGCTGATTATCACCATGCTGACCGCCATCCTGTTGCTACAACTGCTGATCGGTACACGCACCTTGCGCCGCGATACCCGTGTGCAAAAGGCGGCATGATATGACCCTATTTTCCGGAGATATTAGATGACAAAATCAACCACAGGCTCGGTTCAATTTGAAGGCGTCGTCAAAAAATACGGCAACGTCACAGCCCTGCGCAAACTGGATTTGATGATTGAGCCCGGGCAATTGGTCACCCTGCTTGGCCCCTCGGGCTGCGGCAAAACCACCACCCTGCGGCTGATTGCGGGGTTGGAACCATCCACCGAGGGGCGCATCCTGATCGGCGGCGAGGATGTGACCCATCTGTCGGCCACCTATCGCAAGGTGTCGATGGTGTTTCAATCCTACGCACTGTTCCCGCATATGACGGTGCTGGACAATGTCGCCTATGGGCTGACGGTAAAATCTATGCCCAAGCGCGAGGCGCATGAGAAGGCCGAAGAAGGTTTGGCACTGGTTGGGTTGGCCGGTTTTGGGGCAAGATTGCCATCTGAATTGTCGGGTGGTCAACAACAGCGCGTGGCGGTGGCGCGTGCAATTGTGTTAGAGCCCGAGGTTTTGTTACTGGACGAACCACTGTCCAATCTGGACGCCAAACTGCGCCGCCACGTGCGCGAAGAAATCCGCCAGATACAGCAAAATCTGGGGCTGACGGCTGTTTACGTGACCCACGACCAAGAAGAGGCGATGGCCGTATCGGACCGCATCATCGTGATGAAAGACGCCGAAATTGCCCAAGAAGGCACCCCACATGATCTCTATGAGCGCCCCAACTCGACCTTCATTGCCGATTTCATTGGCGACGCCAATCTGATTGACTGCGAGGTGATGGCGGCGAACGGTGAAACCGCCGATATCGAGGTCGCAGGTCATAAGCTGACCGTGCCCAACGCGGACCGCCCCAAAGGCCCTGCCAAAATCGTGATCCGCCCGCACCAGATTACGTTGGTGCGCAAGGGGGGCAAAACCGGCTTTGACGGTGTGATCAGCTATGCCGCCTATCTGGGCAACCAGATCCAATATACGGTGGATGGCGCATTGGGAAAACTGTTCGTTATTTCCAACAGCGCTGCAAACCCACTGGTGGTCGGTGACAGCATTTCGATCAATTTTATGGCCTCCGACATTCGGCTGGTGGCCGAGTAACCAACCTCACAACAGATCATTTCCGCGCGATAGTTCGGAAACATTTACCCACGGCCCTTACCTCAAACGGTTGCGTCCCTATTCTGGAATATAGCGAACAAGGAGCACCAAACCATGTCAAAACGCCTCGCCTTCCTGCCCTATGCGATTGCAATTGCCGCCTCGGCCGTATTGGCGTTGAGCGACATCCCCAAATCACTTGGGGCGCATCCTTGGTGGGCGACAATGGTTGTTTGGCGGGGATTGCCAATCGGCCTGATCATAGCATTTGCATTGCAGTTCACCGGTATGTCAAAGATGCTTCGCGCAGTGTTAATCAGCGCCGTAATTGTGATTGCAGCCTTTGTTTCCAGCTATAACCACGCCAATTTTGTCGCGGCCGAGGATGCTGATGCTTACTGGCCAGGGCTTATCTGGTTTTATGGTTGGATCACCATGATGGCCGCATTGCCTGCCCTTATCGTAACGGTTTTACAAAAAAGGCGCGCCTGAATTCAGGAACTCAACCGGGAATAGCGGAATCGCCCCCGTTGCAATGTCGTGACGCCAAAACCGTGATCCGCCAATGGTTTAGGCAAAAATACCATGCGCACAAGGCTGTGACTTGACATTTGCCTCAATATATATTCAATTATCGCAATACAAATATCGCATGAACGGGAGGAATGTAAAATGCTAGATGACAGCACAGACAATGCCAAGAGCATGTCGATCATCGTGACCAAAGGGTCACTCGACTGGGCTTATCCCCCGTTTATTCTGGGGACCACCGCTGCCGCAATGGATATGAAGGTGACGATGTTCTTTACCTTCTACGGCCTGCCGCTGCTGAAGAAGAAACTAAATATGAAATTCACCCCATTGGGAAATCCTGCGATGGAAATGCCAATGATGGGCGGCCACATGGCAATGCCAAACATTCTGTCGGTTCTGCCAGGTGTTGGCGGTGCTGCCGGCAAGATGATGAAAAACCTGATGAAGCAAAAAGGCGTCGCCTCGATCGAAGATCTGCGCGAGGCATCTGTTGATTTGGAAATCCGCATGATCGCATGCCAGATGACGCTTGATCTGTTCGAATACAAAACCGAAGATATGATCGACGGGATCGAGCTGGGCGGGGCAGCCACCTATATGGAAACGGCTGCAAAATCCGACATCAACCTGTTTATCTAAACAACAACCACTCACCAACACAAAAGAGGTACCTATGGCTGAACATGAACTGAACGCAGAAGGCCTGAACTGTCCGCTGCCAATCCTGAAAGCAAAGAAAATGCTGAAAGGTATTCCCGAGGGCGACATTCTGAAAATCCGCTCGACCGACCCGGGTTCGGTTGCCGATTTCGCAGCATTTTGCACACACACAGGCAATGAGCTGCTCAGCTCGTCCTCCGAGGGTGACATCTACCTGTTTGAGATCAAACGCGCTTAAGCGTCTGTAATTATAAGATAACACAAAAGCCCCGCGTTAACTGCGGGGCTTTTCTTTTGCGCGAGTCACCCAGAACATTTTGCGGGGCCGATCAGTTTCCGTGAGAAAAGCCGTCAGACTGAATGAGCCGTTTTCACCCGCTGCACAAAATCCAAAAACCGCGCCACCCAAGGATTGTCTTGGCTATTTCTCTGGTGGCAAAATCCAGCCAGAACATTGCCGGTTATGATCCCGTCATGAACACCATCAATCCCGTTGCCGCGGCTTAAGACGCGGCCGAATTTTGTGCCCGCTTCGATGTTGTCCAGTCGCGCGTAATGGAACTCATGCGCCTTGGCCACGCCGTCGCGCGGTGACCAGATATGGTCTGGTGTAGTTGTATATTGCACCAACCCCCGCCCCTGTGGGCGCTCGCACATCACCGCGTCCGCGCCCACCACATCACACATCTCGTATGTCTCGGTATTCCACGCCATGCTGCGGCACAGATACATCAACCCGCCACACTCTGCATAAACCGGCATCCCCGCCGACACCTGTTGTTTAATCTGCCCGCGCAATGCCGTGTTGGCCGACAGAGCCGCCATTTGGGTTTCAGGAAAACCACCACCTAAAAACAGCCCATCGACCTCGGGCAAGTTCTGATCTGACAGCGCGTTAAAGGGCACCAATTCAGCCCCCAACGCCGCAAAGGCATCCAGATCATCGGCGTAGTAAAACCCAAAGGCCCGATCCCGTGCGTAACCAATCCGCAAGCCCTCAAAGCGCGCCAAAACGGACGGGGCAGCTATGACATCCAGCGCAGGCGCTGTGGCAGCGATTCTCTTCAAATGGCCCAAATCGACCTGCCCGCCAATAACTCGCGCAATTTCCGCGATCTTCACGTCCAGATGTGCCGTTTCAGACGGGGTGGTCAGGCCCAAATGCCGCTCGCCAATATCAAGTACGGCATTGCGCCCGACCGCGCCAATAACGGGGATGTCTGTATAGGCTTCAACCGCTGCCCGCAGCTTGCCCTCGTGACGTGGCCCGCCGACCTTGTTCAGGATCAGGCCCGCGATATTCACGTCATCAAATGTAAGATAACCCTGCAACAATGGTGCAATCCCACGGGTCATGCCTGTGGTGTCGATCACCAGAACCACAGGCGTCTGGGTCACTTTGGCCAGCGCTGAATTGGCATCCGTGCCGTCCAGCTTGACCCCGTCATACAGCCCCTTGTTTGCCTCGATCATCGCAATGTCGGCCCCTTGCGAATGATCGCACATCAAGGCCGTGAACTCGGGCGCTGGCATGGTGTTAAAATCAAGATTGTAACAGGGCCGCCCGCTGGCCGCCGACAACCACATCGGATCAATATAGTCCGGCCCCTTCTTGAAGCATTGCACCACATCACCCTGCGCTGATAGCGCCGCGGTAAGACCTGTACTGACCACGGTTTTACCGGATGATTTATGTGCGCCCGCGATCATAAAACGTGCCATGCTCTAGGTCCTAGCGAACAAAATAACGAGGCCTCGCATAAGCGCCGTAACAAATTGAGAACCTGCTACGCCCGAACCGCTCAAAAATCAGGCTCGGTAGGGTCGATTTTCGCATCAGATAACGACATTGGCAAAATGCGTAAGGCGACCACGCCCATGCCCGCAATCATCACCGCCAGCGCAACGCCACCCAGCCCCAACGCCCACTCATAAATGGAGGGTGAATAGCTGTTGACCGCACCATCGGCAAATGTGCTGCTGACTTCAAAGGCGGGGAATATTTCCAGCGGGAAGGCTTGGCCGCCAATGATGATGCCATAGAGATGCGCCATGCCACCCAGAATGATCAAAACCGAAGCAACCAACACTTGCCTTTTGCTGGTCTGATCAGCGTGGCGCAACAACATAGCCGCCGGAATAACGCCGCCGATCAACACCTGCCCGATCCAGAACAACGGGGTGAACATGGTGTCACCAAACAGAATGAAACGCTCAAAGTCGCCATGCTCTGCCGCATAGAGGTTTGTCAGGTGACGCACAGCTGTAAAATACAGCACCGCCACCGCAAATACCCCCAGCAAACGCCCCAGACGCTTGATCAGGTTTGGCCCCAAAAAGCGGTTGGTCAACGGGAAGGTGGTGCCCAGAACCAGAATGAAAAACGCCAACCCGAACGAGAAGGACATGATGATAAACAGCGGGGCCATGATGGCCGCGTCATAACCCGAGCGCGCCACCAGCCAACCAAAGATCGACCCCGTGCCAGTGGTTAATGCCAGCCGCCATACGAAGGCCGCCGTGCCAACTGCTCTGACCACCCCAGGCGCAATGCCACGGGCCATCTGAACGAATAAATAGGCACCAACGATCGCAAAGAAGCCGTTATATAACAGGATGTTCCATGCGAAAATGGATGTAAAATTATAGGTGGTCATCGCCACAAGTAGCCGATCAGGTCGACCAAGGTCCAGCACCAGAACAGCCAAGCCTCCCGCCAGCAGCGATATCGACAAAAGACCAGAATAGCGCGCCATCGGTTTGTTCTCGATCTTGCCAAATACGGAGGCAATCGACGCCACATTCAGCGCGCCCGAGGCCGCAACAATCAGGAAAATCGCAAACACATGTGGCAGGCCCCAGACGATCTGGTTGTTCATGCCAGTAACAATGTGACCGTGGTGCTCAATGTAAAGAACCGACAGCCCCGCCGCCGCAATGAAAGCGCCCATCAAGACAGCAATCATCCAGATGGCCGGTGTTGGTGTCACCTCACGATAGACAGTGCGATCCATTTGTCAGTCTCCATTCCCTTACAGGTTCGTATACCGAACGCCGGGGTTTAGCCGCAGATCATCCCGCAGGCCGATCGAGGCATAATTCTTTAACGCAATCGCAATGTCGCTGGCCGGATCATTCAGATCGCCAAACATCATCGCGCCATGACCCGTGGCCGAGCAGGACTCAACACAGGCCGGAATTCCGCCCTTATCAACGCGGTGCACACAGAGCGTACAGCTCTCGACGGTGCCTTTGCCGCGTGGGGCATGGGCCGCTTGGTCCTCGACCTCTTCATGCACAAATGATCGCGCCTTGAACGGGCACGCCATCATGCAATAACGACAGCCAATGCAGGTGTGTTTATCAACCAAAACGATGCCATCGGCCCGTTTGAACGACGCCCCCGTTGGGCACACGTCCACGCAGGGCGGCTCTTCGCAATGCTGGCACATCATCGGCAGGGACGCCTCGCGACCGGTTTGCTTATGGGTCAGGTCAACCTTGCGAATCCACTGGGCATCCGTTTCAGGATTGCCGTCCATCTTCCAGCCGTTCTCATTGGAACAGGCGGTCACGCAAGCGTTGCAATCAGAGGCGCATTTATTCACGTCGATCAACATACCCCAACGCTTGCCTGCGTCCGCATTGGCGTGTGCCTCGCCACCAAAGGCCATCAACGTTACGCCAGGGGCCAATGTAACAGACGCCACTGCAGCGCCGGATTTGAAGAAATCCCGCCGGTTCATTTCGGCGGGCCGGACGGCCTCATTGTTTAATGCTGGCAATTTCATTGCGTCACCCCGTCAAGATAGGCCGCGATCTCGTCTTTACTGGCGGCAGGCCTTTGGGCCAGAAGAGCCGTGAACCCCTCATCAGGTTTTGAGTTATGACACTGAAAACAGTCAATTTTCACAGCTGCATATTCGTGGCAGTTACGACAGAAATGCCCTTCTTCCTTGACTGAAATCGGCAGCGCATCCGGCCCCATCACCGCATGGCACGCCACACATTCCGCAAGCGAATACTGCGTGTCACGGTTGCCTAGCCGCATGGTTTCATCACGGTCATGGCGCAGCATCTTCATGTGATTGATCCGCATAAGTGCATTCCCCTCAGGGTGTGCAGCGCCGACCGCTTTGGGGATTTCAGGGTACAAAGACCCAGCGAATGCCCCGCCGACAGTCGAAACAAACACAATCAGAAGGGATGCAATTAGCCGCTTCATTTCTTACGCTCCAAGACCCATTTTAATGTAACCGGTTGGGCAAACATCGGCGCAGATGTGGCAGCCGATACATTTGCCATAGTCAGTCTCCACATAACGCCCGACCGTGCGGTCATTTTTACGCACACGGCTCACAGCGTCTTGCGGGCAATAGATCACGCAGTTGTCGCATTCAAAACACATGCCGCAGGACATGCAACGTTCGCCCTCTTTTTGGGCCTGTTCTTCGGAGTAAGCGATGATGCGTTCTTCAAAGTTGCCCAGCACGTCCTCGGCACCGATATGCACCTCGTCACGCACTTCGCGCGGTACAAAGTCAAAGTGACCTTTGAACAACTCAGAATGCTTGATGATTTGCGAATCTGAGCGGTCTTCATAGTTGTGAACCGCGTATTCTGCCGTGTCAGTACCAGCCGCCTGAATGTGGTCATAGGCCGATGGCGCATGGCCACGTTGTTTTAATTCCTCAAGCAGGTTGAAGTGAGGCGCATCGATCGATGGGCGTTTTTCGACTTCGCCATCGTCCAGTAGATCGGTGATCGCTTCGGCAGCAATGCGGCCGTGGCCAATCGCTGTGGTCAACAGATGGGGTTTCAAAATATCGCCACCGGCGAAATGCTTTTCATGGCCGGCGACCGCATAGGTGCCGTCAACCGTCATGGCACCGCGGCCATTGTCGAAGTCTTCCATGCCGGTGAAATCACCAAATTGGCCAATGGCAGATATGATGATGTCAGCTTCCAGCACAAATTCGGTGCCTTCAATCGCTTCGGGTGCGTTGCCCTTCATGACGCATTCGCACATCTTCATACCAGTCGCCAAACCGTTCTCGTCTACGATCAACTCAAGCGGCATAACCCCGCCCTTGATATCCACCCCTTCGCGCAGCGCGTCTTCACGCTCGTGTTCAGCAGCGGTCATTTTTTCGATCGGGAACAATGACGTCAGCGTGGCTTCCATGCCGTCACGCACCAATGATCCGGCCACATCATGGCCAAGGAAATCGGTGGCATCGTCTTGGCCGGTTTCGGTGATGTTACCAAGGCGCCGCGCGATTGAGGCCACGTCGATCGAGGTATCCCCGCCGCCAACCACGATCACCTTTTTCGCGGTGCCCAGAACATAACCCTGATTAAAGGCGTCAAGGAAATCAACACCGTTAATGCAGTTTTCAGCAGCTTCCCAACCGTCCAGCGGCAGGCCGCGACCGTTTTGTGCGCCAAGCGCCCAGAACACTGCGTCAAACGCTTTGTCCAGTTCGTCCACCGACACATCGGTGCCAACCCGCGTGTTGCAGCGCACATCGACGCCCATTGCAGTGATGCGGCCAATCTCTTTGTCCAGCATGTCGCGCGGCGTGCGATAGCCCGGAATACCGTAGCGCATCATCCCGCCAAGTTCGCTGTGTTCTTCAAACAGGGTCACCCCATGGCCGTCTTTGCGCAGGAAAAACGCCGCCGCAAGGCCAGCAGGCCCGCCGCCGATCACCGCAACCTTGCGGCCCGTGTCGGCCCCTACTTCGGGGGCTGTAACGCCGTTCTCATTGGCCCAGTCGCCAACGTATTGCTCAACCGCGTTGATACCGACATAGTCATCGACCTCGTTGCGGTTGCAGCCCGCTTCGCAAGGGGCCGGGCAAACACGGCCCATAGTGGCCGGAAACGGGTTGGCTTGGATCATACGCTCGAACGCATATTCCTGCCATGCCATGCCTTCAACCACGGGCTTGTCCATGCCGCGGGCAATTGCCAGCCAGCCACGAATTTCATGGCCTGAGGGGCACGACCCCTGACAAGGTGGTGTTTTATTGATGTACGTCGGGCATTTATAGCTTGTGTCCTGCACAAAAATTTTATCTTCCAGATCGAAATCTGCTTCGGTTTCGCCGTCTTCATAGCGCCGGTATGAGTTTTGTTGACCGTCCATCTTATTTCTCCTCCGTTGCTGCCGCTTGCGGCGCGTCTTCGTCATTTTCTGTTTCTTGACCGTCCAAAATGACGGCATTGGCGACCAGTTGGTGCACGGACATTACATTGTCCATTTCATAGCCGTATTTCGGCATTACCTTGGAAAACTGGGTTTTACAGATGGCACAGATCGCGGCCATGTGGGTCACGCCGTGATCAGCCGTTACCTGTTGCAGCGCCGTCATGCGGGGTTTTGCGCCCTTAATGCGCAAATCCATTAGATCGTCCGTTAACAACCCGCCCCCGCCGCCGCAGCAGAACGTATTTTCGCGTATGGTATCGCGATCCATGTCGTGGAAATGATTGCACACGGACTGCAAAACTTTGCGCGGCAGATCAAATTGCCCGCCTTCCTTGCGCCCCATGGCCGAGCCACGCGCCACGTTGCAACTGTCGTGATAAGTCATCACAAATTCGTCGTTCTTGGATTTGTCGATTTTCAGGATGCCATCATCGATCGCGTCGCTGGTGAACTCCATGATGTGCTGCGGGATCGGGTAGTTCTGATCCAGAAAATCAAACGGACCCGCCAGCGTATTCAGAAACGAATAACCAACCCTCCAGGCGTGGCCACATTCGCCAAACACGATCCGTTTGACGCCCAGATCCTTGGCCGCTTGACGGATGCGCCATGACACTTCGCGCATGTTCTCGTAAGAGCCGATGAACATGCCAAAATTGGCCGCCTCGGAGGCATAAGAGCTGATCGTCCAGCTGACACCCGCCGCGTGGAACACCTTGGCATAGCCCAACAAGCCGTCAATATGCGGCTCGGCAAAGAAGTCCGCCGAGGGGGTGATCAGCAGGATATCTGCGCCTTTTTCGTCCAGCGGTAACCGGACGGGAATGCCTGTTTCGTCTTCCAGATCTTCTTCTAGGTCCTCTAGCGTAGCGCGCAGGGCTTTGGGGTTCAGACCCAAATTATTACCAGTCTTTTTCAACTTGGTGATAATCTCGTTACAATATTTTTGGCCCATGCCAACCGAGTCCAGAATTTCCCGTGCCGCCATGGAAATTTCAGCCGTATCAATACCGAAAGGGCAAGAAACCGAGCAACGGCGACATTGCGAGCACTGATGGTAATAGGTGTACCATTCGTCCAGAACTTCGCGGGTCAGATCACGTGCGCCGACCAGCCACGGGAAATATTTACCCGCGAACGTGTAGTAGCGCCGGTAAACCGAGCGCAACAAATCTTGGCGTGCGACCGGCATGTTTTTCGGGTCCGACGTGCCCAGAAAATAGTGGCACTTATCGGTGCAAGCACCACATTTCACACAGGCATCAAGATAGACCTGAAAGGCGAGGTTCTTTTCGGCCAGTTCGCCCATTTTGGCGATGGCAACCTCTTGCCAATTGTCAATCAGCTCACCGGGAAAGCCCAATGGCTCGTTATGCTCGGGAGCGGCGGCAAACGTATTGCTGTCCACCATCGCACCACATTCCAGTTTCGGAATTTTGAAAGCGTCATCAATCGAGCTTGAGGTGATTACAGGGATTTCATCTTTCGGGGCCATCTTAGACGTCTCCTTCTTCGGGGATGCCTTCGGGCAGCGGTGGCAATTGATTTGCCCACGCGGACAAGTGCCTAAACTCACGGGCGTTATCGACTTGGGTGCGCGACGGGGCAAAGAAGACGCCGGGCGCATGCATCAATTTGGAGATCGGGAAGATGATCATCAACAACGCCACCAATCCGAGATGAATTAGGATGGCTGGGCTGGCTGGCAGTTCGTTAATTTGGAACCGCATCAGTCCTAAGAAGAACTGTTTAACGGCCAGAATATCAACTGGCATGACAAATTTCATGCCCATTCCAGTGATGACGATACCCAAAAACAGGATCAACATCAGATAGTCGGATGGATTGGAAATATAACGGATGCGCGGCACCACAATGCGGCGGATCAAGAGGCCAGCAAGACCGATCAGCATCGCAAAAGACGCGTAAACACCGATTGGCTGGATCAATTCAACCCACCCCCAAACCGGCTGGGTAAAATAGCGAATGTGGCGCAGCAAAACCAGCAACATGCCAGCATGGAACAAGACCGCGAATATCCATATCCACTTGTTGGATTTGAACAGGCTCTGAAAGAACGCAACCTCTTTGAACATCCGAAACCAGACACCTTTTTTGGTGCGTGGTGCTGGCGAAACCGGGATTTTCAAAGGTGCTGGTGTGCGGGCGAATTTCAACACCTTCATTCCAGTGCCGACGATCAAGATAACCGTGGCCACATAGAACAGCACTGCATAAAGCGTTGACAACACTTGAAGTCCTCCCAGACAACGCCCCTCTGAATTATTGTTTTTATTTCAGAGGGGTTAGATAGGTTTATACGCAGCCAGTTGGCTTTGGCAGACCTGCGATTTTACAGGCTTGCTTGGCTGGGCCATAGGGGAACAACTCATACATGTATTTGTTGTTGCCAACTTCTGGACCCATGGATTTTTTGATCGATTTGATCAAAACACGCACAGCAGGAGCGATTTGGTATTCCTCGTAGTAGTCACGCAGAAAGTTAACCACAGCCCAGTGTTCTTCGTCCATCTCGACTTCTTCGGCTTTGGCGATCACAGCGCCCAATTCAGGTGTCCACTCGGACAGGTTTGTGATGTAGCCTTCTTCGTCTGTAGCAATCTCTTGCCCATCTAGTTCATATGACATTTTCGTTTCCTTCGGTTGATCTGTTTGTTTCAGTTCGGTCGTTTATCAAAGCCAGTTTTGCGTGCGATCATGCGTGGCCGCCAGTTCGACAAATCCGGCGTAATCAACGGTTTTTACACCTGATAGCAGGCGTCCCTCATCGATGCCGCGAGCTTTTAGGTCAGGGGCCAGAACGGCCAGCGTCACCGCCCCGCCCATGCCAACCATCGCGTCGGCCAATCCGGTGTTTGAGGTCGCGCCATAAACGCCGTCTTCAATCATTAAAACCGTGTCGCCCGCTTTGGCATGTCCCAGACAGCTTAGCAATGTCTGCGTCGCAAAGGGTGATTTGTTAACTGTGTGTAAAGTTGCCATATCAGCCTCCTAAAAGCTCAAGATTACGTCTTGGTCGGCCATTACGTCGGCCATTTCAGTCCGGCTGATGATGCGGATCGACGGTTTCTCAACGTAATCCTCATCCTCATCTTCCCACATAATTTCCTGTAGGTCATCCGCAGTCAGGCCACGTTCATCCAGCGATTCCTGCTCGACGAACAGCTTGGTGACTTCGTAGTCCCCAAGCGCCCGGAAGGTCGGCGAGAAGTTCTTAACGCCGATTTCTTTCGTGTCTTGGGATTTCACCAATTGAAATACACCGTCATCAAGGAACGCAAGGCTCACATCTTGGTCAAAAGCCGCACCAATCAGCACAACTTCCAGACTTTCCAATGCGTAAATCGTGCCATAAGGCGCTTTGCGATTTACGTAGAGGAATTTTTTAACACCATCTGTCATGTCTTTTCCCCTAGTCCCCGAATGTCATCAGACGATCCGTGTCGATGCCCATTTCAATGAGTTGTCCAAGGCCGGAAATCCGGAAACCCTCGGCAATGTTGCTGGCGTCTTTGCCTTGGCGGTCCGCTTCTTTTTGATCCAGCAGACCACGACGTTGGGCGGCTGCAATGCAGATCACCAGATCGGTGCCGTGTTCGGCGGCCAGTGCGCTCCACTGTTCTTGAATGTTGCGCTCATCCTGCGGCGGGATTGACAGGCGTGTGCCCACATTGACCCCGTCATGATAGAAAAACACCCGCGGAACCTCGTGGCCCGCAGCCAGCGCTGCGGTCACGAAATGATAGGCCGTATCAGACGCTTGGTGCGTATATGGGCCTTCGCTTACGACTATTCCGAATTTCACGTGCCGTCCCCTTAGAAATGGATGTGTGCTGATTGGTTCATGGTCTTGCGTGCGCCCGTCCATGTATCCAAATGGTGCTTGGTGAACGCCAGATCCGTCATGTCAAAGAACCGGCTCCAACCGATGCGTTCGATCCATTCGCCCATCCGCTCCCAATGCTTGGCATCTTTTTTGTAGGCTTGAATGATGCGCTTTACGACAGCGTTCACTTCGGGCCAATGCGGCGCGTTGTTGGGCAAATTGGCGACCGCCAGCTTGTGGAATGTTGGTTTGGAGCGCGCGTTCGAGTGCTTGCCACCAACCCAGATAGCGATCTTGGTGGAATCGGCACCATTGATCTGCATCGGTGGGCATGGTGGGTAACAGGCACCACAGCACACGCATTTTTTCTCATCGATCTCCAGCGTGGCTTTGCCATCAACCATCGCAGGCCGGATCGCAGCCACAGGGCAACGGGCCACGACGGCGGGGCGTTCGCAAACGTTGGCAACCAGATCATGGTTGATTTTCGGCGGTTTGGTGTATTGCACGTTCACAGCAATATCGCCTTGCCCACCACAGTTGATCTGACAGCAGGATGTCGTGATCCGCACGCGGTTTGGCATGTTTTCGTGGATGAATTCCTCATGCAGCATGTCCATAAGGCCTTTGACAACGCCAGACGCATCAGTGCCCGGAATATCGCAGTGCAACCAGCCCTGAGTGTGCGAGATCATCGAAACGGAGGCACCAGTGCCGCCCACGGGAAAACCTTCTTCGCCCAGTTTGTCGATCAGTGGCTGAACTTTGGCCTCGTCCGCCACCATATATTCGATGTTGGAACGGGTGGTGAAACGCACATGTCCATCGGCAAATTCGTCGCCAATATCACAGAGCTTGCGGATGGTGAAAACATCCATCTGACGCTGAGTACCAGCGCGAACTGTGTATACCTCGTCACCAGACTTAGAAACGTGATGTAGAACACCGGCACGGGGACGATCGTGGTAATCCCAGTTGCCGTGATTTTTTTCCAAAACCGGATGCATGTATTGGAAGTGATCCGGAACGCCAACTTCGTCGGCGGCTCTGGGTGTGGCTTTCTCGTTGCTCATTTTGTTCTCCCTGCCTCTGCAAAACCCAGATGGGTCGCAGAGTTTTCGTTTTTCAGTTCATCCAGTCCGGCTGATTACCCGTCGACCGTCATACCGGCATCAAGCGCTTTGCGCTCGAACCACTTGGCGGCCTCTTCATCGAAATCATCGGTGCGAACATAGCTGGATGTGCGCGGGTGGTTGACCATGTTTGGATCGGCCTCAACCCCAACCGCCTCAAGGAAGGCTGGCAGACCGATACGGTCAATGGTTTCCCCGACCCGTTCGTGCTCCAGCGCGTTATCGGCAAAGAATTCGATGCATGTCTCGGCGAACTCTTCCATCTCTTCATAGTCTTCTTCGGTGTCCAGTTTGACGAAGGGCTTGACCATGATGCCCATCATATCGCCAACCTTCAGCGACCGTTTACCACCGATCATCACCGACACACCCTTGTCATCCCCTGGGCTCAGCGCCTTGGTCATAACGTTGATACAGTGCATGCAGCGCACGCAGGACCGGTTGTCGATGTCCATTGTGTCATCATCATTCAGAGAAATCGCGCGGGTCGGGCACATCGAAACAACAGTGTCGATGGTGTATTTACGGCCCTTCTCGGCGATATGCTCTTTCACTTTGGCTTGATTAATCTTGATATCATCGCGCCATGTGCCGATCACCGCAAAGTCGGCGCGGTGGATCGCGTTCACACAGTCATTGCCACAGCCCGAAAATTTGAACTTAAATTTGTAGGGCAGTGACGGGCGGTGCATTTCATCAAGGAAACGGTTGATAATGCCACGGTGCAATTTGGCCTCATCAAAGCAGGATTGCTCGCAACGGGCCGCGCCCACACAGCTCATGGCGGTGCGCAATGCAGGACCCGCGCCGCCCAGATCAAAACCCAGTTCGTTAATGGCGTCAAACGCGGCTTGGGTGTTTTCGGTTGTGCAACCCTGCAACATGATGTCGCCGGATTGACCGTGCAACGCGATCAGGCCCGAGCCATGCTCTTCCCAGACGTCACATAATTTACGCAGAATTTCTGTTGTGTAGTGAAAGCCGGGGGGCGGCATAACGCGCAGCGTGTGAAATTCTTTTGACTCAGGGAATTTTTCCGACACTTCGGAATAGCGTGGGATGATCCCGCCACCATAACCATAAACAGAAACAACGCCGCCCTTCCAATACCCTTTACGGTTTTCATAGGAATGGTTCAATTGCCCCATAAGGTCGTTCATCATCGGGGCGTATCTTTCACCCTTCGCATCACGAAGTCGCTTCAGGCCGGTTACAAAACTTGGCCAAGGTCCGTCTTCCAATTGATCCAACATCGGTGTTGGGTGGATTTCGGCCTCTTTGGCTTTACCGTCTTTGTGATCGCCATCTTTCATAGTAAACTCCCTTTAGTTGCGCGCTTCATCCGAAATTTGCCTTTCGGATATGTTAAATCCCAGATTTAGGTAGACTGATTGACCGACATTTCTGCACGTCAAAATCGACCTATAGCGAGAACCTCCATTTAGATTTATTTTACATTACACTTTTTGAATGTAAAGATAAAGCTGCACCGAAAAGCAGATTGCATCTAAATATTCTAATAATTAGATACGAAATGAAACATTCTTGCTAAACCCGCCATAGGAGACGTCACGGTTGGAGAGCCTCAACACAAAATATCCCGACAGATTTAGTCTGATTTTAGCGACTGACTCCGACTATCAGGCATGGCGTGTGGTCAAGCTACAACAAGCATCTGATTTGCTTGCGAATTCCGAGCCAGTGCCGATTGGTGATCTTTCGAAACTAACGCCAGCTGAGCATGATGAATTGTCTCGCAGATGTGAAATATCAGGTGCAGCTTTCTACCATGATACTCAAAAAACTGCTGATCCGGATGTGGTCAGTCAACGGTTGCGTCATTTTGCCCAAAACATGGGTTTACGCATCGCTGAAAAGCACAGATCGGCTGGAAAAGACGGAATCGTTTCGCTTCAGGTCTCTGATTCTGTCGGCCAAAAGGGCTATATCCCCTACTCCAAAAAACCGATGAACTGGCATACCGACGGATACTATAACGCGCCGGACGACAAAATCCGCGCGATGGTTCTGCATTGTGTGCGCGCCGCTGATTCTGGCGGGGTCAATCAGGTATTTGACCCTGAAATCGCCTATATCCGTCTGCGCGACGAGGATCCGGCCTATATCAGCGCCTTGATGCACCCCTCCGCTATGACAATTCCCGAAAACGCCGAACCAAACGGCAACTTGCGCCCCGCCAGCATCGGCCCTGTTTTTGAAGTCAATCCGCAAACCGGGTACCTGGAAATGCGCTACACGGCCCGCACCCGTTCGATTGAATGGCGTGATGATGCGGTGACCCATGCGGCGGTGGCGTATCTGCAATCAGTGCTGAATTCAGACGACCCATATATACAGACAATCAAAATGCAGGATGGCGATGGCCTTCTGTGCAACAATTCGCTTCACAACCGAACCGGTTTTGACGCAAACAGCGAAAACACCAGCGCACGCCTATTAATGCGTGTAAGGTTTCATAACCGCGTAACAGGGAGAAAATAGATGGCCAGACTAAGTGACCTCATTATAGGACATCCAGAAGTCGACACCTTTAAGGCGCTCGAGCTGCTGGTCGCCCACGCGGGTGAATCCGGCGAAATGTTTTTGGAGTTCGACGTAAAACCAGATTACAAAGACACCCCGAAAAAATGGGAATGGCGGCTCGAGTCCGTATTTGCGGCGGGGTTGAAATATGTCTGAAGAAGTTGTCACAGACCTCGCTGAATTCAACTTTCCGTTCAAAAAGCACGTCACGCTGAAAAACGTCGCTTATGACTCCGCAGAAGACGGGGGCGGCCAAAACTGGCTGCGCGTCACCATCCGCGAGCAACGCCGCTTTACGATCTTTGATCTGGACCCAGGCAGTGCCACCGAATTTGCGAACGCCTTGTCTACTTGGGCAAAAACCAACCAAGGCTAAGCGCCTTTAGCAAAGAGACACACATGGATTTCCTCCCAATTTTCCTCGATATTCACGGTAAAAAACTTGTTGTTGATGGCGGCACCACGGTCGCTGCGCGCCGTGTCGAGCGTGCTTTGCTGGCCGGTGCGAATGTCCACGTGTTCGACGCCGATCTGAGCGATGAATTTGCCAGTTTGATGGGGCATGAAAATTTGACCCACCACGCGCGCCCCATCACCGAGGCCGATATTGCAGGCGCCGTGGTCGCCTATGGTGCCTCCGAGGATGCGGCCCGTGATGCGATCCTGCACAAAGGCGCTAAAGACGCTGGCGTTTTGGCCAATGTCGCCGATGTCAGCGAATACTGCGATTTCATCACCCCCTCCGTGGTGGATCGTTCGCCATTGGTGATCGCTATTTCTTCTGGCGGCACGGCCCCTGTGATTGCCCGTATTCTACGTGCCCGCATAGAGAGCCTGCTGCCCCCTGCCTACGGGCGCATGGCCGAATTTCTGGGCAAGTTTCGTGACCGTGTCAGTGCCGGTATCAAAAGCGGCACCCAGCGCCGCCGGTTTTGGGAAACCATGATTGATGGCCCGACTGGCGATCACTTTTTGTCGGGTGATCTAGACCGCGCCGAGGCCCATCTGCTGGACTCAATTGCCTGTGCCGCTGGCGAAGGGGCCCCTTGCGAGCAAGGCGAAGTATTCCTCGTTGGCGCAGGGCCTGGTGATCCTGATTTACTGACCTTCCGCGCCCTGCGCCTGATGCAACGTTGTGATGTGGTGCTCTATGACCGTCTGGTTGCGGACGACATTCTGGAACTGGTGCGCCGCGATGCAGAGCGTATTTACGTGGGCAAACGCCCCGATCACCACACGATGTTCCAAGAAGACATCAGCGCCCTGATGGTTAAACTTGCCAAGGACGGCAAACGTGTTTTGCGTCTCAAAGGGGGGGATCCGTTCATATTCGGGCGCGGCGGCGAAGAGATCGAAATGCTGGCCGAACACAACATCCCTTTTCAGGTGGTGCCGGGTATTTCCGCGGCGCAAGGCTGCTCCACTTACGCAGGTATCCCGCTGACCCACCGCGACCACGCCCAATCCTGCATTTTCGTCACGGCCCATGGGCGCGATGGGGTGCTTGATCTGGATTGGGAGGTGCTAACCCGTAAAAACCAGACGGTTGCGGTTTACATGGGGCTGTCCAGCCTGAAAGTCCTCTCTGAGGGCTTTGCCAGCCACGGGGTCGACCCCGACACCCCCGCCGCCATCATCGACAATGGCACGCGGCCAAACCAGCGCATCATCACCGGCACCATTGCCGATCTGTACGAAAAGGCCACCGAGGCCGATTTCACCGGCCCCTCGATCATCATCATCGGCGGCGTGGTCACGTTGCGCGACAAACTGAGCTGGTTTGCAGATGATCAAGACAGCAAGTTCAACATGAGCCTGAGCCCCAAAGACTCGCTCTGAGCCCTTCTTCTTTTCGTAAATACCTCTGCCGGAGGCATAGAAACTCTTTTGTCGACGCAACAACACATGGTAATACATGTATATATAAAAATGGCGCGACACAAAAATAAGAGAAGAACAGGGATATAACATGTTGGAAACATTACGGGAAATGGTGATTGAATCACCCGAAACCTATATCGCTTGGGGGGCTTTGGCCATCGCCACGGTGTTTGGCTACATCGTTTATGTCACGAATTTCTGCACCATGGGCTCGATTTCGGACATGCTGTCGTTCGGGGACAAACGCCGCTTTCGCTCGTGGCTACTGGCCACGGCAACCGCCATGCTGGGCCTTGCTGTGCTGCAAAACTGGGGCGTCGCAGATTATCGCGAGACTATGTATATGGCACCAACCCTGACATGGCTCGCCAATATTGCGGGCGGGTTGATCTTTGGCTTTGGCATGGTGCTATCAGGTGGGTGCCTGTCGCGCAATCTGGTGCGGGCTGGCTCTGGCGATCTGCGCTCGGGCTTTGTTTTACTGGTGGCGGGGTTGTTTGCCTATATGACAATCGGCGGGTTGCTGGGTCCGGTCCGCGTTGCCCTATTTGGCAGCGCGACCATTGATCTGGCCGCAATGGGCATGGAAAAACAAGGGCTTGGAGACATCATCGCGCATTTCACCGGCATGTATCTTGGCCAATCAACGATGATTGCGCTGGCGATCCTTGCGGGTGGTCTGCTGATCTATTGCTTCAAGGACGCAAGCTTTCGCAAATCTCCCGTGCATATCATTGCAGGTGTTGGCATCGGGGTGTGCGTTACAGCAGGTTGGATGCTGACGGGGCTGGCGCAGGATGATTTCGCTGATGTTCCGGTGGCTTTGGCTTCGCTCTCTTACGTGCGCCCGGCTGGTGACACGCTGGATTATCTGATGCGCGCCACGGCCTACACAGGCCCCAACTTCAATGTGATGTCCTTTGTTGGCGTTCTGCTCGGCGGCTTCCTCGGGGCCCTTAGCAAGGGCAAACTGGGCCTCAGCACCTTTGCCGACAAAAGCGACACAGTGCGCAACACCATCGGCGCGGCCCTGATGGGCATTGGCGGGGTTGTGGCACTGGGCTGCACGGTTGGCCAAGGCGTCACAGGGTTTTCAACCCTTGCGGTAGGCTCCGGCATCACGCTGATCTTTATCATCCTTGGCGGAGTTGGCGGTATCAAATACATGGAATGGGTCGCCATGCGCGACTAAGCTCAAGCCAAATCCACCCAACAAAAAGCGCCCCGAGATCAACCAATCGCGGGGCGCTTTTGCTTCTTCTTTTTTTAAATACCTGATCTAGTCCTCATCACCGCCGGCCTCACCCATCAAGGCCGCAACTTTCATGGCAATGGTCTTATAGATCTTCGCGTGTGGTCCGTCCGGTTCGGCCACAACCACCGGCGTCCCATCGTCAGAAAACCTGCGAATATCCATATGCAGCGGCACCGCGCCAAGGAACATAACGCCCAGCTTGGCCGCCTCGGCTTGTGCGCCACCATGACCAAAGATATCCGATGTCTCGCCACAATGCGGGCAGACAAAGGTGCTCATATTCTCGATGATACCCAGAATGGGCACATCGACATTTTTGAACATCTTCAAGCCTTTGCGCGCATCAATCAAAGCCAAATCTTGCGGCGTCGATACGATCACAGACCCCGCCAGCGGCACCTGTTGCGCCAGCGTCAATTGCGCGTCCCCAGTGCCGGGCGGCATGTCTAGAACCAGCACATCCAATTCACCCCATTCGACCTCGCGCACCAATTGCATCAAGGCCGAAACCACCATAGGTCCACGCCAGATCACTGGTGACTCCTCGTCCATTAGGAACCCCATAGACATCACCTTGATACCGTATTGTTCAAGCGGTTTGATGCGCTCGTTTACAATCTCGGGACGCTCCGTGATCCCCATCAATCGCGGAATGGATGGCCCGTAAATGTCCGCATCCAGCAAGCCAACTTTCAATCCCAAAGACCGTAGGCCCAAGGCAAGGTTGACCGAGGTGGTCGATTTACCAACCCCGCCCTTGCCAGAGGCCACCGCCAGCACTGATTTGACCCCGGGGATTGCCCCCGCAACAGGGCGCATATCCGGCCCCACCGGGCGATCCGGCTTGTTGCTCAGTTTGGGCGGGGTTTTGTCGCCCGCACCCTTGGTCCGCTCGGCGGTCAGAACCACCAAAACCACATCGACGCCTGCAAGGGCCGAAACGCAGGCCTCGGCCCGCTTTTGTAAATCCCCTGCCCCCTCGTTCGCCCCCTGCGGCAACGAGATCGAAAAGATGACTTTGCCCCCCTCAACAACAATGTCTGAAACCATGCCGGCCGAAACGATATCTTCGCCCTTTGGCCCATAGGTGATGCCCTTAAGCGCCTCTAAAACCTTATCTTTCATATCCATTCTCCTCTTTGGCAAGCGGGCCAACTTTGGCCATCGGCTTGCAATATTCCATCCCGTTCATGATATTCGCGTATATGAATGTCAGGATGTGATAGCAAATATTCCAACCTGCGAAAAGGCCGTTCTTATCACTGCGCCTCAAAAGGCCCCATTCCTATTCTTCGAAAATTGGCGTTGGTCCAGAAATAGTTCGTTCATTCATTAATATTTGGCTGCCATAAATTTCTTGAACATCTGGTTAATTATGCTTTTATTTCAAGAAATTCCGTGCATTATCCAATGATGGGGAATCAACTGCCTAGTCAGGCGACGCCACTTATTTTTGATGGACACAATGATGTTTTGCTCAAGTTGATGCTCAACGGGGGTATGAAAACTGCGGGTGATTTCATTTCTGGGCGGACCGGGCATATTGATGTGCCGCGCGCGAAAATCGGCGGATTTGGTGGCGGATTCTTTGCGCTGTTCACGCGCTCGCCCTCAAATGGAATGTCACAGGCAGACAGATATGCCCAGATGGACAAACCGCCTTACGACATGCCCCTGCCCGCCCCTGTTTCACAAGCCGATGCGCTTTCGGACGTCATGCGAGAGACCGCCATCCTGCTGCGCCTTCAAGAGCTGGACGCGCTGAAAATCTGTCATACCACCACCGATCTGCGGGCCTGTTTCGCGTCTGGAAAAATGGCCGCTATCCTGCACATGGAGGGGGCCGAGGCGATT
>Ga0209345_10000194_pt1 | contig 85124 bp, 75 predicted proteins | sample Cruoilmetagenom7_FD_187294 | JGI IMG/M metagenome (GOLD analysis project Ga0209345, IMG submission 187294) | Oil polluted marine microbial communities from Coal Oil Point, Santa Barbara, California, USA - Sample 7 (SPAdes) (version 2) | ecosystem: Environmental > Aquatic > Marine > Oil seeps ... | reverse complement strand
AATCAGTTGCTCGGCCGTCTGCGCGCGGCCCCTTAACTGCGCGAGTTGGCCGTCAATCAGCCGCAATTCGGATTCGGTTTTGGCAATGGCTGCCCGAGCCTTATCAAGCCGTTTTCCAAACTCTCGTAGTTGCAGCTCAAGATTTTTTTTATGTTCCCGCAGTCTTCTAAGATCCGTGGAAATTTCGCGATATTTCGGCCCACGCCCAACCTTCGACGTCTCACCAATGCCACCAGCTTCAGCCTCCGCCTCAGCTTTCTTCGAAATAATCTCACGGTCTTTTTCGAACGTCAGCCGCTTCAGCCGTTCCACCTCAACCGCCAGCGGCCCCACCTGTTCCTTGATACGGCCAATCTCGCTAATTGCAATGCCTTTTCGTTGCAGAAGGCGAACCTGCTGCCCTTCGGCCGAAGCTTTTTCTTCCTGACGTTGCGCCACCACCTTCTGTTTGTCGCGCATTTTGCGCTCAAAATAAGCTTCGAGCTGGCCTGGGGCTTCGCGCGCTACCTTGATAAGCGCCTCAAGAGTTTGATCATAGCTCTGCCAGCCCTTCTGGCGAAATAACCCATCCTGTTCTTCAATCCTCCGCCGCTTGGCAAGCGAGCCGACGTCACTCACCACGCCCGCCACTTGGTTCTGCGCCCGCAACACTGCTGCGCGCTCGCGTTCTTTTTGCGGAAAAATCGTCGAGAATAGACTGTCGAACGAAAAGAATACCGACGTGACCATGCAGGCGAGAAACATCACCCACAGTATGGCGCTGCGCAACATCACTCGGACAGCCTTGGCATAGCCATCGCGAATGTCGCCGCCAGCGTTTAATACCAGCATGGCAACAAGTAAAATTGCCACCGATGCGAACAACAGCTGATTGGAGAAGGCGGCCCAATCGCCCTTCAAAAGCCCGCGCTTCTGGTCTTCATCAAGGCCGGCCTGATTAAGAATGAGAACGGCCAATGCCACGAACATTAATATGCCAACCAAAGTCCCGGCAATTGGCTGAATTAGTCGCACGGAAGGCCAAGTCGGGCGGCCGGTTGTGCCATCTGCACGGGTCCGAAGGGTAACATTCATACCCGTCGCAAAACTCTCACCAATCAACCAAGCAACGATCAGCATCACACCCTGAATGCCGAACGTGATCATCAGCGACAGTACCGGCTCCTGCGTGAAGTTGCGCATTCCATCCCAAGTTGTCCAGCCAGAGGCCAACGACAACACCAGTCCAGTCGCACCAAGCAGTGCCAATTGCCAGTTTGAGAACATCGTTTCTGTAATGCGTTCGCGCAATTTCTTGCCGAAAGTCGAAACGTAGAATAATGCGAAGCCAACCAGAAAAATCGCCAACATAATCAGCGTCTGGCTCGAAGCGGCAATCTGCCCAAGGCCGGATACGATTGGCGACATATCCATTCAAATTCTCCCGCTTTTCGAATTCTATGCGCCACAACGTATTATTTTGACTTCACAATCGCGTGAAGGCAAATGCCTTGGAACAAGCGTTTGTTCCAGAATGCTAGTAACGCGTGATTCGAAATCCATATAAAACTAACCAAAAAGGTATGGCTACCTTAGGGCAACTCGCAGAAACGACATACTTAACGATGATACACTTATTTACCGGGTCGATATACTTAGGCATCAAGTAGATTCAAGCTGACAAAATAGTTCTGCTAAAATTGCCTGGTGCTTAGTCTGGACATGCCCGATCCAGCCAAGTCTTATCCAGTCAAACCTTCAAGTAAATCAGAATAGCACAAAAGTCGGCGGGAATTGCCAGCCACCCGTTCACCCGGCCACAAGGAAGAGAAGACATGCGCGAGACACGCTTTCCCCACGACGCTAGTAAATACAAACGGCAAATTGCATTCATATTTGCAAACATTGCCGTCGCGGGCACTATCATGGCGGGCAGCGCGTTTTCATCTGCAATTCAAGCTGAAGCAGCCAGCCGTTCCTGCCGCAGCACTGGCAATTTCTCAACCTGGAAGTCCGCATTTCGTCACGAGGCGCTATCCCGAGGTGTCACTCGAAGAACCATCCTTGGTTCATTCAATCCCATAGTCTTCGACGCAAGCATCATTCGCCGGGATCGCCGCCAGAGCTTTTTTTCTCTCTCGTTTGCGGACTTCTCCAAACGACTGGTCTCCCGCCATCGCCTTAAAACAGGCGCCCGTAAGCTAAAAAAGCGGGCTTCTTGGTTTCGTCGCGCCAGGCAGAAGTTCGGCGTGCCTGGCCCCGTCATTACTGCATTTTGGGCTCTCGAGAGCGACTTCGGCGCCGGTATTTCGAAGCAAAGTCTGATCTTCAATTCGCTCGCATCCCTGGCATTTGATTGCCGCCGCCCTGAGATGTTCCGCGGTGAACTACTGGCGGCTCTGAAAATCGTTGACCGCGGCTTTCTCCCAGCATCCCGTATGACAGGCTCCTGGGCTGGCGAGCTGGGCCAAACCCAGTTCCTGCCCAGCCACTATCTGGCGCACGCAGTCGATGCGGACGGTGATGGCTACCGCGACCTCACCCGCTCAGATCCTGATATCATTATGTCCACCGCGAAATTCATCAAGCATCTGGGCTGGCGGGCTGGTGAGCCTTGGCTAGAGGAGGTGCGTGTACCCAACCGTATGCCATGGCGCGAAGCCGATCTTGCGATCCTTCATCCACGCTCCAAGTGGGCGGCCTTGGGGGTCTTGAAACGCAGCGGTCGCCGCCTCCGGGCCGATGCCATGCCAGCCGCGCTATTGCTACCCATGGGCCGCAACGGGCCGGCATTTTTAGCCTACCAAAATTTTCGCATTTATCCGCAATGGAACCAATCTCTGAATTACGCTATCACCGCTGCCTACCTCGCGACCCGCCTCAACGGCGCACCAAGCTACCGGTCAGGCAATGCCCCTGTAACCGGCTTTGGCTATAAGCAAATTAAGAATATTCAACGCAAATTGATCTCTCATGGTTTCAATACCGGTGGCTCCGATGGCAAACTCGGAGCCAAAACACGGGCTGCGGTTAAGGCCGCTCAGATTAGATACGGCTTGCCCGCTGACAGTTACCCTTCGCAGGCCCTCATCGAACGCTTGCGCCGACGCTAAAGAAATATTTGCACCTTTACACAATTGACCACCACTCAGGCCCGGTGCACATCCCCAATAGATACATCATGAGCGCCCAATGGAGTGCGAGAGCATGACAGACCTTTGCCTGCCCCGCCGGACATCCGTCCCAGTCAACGTTGGTGGTGTGATCGTTGGTGGCGATGCACCGATTGTCGTCCAGTCGATGACCAATACCGACACCGCCGACATCCAGGCGACCGTGCAGCAGGTGGCAGCCCTTCATCGCGCGGGCTCGGAACTGGTCCGCATCACCGTCGATCGCGACGAAGCAGCCAAAGCCGTGCCCTTGATCCGCGAGAAACTCGAAGCGATGAACATTCACGTGCCAATCGTCGGCGATTTCCACTACATCGGCCATACATTGCTGGCCGACAATCCCGCTTGCGCCGAAGCCCTTCATAAATATCGCATTAATCCCGGCAATGTTGGCTTCAAGGCCAAGAAAGACAGCCAGTTTTCAGCCATTATAGAAAAAGCCTTGGAGCACAAAAAACCGGTCCGCATTGGTGTGAATTGGGGTTCGCTAGATCAGCAGCTTCTAACCAGCCTTATGGACGAAAATGCCAACAGCGCACATCCAAAGACCGCACGAGCTGTCATGCACGAAGCAATTGTGCAATCAGCTTTGCTGTCTGCCGCCCGCGCCCAAGAGCTTGGCATGGGCGCCGATCAGATCATCATTTCCGCAAAAGTATCAGCCGTCCAAGATCTCATTAGCGTCTATACCTTGCTCGCCAGCCGCTGCGATTTTGCTCTCCATCTGGGCCTGACCGAAGCGGGCATGGGTTCCAAAGGCATCGTCGCGTCATCCGCCGCAATGGGCATTTTGCTTCAGGCAGGCATTGGCGACACGCTCCGGTTTTCGCTAACGCCGGAGCCTGGCGGTGACCGCTCAGTCGAAGTCCGCGCCACTCAGGAACTGCTGCAAACCATGGCCATTCGGTCATTTGTTCCCATCGTCGCAGCGTGCCCCGGCTGTGGCCGCACAACATCCACTATCTTCCAGGAACTCGCAAAAGACGTACAGGAAATGATCCGCGAGCGGATGCCCGAATGGCAGTCAAAATACCCTGGCGTCGAAGACCTTAACCTCGCGGTAATGGGCTGTATTGTGAACGGCCCCGGCGAATCCAAACATGCCGACATTGGCATTTCACTTCCTGGGACCGGTGAAACACCCGCCGCCCCGGTATTTATTGACGGCAAAAAGGCAACAACGTTGCGCGGCAATAATATTGCAGAAAGCTTCAAGGAAATTGTCGAAAATTACATTGCTGAGCGCTACGGAAGCTAACAAATAACGCCACTGCAAGCATCCCGGAACCGTCTAGATAAAGACTTGAAAGCGCCGTTGACGCCGGTAAAACAGCGCAGAGCACTGCCATTTCTCATCCCGCAGAGCGGTTTTTTGCATTTTTTAGATTAGCAACGCAGAATTCATTCTCATATGGTTTGCTGTTAGCACGCCGACAAAACTACATTTATCAGGGCCGAACGCTAAAGCCAGGCAATTCTATCGTCTCAACTCTAGCCCGAACTTCCACCTCAATCTTTAAATGAACCTTTATTCATCTCACAGCGACGTAAGTACCGGATGACATTGAAACCACGATCCATCGCCGCAATCGCAGGCCCATCGGATGATGACCTCATTGCTCGGATTGCCGGCAAGGACCAGACCGCAGTCGAAGTTCTATTCGGCCGCTATCAGGTTCGGATTTTTCGCTTCATCCAACGTCGTGTCAGGTCCGAGGCAATAGCCGAAGAGCTGACAAATGAGGTGTTTTTGGAGGTTTGGCGCAGTGCAGCCCGTTTTGAAGGCCGGTCATCACTATCGAGTTGGATGTATTCTATCGCCCATAACAAGGCAGTCAGTCTGCTACGGAAGCGGCGCGATGAAGAGCTTGACGACGATGCTGCGGTTGCCATCGCAGATGGCGCGGATACCCCCGAGGTTGCGGCACAAAAAGCTGACAAGGGGGCCTTACTTAAGACCTGCATGGAGCGGTTGTCGGATGACCATCGCACAATCATCGACCTAGTTTACTACCATGAGATGTCGATTGCCGAGGTCGCAGCGGTTGTGAGCATACCCGAGAACACGGTGAAAACGCGGATGTTTTATGCGCGAAAGAAGCTATCAGAGTTCTTAAAGGAGGCAGGTGTTGACCGAGGCTGGCCTTGAGCCACCTCTCATAGGACACTTGAAAGCTATGACAGACGCACTTGAAAAATTCACCGAAAGAGAGGAGATCGAAATGCTCCTCCCTTGGTACGTTACCGGTCGGCTTGAGGCTGCTGAACAGGCGCACGTCACCCGGTATCTCGAAAATCATCCCGACATGCAAGGGCAACTCCAGATTATCCAGGCAGAGCAGGATCACTCCATCTCGGCCAACCAAGCAATTGCTGGGGCTCCAGCAGGCGCGTTCGAAAAACTGCGGGCTTCAGTGGCGGCAGAAAGCAACGGTATGTCGCTTGCCTCCGTGAAGCGCAGTATTTGGGCAGAACTGCAAAACCTATTCACCGTCCCAACACCAAGGGCTGTTCAGTGGGCAGGGGTCGCCGCAGCCGTCGTGATGGTCGTGCAAGCGGCCATCATCGGTGGTCTGCTTAAAACCAGTCCTGGCTCGGGTGATGGCAGCAAATACCAAACCGCCAGTGGCCCAAACGCAGGCTCGGCAAGCACCGGAACGCGTGTTCTGATTCAATTCGCGCCAAGCCTGACGAATGCTCGCCTTAGCAAGTTTTTGCGTAGCCAGGGTGCCGAAATCGTAGCCGGCCCCAAGCCAGGTGGAATCTACGAGGTACGTATTTCGACCAAGAAATTGTCGCAACTTGAGCTGGATGTAGCGTTAAAGAAAATGAAGTCGAACCAAGAGATCGTATTGCACGTGCTGCCTCAGGGTTAATTTTTCTACCTGGGCAATACATGCAAGCAGAATATCTAGGACCAGAATATCTAAGACCAGAATCTGTGAGATGACCCAGTATCGGGAGAAATCCAATGTCGGCAGTCCGCTTTTCAGTCTTTGTTTTGACCGGCCTCGCAACCGTCATTTATAGTGCAGTCGTCAGCGACGCCTTCGCTTTGGAGCCGACACCCCGTCAAATCGAGAAGCAGGTCCGCCCTGTTAACCCGGCCGCCGTCTCATCTGCTGGCATCAGCTCAAACACCACTAAAATTTCTCCAGATCGAGACAATCTAACAACCAGCCACCAAATTACAGACCGGAAAACGCCTCCGGTCCGGATGGCCCAGATTGTTATCGGGCGCGGGGGGTATAGTGATCTCCGTGTCAAAAAACAACGCGATCAAGAATATGGCCGGCATCGCGAGTCCAGACAACGTTACAGACGCCCCAACTGGCGTTTTCGTGATCGTCGGTGGCGCCGAGATCGTTACGACCGTTACGATCGGTATGATCGGTATGATCGGTATGATCGGTATGATCGTTTTGATCGCCGCCGTAATGCGCGCAGGAGGTCCGACCGGCGTCAGTTCAAGCTACGCGAGGATCGGGCGCGAAATCGCAAAAGAGATATTGCCGAGCGGCGCAAAAAGATCGAGCAGGCAAAAAAAGTTCGCCGTCGCAAGCAACAAAATAGTGCGCGTGAGCGTGCCCGCAAGTTGGCAAGGCAACGTCTGCGCAAGCAGCAATTAGAGCAGCAACGTCGCGCGCGTCTGGCGGCAATCCAGCGTCGTCGACGTGAGCGGGAACGCAAGCACTACCCCTGTGGTCACGGCGGCACCGGAACTTCCTCAACGCATATCAAAGCCAGCCGCCCTGGCAGCTCGCGTCCGGGTACCCATCCCACCCGGCCTTGCGGACCAACTCGGCCCAGCCATGAGCCAGCTATAGACATCGTTGTTCGGCCGCCCATTATAATCGAGCCCGATGACCCGCCTTCATCAGATTCCGGGCCGGATAAACCTCCGATACTGATCACTGAGCCCCGCAGGCCAAACAAACCGCCGCAACGGAAAACTCGGCCTCCCAAAAGGATCGTGTCACCCCCACGCATCAAGCAGAAGCCATCTGTCCTAGCTGACAACGATCGTTCGTGGTCAGGTCAGATCGTGGCGCAAGTTGATCGGTTTGCGCCGCAGTCAACCGACGAGGCAATTGCACGCGACTACAAACTGGTGCGCATCATCAGCGAGACCAATGCCCTTATTGGCCGCCGCATCGTGCTCTATCGCATCAACGACAAGCGCAGCGTGCAGGCTGTGACTGCAGCACTTGCAGCCGACCCGCGCGTCGCGAGGGCGCAACCAAATTGGCGCTATGAGTTAAATCAGGGCGCAGGTGCATCTACTGGTTCAGGGCTGCAATATGCCTTGGCGAAACTCCACCTGGCCGACGCGCACGCCCTTGCAAAGGGGCGGGGGGTTAAACTGGCAGTTATCGATTCCGGTATTGATTCTGGCCACGACGGACTAAAGGGCGGGATTGCAAAAGAGTTCGATGCCACCAAGGGGCGTGGTACGCCAGCCAATATTCACGGCACCGCAATCGCCGGCATCATCCGCTCACGAGGAACAGCCAAAGGCATTTCCCCTGAAGTGCACCTATTGGCGGCACGCGCATTCTTCAAGGTCAAAGGCGATAGCAGTTCGCAATCCAGCACGATGATCTTGTTGCGCGCACTGGACTGGAGCGTGGCCAACGGTGCCAATATCATCAACATGAGTTTTGCCGGACCGAAGGATGGCGACATCGCCGAAGCGATCAAGGCTGTTATTAAGCGCGGCGTGATCCTGGTTGCCGCCGCCGGCAATGGTGGCTCAAAGGCAAAACCCGCTTACCCCGCGGCCTATAAGGACGTCATCGCGGTGACTGCCACGGATGAGAAAGATAAACTCTATGAGAAAGCCAACCGTGGCGATTATCTGACAGTCGCTGCACCAGGCGTCGACATTTTTGTTCTGGCGCCAAAGAACAGTCATCGGTTTTCAACGGGAACGTCAATAGCGGCAGCCCATGTCTCAGGCTTGATCGCCCTGATGCTGGAGCGAAATCGCGAGCTGGACTTGCAAGCCATCCTGTCGATCTTGACGAGGACCGCCCATGATCTAGGCCCGCAAGGAAATGATAAACTATTTGGTTCGGGCAGGGTCGATGCAGCGGCACTTCTCCAAGCCGTCCCGACTGCCAGCCGATCACCAGTATCTGTTGCCGGTCAGCGGCATTAAGCTAGTAGCGCACCAACCCATCGGCCCCAGCAGTGCCCCCCGGGGGGATTACGCTGGGGCATTAGTGAAACGCTGGCTGAGCCATTGCGCAGCCCGCAACAGCCGTGCTTCATCCCGCCGTTTACCAACTACCTGTAACCCAAGCGGCAGGCCGTCGGCCTGTAGCAACGGCAGCGTCACCGTCGGCACGCCCAGATATGTCCACATGCCATTAAAAACCGGATCGCCTGTCCAATCGAGCCCGCGCGGTGCCGAACCACACGATGCCAGGCACAGCACGGCATCATATCCGCCCTCCCAGGCACTTCCAGCTAATCGCGCATTCCCTGACAGCAACGCTTCGAAATCGGCGTTCATAACATCGCGCAACCCTTGGGCTTGGAGATAATCCCTGGCGCTAATGGTTCGTGCCGCATCCAGAGCTTCGCACAGCGTGGGACTTAAGAGCGCTCGGCCACGCGCCTCAATTTCCGCAAAATGATAGACGTTCTCGGAATGCTGAATGCATTTGTGCGCTTCAATTATATCCACAAACGATGGAGGCGTTGAGAGTTCTGCAATGGGAAAGCCCGCTTCTGCGACGAACTCAAGGATTGCTTCTTGCGCAGATCGATCCGCCGCCTCCCACGCGGGCGTGCGCATGAACCCAAACTTGGGCGCGACCATAGCGATCCCTTGCTCAGTGCTAGCATCAGGCACAGCCCTCGCGCCCGGCGACGCCATCTCAACAAACGACGCGCGCGCGCGCGGATAACTTACTGGATCCGTCGGATCAGATAGCGACAGTGCCTCTGTAATCAGTGCCAGGTCATCAACCGAGCAACCGTAAACCCCTACCGTATCAAGCGTGTGCGATTGCAGCGTCACACCAGCCCGTGAGATCATACCAAGCGTCGGCTTCAGGCCATAGATACCGCAAAAAGATGCGGGCCTGATCACTGAACCACCCGTCTGCGTGCCCAGTGCCAGCGGAACCATGCCACAGGCAACCGCCGCAGCAGATCCGGATGACGAGCCGCCGGGTGTGTGTGCAGTATTGTGCGGGTTACGCGTTTTGCCTGGAAATCGTGCCGCAAGCTCGGTAGTCACGGTCTTTCCCATAATGACCGCCCCAGCCTCTCTGAGCGCGGCCACGCATCCAGCATCAGACGCAGGCTGGCGGCCCTTGTTAATAGGCGTGCCATCTTCAGTCGGCATATCTGCTGTGGCAATGATATCCTTTATCCCTACAGGCACACCATGCAGTAGCCCGAGTGTTTGGCCAGCTTTTTGCGCAGTGTCCCGGGCAGCAGCCTGTCGGATGGCGTGATCGGGGTCGAAATATTGCCACGCTCGGACCTCGCCTTCTCGCTCATTGATCCGCTGAGCGCATGCCCGAACGAGCTCTTCCGAGCTAATGGTTCGGCTGCGGATCTGCCGTGCGGCTTCGGTAGCAGAGAGGTCAACTAGCTCCATGACATTCCTCCATCGGGCCTCCATCGGGACAACGCCCTGATAGTTCACATTTAGAGTGTTTCCATTCTTTACGGAACACTCGGGTCACAATAATGATCCCGCCACCTTGTGGCGCGCCCGCGCAGGCCGGCGGATAGCGCGACCAGGCCGCGAGCAAAAATATCTAGCGTGTTTCCCCTCTTGCCGGAAACACGCTAATGCGACCGTGCAATTGCGAAGTCAGCCGCTGATTTTAACATGCCGGCTTTCGAACCAAATGGCGAAAGAGCATCAATGGCAGCCGCATGCACGCGTTTCAATTCCATCCGCGTGGCCTCAATCCCCATCATCGATGCCAGTGTCGCTTTGCCAGCATCGGCGTCCTTCCCAGTGGCCTTGCCCAGCGTTTCAGCGCTCCCCTGAAGGTCTAATAAGTCATCGGCAATCTGGAAAGCATAACCCAAATGCTCCCCGAATGATCGCAGCGCCGCGCGCTGCTCAACCCGGCCACCACCCAGCAGCACTCCCGCCTCGCAAGCAAACCGGATCAGGGCGCCTGTCTTCATGCTTTGCAAGCGGCGCACGTGGCCCATATCCGGCACCGGCGGTTGCCCAAGTTTGTCAGCCTCAAGGTCGAGGCTCTGACCACCCACCATGCCCGCCCGCCCGCCCGCCTGGGCAAGCAACAGACACAATTGCCCTCGCACCCCTGCATCAGGGTGCGTCTCAGGCCTAGCCAAGATCTCAAATGCCAGCGTCAACAGCGCATCACCGCTAAGAATTGCCGTCCACTCATCATAGGCCGCCCACACGGTCGGCTGCCCGCGTCGCAACAAGTCATTGTCCATCGACGGCAGATCATCATGTGCCAACGAATAGCAGTGCAAGCACTCAAGCGCCGCCGCTGCCGACACGGAGATGGAGCGCTCAACGTCAAACAACGCTGCACTTTCCATCACCAAAAAAGGCCGAAATCTCTTGCCGCCGCCAAGTACGGCATGCCGCATCGCCTTCGCCAGACGGTCGGGCGTGCGCTCCTCTTCCACGAGCCCTTCCTCACCAAGAACACTGACTAGAAATCTCTCAACAGCCTCAGTATTGCGCGCGAGCTGGTGCTCAAATGTTTTCGTCGAGTTGCTCAAATCAAACCTCAGAGAGAAACGTATGTTATTTTGCAATGCTCATCATTCTAACCAGCCCTGCTGCACATTAGCCAACTCTACAGGCTGCCGCAGGTATCATATCTCGTGTGGCTTATAGTGTCGTCGTCAGGTTATCCGTACTAAGTGAAACTGTTTCAACGTAGTGATTAGAGAAAGTAAAGCGCGTGCGAAAACCGACGTCGTCCTCGGAAACCACGGCGCCTCCAAAAGCCATCTTGCACCAGCATATCAAAACTTCCACCCCTGCCTCCCAGCGCCGGCATCTAGGCAGGATAATGCTTGAGAGCGCTCAAACAGCTCTCGTGACTGGGACGTTAGCACTGCTTAGCGCGGCGCTGGCTCTTGGCGGGGTGGTGACCATTGTCCTCGCGATCTTCACTGTCTTCGATCCGCCAGGCTCGGCATTAATGCTATGGCGCAGTTTTGAAACAATGCCCGCCGGGCAAGTCGGCAAGTCGGTTCGGTATAGTTGGGTGCCACTGCAACGCATCTCTCCAAATTTAATCCGCGCAGTAATTGCAGCTGAGGATGGGCGTTTCTGCCAGCATTGGGGCGTGGATCTTCAGGAACTCGAACGGGCGTTTAAGAGATTGCATCATCATAATTTCTCGAAAATCCGCGGTGCCAGCACAATTTCCATGCAACTCACCAAAAACCTGTTTCTCTGGCCGGGGCGTAGCCTCTCGCGCAAAGGTCTCGAATTAGCGATAACGCCACTTCTGGAATTGATTTGGACGAAGCGCCGCATTCTTGAGGTGTACTTAAATATCGTTGAGTGGGGCCCCGGGATCTATGGTGCCGAGGCAGCAGCCCGACATTATTTTCGAAGACCGGCGAAATCTCTCACCGCGCGCCAAGCTTCAGTTATGGCAGCAATATTGCCCAATCCTCTCAGGCGGAGCGCCAGTCGGCCAGGGCGAAAAACACGGATCTATGCAGCTATTATCCGTAGGCGTATGGCCCGGCATGGCTTTCAAATCGGCTGTATCATCAAGCGGCGCCGTTGGTGAGCGGCTCTGACGCCGGGGTCTCGCTGAAAATTCCATCCCAGGACCAATATTCAGCTCAATATCGGGTTATCTAACCGGACTGGCGTACATCGCAAAAGGTCTATATAAGCTCATCCACATTGCAGAAAGCGTCGCAGATGATAGAAAAGTGCAATCTCTGCGTTGCAGAATTGACAATCACGGACTATCGTCCGCGCTTCGTCATTCCATGACCATCAGTTTATGTACAAATCGCTCCGCCCGTTTCGGAGGCGCCGGCCCATCAAGCATGGCACCGGAACGCACTCCATGAATGGCAGATGGTGGCGGATTTGGCACCACGGAGACTAAAATGGCAGTACCCAAAAGAAAAACATCACCGATGAAGCGGGGCTTCCGCCGCTCTGCCGACGCCCTTGAAACACCGACTTACGTTGAAGATAAAGACAGCGGCGAGCGCCGTCGCCCGCACCACATAGACATGAAAACCGGCATGTATCGAGGTCGTCAGATCTTGACGCCAAAAGATGATGCATAAGCATGGGTGACATCGTGTCAGTCAGATGGTTAACTTGCTTTGAAATATAAGTGCCATAATCAACGTCTACTGATAAACGAAACACATCCGTTGCAACGCATCTTCTAGAGGTGATTTATGTCGATCAGAGCGATTCCGCTGCTCATATTCGTGTTCTTATTTTATAACGTGATCGTCCTGTTTGGGGGAGAAGCGGATCCGAACATCGTTCTGCGCAGCGAGGTTTTCGGCTTTACGTTGCCGAACGGCACCCACCCATGGTCGTTTACCTGGGGTGATCTGACCATCCTTTTGCTGCTGATCATGCTGTTCTTCGAGTTGCTGAAGGCTACTTACACTTCTTCCACTTCGCTGCTCGATCACGCCCTTTCCATGCTGGTTTTCGTTGTTTGCCTCATAGAATTTCTGATGCATCCGGCGGCTCAGACATCGGTCTTCTTCTTCCTGGCCGTGGCAACCTTGATAGATGTGGTTGCTGGTTACACAATTGGCATTCGCGTTGCGCGTCGGGATTTCTCAATCGGCGGGTAAGCAAAAATTCGATGGCTGGGGTAGAGCCGGGGTAGAAATGCCGGCTTTCCCGGCCATCCATAGCGTTCTGAAATTTGTCGCGAGCTGAGCCCAGAGTGGGTTCAGTTCAATGGTTATTAGGGTTTTTAATCTATATTTAATGGCTAAATGCGCCGACGTTGCTCAACGAAGTGTTGTCATCGCCGAATAGAGTCGGATTGTTTTAGATCGAAGCAGCTAGCTTCTATTGAAGATGTTTCATAGTCTCTAAATTATTGCTTAGTGAACGCCTCGCCGTTCGCGATGGTTTCACCCAAATGGAACGTGCTCTAGCGGTTGGCATTAGGGGATCAGCTATCAAAACGGAAACTCGCCCGTGAGCTCTAGCAAAGATATAGATCATCAGTCGGCAGAGCAGTCGGCATTGCCCCAACGAGACGAGCAAGCTGCTTCACAGGGGCAGTGCGGAGGATCCGTGACATGCGGCGCCGAAACTAAACCCATCCGCCCGACAGTAGCGCTGCCCTCAAATATGCTCGAAGGGACAATCCGATCAAGTGACGGGCTGGATGCCGCAACTATCAGTTCGACAGCTTACGTCTGGGATTTGTTGGCCGATAAGATAGCCTGGGAAGCTAACGCCACAAGCGTCATTGGCATTCACCGTCTTGAAACGGTCGCCACTGGCGCTGCATTCAATTTCCTCATTGCCCCAGAACACATGGAACGCAGACGTGCCGCTTTCGACCGGGCAGCCGGTAAGGATCTTGGAAATGGCGTTCCCTATCGTGTGCAGTTTCGTTTCCTTCCTGGCGGTCTTCGCTCAGAAACGTCCATCTGGCTGGAGGACACCGGGCGCTGGTGGGCAGACGAAGATGGCCAGCCCGTTCTTGCGCGCGGCGTTGTTCGGTTGATCAATGAAGAATATCGCGAGCAACAGCGTAGACTCTACAGTGGTGATCATGACGAACTGACTGGCCAACTAAATCGCGTGGCACTTACCGAAGCCCTAGGCGCCGTCATTGAACGCGCTACTTCAACAGGGCAGCCTTGTACGTTTTTGATCGTCAGCGCCAACAACTTACCTACAATAAATGAAACATTCGGGTTTGATATCGGCGATGGTGTCATCGCGTCAGTTGGCCAGACTTTGAGCAGAGCAATGCGTGGCGGTGACACGATCGGCCGTTACTCTGCCAACAAGTTTGGTATCATCCTCAATAATTGCAGCCCGGCCGCTTCACGCATCGCCGTCGATAGGTTGATCCGCTCGGTGCGAGATGCCACTTCAAGTCGGACTGCGTGTCCTATATCGGCGACACTGGCCATAGGTTGTGTGCAGATCCCCAAACACGCAAAATCTGTAGAAACCGCCATCTCAAATGGGTTGCAGGCTTTAGCGGCAGCAAAAAATAACCATCACGATAGTTTAGTTACGTATGAGGCGAATCCCAGACGAGAATCTGAGCGCCAACGCAACGTAAGAATTGCCGACGAAGTAATCTCGGCTCTCGATACCAATCGCATGCGCATGGTTTTGCAGCCGATCGTATCAAGCAAGACCGGCGTTCCGGCCTTCTATGAAGCCTTGTTGCGCATGGACAAGCTAGATGGTTCGACAATTTCGGCAGGCGAGTTCATCGAAGTTGCCGAATACCTGGGCCTATCACGCCTCATCGATCGGCGGACGCTTGAGTTGGCGATCGAGTTGTTAAAGAAGGACGAAAAGTTAAAGCTTTCCTTGAATGTCTCGGGGTTGACCTGCACTGACAATGACTGGTTGCAGACTCTATTGCGGCTAAGCGCGAGGGACAAATCTTTGACCAATCGGCTGATTGTCGAAATCACTGAAACTGCGGCAATCGACAACTTGGACCGTTGGATAGCATTTGTTGACGCCCTCAAGGAACTTGGCTGCAAGGTCGCCATTGACGACTTTGGTGCTGGCTATACTTCGTTCAAAAACCTGAAGCACCTAGCCGTTGATATGGTGAAGATTGATGGCGCGTTTGTGAAGAATCTTGCAAGCGATCCCGGTGATCGGATTTTTCTTCAGACTATGGTTGATCTCGCTGACAACTTCGGCATGGAAACAGTTGCCGAGTGGGTCGGATGTGAACAAACCGCCAAGATCGTGAAGGGGATTGGCATCACCTACATGCAGGGCTTCCATTTTGGGCGGCCACTAGAATTGTCGGAGGTCATTTCCTCAAACACACTGCCTCAATCTTCTTAGAGTATTTCCGGCTTCTTAGAGTATTTTCAGTCTTTCAATGCATCTCCCGTCGGTGACCTAAGGCACGTATCAGCATCTAAAACAAACGCTTAGAGTACACACAAACAGTCTCATGTGATTCCATCATAGATGAACGTGCTCTAACTGCCGGATGACCCAGAAAGGTTCTCAATGCGGCGTTGCATTGCTGCAAGCTCGTCCTTGAGTTGGTCAATCTCGGTGCCGGCTGTATTGGCCTCTTTCGCGGGTTTCGATTTTGCCGCCTTTTTGTCCGTCGCCTTGCTGGGCGCAGCGTCAGACCCAGTCTCTAATCCGGTTTTAGCCCCAGCCCCAGCCTCAGCCTCTTTCGCGGTTTCATCCGTTGCGCCAGCCTCTGTTCCAGCAGCTTTAGGCGCCACAGTGCCCGCCGGCGCCCACATCGTCATCGCCTTCTCAAAAATCGCGAGGTTCCTTCGCGCATGATCTTGATAGGCTTCGAAGGCATTTCCGCCCCACGGGTTGGCGGAGAATTTAGTTCGGAATCGATCTTGATCTTGGGCTAGTGTTTCCAAGCTGAATTGCAAGTAACTCGGCACCACCTTCGATATGCTGTCATCGTAGTAACGGATAAGTTGGCGAAGAAACGGAATTGGCAGCAGCGTTGGTCCACCAGCACGACTCTCCTGTTCAACAATGATCTGTGTCAGCACCGCGTGCGTGAGATCATCACTGCTTTTGGCATCCCGAACCAGGAAATCACGATTGTCGCGCACCATCTGCGCAAGATCTTCAAGCGTGACGTAGGTGCTCGTCTCAGTATTATAAAGCCGCCGATTGGCGTACTTCTTAATTATCACCACGGCGGACTGTTCGCCCTGAGCATTGGCCGATTTAAGCATGACCGATCCGTTCCATTGTGGATTGACCCTTGTGCTGCATTGCGGAATGATAACATGCGAGCTGGCGGTTCGACCAGTTGTTTGTCATTTGAAGCCAGTTGTGTCGTGCCCGAATGATGGCAGATGCCAGAAATACCGTATGCTTAAAGCACAATAGTCACCGCTATTCTGGATCAACCGCTTTATTCCTTGCTACAGGCCGGCAAGCGTTCGTAAATCCAATTTACAAACAACAGGTTAGCCAATATTTTCGAGCCTCTGCTAGACTAGGGCAAGCACAAAATTCAATGTTAAATGGCAGATCGGTTACGTTGAGCACAGAAAGTTTGGGTGTATGCCGACAAGAGGGGCCCTAAAAGGTTCTCCAGAGGCTATACAGGCACGAAACTCTATTCAGGAGCAGACTAAAATGAGCAATATGGACACCACGATTGTGATTGCCGCCGCCGCCAGGACCCCGGTCGGGTCGTTCAGTGGCGCACTGTCATCTCTCCCCGCGCACGAGCTTGGTGCGATAGTGATCAAAGCGGCATTGGAGCGCGCGAGCGTTGCTGCCGAAGATGTTTCCGAGGTAATCCTCGGCCAGATTCTGGCCGCCGGACAGGGACAAAATCCCGCACGTCAGGCATCGATTGCGGCTGGCATCCCGGTAGAGGCCCCGGCCTGGGGCATGAACCAGTTGTGCGGATCGGGCTTGCGCGCAGTTGCACTGGGCGCTCAGCAAATCGCGGACGGTTCGTCGAGCATCGTTGTTGCTGGTGGTCAGGAAAGCATGAGTCTCGCTCCACACGTTGCTCATCTGCGCAACGGCACGAAAATGGGCGATCTTAGTTTCGTTGACTCGATGCTGCGTGACGGTCTTATGGACGCGTTCAACGGTTATCATATGGGAAATACGGCAGAGAACGTTGCCCGCCAATGGCAGATTACGCGCGCCGAGCAGGATAGCTTCGCCACTGCTTCTCAAAACAAAGCAGAAGCCGCTCAAAAGGCCGGTAAGTTCAATGACGAAATCACTCCCGTAACCATCAAAACCCGCAAGGGTGAGGTCGTCGTCGATCAGGACGAATATATTAAAACGGGCGTTACAACTGAGGCGCTTGCCAAACTCCGTCCGGCCTTCGATCGTAAGGAGGGCACTGTCACTGCTGGCAACGCGTCAGGCATCAATGATGGCGCGGCAGCGGTTGTTTTAATGACGGCGGCAGAAGCTGAAAAGCGCGGTATCACGCCGATGGCGCGCATTGTCTCCTGGGGCCATGCCGGTGTCGATCCCGCAATTATGGGCACGGGGCCGATCCCTGCCTCCAGGAAAGCATTGGAGCGGGCTGGCTGGTCGGTCGGCGACCTCGATCTGATTGAGGCCAATGAGGCCTTCGCGGCCCAGGCCTGCGCGGTTAACAAAGAGCTTGGCTGGAATACCGACAAGGTCAATGTCAATGGCGGCGCGATCGCGATTGGCCATCCAATTGGGGCGTCCGGCGCGCGCGTTCTCAGCACGCTATTGTTCGAAATGCAGCGACGCGACGCCAAGAAGGCACTGGCTACGCTGTGCATCGGTGGTGGCATGGGCGTTGCGTTGTGCGTTGAGCGCACGTAGCGAGGTTGCGCATTGAGCGCACGCAGCAAGAGAGTGCGCGCTCGGTTTTTGGGCGCGTACATAGACTAAAATAGGTGCAGCGAGCATTCCTGCGGTCAATCGAATGGGCAGCCACACTTGCCTGTGCTAGGTCCGAAGCGTTTGATTTGGAAGCATCCGCAAACGAATACTAGGGCTTGAGTAAAGAGGGAGAATAATTATGGCACGGGTCGCCATCGTAACCGGCGGAACACGAGGGATCGGCGCAGCAATCGCGGTTGAGCTGCAAAACAATGGCTATAGCGTTGCTGCGAATTACGCAGGCAACGATGAGGCCGCGCAGAAATTCAACAGCGAAACCGGTATCCCCGTCTACAAATGGTCAGTTGCTAATTTTGATGCATGCAAGGACGGTGTCGCAAGCGTCGAGGCAGACCTGGGCTCAGTTGATGTCCTGGTCAATAATGCAGGCATCACGCGCGATGTCATGTTCCACAAGATGAAGCAGCAGCACTGGGATGAGGTCGTCTCCACTAACCTGTCAGGCCTGTTCAATATGACGCGACAGGTTTGGGAAGGCATGCGGGAGCGTGGGTTTGGCCGAGTTATCAACATCTCGTCCATCAACGGCCAGAAAGGGCAAATGGGCCAGGTCAACTATTCAGCCTCCAAGGCCGGCGATCTCGGGTTTACTAAGGCTCTTGCTCAGGAAGGCGCACGCAAAGGCATTACAGTCAATGCCATATGCCCTGGCTACATCGGCACTGAAATGGTACTCGCTGTGCCAAAAGAGGTTCTGGATAAAAGCATAATTCCGCAAATTCCCGTCGGAAGACTTGGCGAACCTGAAGAAATTGCGCGCTGTGTTGTGTTTCTTGCAGCCGATGATGCAAGCTTCATCACTGGCTCCACATTGAGCTCAAATGGCGGGCAGCTAATGAGTTAAATCTGCAGTATGAGCCAAACTCCATCACCTCAATCGAATACAGCGACAATGCAAGGCCTCGTAGCCGTTCTTTTGTGGGGGGGCCTCGCAGCTCTTGCGGCACTCGCCGGGCCTGTTCCGCCGTTTCAACTCGCAGCCCTAACTTTCACGGTTGGCACTCTGGTTGGTTTTGTCTATGCAGCATTCGCGCGCCAAAATCTTAGCGCGCTGAAAACAGTCCCCTTCAGCGCTTGGGCCTTCGGTGTCTGGGGCCTGTTGACATTCCATGTTTGCTATTTCTTTGCAGTCCAACAGGCCCCACCTGTAGATGCCAGCCTGATCATCTACACTTGGCCGCTGCTCATCGTCCTGCTCTCTGGCTTGCTTCCAGCTAACCTTGGCGGCACCGGGTTACGCTTTCATCATATCGTTGGGGCTCTGCTCGGGTTTGGCGGCACCGCACTCATCCTCACTTCCGCAGCCGATGATTTCGGCGCGGGTGGAACTTACTGGGGGTATGTCAGTGCCGTTGCTGCCGCATTCATTTGGTCAACCTACTCGGTCGGCAGTCGTTTGTTTTCTCACATTCCATCGATCGCGGTTATCGGCTCCTGTGCTGCAACTGCTATCGGTGCTGGTATCTTTCATATATTTTTGGAAACGACCCATTGGCCGGAATCTTCAATGCAGTGGGCAGCAGTCGTCGGGCTGGGTCTAGGGCCCGTCGGTCTTGCATTTTATGTGTGGGATGAGGGTATGAAGCACGGCGATATCCGGCTTCTGGGTGTTGGTGCTTACGCCACGCCACTACTTTCAACCGGTATTTTGGCACTCTTTGGCCTTGGGAAAGCCACACCCATTCTCTGGCTTGCAGCACTTCTCATCACCACCGGAGCGCTCGTCGCCGCATACGACAAACTCTTCAGTCGATCAAAATAATTCGGGCACCAATGTAAAAATGGTGCCCGATAAAACGTAAGCGCCCGGCCTGATCGATCTTTTTCCTGAGTTGCTGATCTGCGACTGTGTCCGCTTAAAATAAGCGGACACGAAGCGATGTCAGAAAAGCCAAGGCGGCCACGCAGACCCCGAAGTCGATTTCTGAAGCGCTGAACATTGTCTTCGGGTAAACATCTTCCACCATCAAAAAGCAGTATAAACTCAAGGAACTGCGCCGGCTCGGATGTAGGTCTGATCGTTGTCTTGACTGGATGGAGACGAAGACGGCGACCGATTAGATACTCATCGATTCTGATTTGCCACTCCAAAAGTACCGCCGAATCATCGTGGAAGAGAGTGAAGTCATCTACGTAGCGCACGCCAAGCGTCGCCGAAATTCCTACTTTAGCACTTCATGATCGATCGCCGGGAAGTAACGATAGATGTCACAGCGAAGCACGTATGCATTCCGATTACGGTATCGATATTGTTGCCGATAGGCGGTAGCAGGCATGCTGCGCGATCCGATTGAAACTGCATTCGGGTTGTGATGCTCTCTGGGCCGGCTGGAATGGTGGACTGCACCCTCGCGCAATCGTGCCTAAGGTTTTTGTGCCTCGATTTGCCCAAGACGATTGGCCAACAGCCAATCATACTTGGCATCTTTGAAACCCGCGCGTTCCAGGTACGCACAATATTCCGGGCCGCTCGGCACATGGCCGGTGAAGTGCCCCTCGCGGATTGCCTGCAGGTGATAAAAGGCAGAATCAACCGGTCCGGACCGCGTATCGTTCAGCATGTAGCCGACGATTAGAATGGTGCCACCGCTCGGCAGCATCGACCAGGCGTAGTTGAGCGCCTTCATCACATCGTCTTCGAGGTACCAGTGCAAAGGAGTGATGAAGGAGATCAGGTCGCAATCACTGGGATAGTCCTCCGGCTTCAGGAAGTCGCCTGGCTCTGCTTCGATTCGTGCCTCAAGTCCGTGTTTGGCGATGAATTCGCGGGTAACGGGAATGACGTTTGGGTGATCTTTCACGACGACATTAATGCCGGAGTGCCGTTCGCAGGCTGCGATCGCGTAGCAGCCGGAACCGCCGGCAAAGTCCAGCCACTTACTGAAGCGAGAAAAGTCGAACCGCTTGGCAAGTCGGTGTGCGAGTGCGATCGAAGAGTCGAAACCTGCCGTCGTGAATTCGCGCGCGACGTCCGCGTCGTTCAAGTCGCCGTCATAGAGTTTGCGGGGCGGCGGGGCTGAAGTCGCATTCTTGATGTTAGCGGGAAAGCCGCGCCACTCGTCGTATTCGCTACGGATCGTAAAGCGCAGGAAATCACCCAGGTAGTTTGTCTTGCCGCGCACAAGGAAGCGCTCCACATCGTCGAAATTTGTGATCCGACCGGCGACTTCATCAACGAGACCTAGCGATCGACAGATGATGATCAGCCGGTCGGCGACCTCCGCGTCAATGCCGCAATGCTGCGCTGCTTCTGCGGCTGACGTGGCGCCGGCTGCAAAGGCACTGAACAGATCGCATTCAATCGCGGCTGCAAGTGCCTGGCTCTTTTTGAACGACATCGCGAGTTCGTTTAGTCGTTCGGAGTTTTTGCCAACGGTTGGATCGTCAGAAATTCGGGGTGTCGCCGGATCTGTTGAAGTCGGGTTGGACATGACTTTGTTTCCATTGTTGGGGTTTGGTTCGGCGCTCAAACGACCTGCGAACTATGAAGCGCGGCAATGCCAGTTTCATCGTAGCCAAGTTCGTGCAGAATGGCATCGGTATCATCACCGGTCGCAGGAGCCGGTGACATATCACCGACATCGGCGCCAATCCCTGCAATACCGATCTGACGGAGTGGCCCTGCTGTTGGATGGGTTGTGTTGATGATCATCGAACGTTCGGCAAGTTGGCGATTGCCGAATGCTTCGCGCGGCGTATTGACGGGGGCGATCTCGATGTCGAGCGCGATGAGTTCTTCTACCCAGGCGGCTGCCGGTTTGTGCCGGAAGGTGTCGCGGAGAAAGGCCCGCGCCGGCTCGCCGTCGGCGCCACGCAGCATGCCGGCGGCGGCCAGATCAGGGCGGCCGAGGTGTTCAAATAGCGCCGTGCAGGAGGCGGAGCGGGCGGCACCGAGCGCCAAGTGTCGGCCATCAGCCGTCTCGAATATGTCATAGGCCGCCCGGCTGGGCAGCGTCTGCGGGCTAACCGTCCCTCGCATCGTGCCGTGCGAAACGGCGAGCAGCGAGAACAGATTATCCTGCATGGAAAGCTCCAGATGCGAGCCTTCTCCGCTCGCATCGCGCCGGCGGAGTGCCGCTGTCAGGGCGAACGCAATCATCAATCCCGAGACGGAATCGGCGATGTAGGTGCCTGAGGGGACCGGATCGTGCCCGCCTGCTATCAAGTGGCTAAACCCGGTCTCAGCCTGAATGTTGAGGTCGTAGGCCGGGCGCTCAGCATCAGGGCCGGTTTGCCCGTAGCCCGACAGCGAGCAATAGACAAGCTTCGGATTGACCTTGCGTACGGTTTCGACACCGATGCCGAGACGCGCTGCAACACCCGGCCGGTAGCTCTCCATGAAGACGTCTGCCTTGGCGGCCAGGCGCATCAGGACATCGAGACCATCGGGTTCGCGCAGATTGAGCGCAATCGAGCGCTTGCCGCGGTTCAATGTCAGGTCTTCATCGCTGATCGGCCCGGCAGTATTGGTTCGTTCAATACGTATCGATGATGCGCCCCAGCCCGCCAAGAGGAAGCCGGCAAATTTCCCCGGGGTCATCGTGCCGACTTCGAGGATCGTTATTCCCTTCAGCGCATCGCGCATCGTTGATCCTTTTTTGTCAGATGGGCTTGCGGCCGGTGATGTGTTGCAGAATGTCAGGGATGAACTCGCGCACGGCTACATCCGTGAACCCCGCATCCTCGAAATAGCCGATGCAGTCGGATGGCGTATGCGGCAGTGCTGTGGTGTTATACAGCACGCCGTGTACGGCGCACATCGCCGGGATCAGCGGGCCGGACCAATCCTCGTTGACCATCTCGCCGCAGATGTGCATTTCGCCGCCGGGCTTCAGGGCCGCGAATGCTTTGTCGAGCACCATCCGGACCACCTGGCCTGAATATTGAGGCAGATTGCTGTTCATCAAGATGACATCGGCGCCGTCTGGAAATGGATCGGAAGTGAAGTCGCAGGGCTCGGCGCTGACCTGGCCCTCAACACCATGTTCGGCGATGAAGTCGCGCGTAACGACCACGACCTCAGGCAGATCAAGGACGATCGCTTTAAGTTCTGGATATCGCTTTGCTGCCTCGATCGAATAGGCGCCGGAACCACCACCGAGATCAAGCAGCATGCGCCGGCCTTCGAACGGCACCTCGTTCAAAAACTTGCGAGCCGCACCCATGCCGACACTCGCCGTTGCCGCATGGTAGCGGCGCGCATGTTCGACGGTGAACCCATCGGTGTAAAAGCCGAGCGTCTTCTCGGGCCCGCGCTGGACGAGCCGCTGGCCGAGCTCACCCCAGGCGTTCCATTGGTGATGGAACCAGGTGATCCAGCGGCCCGCGTAACTGCGCTTGTCTTTAACCAGGAAACGTTCGACATCGGGGGCGTTGCGAAAGCCATCGCCTTCGTGTTCGATCAGCTCCAGGGTCAGCAGCGCCACGATCATCCGCTTGGCGTTGTTCTCGGTGATGCCTGCGGACTTCGCGATTGATGCGACCGAGCCACCATCCGTGCTGACAGCAGAAAAAAGGCCGCTCTCGATCGCGGCAAACAGGACCGCCGACTGGGTAAAGGCCCAGGAGAGTTTCTGCAGGCGGACAGTTGTAGGCCGTGGTTCAGTCATCGCGCTCTCCTTGGGGCATGTTTTGCTTGGCTATTTCCGGAGCTGATATTCGCGATTGGTTCCGGGAACGTGAACTGCAATTTCCTCTCCCCAGTTGTAGGGCAGATCGACCAGTTGGCCCGGCGCGTCGGCGCTTGCCGCGAGGTCGAGGGCGTCCATCAGAATGCGGCGTTGTTGCGCTGCATCGTTGGGGCGGCCGAAAGCATTACCCATCGGAAAGTTCGCAAAAACGGTGCGGGGCGCAAGGATCTGCTGGCTGAGATCGCGGCCGGTGGAGACAGTTACGGTCGCAATCCCCATTTCCTCAAGCCGGCGTGCGACCTGACCGGCGGTCTGATGATCCAATGGGCAGGCCGGTACAATGACCAGCAGGTCGACCTTGTCGTGCTTGAGTTCTCCTGCAAACTCGGTTGCTTTCTCATGGATCGCGCTGCGCTTGTAGATGCGGCCCATGAACCCGCTCCAAAGACGCGGTGCGATGGACCCGATAGTTCCGTCAGCAGCGAGTTCGCGCAGCCGTTCGATCGGAAACTGGCAATTGATATCCGCTTTGACGCTATGGTGGTTGTAATAGTTGTCGTTAATTTCGAAACTGTCGCTTGGCGTATCAACGGGAATAGCGTCAAGCCGCAAGTCGTTGCGCGCGTCCGGATTGAAGCCCGGCTCGCCTTTGCACGAGGCGCCGCAGGTGGTCAGCATTGAGACACGACAGGCTGAGACAGGCTTATCGAGTGGGAGGAGTGGCGCTGTCTCGTTGATCGTCCACTGATAGGGTGGGAAGCCCTGTGACTGATACTTCTCGTTCAGACGGTCGACGTATTTGACCGGTTCCATGGGAGGCCTCATCGTTTGACAAGAGAAATGTTCAGCTTCCTGGTCTGGCGGCCGTACGGCGCGCCGGCATCAACGATCATGCCCCAAGCGATCACCATATGACAAACTCTTCAGTCGATCAAAATAATTCGGGCACCAATGTAAAAATGGTGCCCGATAAATCCAACACGCGAGAAATCTCAAACGCTTCGAGCGCGCACAAAGAGTCTCACGTGTTTTCTATCAAAGATAAACGTCTCAGCCACGCAGGCGATTTCGAACGATGCGGGGGAAATCATCCAAGTCCGATCCGGCACTTGTTAGTGGCATCTCTGACAGCGCATCGGATGCCGACACTGCCGGTTGTTCGCTCTGTGCAGGTGCTGCTGTTGTTGATTGCGAGGAAGCACCAAGAGAGTGCTGCAATCCACCAACGGCAGCCGGGTCGGCATCCCACCAGTTCTGCGGTGCCCGCTTAGGTGGTGTTGTCTGTGCTGCTGCGGTGGCGGTTTCATGATCCGCTTGCGCAGGCTCTTTCTGTGTAGGTTGTCTTACATCACGAGAGTCAGACCCGCCAGCAAACCAAGCATCGATCAAATCTAATTCATTGACAGAAAGGTTGAGCCCTTGGCTCCGACAACGCGCTACGACAAAATTCCGGAACCGTCCCGCAAAGAGCTTTGCTGAAGCACCATTCTCAAACCATGGATCAGGCTCGCTCACCACATCAAGCACAAACCGGACATCGTCGCGATCAACATCGATTCCAAGTTCCTTTGCGCGGGCAACCACGTTCTCAAGCGTTCGTATGCCTTGCAATTGGTTGTCCGTGATTTCCTGCGCCAGCACATTGAACAATGCACGGTATTCAGGCGGCGATATCGGTGGCGCCTGGCAAGCCTCATGGATTCGCGCAATTGACTGCTGTAGAAGATCTGCATTTGACGTCTCAGCGACCTGTGCGGATGCTTCTTGAGGCTCGACAGTTGAAGCCGGTGTTTGCAATTGCACTTCATGGGTTTGTGACGGAAGCGATTCAGGCATCCTTTTTTGTATCGAACGAGTAGAAAGTTCCGGTTCAGATGCCTCGATAGCCTGAGTCACTGTCACTTGGCTTGCCTCGGGCGCCTGAGCAGGCTCTGGCTGCTCAACCAATGGTGCCGCAGGTTTTGCATCACCATTCGAAATTGCTCGCGATACGTCATAGGCTAGATAGGGTGCCTGTTCGGTCAACCTAACGCTTTCGGGCAGTCCAGCAATGAGCAGATCCCGGAAACTACCGGCGCCTGCCCAGTTGGTTGCCACAGTCTTATCGTGGCCCAGAACGCGCGTTGCCCGGTCTGCCAAAGCTTCCAACGGTTGCGGTGCTGATGCCTCAAGAACTGCCTTAACCACCTCATCGACGATTTGCCTGCGGCATTCCTCTGTCGTTTCCGGTGAGGCCAGGGCGGGTTTATCGGAGCCATCAAGAAGTTCGCCAAGCAACAAAGCAATCAGATCGCTTTCTCTAACCTCACCATCACTAAGTGAAGTGTAAGGGGCAGCTGTGTGGTCATTCGCAAAAATGACGGTGCGCTTGGCGTGCGCTCTCAAGCGATGCAGCACTGGCGTAAAATCTGCGTCACTGGAGAGAATGATAAATTCATCAAAGCTGGTTTTATGATCGAGATAGTCACGTATATCCATGACCATCCGAATGTCAGAGGAGTTCTTCAATTGCGCAGTAAGCGGCGGGCAATCAACGATCTCAAATCCAGAACGCAAGAAGTGATGTCGCACGAACGGGAATGAATTCATGTCCGTCGAATTATCACTCTGGTTCCGACGCGGCACCGGGTTTCCGTAGCACCGGTTCATCACCAGGCGGCGTTCGATATTTGAATCAGGTGCATTCGTCGGCGTGATCAGCGCGCCGCTCGCGATGTTCTTCACCCAGCTTGCAGCATCTTTCGCAAAGCGCTTCGCAGCGTCTTCGTTCTTTCGCTTCAAAGAGAGATAGATATTGTCGTAGTCGACAAAAACCGCACTCAATATGGGTCTCGAAGACTCACGTTGCATTAGGTAGACCCCCACTAGCCGCTGATACTATTGATTCGTTTGTTCAGCATTGGATGAGTCGCGTTGGCGCCGCAAGATCATCAAGGCCGCGCCTGGGGGAATTGTGGAAAAGTATGTGTCAATCAATGAGTTGGCAGTGCTCACCGTGATCAGTTAACGGTGGACAACATGTCAGGCATGCTTGAATTACGCTCTAAGTCAAAAGTCAGTGCACCCCGCGTCTGGCCAGTGCATTTTAGTGTTCGGAATGGCTCATCGCGACTATAACGTGAAAATTCATGAAGCCACGCTGGAGGGGGTAAATCCAGCAGGTGCCATTTCAAAGCCATCAAACGTAAAGCCTGGCGCAACCGTGCAACTAACCAGCGACCACGCGCCAGTGGAACGCGCCTGCTGCCAGGCATTTGCCGGCACCACCGCCTGTGGACGGTCGCCGGATGCAAGGTCTCCACTGAGCCCAAGAGTGCTCATCTCGCCATCTTTTTCAATGATGGAGAGCTCAAGTGGCTCGCCTCCGTGCCACAGCCAGATCTCACTGGCATCAACCCGATGCCAACGCGATATTTCGTCCTCCCGTAGCAAAAAGTAGATTGCTGTGCTTGCGTTACGGCCTTGAGCAGTGGTGGCTGAGTCTCGAAACGTCTCGCGATAATAGCCTCCCTCCGGATGCGGCTGTAATGCAAGCAAACGAATCACTTCGTCGGCTGTCATCCGTTGTTCTTTCTCTCGCGAACCTCAGCGAAAACTTCCCAATTCTCAGCTGTTTCGAGGCCAAGATTCTTTCGAATCTCCGGGCTGTCGGCCCGAATAAACGGATTGGTCGCGAGTTCCAGCTCAAGTTTCATTGGCACCGTCGGCTTGCCTTGAGCCCGCAACGCCTGCACTTCCTTGGCGCGTGCCTGCAAAGCTTTGTTGCCGGGCTCGATACCCAGCGCGAACGATGCATTGGCCGCAGTGTATTCATGCCCGCAGTAAATCATCGTTTCAGGTGGCAGCTTGGCTACTTTTTCCACGCTGCTCCACATCTCCGCCATCGTGCCTTCAAACACCCGTCCGCAGCCCATCGAGAACAAGGTATCGCCGACGAATGCCACTTTTGCCTCTGGTATCCAATAAACGATGTGCCCGCTCGTGTGCCCCGGTGTCTCAAATACCTTCACTTCAAAGCTGCCGAATGTGAAGCTATCCCCTTCTCCGACTTGTTTATCGATGCCGGGAACTTTCGCCGCTTCCAGTTTTGGCCCAACAATTGTGCAGTTGGTCTCTTCCTTTAGCGCCAAGTTGCCGTCCGTGTGGTCCCAATGGTAGTGCGTGGTAAGAATGTGTGTGAGTTTCCATCCTTTTTTGGCCAGCGCGGCCTTGATTTCATCCGCGCTCGGAGCGTCAATCGTTGCAACGACGCCAGATGAGGCATCTCGGATAAGCACGCAGTAATTGTCTTCGAGACACGCAAACTGATGGATTTCAAGCTGGCTCATGGGAACCCTCTGTTGGTGTATGTTGCGCCTTGATCGCAGAATTGGAGAATCTAGCGCCAGCCTAGCATTGGCCTCCCCATTACAACAGTAACAAGTGTGCTAGGGGGTAAACAAGAGAACCAAAAGCGTAGCGCGAGCAGGCCGTGAGCGAAATAATCTAGAGTATTCCCGTTTTTTAGGGAACACTCGGGACACGATAGTGTTCCCGCCGCTTAGCGGCGTGCCCGCGCAGGCCCGTGCGTAGCGCGAGCAGGCCGTGAGCGAAATAATCTAGAGTATTCCCGTTTTTGGGGAACACTCTAGGCCCGAGAATTCTAGGCCCGAGAGATGAGCCATGTATGTTGATGTAACCGAGCTACGAGACTTCTACGCTCGTCCTTTGGGTGCGGCCGTACGGCGTCTTATCGGCCATCGCATCCGGGCCAGGTGGCGTAATGTTGCCGGACGCACAGTTGTCGGCTTGGGCTTTGCGGCCCCCTATCTTGGTGCATATCGCGGTGAAGCCCTCAGGCTTGGAGCCTTCATGCCGGCTGCTCAAGGTGCTCTGGTCTGGCCTCGCACCGGCAACACTCAAAGCATCCTTGTCGATGAACAAGCCTTGCCTGTGTTCGACAATTCGGTTGATTTCCTATTGGCCACTCATTGCTTGGAAGGTGCCGTGCACGTGCGGCCTTTGCTGCAAGAGATGTGGCGTGTTCTTGCCCCCGAGGGGCGATTGTTGATGGTGGTGCCGAACCGGCGCAGCGTCTGGGCGCGCATGGAGACAACGCCGTTCGGCCACGGTCGGCCTTATACCCGCGGCCAACTCGAGGCACTCTTAACGGAAGCGATGTTCAGGCCATCTAATTGGGGGTGGGCTCTGCATATGCCTCCCATTGAGCGGCAAGTCATCCAGCGTTCCGCTATTGCATTCGAGCGCATCGGGACTCGCATTTGGCCAGGCATCGGTGGTGTCATCATCGTTGAGGCGCGCAAAGAGCTTTCAGCTCCCACTGGCAAACTCCTGCGCGCCCCAGCCCGCAAAAGTTTGGTTACGGTTCAGGCCGTGTCGCGCACAACCGATCGACGCGCCGGGGGCTTGATCGTTCGCTCTTAATCTCGGCCCCTCAGCACGAACACAGCTTTTTCGCCGAATAGATTTTGCAGCTGAGGTGAGCGGTTAATCGGCAATCTGCGGCCAGAGCTATTGAGCGCCACGGCCTGCTCAACGTGCACATTGATGTCCCGGCACAGATCGGCAAAATCCGCGATCGTGCATAGATGCGTATCGGTGCTCAGATACCAGGGCTCCGGCAGGTTGCGCGTTCGCGGCATTCGCCCGCTAAACAATAACTTCGCCCGAATGCTCCAGTGCCCGAAATTCGGGAACGATACGATGGCATAACGCCCAATGCGCAACAGATTCTCAAGTACAGGTTTCGGATGTTTCGTCGCCTGTATTGTTAGGCTTAAAATCGCATAATCGAACGCCTGATCCGGATAGTCATCAAGGTCGAAGTCAGCGTCCCCCTGGACCACCGATAGCCCTCGCGCCACGCAAGCGTTCACCTTCTCCCGCTCAATCTCCATCCCCCGTCCATCAACCGCCTGGGTATCGGACAGCAGTTGCAGCAAAACCCCATCCCCGCAGCCAACATCCAACACGCGCGAGCCCGGAGACACGATCTCTGAGATCAACAGGTGGTCGGCGCCGTAGGGTTTACCTGTAACCGGGTCGATCATTGGTGCGCTCTTGGCAGAGGTGGTTGTGGGCACGCGGCTATCCATGTCGGGTCAAACCTCTGAAGCGGGGGCAATGCCACGCCGTTGTGCGCCGGCATTCAAAAATCCACTGACAGCCGCGAAGAAGTCCGGCTCATCCAGCAGGAAGGCGTCGTGCCCCTTGTCGCTCTCAATTTCGACAAACGACACATTCGCCGCCACCGCGTTGAGTGCCTGGACGATTTCCTTGCTTCCGTGCGTTGGATAGAGCCAGTCACTGGTAAATGAGACAATGCAATACCGCGTCCGCGTTCCCCGGAATGCTCGCGCCAAAATATCATTATGCTCGGCTGCAAGGTCGAAATAATCCATCGCGCGCGTGATATAGAGATAGCTATTGGCGTCAAAGCGGTCGACGAACGTTGAGCCCTGGTGTCGGAGATAACTCTCAACCTGAAAATCCGCATTGAAAGAGAACGACCGGTCATCTCTGTTCTGCAAGCTGCGCCCAAATTTCCGGTGCAGTGCATCCTCGGAGAGGTAGGTTATGTGCGCGGCCATTCGTGCCACCCCCAAACCCCGCCTCGGCACGCGGCCCAAGCTAAGATATTTCCCCTCACACCAATCCGGATCGGCCAGCACCGCTTGCCGACCGACTTCATTGAATGCAATGTTCTGTGACGAATGCCACGCAGCCGTCGCGATCGGCACAGCCGAGAACACCCGCTCGCCATGCTCAGCTGCCCATTCCAGCACCTGCATTCCACCCATTGAACCACCGATAACGGAAAACAAGTCATCAATGCCCAGTCGATCAATCAGCCGCACCTGCGCTTTAACCATGTCGCCAACTGTGATCACAGGAAAATCAAGACCGTAAGGTTCACCCGTAGCTGGGTTAATGGATGCAGGCCCCGTGGACCCCATGCAACCCCCCAGGATGTTCGAGCAGATAACAAAGAAGCGGTCGGTGTCGACGGGGCGCCCTGGCCCAATCAGGGCCCCCCACCAGCCGGGCCTGTCAGTCACTGGGTGCTTGTTTGCTGCATGCTGGTCGCCGGTCAAAGCATGGCAAACTAGAATAGCATTCGATTTGTCGCCATTCAGCTTTCCGTAAGTCTGATATGCAATAGAGAATGTCTCAAGCGACTTTCCACAGTCCAATTCCAACGGATCGCCACCTTCGAAGTGAGCAATCAGGCTGGTCGGTTCAAGTGCTTCCTTCGCGCCAAGGCGGCGAAGTTCTGGGGATGTGAGTGTTGTTGAAATAGTCATCTCGGTTTCAAGTTGGGCCTCACATGGCCACGTTTCAAAGGGTCAAAAGCGACCAAGGTCGTGCCACGTGTGCTAGGCCGTCAGAGTGGAAAGTCAATCGTTTGTTTGATTTTAGGCTCCAGCATGCCTATCTAGCGCACTTCGACGCAAAAGCAGACAGCTGTGTGAAATCATGACCCATACTTCCTCTACGCCCCGCTCTCTCGTTGGCCCCACGCCTCGCCTAGGCATTCTAGGCATCAATGCCTATGTTCCAGGAGCTCATGCCGTTGCAGGCCATGCGAAGCCAATTATTCTTTCCGCAAACGAAACACCGCTTGGACCTAGCCCGCTATCCATTGCGGCATTTAAGGCGCAAGCAGATGAAATATCTCGTTATCCGGATGGCAGTGCCACAAAACTAAGACGAGCGATTGCCGAAGTTTATGGTCTGAACGCCGATCACATCGTCTGTGGTGCGGGCTCTGACGAACTGTTGAGCCTGCTTGCGCAATGTTACCTGAGTCGGGGTGACGAAGCGATCTACACCGAGCATGGCTTCCTTATATACAAAATTGCCATTCTAGCGGCTGACGCTACCCCTGTTGTGGCCAAGGAACGTGCTCTAACCGCTAGCGTCGACGAAATCCTGGCCTGTGTAACGGATCGCACGAAGGTCGTTTTCCTGGCCAACCCCAACAATCCTACGGGTACTTATATCCCCATTGACGAGGTGCGCCGGCTACGCACGTGCCTGCCGGGCACCGTGCTTTTAGTGCTTGATGCAGCTTACAGCGAATACGTCTCCCGCAACGATTATGAAGCAGGGCTGGAGCTCGTCGCCACCAACGCCAACACAGTAATGACGCGAACCTTTTCAAAAATCCACGGATTGGCTGCCCTGCGCCTTGGGTGGGCTTACTGCCCGGCCGAAATCGCGGACGTGCTCAATCGTGTCCGCGGCCCGTTTAACGTCTCTGCACCTGCAATTGCTGCTGGTTGCGCCGCCATTTCTGATCGCGCAAACGTTGAGAAGAACTGCATCCACAATGACACCTGGATGCCTTGGTTCGCCGACGAGTTGCGCAAGCTAGGGCTTGAGGTAACTCCCAGTGTTGCCAATTTCGTACTCGTGCATTTCCCTAATGAGCCGCACCGCAACGCTGAGGCAGCAGACGCATTCCTCAAAGAGAACGGCATCCTCGCGCGTCGGGTCAGTGGCTATGGACTTCCGGGCGCAATCAGGATCACAGTTGGCACTGAACAAGAAAATCGTGCGGTGGTTGAGGCTTGCCACCGGTTTCTCGGGGAGGCGTCCTCGTGATCGAGCCGCGCGCAGATTCACGTGCTGGCTCGCAGCAAGTCGAACCGCCACGCTTTGACAAGATTGCCATGATTGGCCTTGGCCTGATCGGTTCCTCGATATGTCACGCAATCCGTCGGGGTGGCTTGGCCGGTGAGATCTCCGGAACATCGCGCAGCGCAGAAACCCGCCGCACGGCTATAGAACTTGGGCTTGTCGACACCATGCACGAGACTGCAGCCGAAGCCGTCAGCGGGGCCGATTTGGTCATCCTCTGCATTCCGGTTGGCGCATGTGGTGCTATAGCCCGGGAGATTGGCCCAACCCTGCGCAAAGGTGCTATTTTGACCGATGTCGGCTCAGTCAAAGCCGCCGTGATCAACGAAGTTAGCCCCTACGTGCCGGATGGCGTCAGCTTCATCGGCGGTCACCCAATCGCGGGTACTGAATATAGCGGCCCCGCGGCAGGTTTCGCCGAGTTGTTCGACGATCGTTGGTGCATTTTAACGCCTACAAATGACTTAAACTTTGATTCTGATCCCAATTCTGGCCCCAATTCCGGCCTTGATTCTAATTCCGCCTCCAAGGCGGATATCGATGCAATCGCCCTCGCACGCCTGAAGGCGTTCTGGGAAGCGTTGGGGTCAAACGTCGAGATCATGTCCCCGGAACATCACGACATGGTTCTTGCAATCACGAGCCACCTTCCACATTTGATCGCATTCAACATCGTCGACACAGCCGCCCATCTGGAGCGGGTTACCGATACGGAGGTAATCAAATTCTCCGCCGGTGGCTTCCGCGATTTCACCCGCATTGCCGCATCGGACCCCACTATGTGGCGCGATGTGTTCCTGAAAAACAAGGGAGCCGTACTCGAAATGCTGGGGCGCTTCTCCGAAGACCTGACGGCCTTGCAGCGCGCCATTCGCTACGACGATGGCGACCAGCTATTCCGCACGTTTGAACAGTCGCGCGCTATCCGTCGTAGTATCGTCGAGGCTGGTCAAGATACAGATGACGTTGATTTCGGCCGCCACCGAAGCCCCAAAAGCGTCAACACCACGGGTGGCACTCAAAGCAAAGACGAAACGTGACAGCATATCAAAAAACTAATCCCCTGGCGGGACCAATTATTGGGCCAAAAACTGGACAAGAAACTGCCCATGAATCCAGTCCCCAAGACCTCTGGGTGTTCGGCTACGGCTCGCTGATGTGGCGCCCCGGTTTCCCCTTCGTCGAAGCGCGTCCGGCCGATCTCGTTGGTTATCGGCGCTCATTCTGCATTTACTCAACCCATCACCGTGGCAATCATCTCCGGCCCGGCTTGGTGCTGGGGCTTGATCAAGGCGGCACCTGCGCTGGCATGGCGTTTCGGGTTCCAGCCACCGAGCGCGCAGCAACAATGGCCTACTTGCGCGAGCGCGAGCAGATAAACGGCGTTTATCGGGAATGCTGGGTGCCTGTGTCGCTTCATGATGGCGATCGGGACGTACTGGCGGTTACCTATGTCGTCGAACGTTTCCATCCGAGCTACTCTGGCCGTCTGCCATTCCATCATCAAGTCCGTCTCATCCGTGCGGCTCATGGCATCTCTGGCGCCAACGTCGATTATCTCGTTAACACCGGCTGTCATTTGGCTGAATTAGGCTTGCGCGACCGCCACATGGAGCGCTTGATCAGTGAAATCGGTGGCTTCTTTATGCAGCACTCATCGCTGCTATCGAGTCAGGAAAGTGAATCCAGACAGCCAAGTCAGGCCAGCCGACCAAATCAATCTGGACCATCATCCAGCACGGGACGCTCCAAAGTGCTTGTTACCTCTTGCCGGCTGCATCCGCCCTCAGCCCCCCGCATGCGGGCTCACGAACGACGACGATTTCTCTATCGGATACAACTCGACACCACTCGCGACTAATCCCGAGTGTCTAAGTACTCTACAGAATCACTCTAAAACAAAAGCTTAGAGCACGCCCAAACTCTTTCACGTGATTCCATCAAAGATCAATGTGCTCTAATCCACAGTGGTGATCCTACAGCTTAACAGCCCGCACCTCGGCAGAAGCGGGTAGAGCGCGACGCAGCCCGAACGCGCTGAGGAATAGCCGCGAAAGACGTAGCTGCGAGCGAAATAACCACGGTAAGTTTTCAGGCAGGAAGGCCAAGCGCCAGGGCCAAGTCACGCTCGCTGGCGGCGTCGAGGTCAGAAAAGGCGCGTTGACGTTCAATCGTACTCTCTGCCAGCAGGTGTACGTGGACTTCATTGGCGCCCAATTGCGCGCCACGATGGCGAATTTCAGCGAGGTTCAAAGACGCAGAACTATGTTCAACGCAACCAATTCGTAAAGCAATGCGTTGGCCGTCTGCTCGCCGCCGAACGAGAATATAATTGGCCTCAGGCAGAGCCGGGCAATCCGGCAGAGAATATGTGATGTGGATGTAGCCTTGCCCGCTCGCACCAATCCAAGTGGCGAATTGCGAGATACCCTCATCGCTTTCAGCGCCTTGGTTTTGTGTTGATGACTGGCCGCGGCGGTTGTCACTATAGCCGCTGCCGCTGGAAATGACATTGCGGCGGGATTGTCGCTTGGCGACAACGTCCGAAAGATTGATGATCATCGCCGACACGCTGAGCAGTCTCCAACTCACTATCCCGGGTTTCAGTCGCTACTCCGAGACTAAAATCCAACTGAGGGAGAACCTGCGGGCGTCAAGCACCCTGCCAGATCCAACCTCATCACGGAACAATTTGGCTGACGTTTCGAGCCGAAATATGTTCTGTTCGCAGTCATTTTGCGGCACGGCATAATAATCAAGGTAAACTCCTCTCCTTAGAGAAGAGCCCCATAACAGCTCCTGCGCCCTGTCTCTTCCGGCAGTAGATTATGGCCCGAGAACGCAAGCCACTACCCACAACGAGAAAACCCGCATGTGATGCACACCCAACATCCTTCAGTTCGCCGCATATTTGCCTTGCCACACTGCGGGCAGGTCTTGCCAATCTGGCCAATCTGAGCCGCGGTACCCGCATCGGGCTTGGCATTCAGCAAGGTAGCTTCTGCGGTTGTCTGGCTATTTCGCGCATTTGCGATCTGCTTGCCAGCCTCCTGATCGCTACTTTGTTGGCCTGGAGGCTGATCCAGAAATCCAGATTTGATCATATGAGCTTCTATAACTTCGCCGATCGCTGCGAGCAGACTCGGAACATAGCGGCCGTCAACCCAGCGACCGCCTTGCGGGTCGAAAATTGCTTTCAGCTCCTCAGCAACGAACGAGACATCGCCCCCCCTCCGGAAAATCGCACTAATCATCCGCGTCAGAGCAACCGTCCAGGCATAGTGCTCAAGGTTCTTCGTGTTGATAAAAACTTCAAACGGACACAACCGTCCATCGCGATTCATATCGTTTATCGTCACGTAAACCGCATCCGCATTACCCGGCCACTTGAGTTTGTAGGTATGCCCCGGCAAGCTCGCGGCTCGTTCAAGCGGTTCCGTTAGAAAAACGACACGCTTTTCGGGGGGTGGTAGCGTGCCATCCTTGAGGACCTCAACCGTGGTAGCGCTTGGCGCTTCGGTTGCCAGCGGTGTTAATACTGCACCGGTTACATCATTCGGCCGATAGGTCGTGCAGCCTTTCAGACCAAGATCAAAAGACTTCAAGTAAACCGTTTTGAAAGCATCAAATGAAATGTCAGCCGCACAGTTGATGGTCTTGGAAATCGAGCTATCGACCCAAGGCTGCAGCGCCGCTTGCATTTCGAGGTGGGCCTCCACCGGCAGCGTTTGAGCGGTTGCAAATGCTTCTGGTAGAGCCTCACTACCGTTTAAGTGACTTTTCGCGCCAAACCGCCGCTGGAGCGCATAAGCATAGTCCTCCACGCGCTCTTGATGGGCATGGCCGTCCGGAGAGAGGATGCGGCGCTCATAGACTTTATCAAACACCGGTTCAATACCGCTTGAGACGTTCCCGGCCAACATTGAAATCGTCCCCGTTGGCGCTATCGATGTCAGGCAGCCGTTGCGAATGCCGTTCGCGGAAATGGATGAGCGCACATCATCATCAAGCCGTTCAACATTGGGGCGCGCCAAAAACATCTCGGCATCAAACAGCGGAAACGCCCCCTTTTCACGGGCCAGTTCTGCGCTGGCCCGATAGGCGGAATTCTGAATGATCTTCATCCATGATTGCGCAAGTTGCAGGCCCGGCTTCGAACCATAGTGAGCACCGCATAAAATCAAGGCGTCGCCAAGCCCGGTGACCCCAAGTCCGATGCGACGCTTCGCAAGTGCCTCCGCGCGCTGCGTAGCCAGCGGATAATCTGATGCATCGATAATGTTATCGAGAAAACGCGTTGCAACCCGAACGTAGTCCTCCAGCTGACCGGTATCGATATGCGCCGATACACTGAACGGTGAGCGAACCAGCCGTGCAAGATTGATCGAGCCAAGCAGACACGCACCGTAATCTGGTAGTGGTTGCTCGCCACAGGGGTTTGTGCAGTGGATCTCCTCGCAATAAGCTAGGTTATTGGCCGCATTGATCCGGTCAATAAACACAACCCCCGGTTCGGCATAATCATAAGTTGCCCGCATGATTTTCTCCCAAAGATCGCGCGCACGCAGCCTTTGATAGACCACCCCGTCAAAGACCAAATCCCATATGCTGTCCTGCCGCACAGCATCAATAAAAGCATCTGTCACCAGCACGGAAACATTGAAATTACGCAGTCGAGCAGGATCTGATTTAGCCCCAATAAACTGCTCGATATCGGGATGATCGCATCGCAACGTGCCCATCATGGCGCCTCGCCGCGCCCCTGCAGACATAATCGTTCCGCACATGGAATCCCAAACGTCCATGAAGCTGACGGGCCCTGAAGCATCGGCATCAAGCGATGCCACCAACGCTCCTCGCGGACGTAGAGTGGAGAAGTCGTGGCCAATCCCACCGCCATGCTGCATCGTCAGCGCAGCTTCCTTAACGCCATCAAAAATCGCCCCGAGGTCATCGGCGATCCGACCCATCACAAAGCAATTAAATAGCGTAACAGTGCGGCCCGTGCCAGCGCCGGCTATGATGCGCCCACCGGGCAGAAAAGCGAAGTCGGCCATGGCCTCATGAAAGCGGTTCGCCCAATCAGTTCGAACCGACGTCTTCTCAAAAGCTGCGGCAGCGTCTGCAATTCGTCGCCAAGTATCATCAACAGAAATATCATCAGCAGCAGCGCCATTGGACGCGCCACCCTGTCTGGTCAGACGATACTTAGTCTCCCAGACGTGGCGTGAAATCGGAACGAGCTCAAATGGATGAGGTTGCACGGGCGTGATGCGCAGGTTGGCTGAGATATCGGGCTTTGATGGACCAGAATGCATGATGCGCAGCCTATGAACACTGAACTAATCAAAACATAACTCAGCATATCTTGAGAGTCAATAAATGTTCATGATAAATTCTTATTATGTTCCCGTTTGTTCACTTTCAGGTTTTACTATTTGCATGGGGTTGCTTGTCATCAAGGCTTCATCAACGAGCCGTGTCGTCGCCGTTTCGATCGCCGCTTCAAGGCGGTTGGCAAAGGCCGTTCGCTTCAGTCCGGCAGGAATTGGTTCAAGGAGTTCAACAATGATTGTGCCTGGATATCGCATTATCGATCGGCGCGGCCAAAACAGTCCAGAGTTTAAGGCAACCGGCACGCAAGGCACGCCAAGTTTTCCGTAAAGCATCAAGATGCCCGGCTTATAGTCGGGCTCATCGTAGGGTGCCCGCCGCGTGCCCTCTGGAAAAACCAGAATTTGCCGCCCGCTCTCGATCCGTGCGACAGAAGCCTGCAACATACCGCGAAGCGCCGAAGATCCAGCCTCACGTTGAACCGGTATCATGCCGAATTTCCGCGAAAACCACCCGTAAAACGGTATCAGCATCAGTTCCGCTTTCATCACCAGCGCTGGATCCTTGAAGATCGGCACTAGAGCGAACGTATCCCATGCCGATTGATGCTTTGAGGCAATCAGAAAAGGCCCTTCGGGAAGGTGCTCGAGACCTCGGATCTCCACAGACGTGCCGACAATCCAGCGCAAAAGCCACAGTGCGGTGCGTGCGTGCGCACGGAGCCCCGCCATTGCCCACGAGCGAGGCGCCAGCAACAACCAGATCCCCAACACCATGAACAGCGCGGTTACGACGTAAAAGACCATCATGTAGGCAAGGGAGCGAAGTAAGATCATGAAAACCGATCAGAGTTTTGTGTCAGCATGTTGCAGCACGTCAGCGACGGCCCCTCTATGTGCTGGCAAGACAAGGCGCGTGACAACGCAGCGCGCGGCTGAAGGCAGAAATTTCAGATACTCGTGCACAAGAATACTTACATTTGTAGCATCCAACCACCATGGCTTTGCGCGGAACGTATTCGGCACAACAGCATGTGGGATTAATGTAATACTCGGCATCTCGCGCGACAACTCAGAAAGGCTACGCGGCATGTGATAGCTCGCCGTCACCACGATCAGACTGGCGAAATTATGTGAGCGCGACCACTCGCGAGTCTCCGCAGCGTTGCCACGGGTATTCTGCGCGGCATAGCCGAGATCAACACAGCAGGCAAACATCTTTGGGCTGAGCTTCGTCAATTTGTGGATGTCTGATTTACTGTTGATGCGATTGACACCTGAAACAAGCAGACGTTTCGCTTTGCCAAGTCGAAGCAAACGCGCAGCTTCAGAAATCCGGCGGGCGCCTCCCGTTAGGACAACAATGCCGTCGGCAGTTCGGGTCTGCGGTGGCACATCTCGTGTCACAACGGCCGCAAATATGAAGAAGCCCAGCACAAATGCCGCCAAAATCAAGCTACACGCCCCGACGCCCAGTTTTCCAAATAGTGACATCGCGCGCATATCTGACCACGCTCTCTTACGCCAGCTCATAGCCTCGCTTTAGGAGGCTTCATCCTGCCGGAAAGTAGTATACCGCCAACCTTGTGGGCCGCACAATTCACGCAGCTAAAAAACCTATCCAAATTGCTAAAAATTTGGAGCCTAAATTCATGGAGCATCTGGTTTTGCAGCAGTTGGTCACGCAACACAAGCACCACTCAGGGCTGGCTATGAAGGATGCGATAGACGCCAAATCTGCTCGTTAGCATGCAAAGGGCTGCGATAATCACAACAACGCCGGCGAGCAGCAAATACCCCAACCCATCAAGCACCCCTGCCCCGGTTAGCCGCTTGATTTCAGCCATTGTCACAGTACCACCACCGAGCATTTCTACCGCCATCGGCATTAAGAAAAACACGGCCATCGCAAGCCCCGCACCCAACAGCCCGGCCCGCACTCCGAGCGTGAGGAAATGTTTCTCAAACTCATGCGCGATGAAGCGGTCCGTCGCTCCCACAAAATGCAACACCTCAACGATCTCGCGGTTGGATATCATTGCACTTCGCGTCGCAGACACAATAACCGCTGTCGTCGCCGCGCCAACCAGCAGCAGGATCGCAAATCCGCCAAGCGCAAACGAGCGCGTGACAGTTCTGATTTGATTTTGCCAGTGGCGATGATCGTCAAGCGTGACGCCGGGAAACTGCCTAGCTAAAGCCGCACGCAGATTGTCAAAATGCGGCGGTGCGGTACGATTTAGTTCAAGCGCGATCAATCGTGGAATAGGCAGCTCCGCCAACGCATCAGATTTCCCCAGCCATGGTTCTAACAGCTTTGCCGACGCATTTTTGCCGAGTGAGCGTACTTGCGCAATACCAGGCTGTCGGCCAAGAAATGCCTGCACATTATTGACCAGTAGCTCTGTTTGGGCGGCCTGCTCTTTCGGCTCGATCTGAACCGTGACTTCACTGGCAATGTCCTGCAACCAAGCCGAAGCAGACCGGTTGATCATATAGACGGCGCCAGCCGTCAGGCATGCCAAAAAGCACATAATGGCAACTACGAGAGTGAGCGACCGACCGGTAACAGAGCCAGCTTGGACAATTGCTGCATTTGAATCACCATGGTCGTCGTTCGTCCCGCCACCATGCCCTCCGCCTCCGTAATCAGGCTGGTCATAGGTGTCATCAGTCCCATCAGACAACCTTCTTGCGCCGCTATCAAGCGAGGGCCGCGGTCTTCCTGATGGCGTGCCGGTGACGGGGTTGTCATATCCGGGTGCTGGATGGGGCACATGGCTCAGCTCTCCCGGATGGCGTGCTTCCCCGGGGCTGCGCGGCCCCCTGCCGCCATTATTGTTATACGATCCGGACATGGCCCTCGTGCAATTCTAAACGTGGTGCTTTGGAATGGCGCATCAATTGGTGATCGTGGGTTGCGATTACAACGGATGTGCCAAGCCTGTTCAGTTCAATGAAAAGGCGCAATAGGCGCCGCGCCATCTGCGAATCAACGTTTCCCGTCGGTTCATCCGCAAGTAGCAACTCTGGCTTGCCAATCACCGCCCGTGCTATCGCGGCACGCTGCTTCTCACCGCCTGAAAGCACGGATGGGAAGCTATGCATACGGTCGCCAAGCCCAACCCACTGCAAAAGATCCGTGACGTCTTCCCTGTAATCCGCCTCGCGTCTCCCAATGACCCTAAGCGGCAATGCAACATTCTGCCATGTGGTCAGATGGTCCAGAAGCCTGAAATCTTGGAAAACAATTCCGATGCGGCGGCGCAGCTTCGCACGCTTCGAGGGGGACAATTGGTTGACGTTCTGGCCAAACAACTCAAGCTGACCGTGTGTCGGTTGTAGTGATAGGAACATTAACCGAAGCAACGAAGTCTTGCCAGCGCCGGAGGGACCGGTCAGGAAGTGAAATGAACCTGGGCGCAGCTCGAAGTTCACGCCCTGCAGGACATTAATCCCGTGGTCGTAACTGAGCCCGACATTATCGAGACGTATCACGGAATAGTCTCTCCAGGTTTCATTGCCAAGATTCACGACCGGGCGTCCATAATCAGCAACGGCCCACAATCAACAATGAATGTGGCATGGCAATGGGCTCATATGCTCTGCATATGTTAGAAGCAGACATTATGAAAGTTTCCCATCCCAATACCTGAGTGGGTCAAGCATTCGGTCACCGGCGTCAAGCCTTGAATGGCTTTAAAATCTTGCGGTACAAGCCAACTCTAATTCAAGTAGAGCCTAATCGTCTGAGAGGAAAGCAGTTAGCTTCTATCAAGTGCGTGAAGCAATCTCTAAAACAAAAGGCAAGAGCACACCACGCTGCCAGAGAGCATTCCCACAGAATTGAACGTGCTTGAGAGCTCTGATTTAGCCTGCTTTTAAATACAAACAGGTCCCAGTACAAATAACTTCATGAGAGATGGGATGGCCGAGCAAATAAATGATGGCAGGACCATTGAAGTCATTTTTTCACCTGAGAAGATAGCAATCCGGGTTGACGCAATTGCACGTGATATAGCGGCCCGGAAACCAAGCGATCTGCTGGTTGTTTCTATCTTAAAGGGTAGTTTCGTTTTTGCGGCCGATTTGATTCGGGCGCTTCATGTTGCCGGACTGTCGCCACAGGTCGATTTCATGACGTTGTCGAGTTATGGAGCTGGCACCAAATCGTCCGGAGATGTCACTGTCTCGCGCGATATGGAGCTGGATGTTTTCGGTCGTAACGTGCTTTTGGTTGACGACATTTTGGAATCAGGCCGGACCCTGGCCCATGCCCGCCACATCGTTGCTGCACGGGGTGCTCGGCAGATTGAAACCTGCGTGCTGCTCGATAAACCGGTGCTTAGGGCCGCCGATGTTAAAGCAGATTATATCGGGTTTGAATGTCCCGATGTGTTTGTTGTTGGTTACGGCATGGATGCCGCTTATCGTTGTCGCGAGCTTCCATATATCGGCCGCGTTGTCACTGAGTCATGAAATGAATTTCCGTCAGCAACGCTCACAAGCGAGGGAATTAGCAAAGCAATGGCAAAAATCCTGATCGTTGAAGATGATGCAAGTGCACTGGACACACTGCGGCGAGCACTAACATCAGAAGGCCACGAGATTTTGACCTCAAGTGACGGCCGCGACGCCCTGAGCATCTTGTCGGCCAATTTCGCGGTGGTCGAGTTGCTGATAACGGATGTGTCGATGCCCGACATCGACGGTATTACATTGGTGGAGAGCGCCTTGAAGCAAAAAGTCGATCTACCGGTGATCGTAATGTCGGGTTTGCCGGGGGAGCTGGAGCGCGCCGAGAGCCTGGGTGCCCCATCACTCCGCGTTGTCTCCAAGCCATTCTCGCTGGATGAGATCCGCAAGTTGGTCCACGCAACCCTGGAAAGCTAAAGCGCTTCAACTTGAAACGATCAGGCACAAGGGAAAACACTCTAACCCCAGCGCCTTTTTCTCTCATCCACCTGTGACACTCATGTGCCGGCCGACAGAGGGGCGTTTTGATTGTCGGTCGATGATGAAGTCGTGACCTTTCGGCTTCCGGCCAATTGCTTCATCAATCGCTGCATAGAGCGCTTCAGGGCCGGAGCCGGTCCGTAGCGGCATTCTTAAATCAGCTGCATCATCCTGCCCAAGGCATAAATAAAGCTTGCCGGTGCAGGTCAGCCGCACGCGGTTGCAGCTTTCACAAAAAGTGTGCGTCATCGGCGTAATAAAGCCCACTCGGCCACCCGTCTCAGCAACTCGCATGTAGCGCGCCGGACCACCGGTACGATAGTCGATATCTTCGAGCGTCCAGCGTTCCTGAAGGTCCGAGCGGAGGGTCGATAGTGACAGATATTGATCCGTCCGATCGCCCTCTATGTCACCGAGCGGCATCGTCTCAATGAGCGTCAGATCGAAGCCTTCACCGTGTGAAAATCGGATCAAATCGTCGATTTCACTCTCGTTCACACCTTTAAGCGCCACGGCATTGATCTTAATTTTCAGCCCGGCCGCTTTAGCCGCATCAAGTCCCGCCAGAACTTTGTTCAAATCGCCCCATCGGGTGATCGCCTTGAATTTGTCAGCATCCAACGTATCCATCGAAACATTGATGCGCCGTACACCGCAATCGACAAGTTCCTGCGCGTATTTACTCAACTGGCTACCGTTGGTGGTGACGGTGACCTCATCGAGTGCGCCGCTGTCAAGGTGCCGTGAGAGGCTTCGAAATAGCTGCATGATATTCCGCCGCACCAGTGGCTCACCGCCTGTTATTCGCAACCTCCGCACGCCCTTATCGACAAACGCCGAGCACATCCGGTCAAGCTCTTCAAGGGTCAGCAAGTCCCGCTTGGGCAGAAACGTCATGTGTTCCGACATGCAATAAACACAGCGAAAATCACACCTGTCCGTCACCGAAACGCGAAGATAAGAGACGTGCCGTCCGAAGGGGTCAATCATCTCTTTTCTGCCAGTCAGGTCAGCAGAAACTGAGGCCGGCTTCGCAATGGTCATGGGCGGGAACTTTCAACGGATAAAAGCATTCATCAAGGCGTTCTTAACTGCTGCCGTAAGCTTAGCCAATTGGCCAGCTACTGCAAGCTAGGAGCAGCAATTTGACCCATAATCTATCGACTCACCGCAAATCTCCTGTCCGGTGAGCGCGGGTCTAGAGATGTCCCGTCTTGCTGGAAGCGAGTTAGACTACCGGCTAGCGCGAGCTGGCCGCGAGCAAAACAATCTCGAGCGCTCACTCAGCCAAAAGCTTCATCTTAACTTCTGCCGCAGTGAGCTTGGGCGACTCAGCCCAAAGGTCCGCTGCTCGGGCCGCCAGATGGAGCGCAGTAATCCGGGGCGTGAATGTCAGTGTTGCAGTCCAGCTCGAGTTACCAGCGGGTTTATTCCCCGCAGGCTTATTCAACGAGTTGCTCTTAGCAACGCGAGGGGCACTCACTAAAAGGTTCGGTGCCGTAAAGTTCTTCGGTCCATATGGTGCAATAAAAAGATGCTGCGGAAAATGTAACGCGGCCCGCTTGAGCACCGGCAAATCAGCGCGATAAAGAGCGGCATCCGGCAATATAATTATGCGTGCCGGCGTCTGTGTCGCGAATGAAATCATCCGGCCAACCGCGACAGCATCAGTTGACGCTTGTTTGATGAGGATCAGCCGCCCACGCGAACTCGCTTCCAAGAATATCAATGCATTCGCGGTGCCAAGCCCATTCTTCGCGAATGGACGGATATCATTATCCGCGAAATCCCACCCAATCGGGTCACCCTCACCATCGCGCGCGAGCCGACGGGCGATGGTTTTATGAGTGTAGTTTACACCATGCCCAAGCATTGCAACGGCAACTCCCCCTGGGTCGCGATAAACAGGAACCTTGGGTTCTTTTGCAATCGCAACGGCAGAGCTCAGCATCACAAGCGACAGCACACCGCACAGCAAAGCAGCCAGGGGGGCAATGCAACCCAAGCGGTTGCAGGCAATTTTCAACGTTGCTGCCTGTGCCAATTGCTGCCCCTTTAAATGATGGCGCGCATAGTAAAATTCAATATACGCCTACAGCCCGAGCCGCTCGGCAATAAAATCTGCAATTGGTGAAATATCGTCCAATAGAAAGACCGGCAGCTCAGCCCCACTGATTTTATAGTCGGACGCAATTGCCCACACATTCGGGTCACGCTCCGCCAACCCCAAACCTGGCGAGGCCTCACGACGACGGGTTTCTATCTTCGGGATAGGCTGCGATTTATAACCCTCAACAACGATCAAGTCGCAATCATCCAGCCGCCCAACCACCTCAATGAAATCAGGCTCATTGTTCTCGGGCGTCTCGGTGATCAGCGCCCAGCGGCCAGTCGAAACCACCGCCACCTGCCCGGCTCCTGCGCGCCGGTGCCGAGCACTATCAGTGGCTTCATCGTCCAGCCTAAGTGCGTGGTGAGCATGTTTGATGGTGGCAACGCGTAGCCCTCGTTGTGAAAACTCCTGGACGAGCCCAATCGCAAGACCTGTTTTGCCAGAGTTTTTCCAGCCAACAATGCCGATGATTGGTGCCTTTGCCTTCAGGATGGCATCGAAACGCGAACTAGCGTCAAAACTTGAACCAGGGTCAGTGCCAGGGTCGCCGCCAGAACCAGTGCTGGTCGATACATCAGACACAGGCTCTCACTCCTTCATCAGGATACGTAGGCGGGTTAAATCATCTGGCGTATTTGCGTTAAAAAAAGGGTCGCAGGACGTTCCAGCCAGCAAAATCGGGGCGAAATCAACAGCCCGTACACAATGCCGGTCGGTCCAGGCAAGAACTTTGCGGACACCTTCTTGAAGCGCCCCTTCAAGGTCATCTGCAAGTGCCACAGGCCAAAGCCCGATCACCGGTTGCAGGTGTCCATCTGATCTCGCCATCGCGATTGCATTGACCGCAGGCAACGAGCCGCCACAAGGTGATATGTGGTCATTGCCATTGCGATTATCAGTGTCTGTGGTCGGGGCTTCGCCTCCCTCCGCAGTCAGCGCCGCCCGCAAACTTGCAACAAGATCGAGCGGGAGCAATGGCGCATCGGCCGAAACTGTGGCGATGTACTTGGCGAGGGGTGTGTTGTCACGCGCCCACCTCATGCCGGCCAGAATGCCAGCAAGCGGCCCGGGAAATTCCGGGATGGTATCGGCGACAACCGGCAGGCCGAACGGCTCGAACCGCTCCGCATTACCATTCGCGTTAATTACAATATTGTCGACTTGCGGTCTGAAGCGCGTAAGCACGTGCCCCAGCATAGGTTGTCCGACAAGCGCCACCAAAGCCTTATCGCCACCCCCCATTCGCCGCGAGAGCCCGCCCGCCAGCACCACACCTGTGACCTCAGAATCCCGCATCAACACGGGCTCCCTAAAAACGGTTTCCCAAATACGCAGATTGCCAACACACAGACTATGCGTCGTTTAGCGCCGCCGGAAATTCTGTTGACGGCCACGTTGCGCACCACCTGGCCGCGGGCCGGATTCGGTCTTGTGCCGGAACACGATACGTCCCTTATCGAGATCGTAAGGTGTCATTTCCACGGTCACACGGTCCCCTGCAATCGTTTTAATGCGGTTCCGCTTCATGCGCCCAGCCGTATAGGCAACGAGTTGATGTCCATTATCGAGGCTCACCCGAAAACGGCCATCGGGCAGCACGTCAGTGACCGAGCCCTCGAATTCTAAAAGCTCTTCTTTCGCCATGTATGCTCCATAGGACAGGTACTCCGACCCGACCCAGTAAAAGTGAATAAGGATAGCAAGCGCACACCATACAGCAAACAAGGCGCGCCTGCTACTCGTGTGACGTTTGTGCGCAAAAACTTATTCGCCGCCCAATTCTAACTCGTGCTCAAATCCACGGCGAACGCTAGTGTTAACCGATATTTCTATCCCCCTCAGCGCTCAAGGTTTGCAATTCGGCTCGGCACCCCAAATTCCTTGTTGCAAACCTCAGCCAGCGCGGCGACCCCGCTGCGGATGTTTTCTACAGATGGGTTGGCATAGCAGATCCGCAAGTACCGGTTCGCACCATCCGGATTAATCGACCACTCCGGCCCTGGGTTAATCGCCACGCCGCTTTCGGCAGCCAGTTGGGCGAGCTTTGCCGTATCCACCGGGGCAGGCAGGCGGACCCACAGGAAAATACCGCCTTTGGGCACATCGAATTCAGCCGTCGTGCCGAAATGTTCACCAAGCGCCTCAATCAGCACATCGAGCTTGGACTTTACGACTTTGCACAAACGATCGACATGATCGCTGAAATGCTTCTTGCAGTATTCAGCCAAAACCATCTGCTCAAGCGCGCCAGATCCCGCATCTTTCTTCATCGCCAACATCTGCCCCATCAACGCCCACGGTGCAGCCACGTAACCGACGCGCAATGCAGGTGCGAGAGATTTCGAGAATGAGCCGACGAAGATGGTGCGGTTTGTCTTGTCCATGGCATAGATGGCAGGCGGGCGGGTGCGGTCCCAGATCAGGTCAGAATAGCACTCGTCTTCCATGATCGGCACGTCATAAGCCTCAGCCAGTGACAAGAGTTCCGTCCGCCGAGCTTCGCTCATGATGGTCGCGGTCGGGTTTTGCACCGTCGGGATAACGTAGATATATTTGGGCTTCTCGCCTTTGGACTGAAGCTCCTTGAGCGCCGCCTCAAGCGCATCCATCCGCATGCCATCTCCATCCAGCGGAATGCCGATCGGCGTCACCCCCAATCTGGAGAACCGGCTGAGAACGCCACCATAGGTCGCCTCTTCAATAATCACCGTGTCGCCGGGGCTCAGCATGACCTCGTTAACAAGATCAATGCCTTGCAGCGAACCAGATGTGATTAGCAAATCATCAGTTGTGCACGACATGCCGGCATCCGCCTTGAGCTTGCCGACCAGAAATTCCCTGAGCGGCAGATATCCCTGCGGCCCGCTCTCAAGACTGTATGTGGCGAGAGTTGCCCCTTCGCGGGCAAGCACGATGTCGGCAGCCGCCCGCAGATCATCCACCGGGATAGATTCCGGAGCATTGTGCCCGCCGATAAAATTGAACTTTGAAAAGCTACCCCAGCGGGCAGCGGATGCGGGAAGGTTTGGTTTCAACGCCGAGGAAAAATCAAAACGTGGTGCTATCATGCGAACAGTCCTCCGAATATTATTGCTCTTGATTGAGGGCTTTGTAGCAAATTTTCGCTGTCGCAGTCATGTAGCTGAGAAAGATAATCCGGAATATTTCAGCAATGCTCGGAATATTCTAACTGCTGCGCCCTACTGCGCCGCGTTGTTTCGGCCGAGGCTCACTGGGTGCCGAGGCTCATTGGGTTACGGCCGAGGTCCACTGGCCTTGCGCGCGCTTTTGCGGTCTTCATTGGGTTGCGCCGCCGGGTCCGCATCAAACACCAGCCGCTCAGCTCCGGCCAAAACAACAAACCGTTTGCCCCTGGCCCGTCCAACCAGCGTCAGATTGGCCTTGCGCGCCAGCTCAACCCCCCACGCAGTGAAGCCCGAGCGGGAAACCAGAATAGGTATCCCCATATTCACAGTTTTTATGACCATCTCTGAGGTCAGTCGGCCAGTGGTATAAAACACCTTGTCCCGGGCCTTGATGTCATTGAGAAACATGTGTCCAGCAATTTTGTCCACCGCATTGTGCCGCCCCACGTCCTCCATGTAGATCAGTGGGCGGTCTTGCTGGCAGAGCACGCAGCCATGGATCGCGCCGGCCTTGAGATAGAGGCTCGGCACCGTGTTGATCTTTCGCGTCAATGCATAGAGCCATGATGTTTTCAGTCGTGCTTCAGGATCTAGAGATACTTTGTCAAAATCCTCCATCAGGTCGCCGAACACTGTGCCCTGTGCGCAACCAGAGGTCTGTATCTTGCGCTTGAGCTTGTCTTCAAAGTTGGTCTCACGCGCGGTCCGTACGACAATCGTCTCGATATCCGCTTCATAGTTGATGGCCGTGATCTCATCGTCCGCCCGCAGCATGTTCTGATTGAGCAGGTATCCAACCGCCAATAACTCCGGATAGTCGCCAATCGTCATCATTGTCACGATTTCGCGTGCGTTGAGAAATAACGTCAACGGCCGCTCGACCACCACGGAAGAGGCAACGCGCGCCCCGGTGTGGTCGATCCCTTCCACCTCGACGGAAAGAGTAGGGTCATCAGGTTGCGGAGAGATTTCGAATTCGCGCACGGCTAATGGCTCTTGGTTGGCTGGTTATCGGAGTAACGGGTTTAACACCAAGCCCGGACACGCTACATGATGCAGAGACACGCTAAATGAGCAATAGCACGAACTCGGCGCGGTAACCTTCAAAAGTCAACTAAGGCAACCACGCACTTTGCATCCATCCGCAGGTCAGATATCCCTGCCCACGTCCAGGAGAGTATTCGCATGCCAACCACTCAGGAAAAGGTTCTTGGAGCGCTGAAACGCGTAAAGGGGCCCGATCTCGGCGAAAACATAGTCGACCTGGGCCTCGTATCCGAAGTGCTTATTAAGGACCAGCGGGTATATTTCTCGATCACCGTGCCTCCCGACCGCGCCGCCGAGCTTGAACCCATGCGTGAGGCCGCCGCAAAGGTCGTGGCCGATCTCGATGGCGTCGCCGGTGTCACAGCAGTCCTCACCGCCGAAGCCCCCCGCGGCCAGACCGCCGCGTCACCTAAAAGTGGTGGCGGGCAAGCACCAGAGCACAATCGCGTAACCCAGGCCCGCGCCGCCGCTGCCGCCAAAACTGCCCCTCCTGCTGCTGGCGGCCCAGCCCAAAATCCTAAGGGCGGCCGCCAAGGCCAAGGCATTCCGGGCGTCAAATATCTCATTGCCATCGCGAGCGGCAAAGGCGGTGTTGGCAAATCAACCACAACCGTCAATCTCGCGCTTGGGCTTCAGTCGAAAGGCTTGAAGGTGGGCATCTTGGATGCCGATATTTTCGGCCCCTCCCAGCCCCGCCTTCTTGGTCTATCAGGCCGCCCGCAGCCGCGTGAAGATGGATCACTTGAACCTCTACAGGCTTATGGCATCAAAACCATGTCGATGGGCTTCATGGTCGATGAGGGCACGCCGGTTATTTGGCGCGGGCCAATGGTCGTTTCAGCCCTCAACCAAATGCTTCGCCAGGTCAGCTGGGGCGAACTCGATGCCATCCTCATCGATATGCCGCCCGGCACTGGTGACGTGCAACTGACGATCGCGCAACAGGTGCCGCTATCGGGCGCTGTAATCGTGTCGACCCCACAGGATCTCGCACTGATTGATGCGCGAAAAGGCTTGGCCATGTTCCAGCGGGTCGAAGTGCCGGTACTCGGTATAATCGAAAACATGAGCTATTTTCTCTGCCCTCACTGCGGCGAACGCTCAGATATATTCGGCCATGGCGGTGCCAGCAAGGAAGCGGTTAAGCTTGGCGTACCCTTCCTTGGCAGTGTTCCGCTCCACATGGATATTCGCGAAACCTCGGATCGAGGCCAGCCTATCGTGGCCACCGAACCTGAAAGCCAGCACACCGCAATCTACTGCGATCTGGCCGCAAAAACCTGGAGCGAGGTGCTGGCGGCAGAGGGCACGCTGGTCAAACCAGAGCTCGAAACAGCTGCTGATGGCGCCTCGCTCACCGTTCGTTTTCCCGATAGCCCAGAAGCAGCATTGAGCGCTGAAATGCTCCGCGTTCTCTCTCCTTCTGCTGAAGTCCAGGGCCATAGCCCGGAACAGCGCGTAACGGTTGGCGGTAAGAGCGACGTCAAAATTACAGCCTTGGACTCCGTCGGGAGCTACGCCGTCCGCATTCGCTTTAGCGATGGCCACGACACCGGGTTGTTCACTTGGGACTATCTTCTCGAACTCTCGCGCGACAAAGACGCCAAGTGGGCGGGCTATCTGGCAGAACTCAAAGAAAAAGGCCTCAGTAGAAACTAAGGCCTTTCGGTCCGCCAACGGAGGCCCTCAAACGGCCTCCGGCATTTCATCAATCACGGCTAGCGCACAGAAGTTGACGCGAACCAGTCCATAATCCGTGGGCAAAACGCAAGTTTGAACGTTGTTTGAGGGCCACCAATCTTCGCATCTGTCATGATTTGCAGCGGCCGCTCAGCCTGAAAGCGAACTTCCGACCAGCCGGTGGAAAGGATCGTCACCGCAAGTACCGCTAAAACCAGCACAAGACCATTGATGTCTGCGAGATGAAACCGCCTGCCGGAGTAACCAGCCGCCTTGACAGCACCTGGTCGCAAACCTTGTTTATTGCTAGTGGCCACGGAAGACATATCGTGCTCCTGAACAGAAAAACCGGGCTTAGACCCTGTCTTGTGGATGCCTTGCAGATGTCGTGTAATTAGCGTCTAAACGCCGTGTCATTACTGTGTGGTTTTCTGCATTGGGAAATAGATAATCACGAATCGCTGAGATGCAATCCCAAGCCCGGTCGCATTTGTTCACGACTTCTTGAGCAGGCGGCGCGGCCCGCTCTTAAGACTGCTTTCGTGCAGGTTTTCTCGCAGTTTTGCTTTGCTTGCGCGCCTGCGCCACAGCTTTCTCATAGATGTCTCTGACGTAGCCGGGCAGTGCAAACGTTGCCTGCTGAATTTCAGGGGTCCAGTATTTGGTTTTTAGTCGGCGCCGCTGGGCTCGGCGTTGCAGCGTCGAAAGCGGCAATGATCGCAACCTCGCATCGTCCGAAGCCCAACTCACCGAGAACTCACCGCCAAAATAACAAGGCTGCGTGAACACATATGGCGAGGTTGACTGAAACAGCGATGTCAGTGCCTTTATCGTGCTTGAAAGGTGCTTGGCGCCATGAAACGGCAGTCCGCTCTGGGTCACCAACACGCCACCATCCTTCAGGATGCGCTTGCAATCCGCAAAGAACGGCTTTGAGTGCAAAACGGCGCTGGGCCCGATTGGCTCGGATGAATCAACCAGCACTGCATCAAATCGTGCCGAAGTCTCAGCCACGAACTTTCGCCCATCCGTTATCATCACCTCGGTGCGTTTGTCATTGAGCGCCTTCTTGCCGATCTCAGGGTAGTACTTGAGCGACGTATCAATGACACTTTGATCAATCTCAACCAACGTTGCCGATTGCACACTCGGGTGCTTCAGCACCTCACGCAAAACACCGCCATCACCGCCTCCAATAATGAGGACCTTGCGCGGTCGCTCAAGCATGATCAGTGGCACATGCGCCATCATCTCGTGGTAAACGAATTCATCCCGTGTGGTGAGTTGAAAAACACCGTCGAGCAGCAGTACGCGCCCCCAAAAAGAATTCTCAAAAATCACCAATTCCTGATGTTCGGTTTTCACTTCGTGCAACACCTTGTCAGCACGGATGCTCGTGCGCCAATCGGGATGAAAGGTTTCCTTGATCCAGCGTTCTTGACGTTTCATCTAAAAAAACCTTTGCGATCTCTGGCCGCCCGAGGCGAAGTCCCAGAAGGAATACGAAGAGGAGGAGCGCGAAATAATATTGCGCGCAGAGCAGGTTTCAACGGGCTCTACGCGCAATATCACAGGCTTTAGAAAATATGATCCTGCGGCCTATCCCAAAGCAAAAACCGCCAGAGTCACGAGCGTTGTCATGAGCGTTCAGGCGGCCTTGATCTGGCGATCCGGTGCCGCCTTGGAAGACGCGGCTTTCCAAGACATCAGGTCCAGCTCTTCGCCACGTTGATGCGTTTTGACAACAACACTGTCAGCCTCGAACGCGTCTTTGAGGATGCCGATGCAAAGTTCGGGCTTCGCATCACCACACATAAAGACGTCCAACGCGGCATAGTCAGCCTCAGGCCAGCTATGGATAGAGATGTGACTTTCAGACAGCACGGCAACACCAGACACGCCGCCGTTAGGCGTAAAATGATGCAAATGAATATGCAGCAGACTTGCGCCCGCAACATCCACACAGCGTCTCAGAGTTGTTTCCACATGGTCAAGATCGTCCAGCTTTCGAGCGCCAAACAAATCAATGATCAAGTGGTTTCCTGCATAACGAACTCCATCGCGCTCGATGAAGAAATCATTTCTCTCATCCAGCGTCTGCGATAAGTCCGACGTGCCAACTTCTGGCAACGTCTCAAGTACAGGTGAGCTTAACGATGCAGCCAACGGCTCGCTCACCGCCACGTCCTCAGACGTAGCCTGTGAGTTGCCCGCTACCTGCGCGGTTTCACCAAATTCTTCCTTTTGGGCGGTGCTTGAACGAGTCAAGTCCATCCCCAATTGGAAGAGGGTGTCATCAAAGGCCATGTGACCCTCCCCAACCAGTAGATAGATGTGACCCGTCCGCTCTTACCTTTGGGGTCTAGGGCCTTTAGGTTTAGGGCTCACCTTACCTTTAGGGCAGGGGTCGAACGGAGATCCTCGATATGGCTTCAATTGCCTGTGAACGCAAGAGAAATTACTCATCCATATAAAAAAAATATGTTCAACGGATTCATGCCTTTTTAATCAAACGTATTTGCACGGCGATTGGCGGGTGAACGCCACCTACAAAACCAACAGGAAGACCGTCTCAATGATTAGGGTCGCGCCGACGCCTGTCAGCGTCACCTACTGCCTAAACAACCCTTCAATCAAACTCTTGGCTGAACCACCGCCCTTCCTCTTGTCTCCTAAGACATCGCGGAAAATTTCGGATGCTTTCTTGCCTTTGAAGCGCTGCTTAAGAGATTTGACGGTATCAGCAACTTGGTTTGGGTTTTGAAATACCCTCCCAAGCTCCGGCGTAATGTTCGGCCGCTCCCAACTGCCTGTGATGCGCAACGGGATCTCCAGCCCGCTGAGCCCATTCGTACTTCCCTGTCCGTCCAGGCTGGACACAAGCTTCGGCCGCATCAACATGTTAATAGTACGGCCACCAATGCCGATTGATCCCGCCCCCGTTAAGCGCAACAGCGGGCTGGTCATCTTAAGATCCTTGTTCCGCGCAACCCCCTTGGCCACCACGAACAATCCCGAGAGTTCACTGAAATCAGTCTTCTGGCTAGGAACGGCATTAAACCCGGAAATCTGGCCCTTGCGTAAGCCCCGAATGATCTGAGCGATATTCCAACCTACCACCGCACCATCGGCAAACGTGAACCGAGCATTTCCATTGAGGCTGGATATGATCTGCTTTTGCGAGCGCCCACTCCCACTTAGTGCTGCGGAAAATTGGCCGGTACCGTCGATTTTATCAAAGTCTGCTGCATCTTTGAGCAACGGCAGTGCCGAAACCCCAGACGCCGATATATTGATGCCAACCAACAGCTTTCGCTGTGCTGGCCGGACAGTTACCACGCCTCGGCCTCGGCCGCCGTAAAGTACAATGTCGTCAAGGTCGACGCGCGCCGAGCTATTGGTGACGTTAACCCGTAAGATTGTCCGGCCAATCTTCAGTCCCGCGACCTTAAAACCGTCAATTGCCAGCCGGGAACTAGTATCGACTAGCCCCAGTCCACTCGCATCAATGAGCACATCGCTCCAGCCAGAGCGGGCAGTGTAGCCGCGCACTTGTGGGCTGAAGCGGCCAACATTGCCAGGCTTTGCAGGGTTGCGTCGCAGTAGTTCCTCAATGGAATGAGGCGGGGTATTTCGTTCTGATGGACGTTGCCTCTGTCTAGCGCGCAGCGGATCATAGGTTGGCCGCAGCTTTGGTTCATTTGTCGCCCGAGGCGCCACCCCTCTGGCAGGACTGGTTCCAGGGCCGCTTGCCGGTCTTTCCACTGCCGGTCTTTCCACTGGTTGGGCCACCTGCTTTTGAGAGCGCGGGAGGGATGGCCCGCGCGCCCGCGTGATCGAGCGAGCACCTGTAAAATGAGCCGAAAGCTTATCGATATCGAGTTCAGCCATGCGCAGATCGGCCGTCACAAGTGGTCGGGCCCGCTGAAGCTGTACCTTAACGGCTCCCTTGGCGCTTGTCTTTCCCAGCTCTAAGCGCGCGCCCCCTAGCGAAATTTCTGCTGCACTTGCCTTTAACTGCCCCTGGACCAGCAAGTGGCCAAGCGGTTTGCCGTTCGGCAGCTCTGCCCCAACCCATCGCATCAGCGCCGCAAACGAATGTCCCGTCAGGTTGGTATCTCCATTGATATGGGGCGTTTCACCAAGTGTCACGGTTCCCTCGAAAGTCGCATTCACCGGCGCGCTCTTAATCCGCACACTGGCCTTCGTCGGCGTATTCCGAATAAGCTCACGCAGTGTTTTAAGCTGGGCGTCGAAACCGACCCGTTCACCATTCCAGGTCAGACCACCGACGGCCTTCAATGGGTCAGCGATCCGCCTGCCGGTGAAGGTAACGTTTAAGCCGGTGACCACTTCCGCCTGCCCACTTCGCTCGTCGCTATATTGGACAATCCCGTCTCTCATCCGAATAGAGCGCAATTCAAGCCCATCAAGCCCATCAAGGTAGTCCAGCAGACTACCGCGAGCACTCACTGACGGCCCTCCCGGCCGCCCTCCTGGAATTTTGGAGGTCAGCTTAATCTGGCTGTCGGGCAAAAGCCGCGAACCGGCGTCGTTCAACGTTGCGGTATTGCCCAAATGTGCAAACCGAATCTTTCTCCAGGCACGGCCACCAGAAGCCTTTCCTGCCATGTCCCAGCTTTGCCGACCTGAGCGATCAACTCTGAGATCGATAATCGGGCGCATAAGGAAAATGCGTTTCACGATGACTTTGGAGCTCAGCAGTGGCAGAAAAGCCATGCTCAGGTGCAGCCGGTCGGCCTCGATTGTCGGGCGGCCAATCATCCCAGGCGGTGGCGATAGCGAGATTTTCGATAACGAAACCCCAATATTCGGATAGATCGTGAACGAGGCCCCACCCGCAATCACCAGATCGCGGCCTGTATAGGCCTTCACTTGCCGAACGATCTCCCCGCGCACCAGATCACTCGGCGAGAACACAAATACAAACACTGCGATGCCGGCCGCTACTGATGCCACCAATCCCAGCGCTGCAAATGCGATGGCCTTCAGCAGCGAGCGTTTGCGGCGTCGCCCATGTGTTGGGCGTTGTCCACGCCGCCGCCGTCTACGAGGATCAACAATGCGAGGCGATGGTCCGTCCTCTTGCTGATAAGGGTGTTGCTGAGCATAGTGTTGGGGTGAGTGTGGGCGAAAGTGCCCAAGGTCACTTGGCGGGCGTGTCGTCATGTGGGCCACATCTATCTTGGCTTGGCGGCACCGATAATGCCAATCAGCATAGCTATCAGGCAGCGATGCGCATGCGAAGGCCACCATTTACAATGTAATTGTGTCAATGCGCGCGCAGTTTTGTTCGCATTAAGCAATTTTCCACCGGAACTATTTTTTCATACCGTCAAAGGACATCCAAGCAACCGGACGCACACCAACCAGTCTATTAGCCAATCACTGGCCGAATACCCAATCTGTGAAGGTTGCATGAGTGCAATCGACCAGACCACGCAATTGTGAATATGCTATCCACTCTCATTCACCTATTGGCGGAAACCATGCAGACAGACACCCCCGAAAATCTCACATCGCAAGCACCAAGCTCCGGCTCAGCCCCAAACAGTTGTTCGGCAATAGCGCCAGATACGCGCGGATGGAATTTCTATGATGCCGATCGTTCTCTCCGGGACTTGGCAGCCATCTACCTGGCACCTGACCTTATGGCTCACCTGGAGCCGCATCTGAGCAAACTCGGCGCCATGGCCGCCAACGAACTGGACATTGCTGCCCATTTGGCCGACCGCCATCAACCGATTCTGCATCACCGTGACCGCTTTGGCGAAGACCACCAGTGGATTGAGTACCACCCCGCCTATCGAGAACTTGAAAAGGCGGCATTCCACACTTTCGGAATGCACGCGCTTAGCCACAAATCCGGCATACTCGGTTGGTCCAAGCCCTATCCCGCCACCGCCAAGCATATCTTCACTTATCTTTTTAATCAGGTTGAATTTGGCCTCGGTTGCCCCATCAATGTGACCGACTCAGCCGCCCACGTCATCCGCCTGTTCGCCAATGAGGACGTCAAGCAGCGCTTTCTGCCACGCATGTTGACGACCGACATGGCCGAACACTGGCAAGGCGCACAATTCATGACCGAGAAGGAAGGTGGCTCTGACGTTGGCCGCTTAATCACCCGCGCCCGAAAAGAAAATGGCCAATGGCGGATATACGGTGACAAATGGTTCTGCTCCAACCCTGATGCCGAAGTGGTGCTACTGCTCGCCCGGCCAGATGGCGCATCAACCGGTACGCGCGGATTGGGCCTTTTCGTTATGCCGCGCATGCTTGATGACGGCACCCCGAATCACTACCGCATCGTCCGTCTCAAGGATAAGCTCGGCACTCGTTCCATGGCCTCCGGAGAGGTCAAGCTGGAGGGTGCCGTTGCCTATCCCGTTGGCCCGCTCGATAGCGGCATCAAGCAGATGATGGAAATGGTCAACTGGTCCAGATTGTCCAACGGCGTGAAATCGGCCGGGCTTATGCGCCGTGCCGTTCATGACTCATTGGCCGTGTTTCACGGTCGCACGGTATTCGGTTCGCCGATTTCAAAAAAGCCACTCGCCCGTCGCCAGATGATGAAAATTGCCCTCCCTGCCGAACAGGCACTGTCGCTGTCTATGTACACAGCCCAGGCGCTTGATCGATCGGAAGGTTATGGCGGTCAGGCCGAGAGCCAGGAAGCCAAGGCGATATTGCGCATCGCCACACCAATCCTGAAGTTCCGCGCCACCCGTGATGCCCGCCGTGTCACCGGTGATGCGATGGAGATGCGCGGTGGTATCGGCTACGTCGAGGAGTGGGTCTCATCACGCCTGATTCGAGACGCGCATCTGGGCTCGATTTGGGAAGGCACCAGCAATATTGTAGCACTCGATATCGTTGGCCGCGCGGTCCGCAAGCACAACTGCCAGGAGCCGTTCATCGCCAGCCTCAAGGCGAAATTAACCGAGGCCAATGGCCTTCCCCCAGCCTACCGGAACATCTTGACTGACTATCTCGATCGCGCCGGCCAGCGCATCACTCAAGTGGCAGCCGACCCCAAAGCCGAAGTCGAAAGTCGTGCAGCTGCAACCTTGCTTTATCACGCAGCAACAGCCGCGCTAATGGCCTGGGAAGCCACCGAGATCCACCGTAGAACTGGCGACGCGCGGCGGCTGCTGTGGTCAAAACTCGTTCTCGACCATCATTTAAAAACGCACGATCCTTTCGCGGCTGGGGATTCGGAAGCATCTGCGGAACTTGAACGCCATATCCTGTCGGACGCCCCGGTTTCTCTGACTCAAGCCTGCGCACTCGTCGAGAAGTAACAAGAACAACAATAATGACAAGGAGGACCGAACCATGAGCATCAGCAACATCAAAGCCCTCACCTTCGATACCGGTGGTACTATTCTTGATTGGCACACAGGGTTCGTCACAGCGCTGAGGGCAGCGGGTGCTAACCATGAGCTTGAGCGCGATTGGCCTGCGATTACCAACCAGCTTCGCCAGCGCTCACTTAAGCGGATGCTCAATCTCGGAGAAACGACACCGCCCACCTACAATTTTGATGGTGCCCATCGCGCGGCACTTGATGAATTGCTCGTTGAGTATGACCTCCAAGCCTTTACCGAGGACGAGCGCCACGCCATAGCCTATGAGGCACCACATGCCTTCACCTGCTGGCCCGATTTCCCAGCAATACTGCCAAAACTGCGCCAAAAGTTCATCTGCGCCTCATTCACGATTTTAAGCTTCCGCATCATCATCGACACCGCCCGCAAAAATGGCTTGAGCTGGGATGCAGTATTTTCGTGTGAGGCGATTGGAAAGTACAAAGTCCTGCCTGAAAGCTACCAGACGGCAGCGCGCTTCCTGCAGCTCGATCCCGAGCAGTGCTGCATGGTCGCCTGCCACAATTTCGATCTGGACGCCGCGAAGTCTCAGGGCTTCAAGACGGCATTCGTGCGCCGGCCCTCCGAGTGGGGCCAAGCCGGATCACCAGATCCTGAACCAAACCCCGCCCACGACATCATTGTCGACGACTTCCCAAGTCTGGCACGCGCTCTTGGGCCGGGGGCTAAGGGGGTGAGTGCATGCTGGCTGCGGTTTGAGTGATAACGAGTCATCGCGCCTAAATGCAACTATTGCGAGCAGTTGTCCGGGAGAGAGCCTAGTATCGATAAGGTGCAGCTAGGCAATACAGTGCATTTGGTCCAACTACATATCGTGATTTGCTGCAGAAATACGCCAATAATCGGTAAGAAAAAGGGCATAAAAAAACATAAAATCAATAAATTGACATTTGAGAGGGCGAAGAACAAATTAGTTCTTTAGTATCGCCGCACTCTGGCCTTGGCATCGCCACGCGACTCGCGCATGTTCAACCTATGCGAGAATATTTCAAATTACATGCAGTCAAATCCATTGCTGGCGTGGCCATAGTTGGCGGTCTGGCCGCTTTAATCCAATTCACGTCCAAACCGGGACAGGCGCTGGAGCGACCTTCGTTCCGTGTATTCGGGTATGCAAAGGTTATAGACGGCGACACCTTGGATGTGGGTGGCGCGCGCGTTCGGCTTGAGGGCATCGACGCCCCTGAGCTTGGGCAATCATGCCCTGGCCGCTGGTGGGGCACTTGGGCATCCGGACGCGACGCCGCGAAACGTCTTCGCCAGATGGTCGCTGGCAAGTCCGTCACATGCACCAGCCGTGGTTATGACAAGTATGGCCGCATGCTCGGCATCTGCTCGGTTGCAGGCCATGAGATCAACCGCGAACTGGTCAACCAAGGCCTAGCCTGGGCTTTCGTGAAGTATTCGCGGTCCTACGTTGCCGAGGAGCGTGCGGCCCGCGCCGCTGGGCGGGGCATCTGGCGCTCAACCTGCCGGCCAGCCTGGAAATATCGTCATGCCCGCTGGTCAGGGAGTGCAGCCCGTTCGCCGGAAGGGTGTGCGATCAAGGGAAATATCACCGCGCGTGGGCAGCGTGTCTACCATGTGCCGTGGGGGCGCTGGTATGAGCGCACAAGAATTGAAATTGCCAAAGGCGAGCGCTGGTTCTGCAATGAAGCGGACGCAATTAATGCCGGGTGGCGGCCGTCTGCATCTTGAGGCGGTGGTCGTCCGATGGAACTTCAGCTTAGCAGATGGGGTTTTGGAAGTGGGCGGAGGACACGGCGAACACATCGATAGCGTGCGCCATCAGTTCAGTTGCCGGATCCTTGTGCCGTGATGGCAATGGAACTGTATTGTAAAGCCTGTCGGTATTCTTCAGCTTGCTATTTGGGAGCGAACACACGCCCTGAACGAAGTAGGTATATCGCCAAAAACACACCGCCAAAAGTGATTAGCTTCGCCAAAAGCGGTGGCTGGTCGAATGTCGAAGTCAGCAAACTTATCAACACGAATGTTAATGCTATACCAAAGATGCCCGAAGCCACATACTCAACAATAATTTGGCGGCGTGACTTGCCGGTGCCGCTGACATTGAAAATATATCGCACGGAGATCAGATAGTTCAACACCATGCCGCTGGCATATCCGAGGGCACCAGCGATTGGCGCGGACATCGCACCCAGCAGAATGAACGCCATGTAAATTGAGGTATCGAATGCAAACGCCGCCGCACTGGCACCTCCATAGCGTAGAAATTCAAGTGCTCGGCCCGGAGTTCGAGCAAACTCCACTAGCCAGCGCAGCAGAGCTGCCACCATCGAAGATGATACTACCCCGGTGCGCGCAGCACCGAGGCGATCTGTAGTTTGGCTTGTTAAAGTCCGGCGATAGGACACAGACTATCTATCCTCCGTCTCAGCTTGCCTGTTTGATGCGTTCTGGAACCATGCGAACGCTCGACAAAGCATCTTGCACGCCTGAGTCGCCGGCTTCGTGGTACTCGGCATCCTCGTTTACTTCCCAGATGTCATAGAGCGTTTCGCCAGCCATGATGTTCTTCACAGTCAACATCGATGTCATCATCGCATGGTCTTGGTTGTTATATTTGTGCATGCCGTTGCGACCAACGAGGTGCAGCGTCGGGAATGCCTCGGCAAGCTCAGACCGTATCTCTTCAACGTTATCCTTGTAGCCTTCGTCGTAGACCGGATAAGCCTTCTTCTGCCGCACAACGCAGCCGTCTTTAATGTCATCTTCAGTAGCTAGGCCAATATGTGCGACTTCTTTCTTGGCCAACGCGATCAGATCCTCATCTTTCGAGGTCCACAGCCCGTCACCTTCAAAACAGAAGTATTCAAAGCCCAGGCAGGATTTGTTTTCATCAGGCACCATTTCTGGTGACCATGACCGGAAATTCTGAATCCGCCCGACCTTCACACTTGGATCATGGATGTAGATCCAGTTGTCGGGGAAGAGATCTGGCTTCTCAACAACCAGTGCCACGGTAATAAAATCGCGGTAGCGAAGCCGTGAGGAAGCAGCCACGCACTTTTCCGAAACATCGAGCGAACGAACAAGCTCGGTAATCGGTGCGGAAGAGATAACATTTTTGGCTTGGAATGTCTTGATGCCGCCATCAGTCGTTTTCGCCGTAATCGTCCAAAGCTTGGCCTCACCATCCCAGTTGAGGCTATCCAGCGTGTGCCCCATCAGGACTTCGCCACCCTGTTCACGTGTTTTGCGCGCCGCCGCATCCCACATCATACCTGGGCCCTGGCGCGGGTATTCAAATGATTCGATCAGCGATTTGATGACTTCGCCATTCTTGGATTTGGCGCGATTGGCAGGTAAAATCGAGCGCCGCAGCGCATCTGACATGGCCGAGTAGAGATCGAGACCTTTGATTCGCTGCGCGGCCCAGTCGGCTGAAATGTCATCGCACGACATCCCCCACACCTTCTCGGTGTAGGTCTTGAAGAAGATTGAAAACAACCGCTCGCCGAACTGATTTGCCACCCAGTCATGGAATGTCTCGGGTGCTTCGTTCGGGAATGTACGCTTATACATATAGGAAAGAACGCACATCGCGCTTTCTATAGGCCCAAGGTTATTGAAAGCTTCAAAAGCTTTGAGCGGATAAGAAAAATAGCGGCCATTGTAATAGATGCGGCTCAGGCGCGGACGCTGAATAAAATCCTGAGGTAGGATTTCTTTCCATAAATCTACAACTTCCTTGGATTTTGAAAAGAAGCGGTGACCACCAATATCGAATTTAAACTCTTTATAGTTTGCAGTCCGGGAAATGCCGCCAACATAAACAGGGTCAGCTTCGATAACGGTTGTTGATATCCCTTCTTTCGTAAGGAGATAGGATGCCGTAAGCCCGGCTGGTCCCGCACCAATAATGAATACTTCCGAAACGGTCATCTACGCATCCTTTATTACAGCCTGTCGCGTTATCTTCACAAACAGGCAACCAACTTGATTAGATTTATCGTTGTAAAGTGGAATGGTTGAGAAATTGCTTTCATTCAAATATTGAGAGAAATTTTTTTGATAAAATTTAGAAATTGATAGGGGTGCGGATTAATGACTTCGTAACTTAATAAGATTGAAAGCGGCAGGCCATAGAGTGCGTTTTAAATTTGCGTAACCAGGGCCAAGGTTAATGTCACAACTGCCATATTCCACAGCTATCGGATCTCAATCCAGCCAGCCACTTATTGTGCGCTGGTTTTGTTCAGATGGCGCAAAAGCCATACTGAAGTCACGGGCTTTCTGGTGCCTTTTGGTCGCGTTGGTTGTTTGTGGACGCTACTTGGCAAACGATCCGATGGCGCTTCTAAAGACACTTGGTGACACTGATGATGCAACTCGCCTCATAGCCGTTCGCATGTTGCTTGCGGGCACATCTTGGTTCGATATGACGCTGACCCAGTTCGGTGCGCCGGATGCGCTGGTCTCGCATTGGTCGCGGTTGGTAGATCTACCTTTGGCCATCTTGATCGTGGCCTTCAAGCCAATATTCGGCTCCGACGGAGCGGAAACTGCAACCCGTCTGATCTGGCCATTAATGGTCTTGATTGCGATGACGTATCTGGTCGTGCGAGAGGCGGAAATCAATTCAGGAATGTGGGCTGGTGTGATTGCCGCAGTACTTATTGTTGCCGGGCCAATAACATTGTTCCAGTTCATGCCAGGTCGTCTCGATCATCACAACGTGCAGATTTTGGGCGTCGCTGGCGGCTTGATTCTGCTTCAGCGCGCCCTCTTCCAGCCTCGCATCGGCTACATGACTGGTGCACTGTTAGCTCTAGGGCTCAGTGTTGGTTATGAAGCTCTTATTTTAACCGCTGCGGTTCTCGGGCTAGCGGCCTTGTTTGCGTGTTTCGTATCTGAGATGCGGGAAGGCCTCGTGCGTGTTTTGTGTGCCTTTGCCGCCGTGTTGACCGCCGCCTACTTCGCAACCACCGCCCCAAGCCAGTGGTTGAATGTGGCCTGCGATACCTTATCATTGAACCTGGTTGCTCTGGTTGTCTGTGGCGTGGCTGCCCTTTGGGGCTTGAACAGATACGCCTCGGACGCAGGCCCAGCTGTTTGGTTGGCGGGCTTGGTGGGCGGTGGTGTGGCGGGCCTCATCCTATTCGGTATCCTTGAGCCAACCTGCCTCGCTGGGCCACTCGCCGGCATTGACCCCGCAGTCAAGCCGATCTGGTTGGATCACGTCAGGGAGGTCCAAAGTCTCATTGAGTTCTCTAAAAACCAGCCAATGTATGGGTTGACCTATGGGATCTCAACACTCACGATAATTGCGATCCTCATCCAACAATTCCGGCAAGAGAGAAGCTCGCGAACTGCTTTCTCGTTAGCACTCGTTATTTTCGCCACCGCCTACGGCTTCATCTACGTTCGCCTGATACCTTATGCCATGTGGATCATCCTGCCAGCGTTGGCGTGTTGGATCGCCCGGCTTCCAGCCATCGGGAAAACCCCGGCACGCACGGTCCGCCTCGCAGCCATTGTGTTTTTGAACCAAATGGTAATTATGGTGGGGACACAAACATTCGGCGCCGCTGTTCTCGGCATTACCGCCGACAAGGCCAGCAAAAAAGGTGCAACTGCGGGATGTGAAAGGCGCCAGCCGCTGCGCGAATTTGGCCATCTGAAGCCAGGCCTAGTGATTAGCGACATCGATTTGGGCCCCCACATTGCAGCTCACGGCCCCCACCGCGTCATGGCCGCGCCCTACCATCGGCTCGACCAGGCAATCATCGCTCTCGACGGCATTCTAAAGTCAAAGCCAAGTGCCGCTGAAAAGAAATTGCGCGATCTCAATGCGAGCTATGTCGTGCTGTGCGCTAAGGGCCTCGACAAGATCCGCAAGCGCAACAAACAGACTCTTGAAGACATCCTTCGCCTTGGCAAGCCCGTTAGCTACCTCAAGCCGATTAAGATCGGAGACGGCAAGGGACTTCTGAAAGCGTGGCGCATCAAGTCACGCTGATCATGAGCTTTGGGCGGCTACGTCTGGTGCCAGTTTCTTCAAAGCATCGAATTGCGAGAGAAAAACCTCTCCCGTAAGCTCATCCAGAAAGTGTGAACGCCGAAGCCTGTCCATCACCGGCCCTTTCACTTCGGAAAGATGAAACGTCACATCGGAATCTTTCAAGTGCCGGTTGATCGCTTCAAGGCTCTCAAGCGCGCTGGCATCAATGTGGTTCACTGCCGGACACATCAACACAACGTGTTTGATCAAAACCCGATCCGCAACCAACGCTGCAATCCGATCTTCAAGGAACCGCGCATTCGGAAAATAAAGGCTCTCATCCACCCGCAAAGTTATCATGGCTTCTGACGTTAGAACCGCATGTCGTTTGACGTTACGGAAATGCTCGCTCCCCGGCACCAAGCCAACCACCGCGCAGTGCGGCTGACTACTCCGCCAGAGATGCAGCGCCAATGACAACCCCACACCAGAAACAATGCCAACCTCAACACCGAAGACAAGCGTCACCATGATCGTCGTCGCCATGGCACTGAAGTCGCTGCCCGAATAGGCCCACGTTCGTTTCAAGGCGCCAAGGTCAATCAACGATAATACGGCAACAATGATCGTCGCAGCCAGTGTTGCTTTTGGCAGAAAATGTAGCAGCGGCGTCAGCAATAGTGCGGCGAGAAGAATGCCAGCAGCGGTAAAGGCCCCCGCAGCCGGCGTCGCGGCACCAGCGTCGAAATTGACCACCGAACGTGAGAAGCCTCCAGTAACCGGAAACCCGCCAGACACCGAAGCCGCTATGTTGGATGCCCCTAGGCCAACAAGTTCTTGGTTGGGAACGATCTTCTGGCGCTTTTTAGCTGCAAGTGTTTGCGCGACCGAGACTGATTCTACAAATCCAACAACGCTGATCAGCACGGCCGATGCCGCAAGCTGTTGCCACAGCGCAAAGTCAAACGACGGCATCGTAAATGGCGGCAACCCCTGGGGGATAGAACCGACAATCTGCACACCATAATGCGATAGTCCAAATAGCCAAGTTGGCAGCGTCGTCGCCACGACAGAAAGAACCGGTGCCGCCTTCGTCGCCACATTTGCCGAGCGCGGCGTCCAGCCCCGCCTCAAAAGCATGGGTTTAAATCCGCGACGCGTCCAAAACAAAAAGCCAACAGCCGAAACGCCAATGATCAGTGTGATCAGATTGATCTGACCAAGGTTCTGCCAAAGGCCTCCAAGTAGCCCGATAAGCGTATCGCCATGCGCTGGAATGCCCAAAATGTGTTTGAGCTGGCTGGTCGCAATGATCAATCCAGACGCAGTAATAAATCCGGAAATCACGGGGTGACTGAGAAAGTTTGCCAGCACACCCAACCTGAACGCTCCCATCAATATGAGCAGCAATCCTGACATAAAAGCGAGTAGTATGGCCGCGGTCTGGTAGTCGATCGAACCAGCAACAGCGACCTTCCCCACAGCCGCTGCCGTCATCAGCGAGATAACCGCCACCGGTCCCACGGCCAGCGTTCGGCTGGTGCCAAACAGAGTGTAGGCAACGAGCGGGAGAATGCTCGCATAAAGTCCCGCTTCGGGCGGCAGCCCGGCCAGCAGGGCGTAGGCCAAGCTTTGAGGAATCAACATGATCGTCACAACGACGGCAGCAACCAGATCATTCGAAAGCGTCTCTCGCGTGTACTCTTTGCTCCAATTCAGAATCGGTAATGATCGTCGAACGAATGCTGGTAGGACAGCGTATCTAGATGTCTTCGTCGAGGTGTTATCAGCCACGTCTATAACCTGCTGTGATCTGGTGGTTGTTATCCGTTGGTGGGTGGAGGAAAACACCTTGGGAGCGACGATGCAGTCACTGGAGTAGGCTCAAAGCTTATCAAGCGGCACTTTGAGGAACCGCGTACCGTTTGTTTCAGGCTCAGGCAGGTTTCCTGCCCGAATGTTTACCTGCAGCGACGGAATAATCAGTCTCGGCATGTCCAGCGTGGCATCGCGCTCTTCGCGCAACTTGACGAACTCGTCTTCGCTCACACTGTCACGCACGTGTATATTGCTTTCTCGCTCCTCCGCGACCGTAGTCTCCCATCGGATTTCGCGGCCGCCGGGTGCATAGTCGTGGCACATGAAGAGGCGCATTTCAGACGGCAAGCTGAGCACTTTTTTAATCGATCCATAGAGCTGTCGCGCATCGCCTCCAGGGAAATCAGCGCGCGCGGTCCCCCCATCCGGCATAAACAAGGTATCGCCAACAAACGCCGCATTTCCAATCACATGCGTCATGCATGCCGGCGTGTGCCCCGGTGTGTGCATAATAAAGGCCGTCATGTTGCCGATCTTGTAGACATCGCCGTCCGCAAACAGCCGGTCGAATTGGCTTCCGTCACGTTGGAATTCCGTACCCTCATTGAACACCTTGCCAAAAACATCCTGCACTATTGTGATGTTCTCACCGATACCGATTTTGCCACCAAGCACACGCTGAATATATGGCGAGCCGGACAAATGATCCGCATGGGCATGCGTCTCAATCAGCCATTCAATCGTGAGGTCGTTCCCGCGCACATATTCGATCAGCACATCGGACGATTGATAGGAAATCCGCCCTGCCGCATAGTCGATGTCCATGACAGGATCAATGATCGCGCACACCTTGGAGGCAGGATCGCTCACCACATAGCTAATGGTGTTGGTTTGTGCGTCAAAGAAGCCAGCCACGTCCGGCTTCTGGGTCATATCAATTGGGTATGCCATGAACTCATCCCTCTGATTACCATCCGTCAGAATTAAACGTTCTCTAACCCGAGCATTCCTCGCATCGACCACAAATTTCAACGTGCACATCGCCTACTTCAAATCTTTGCGCCGTCGCCTGCTTCGCAATCATCCTCTGTAACGGTCCTGTTGCAAACTCGATCGTCCTCTTGCAATCGCTACAGATCATGAACGCAGTTGCATCGGTGTGAGGCTCGTGATCGCAGGCAACGAAAGCGTTGAGGCTTTCGAGCCTGTGCACTTTGCCAAGCGCAACCAGTTTTTCAAGAGCACGGTAAATCGTCAGCGGGGCCTTCAAACCCTGCCCTCGCACAAGATCAACGTCAAGAATTTGGTAAGCGCTCAGCGGCGTATCAGAGCTTGAGAGCACGTCAAACACAACGCTCTGGTTCTTAGTCAGTCTAGGTGCTTCGGTCATCGCAAACCTTAGTTCACAGCTCGGGCTTGGAGTTGATATCGGATCGCACGCGCAACCAGCCACAGACATCGGACAGAACCGACCGGAACGGAATTAGGCTTGCGAGAAACAACACCAGCGCAGCCACAATGATAGATGGCCCCGATGCGGTATTCCAGGTCAATGACGCCCAAAGCCCGCCAATCGTCGACAAAATTCCCACAATCCCTGCCAGCAGCGCCATCTGCTCAGGCGTCGAAGAAACCGCACGCGCCGCCGCCGCCGGAATAATCAGTAGCGAAAGAATGAGCAGCGTGCCTACAACCTTCATCGATATTGCAATGGCGCACGCAATCAAAAGCATTAACACTAACTTACTCTGTTCCGGCTTAAGGCCTTCGGCTGCCGCGATTTCAGCATTGACGGTCCCCGCCAGCAATCGCTTCCAGAAGCAACAAAGAATGCCGAGAATAAATGCTCCTCCCAAGTAGATAATCAACAGGTCGTGTTGTGAGACGGCAAGAATATCCCCGAACAAATAGCTCATCAGATCAACCCTCACCCAGCTCATAAAGCCAAACACAACAACGCCGATCGCCAGCGTGCCGTGCGCCAGAATGCCAAGCAGCGTATCGGTTGAGAGCCGCCCAAACCTTTCCAGCATAATTAGCGCCGGCACCACCAGCGCGCCCTGCATCAGTACGCCGAAAATCGGATCAATCTCCAGCAATACAGCCAGTGCAACACCGAGCAGTGCGCTATGCGACATGGTCGCACCGAAATAGGCCATCTTCCGCCACACCACGAAACACCCAAGCGGCCCTGCCACCAAAGAAACACCAACACCTGCGAGCACCGCCCGAACGAAAAAATCATCAAGCATCGCTATTCATCCCCGCCACCAGCCACGATCTGCCCCGACTGCCCATGTGTATGATCGTGATGGTGCTCGTAGACCGCCAGCGATTGAGCCCCGCGGGGCCCGAACATCTGTCCATATTCCGCGCTTGCGGCAACCATGTGCGGAGTGCCCGAGCAACAGACGTGCCCATTGAGACAATAGACTGTATCGGTCCCCGCCATCACAATGTGGAGGTCGTGCGAAATCATTAGCACACTGCACCCAAGTTGATCGCGAAGCTTGAGGATCAATTCGTAAAGTGCAATTTCGCCACCGAAATCGACACCCTGCACCGGTTCATCAAGAACCAGAAGATTGGGTTTGCGCAAAATGGCCCGCGCCAGCAGCGCGCGCTGGAATTCACCACCTGAAAGGCTCTGCACATCTCGGTCGATCAGGTGGGCAATCCCCACATCATCAAGAACGCTCTCAATCTCTTGTTGATCCTGATCGGTCGTAAGGGTCATCAACCGCCGCACCGAAAGTGGCAGCGTCCAGTCAATCGTCAGTTTCTGCGGTACGTAACCAACACGAAGCGACGCCGCGCGCTCGGTCTGCCCTTCGTCAATTGTCATCAAGCCCAGCATGGCCTTGACGGTTGTGCTCTTGCCGCCACCGTTGGGTCCGATCAACGTGACGATTTCACCTTGCCGAACACTAAGGTCAATATTTCGAACCAGCCAGCGCCCGCCCCGGCGAACACCTAGACCTCTAGCCGAAATTAGGCTTGGCCCGAGCATGTCCAATCGATCGTCGCGAGGTGCGCCGCCAGTGTGGGGGCCACTCTCAGAGACAGATTTGGCATCATGGACAAGATCAGATTGAAATTCAGGCATCGGAGTTGGGTCGATCCAGTTGACGAAGATCTAGTGTTATACAATAACATTACTCAGCGGTCACGTTGTCGGCTCGGAATTGTTATTTGGCAGCCCATTGTCACCCACTTTGGCGCCAGCTTAACGATAACGATAGAGCCGTTATCGCACAGCGAGCATGGTCATCATTCTCACGCTTCAGGAGTATCCATAGGTATGCGGGCATCCCTTGCCTCCGGCTTCTGCGGTTTTGCCTTGCCGTCGTTTGTCGTTCTATTGTTTACCTGGATGACGTTCGGCATGCTGAGCGATTTGGCGTTTGGCGATACTCCGGCTCCTGCCCCAAGCTCCATTCCAGCTTCTACCAGCAAAAAGTCCCACCAGAAGCCGCATCTAAAAGTCGTCATCACGCTGAAGCCGATCCACTCGCTTGCAGCATCAATAATGCGTGGCGCGGGCCATCCCTATCTCATGATCAAGGGTCCAGCTTCCCCTCACACCTACGCCATGCGCCCCATCGATGCTCGCGCGCTTCAGCAAGCCGATCTCATCGTTTGGGTTGGCGCAAATCTTGAAACGTTTCTCTCGCCTGTCTTGCGTGCGATAGACAATAAAACGACAGTGCTTGAACTTGCCAAAGTATCTGGGTTGCGTCTTCTCAAATCAAAAACGTCACCCGGCGCTTCGCACGGAACTTCACATCAACATTCACTGGGCACTTCGGATAGCCGCGCATCCAACGACCCCCACATTTGGCTCGACACCCGCAACGCCAAGGCAATTGCCCAGGCGCTAGCCGAAACCTTGGCTAAGGCCGACCCCGCCCGCGCTAGCCTCTACACTCAAAACCTCCATAACTTGCAGACCAAGATCGATCATCTGGCAACGGAACTCGCTTCAACGCTGGCCCCCGTGCGTGCCAAACCCTTCATCGTCTTCCATGATGCCTATGGTTATTTCGAGCGCCAGTTCGGACTGAACTCAGTGGGCATCGTTAGCCTAGGCCACGGTCGCCTGCCCGGCGTCCGCCAAGTTCGTGAGATCCGTGCGCGCATATTCAAACGCGGCATCACTTGCGTATTCTCAGAACCGCAGTTCAGCCCTCGCCTCCTCGGCACTATTCTGGCTGGCACCCAAGCCAAAATGGCAGTTCTAGATCCTCTCGGCGCAGCTTTGAAGCCCGGCCCCGATCTCTACGCCAAATTGATGCGCAACCTTGCCGCATCGGTTAGTGGTTGCCTCGCAGAAAATCCGTAATCTAAATGTGATCACAAAAACGGCCCCCGTTTCCGAGAGCCGTCAATTCTAGAGCACGTTCATCTTTAATAGTATCACATGAGATCGTTCGTGCGTGCGCTAAGCCGCTTTATTTAGCAACCGTTGATCAATGATCAACTCGGCAATCTGAACCGTATTGAGCGCGGCTCCCTTCAGCAGATTGTCTGAAACAACCCACATATTAAGCCCGTTCTCGATCGTCGTGTCCTCGCGGATGCGTGAAACGAAGGTTGTGTACTCGCCGGCCGCGTCAATCGGCGTGACATAGCCGCCCGGTTCGCGCTTGTCGACAACGAGCAGCCCTGGCGCCTCCCGAAGAATGCTGCGCGCCTCCGCCACTGACATATACCGCTCGAACTCGATGTTCACGGCTTCAGAGTGGCCGACAAACACCGGCACCCGAACGCACGTAGCCGTCAGCTTAATTTTCGGGTCGAGGATCTTCTTTGTCTCAGCCAGGAGCTTCCATTCCTCTTTCGTGTAGCCATCTTCCATGAAGATGTCGATCTCAGGAATAACGTTGAACGCGATCTCCTTGGGAAAGTGCTTCGCGCTAACTTCCTGCCCCGGCACGAACTTGCCTTTGGTCTGGTGCCACAGCTCATCCATCGCATCTTTGCCTGCACCGGACACCGATTGGTAGGTAGAAATCACCACCCGCTTAATCGGGTTCTCGCTGTGCAGAGGCTTCAAGGCGACCATAAGTTGTGCCGTTGAGCAGTTTGGATTGGCGATGATGTTCTTGCGGTTCTTTTTGGTCATGTATTCGGCCAGCACCTCGCCGTTGACCTCGGGTACGATCAACGGCACATCCAAATCATAGCGCCACGCAGATGAATTATCGATCACCAGGCAACCGGTCGCGCCGATCTTGGGCGACCATTCTTTCGACACACTACCACCAGCGCTCATCAGCGCGAAATCGCACTTTGAGAAGTCGAAGTTCTCCAGATCGTGGCACTTCAGGGTTTTATCGCCAAAACTGACTTCCCGTCCTAGAGATCGCCGCGATGCAACAGCAAACACTTCCTTGACCGGAAATTTTCGCTCAGAAAGGACGTTCAGCATTTCGCGGCCCACGTTGCCCGTGGCACCGATAACGGCGATTGTGTAACTCATGATGTGTAGCTCATAATGTGATCTATTGTGTCCAGATAAGTCCTGCTCACCAGAGCAGCATAACCCAGATGCCCCACGGGCCAGCTCACACTCCCGGAAGGATATTAAAATTGACCAGCCCAAACGGCCAATCAAGTCAAATCTGCTGCCAAGAGATAAGTTTCAAATACGCCTCACCCAATAGAAGTGCAAGAGCTTAGCCCACGGCAAGCAAAAGGTGGTCTCCAGGCGGCGGTGTCGTGTTTCGTCAAACATCGCTTCCCTTGGGGCCCGCAAGCGCCTACACCGTTCTCGTCTTTTGGGAAAAATCAAAAGCAAGGATACCCGCAGTGTACGAAAATCTCAAACTCTACATCGATGGTGAATTCACAGCCGGCAACAGCGGCGCTGGCGAAGATGTCATTAACCCTTCAACCGATGCTGTTCTGGGCCATCTTCCACACGCTAAGCAGCCTGAGATGGATGCAGCCCTGGAAGCCGCCAAAAAAGGCTTTGCGGTCTGGCGCAAGACATCGGCTTTTGAGCGCTCAAAAATCCTGCGCAAAGCCGCTGACCTGATGCGCACCCGTGCCGACGACATAGCCCGGGTTATGACGCTGGAGCAGGGCAAAATCCTCGCCGAAGCCACGGCCGAAGTCCAAATGAGTGCGGATGTTATCGATTGGTTCGCTGAAGAGGGCCGCCGTGCTTACGGCCGGATTATTCCTGCCCGCGCAGATGGTATCCGCCAAATGGTAATCATGGAGCCGATTGGCGTCGTCGGTGGTTTTTCACCGTGGAACTTCCCCGTCAGTCAAGCTGTCCGCAAGGTAGCGGGCGCACTGGCAGCTGGCTGCTCGATCATCGTCAAATGCCCGGAAGAAACACCAGGCTCGCCGATCGGCATGGTCCGCTGCTTCCATGATGCGGGCGTGCCACCAGGTGTTCTCAACCTACTGTTTGGTGTCCCGGCCGAACTTTCCGAATACCTGATCCCGCACCCAACCATTCGCAAGGTCTCGTTCACGGGCTCAGTGCCGGTTGGCAAACATCTGGCAGCAATCGCCGGCCAGCACATGAAACGCATCACCATGGAGCTTGGCGGTCATTCTCCCATGCTCGTGTTTGATGACATCGACGCCGAGCAGGTTGCAACCCTCACGGGTGCCCTGAAGTGGCGCAACGCTGGGCAGGTTTGCATTTCGCCAACGCGCTTCTTCGTCCATGAGAAAGTCTACGATAAATTCGTCACGAAATTCACCGACATCGCAGCCAATATGAAAGTCGGCGATGGCCTCGATCCTGAGAGTACCATGGGTCCGCTGGCCAATCCGCGCCGCATCAATGCCATGGAATCTATTCTCGCAGATGCGGAGGAAAAGGGCGCAAAGATTGAGACTGGCGGCAGCCGAATTGGCAATCAAGGCAACTTCTTTGAGCCAACCGTGCTAACCAATGTGCCGGAAAATGCTCGCATCATGAATGAAGAGCCCTTTGGCCCAGTGGCTGTTATGCTGCCTTTCAAGGATACGGACGAAGTACTCGAGCGCGCCAACAAACTGCCTTTTGGCTTGGCCAGTTATGCCTTCACGCATGACGCGGCATTGGCCACTAAGCTCGCCGACAGGCTTGATCATGGTATGGTCTCGATCAACCACCACGGCTTGGCGCTGCCTGAAACGCCGTTCGGTGGCGTCAAGGATTCAGGCTTTGGCCATGAACAAGGTATCGAGGGTTTGCAAGCATATTTGACGGCCAAGTTCGTCAGTCACATGGGCTAGCGGAATTGCCAATCAGCACGGCTTTCTACGGGATAACGAAGTATGGGTTGCATCATCAGGTCGCCTATCGGAGAAATACCGGCGAGACAACGGCACTGACGGTGACATTAACGACGGCCTCCAACGGCTGCGGTAACCAACTAGGAGACGCTCTGCACGATGACTGAGAAAACCGACTGGTCCGATGATGTCTTCCGCGAGATGAAATCGCGCAAGATAGAAACCGTTTGCACCGTGCCGGATGGCGGCTTGATCAAGCTACTGAACATGGTCGGTGACGACCCCGCCATGCGGCTGGTCACCCTTTCGACCGAGGAGGAAGGTGCCGGCATCGTCACAGGCCAATGGTTGGGTGGCCGCCGCTCAATGATCGCCATGCAGTCTTCCGGCGTTGGCAACTGCATTAATGCGCTGGGCCTGCCTGCAATCATGCGCGCGCCCTGCCTGATGTTGGTGACGATGCGCGGCATGTGGGGTGAGTTCAATCCTTGGCAGGTGCAGATGGGCATGGGTGCCAAGCCGGTTTTGGAGGCCGTTGGCGTACGCTGCTTCCCCGTCGACAAGGCCGAAGAAGTTGGCGAAACCTTTGCCGGTGCTGCTGATTTGGCATTCAACGGCGGCTTCTCATGCGCGGTTCTCGTGAGCCAGCGAATTATCGGCGCCAAAGGCTTCGGCCAGGAATAACCGGGACACGGAGACAAATAACATGACAGAGACCGCATCAAACAAAATCCAGCGTCGCCCGTTTGTGGCAGACCTGCTTTCAAAGCGCGGCAACGCGCTGGTGATCCCGGGCCTCGGTTCACCGACGTGGGATATCTTCGCCTCGGGCGACAGCCCCGAGTATCTTTATTCTTGGGGCGGCATGGGTTTGTCTGTATCAACCGCACTCGGCATTGCCATGGCTCAGCCCGAGCGGCGCGTTCTTGCGATTACCGGCGATGGTGAAATGATGATGGGCATCGGCTCGCTCGGCGTCGTCGCCGACCAAGCACCATCAAATCTCTCGATCCTGGTGCTCGATAACGAGCGGTTCGGTGAAACAGGCCGCCAAACCGGATTGACATCGAACCAGGCAGATCTGTGCAAAGTCGCAGAAGGCTTCGGCATCAAGCATACCATGCACGTAACCGAGCAAGGCGCGGTGGACAAACTCGCGGATTTTCTGTTCGAACAGTCCGGTCCTCGGTTCGCGGTTGCAAAAATAGCATTAAGCGACGACCCCTGGTGCCTGCCGGTGAAGGACGGCGTTGCCATCGCGCATCGCTTCCGCGTGGCATTGGGGCTCACAGACGCCTAGTGATGTATCGCAGTGCTTGCAGCCTCCGGGTGTCGGCCCGGAATTCCAGCACACATTGTCCGGTTAGATGGTTTGTAGGCCGAGGGCCATCTGATCGGACACATCTGACTTGAGGCGTGCGCCGGTTGCACTGCCGGTAAAGCTCAAACCTTGACCAGACCAGACATCAACCAAGCATGGCGACCTGAAACAACCTAAAAGCGAGCAGCGGATGAGCCACAAACCCAATCGCCCGCCCCTCCAACTGTCACCAAGTACAATTGCCGCACAGGCAAATCATCTAATTGATCGGAGAACTGGCGCCGTCGTTCCGCCACTGGATACCTCGACAACCTTCGCGCGCGATCCTGATTATGCCCTGCTGGGCGAGTTCGAGTATGCCCGCGACACCAACCCCACCGCCACGATTGCCGAAGAAGTACTCGCCAGAATATCAGACGCTGGCGCATCAATGCTGTTTAACGCCGGTATGTCAGCCGCAACTGCGGTATTTGAGACGCTGCGCACCGGGCAGCATATCGTTGCGCCAGAGATAATGTATCACGGCGCAAAAGTCTGGCTTGGCCGAATGGCCGAGCATCGCGGCATTGCGGTCTCGTTCTTTGATCAAACCAAAGCCGGCGCGCTGGAAGCTGCAATCCGTCCCGAACAGACGGCAATTGTGTGGATTGAATCGCCAGTTAACCCGACCTGGGACGTTATCGATATCCGTGCCGCGGCCAGCGCCGCCCACGCCGCAGATGCCATTCTCGCCGTCGATTGTTCGGTAGCGCCACCTTGCACAACAAATGCCATAGCCCTTGGCGCGGATCTCGTTTTTCATTCAGCAACCAAGTACCTTGGCGGCCATAGCGACCTCACCGCTGGCGCTCTCGTAACAGCAAAGCCAGATGCGCGCTGGGCAGAAATCGCACGCATAAGAACGCTGACCGGAGGCATCATCAGCCCGTTTGATGCCTGGCTTCTGGTTCGCGGCATGCGTACACTTTTCATCCGCTACGAACGCGCTTCCGAAAACGCCCTCGCCATCGCGCGCCATTTCCAAGGCCACCCAGCAATCGAGCGCGTGGCCTATCCAGGACTTGAAAGCCATCTTGGCCACAAGATCGCCACGGCCCAAATGACCGGCGGATTCGGCGGGATGCTGTCGCTGCTCGTCAAGGCAGATGAAGCCGCGACCCGTCAGGTTGCCGCCAATGCTAGGGTGTTCATCGCAGCTACCTCACTGGGCGGTGTCGAAAGCCTGATCGAACATCGCAAATCCATCGAAGGTCCCGACAGCTTAGTGCCGTCTAATCTGCTGCGGTTATCGGTTGGCATCGAGAATGTCGATGACTTGATTGCCGATCTCGAACAAGCACTCGCCTCGCTAGCCAGCGCCTAACGCGAACGGGCCGCGAGCCAGAAAATCCAGAGTGTTTCCGTTCTTTGTGAATTTATACTAGTTATCAAAGCCGTAGAGTTTCGCGGGATTATCGGCGAGGATCGCGTTGCGCTGGGCCTCATCCGGCACCCAGTCCAGCAGCGGATCAAGACAGTCGGCCTCCTCAGGCTTTGCATCTGGTGCAAAATTCGGATGTGGCCAGTTCGCAGCCCACACAAGCCGGTCAGGCCGAACGCCGACCATGGCTCGAACTTTGTCTCCCACGTCCGCATATGTCGGCGGCCCGACAGTTGTTTGCAGGTAGGGCGCCGAAATTTTTACCCATACCTTGCCGGTCTCAAGCAACCGCAACAGTGCCAGAAAATTGGGGTCCTCAACGCCGTTTTCCGCGGGCGTCCGCCCGACGTGATCGATCACCACATCCACTGGCAAAGACTGCAAAGTCGGCGCCAGATCAGCCAACCAATCTCCGTCAGCCTGAACCTGCACGTGCCACCCAAGATGCGCTACTTTCCTGGCCATTGGGCCAAGGTCACCCACCACAAAATCATTAACCAGTAGGTAGAACCGCAGCCCACGCATCCCTGCATCGTGCAGCCGCTCCAACTCAGCACGGTCGACATCGGTTCGCGTCACCGCCACCCCGCGCGCACGCTTCGGCCCCATCCTCGCCATGGCCTCAAGGGTGCAGGTGTTGTCCGCACCGTAAAGAGACGGCTGCACAATCACGCCCCGCTCAAACCCAAGCCTGGAAAGTAGCGTCTCGTAAGCCTCAAGTGATGCCTCCACATGCGATGTGCGCCCGGCGAGATGCGGGTATTTTTCGGGCGAACCGTAGATGTGTGAATGAGTTTCGCAGGCATGCGGTGGCACAACGAGTTTTGGAGCGCGGCCACGGCCATTTATCAGTGAGCCATTGTGCTGTGTTTGAGCGTGAGTAGATCCGTTCATGACTGCTCACTTCCTATGATTGGCTCGGCATAACTGAGCGGCGAGTGCGATCCCAGTTTGAGCATTAGCCCGATTAGGTGTCGAAATGTAACACCTATACAACCCAAATTTGGCAAAGCATGTCGTTTCAGCCGCAAGGGAGCGGCACGCCAATAAACGAAAGGCCCGCGAAAACGCGGGCCTTAATAATTTCATTCAAACTTCGAGGCATAGCTCACGGCCAGAAGCACCAACCATCAAAGCAAACCATGCCACGACGCCATCCACGACCACGATACCGGTATCCACGGCCACGTCCACGACGCCATCCACGTCCACGTCCACGTCCGCGACCACGTCCACGTCCGCGACCACGTCCGCGACCACGTCCACGTCCGCGACCACGTCCACGTCCACGTCCGCGACCACGTCCGCCACGACCACGTCCGCCACGGGCACGACCACCACGACCACGCTGAGCATCAGCAGATGTCGCACTAACGACATTAAAACCGATCGCGCTGAAAACATAGATCCCGAGAATGATAGCTAATGCCAGTCCTCGAACCGATGCAGTGTAAAGCTTATTCATAATCAACACCTCAAACTTTAAGACCTAGCTATGATCGCGACGCCATCACCGCCACCCACGACCACGACGCCATCCACGTCCACGTCCACGACGCCATCCACGTCCGCGACGCCACCCACGACCACGACGCCATCCACGTCCACGACGCCATCCACGTCCACGTCCACGACGCCATCCACGACCACGACCACGACCACGGCCGCCACGACCACGCTGAGCATCAGCAGATGTCGCACTAACGACATTAAAACCGATCGCGCTGAAAACATAGATCCCAAGAATGACAGCTAATGCCAGCCCTCGAACCGATGCAGTATAAAGCCTATTCATAATCAACACCTCAAACTTCAAGGCCTAGAACATCGACCTGTTCTTTGCCCCCGTTTTTGAACCGCCCACAGCGCTTTTCATAACATCACACACGAGAGCTCAAGTGACACTAACATAGGATGCAGTAGCAAAGCACTATCACCACGCTAATCATGCTACGTCACACTGACCCGCAGAGCAAGTATTTTTCCCGTGCTAATGACAAGCACTGTTAATATGAACTTACGAGATAAAAAGTTAGTGTTTTCCTAGCTGCCTATTTTCCTCTGAGCATGGCTGATAAATAGTAAATGACAGACGTTGAATTGCATTTCAATGAATGAGCAAGCCATGCGTGGATGGCTAATCAATACAGTTTCAGAAAAATTTGCGAAGTATGAATGGTTTGCTGATTAAATACCATTCACAAAGTCGCCTGCCGTTCATACATATGACTTGTTTCGCAAGTTGATGGTAAGTTGACTTGTGGTGATAAGTGGGAACGCTGGGGGCAATTTGCTCGCGGTGAGGCGAAGGGTTGGGCCTGAAAACGGCCTAATCTTGGGTTGTTTCGATCTCGTTCTAGGGTTTGAGGAAGCAAAATGACTGGGAAGCACTCTTATATAATCGGCCTGAATGCTTATGACCATGATGTTAGTGCCTGTTTGCTCCGTGACGGAGAGATAGCCTTCGCTATTGAAAAAGAGCGCATTACACGTGAAAAACACGCCACCGGATTTTATCAGGAAGTAATAGATTATTGCCTTAAGGCTGAGGGCATAACAATTGATGACGTCGATTACTTTGTCAGAAATTGTTATATTCTACCCGTCGAAGAAATGGAAAGCCGCCTGCAAAACCAGGATGCTCCAAATTTTCTCAGCTTTGAAGAGCGCGAGCAATCAGCATCGCATCCACTATACCTATCCAAATCAGACAATGTTGTGACGCTCTCGCATCACATGGCACACGCTTACAGCGCCTTCGCTGCCAGCCCCTTTGACGAGGGCGCCGTGATGATTGTCGATGGTGTCGGCAGTTATGCCTCGGATGCTTCAGATCAAGACCCTACAGCCCCAAAGCCAAATCCCCTGGCTCGGGAATCTGAAAGTTATTACAAATTCAAGGGTTCTGAACTCGAAGTCCTGAAGAAGGTTTGGCTGGAGCCAAGTCGCGGTTTCTTCAGTGATGACTTCTACAACATGCCCGGCCTCGGCGCGCTCTATAGCCGCGTCTCGACATATATCTTTGGCGATTGGAACAAGTGTGGCGAGGTTATGGGTTTGGCGCCCTATGGCCGCCCCAATCGCATTCCCTCGCTGATGGACATCAAGGATGGCGAACTGACTGTTCCTATCTGGGGCGAAGAGTTCAATCGGCCCTTTCAACCTGACGGCGACGAGGATTGGGAAACCAGCCCCAACCTGCAGCACTGGAAGGACCTCGCTTGGCAGGCTCAGGACGACACCGAGCGCGTACTTCTTGAACGCGCCAAGTGGCTCCGTGAAACTACGGGCGCGAAAAACCTTGTCGTGGCAGGCGGCGTCGCTCTGAACTGCGTCGCCAACGGTCGTCTTGTGCGCGAATCTGGATTTGAAAACATATGGTTTCAGCCAGCAGCCGGCGATAACGGTATAGCCATTGGCTGCGCGCAATATGGGTATATGGAGTTGCAGAAGAACCCCCGCCCGCCGAAAATGACACACGCCTATTTGGGCCGCCCTTACACCGACCAAGAAGTTGAAGATGCTGTCAACAAGCGTCTTGTCCGGCTTGAAACCAAGCAGATGGAAACCAACGATGTCTGCCGGGATTCTGCGAAGCTTTTGGCGGAGGGCAAGGTCTTCGCCTGGTACCAGGGGCGGGCGGAGTTCGGCCCCCGTGCACTCGGCAATCGAAGCATTCTGGCTGATCCCAGATCGGCTGAAACCAAAGACAAGCTGAACCGGCGCGTAAAATTCCGCCAAGCCTTCCGTCCCTTCGCCCCGATCGTTCTTGCCGAGCGTGTCGATGACGTTTTTGAAGGGGTAGAAGAGTCACCATATATGCTGGTCGTCAAGCGCGTCCGGCCGGAGTGGAAGGACAAGGTTGCAGGCATTGTGCATGTCGATGGCACAGCCCGCGTCCAAACCGTAACCAAGGAATCCAACGAGCGGCTCTATCGCTTGTTGCAGGAGTTCGATAAGCTAACCGGCGTCCCTGTGCTGCTCAACACCTCAATGAACGTGCGTGGTGAGCCGATTGTTGAGACGCCGGAAGACGCTGTTCAGTGTTTCCTTGGAACCGGCATCGAGTATCTCGCGATCCACGATGTTTTGATCACCAAGGGCCCGCTCCATCGGATCGTGTCACCATTCACCAGGATCTACAATGACGTTGCCGACATCGTGCGTGGCAGCATGATGGGCGGTTAGAGTATTTCCCTAATTGAAGGGAATGCCGGGGCTGCATGGTGGCCCCGGCACCTAGCGGTGCGCGATCCCGGCGGAAGCGCAAAAATCCGCGCAGTCCCCTAGCCCGTCAGCCAACCAATTGCAGCCCCGCGAGTCCGGCCACGCCAACAATAATGCGCCACCACGCAAACAATCCAAAACCATGTCGTGTCACATAAGCCAGCAGATGGCGCACCACCACAACGGCGACAACGAACGACACGATAAATCCGATCGCAATGCCAGTTACGTCATCAGGCCGCAGCACCGCCCAGTTCTTGTAGAGATCATAGGTGAACGCGCCAGCCATTGTCGGCATCGCCAGAAAGAACGAGAACTCAGCCGCCGACCGCTTATCGGTCCCCATCAATAGGGAGCCCACTATGGTGGCTCCTGAACGAGAAACGCCTGGCACCATCGCCACGCACTGGCACAACCCAATTTTGAAGCACATCGACAGTGGGTAATCCATGACATCTGTGTATCGCGGCTTAAGCTTCAGTCGGTCAACGAACAGCAGAATAAACCCACCGATAATGAGCGTCGTACACACCAATGTTGGTGATTCAAACAGCACGCTTTTAATGAAGCCATGCGCAAAAACGCCAACCACCGCAGCCGGTAAAAACGCAATCAATATCCCTGCCACAAACCGCCGCGTTTTGGGGTCTCTCGGCAGATCGAACAGCATTTGCAGCAGCCGCGCGCAATAAGCCGACAGGATCGCCAGGATTGCACCGAGCTGGATCAGCACTTCAAACGCCCGCCCAGGTGATGCAAACTCTAAAAAATGGCCAGCCAGCAACACATGCCCGGTCGAGGACACAGGGATGAATTCGGTTAGCCCTTCAATCAGGCCAAGTAAGATCACTTGCCACGTCGGCATGGTCAGCACTCTCCACGAATAGCTCGCATCAATTTGTTCAACAGTGTTCAGATGTTTTGGTTTGAAGAGAATCTGATCTAGCAGAGTTCAATCGTGTCCCCTGCCACTCAAGCGCCACAAGCAGCACAAATTGTTGGCTCAACAATCTGTTCTGAAGATCAATAGCCTGCGAACTCGACAAAACCAACGCAACAGTGGTTCATGCGACTCAACTGATTTGCTATAGGCGATAGATGTTGCAACTTTTCCATTTCCCCTTGTGTCCACACTCCAGATCGATACGTCTGGCATTGGGGGAGCTGCGTTTGATGGTCGAACTCACCGAGGAGCAGCCATGGTCCTGGCGGCCTGAGTTCCTTGCCATAAATCCCGGCGGCCATCTTCCCGTTCTGATTATCGAGAAAAAACTAGCAATCTCTGGCACATACCCTATCTCCGAGTATCTGGCCGACAATTACCCTTCCCATCCGGTCGATGGCAGAAACACACCGTTCTTTCCCGGTGATGCAATAGAGCGCGCGGAAGTGCGTCGCCTGGTAGACTGGTTTCATCAGAAGTTCGACCGTGAAGTTACTCGCGATCTTTTCCACGAGCGCTATTTTGCCCACGTTAACAAGGCCAATCGGCACACGCCCAATTCTGAGAACCTGCGCACGCTGGCGTCAAATCTTCGCTACCACCTTAAATACATCAGCTACCTCACAGACCATCGCCGCTGGCTGGCTGGCGATGAAATGAGTTTCGCGGACCTCGCCGCTGCCGCGCACCTGTCGTGCCTGGACTACCTCGGCGAAGTGCCGTGGGATGATTTTCCCGTAGCTCGTTCATGGTATGTCAGGTTAAAATCTAGGCCATCGTTCCATCCGCTGCTGGATGACCGGCTGCCGGGCAAGCCACCGCCGCCCTACTATTCCGATCTGGACTTTTGAGGTGGCTTCTTTAATTTTTCTGTATCCAGGTTTTTCGGTTCCAAACAGCGGACCGTACTGTGTGCTGCGCCCCGCCTACTCCTCTCCGACCGGCCCACGACATGAAAATAAGCAAGTGAGCCTCTCGTCTTACAAATATTGTGGCTAAAATTGTATGATCGGCCGATGAAGAACCCTCACAACGCCCTGGCGACCCTCGTGCGAACCAAAGCTATGGGATTAGGCTTTGATGCCATTGGCATAACCACACCTGATGCGATTGGCGTGGCTGGTGATCGCCTCAGAACCTTTGTGGCCAAGGGCCGCCACGCCGACATGGCCTGGATGTCTGAAACACTGGAACGGCGCGCCGACCCCAGGCATCTCTGGCCTGCGTGCCGGTCTATCGTCCTGTTGGGTATGAGCTACGCCCCCGATACCGACCCAATGGAACGCTTAGTCGAGACCGAGCGCGGTCTTATCTCGTGCTACGCCAAGGGTAAGGACTACCACGACGTCATCAAAGGTAAGTTGAAGCAAATCGCCTCCGCCTTGGCCAGCGCCAGCGGTCAGGCCGTCAAAGTCTTTGTCGACACGGCCCCCCTGATGGAAAAACCACTGGCCGAAGCCGCAGGCATTGGCTGGCAGGGCAAACACACAAACCTGGTCTCGCGCGAGCATGGGTCCTGGCTGTTTCTTGGCGCAATATTATCAGAAGCAGATCTCGCGCCAAATGCACCAGAACGCAATCACTGCGGAAGCTGTCAGCGATGCCTTGATGTCTGCCCGACAGATGCCTTCCCCACTCCTTACCAACTCGATCCCAGGCGCTGCATCGCCTATCTCACCATCGAATTTAAGGGCCACATCCCCGCCCACTTCAGGAGACCAATCGGCAATCGAGTTTTTGGCTGCGATGATTGCCTTGCGGTTTGCCCATGGAACAAATTCGCCGAAACCGCCCGCGAACAACGGTTTGCCGCTCGCACCGAGACCGACGATCCGCCACTAGCAGAGCTTCTCGAATTGGACGACGTGGCGTTTCGAAAACGCTTTGCAGGAACGCCTGTGAAACGGACAGGGCGGGATGCGTTTCTGCGCAACACGCTTATCGCCACTGGCAACACGAACAATCGGGCATTCCTGCCAGCGGTAGTTGCGTGGGCGCGCGATGAGGCCCCGGTCGTGCGAGCAATGGCGGCCTGGGCAGCATCTCGGTTGGCCGACCCGGAGGCCTACGCAGCACTTAGCCGGCAACATCTCATCCAAGAGCGCGATCCAGCAGTGATCTCAGAATGGACCACATCTGAACGCTCCGCCCCAGTGGATGGCGATATGCTTGAGAGCGCGGCCGCTATCCGGCATCCCAACGTCAATACCAATACGAAAATTGATGGCCAGGATGATTAAACGTCGTGATCGAACAAACCGAACTTAAAGGCAGACAGTAGTGAGCAATACCTCGGGACATATCGTGGAATACAATCCAGATACCATCACGGATTCCATGTCAGGACATGTGTTCATTTTCGGATGCGGCTATACCGGCCGCACTCTCAGCACCCAACTATGCGCTGGCGGTTGGCGCGTCTCCGGAACCACGCGCGAGCAACAGGGCCTGGCAGCCATCGAGACTACAGGCGCCACCGCATATCTTTTCAATGGGGAAGAGCCCTCACCCCTCATCAGCCAGGCGCTGTCGGACGCAACCCACGCCATCATCTCAATCGCGCCCAACGACAGTGGTGATCCGGTGCTCAATAATCACCTAGTAGACCTCGAACACTCAAAGGCTTTGCGCTGGGTCGGCTACCTATCAACGGTCGGCGTTTACGGGAACCACGACGGGGCATGGGTGGATGAGACAACCCCCCTCAAGCCAAACTCACTAAGAAGCCGGCTCCGCACCCAAGCTGAGCAGTCCTGGCAGTCAGCAGCTGACACAAAGCTGCATTGCGCACTGGAAGTCTTCCGCCTTGCAGGGATCTATGGTCCCGGTCGCAGTCCGTTTGATAAGTTGCGCGCTGGCACCGCGCGCCGATTGATCAAGCCCGACCAAGTTTTTAATCGCATCCACGTCGAGGATATTGCTGGTGCCCTCGTGGCAGCCATCAACCGTGCGGGCAAGCAGTCATCTGGCAAAACCAACCTAAATCCAACCAGCCACGACGCGCAAAACATTTTCAACATCACCGACGACCTGCCGGCGCCCCCGCAGGACGTGGTGGCCCATGCTGCCGAATTGCTTGGTGTCGCCGCGCCAACTGAAGTCCCGTTCGAGACCGCCGATATCACACCAATGGCGCGGAGTTTTTACGGTGAAAATAAGCGCGTCAGCAATCAGCGCATGAAGCAAGTTCTTGGCTACACGCTGAAATTCCCCACCTACGCCGAAGGACTGCGCTCTTTGTTGGCAGATTAATTGTGCTCGCCTGAACTCATTTGGCCCGCCCCATCTGCTCACGAAGGTCTCAATTGTAAAACCGTTCAGCTGCCGTTCAGCCAGTAGATGCCTTTATGGCATCTCGTTGTTGAACATTTGTCGAGTCCGGGAAAAGTGGGAGCGGTCTCATGTGGTGGAAAATAGAAAGCAGCACCGGAAATCGGAACCACCCCACAAACGGGGCGTGGCCCCCTAACTGTGGCCTCGGTGTAATGCCCAGTAGGAATCCCAGTATGAATTCGAGTATGCAGGCCGCAATGCAGCATTTCATGTTGGGTGTCATGCTGCCGGTCTCGATGATCATTGTTTTGGGCCAGCCGAGTGCCAGCATCGCGGCCGATGCTCAAGCCCGGATACACCAACACCAAAAACATGCCTTGACCCAACAAGAGCTTGAGCGCGCCCGCGAACTTAAGCAACTAAGCGAGCTCCTCGCCCGTGCCCGCGAACGTCACACTAAAAGACAAGCGGAAAAGCTCAATCGCCAGCGTGCATTCCGGCGTGCCGTATCGCAAATTCCCCCATTGCAGCAAATTAAGCCGCCCATCAAACTTGGCGGCAAACCTGGGCCCAAGGTCGTGCAGGCAATCAAGCCAACAAACAAAGCGCAGCGCTAATGCGGTCTCAGAGCACTTCGCCAATCGTCTGAAGAAGCAACGCCAGATCCTGCGGCCGCGACAAACGGTGCTCACCGTCCGTCACCTCAATCAAGCGTTGATCGCCGCCAGTCAAGATCTTCATCAGGCGTTCGGCGTGCATGAAGGGTACATCAGGGTCGAGCCGACCCTGGATGATCCGCACTGGCCGACCCGGATCCCAGGGCGATCTGCCAATCAGGTGATGACGTCCATCCTCAATCAGCCCTCGCGTGATCGGGTAAGGATCGCCATATTCCGACGGTCGCAGCCAAACACCATTCTCCTCAATTTGCCGCTTCACATCGTCGGGGAATTGCAGCCACATCAATTCCTCGGTCATGTCCCACGCCGGTGCAATCAGAACCAATGCCTTGATGCGTTGCGCCTCGGCTGGGTTGTTTTCAAGCAGCCACCTTAACAGCAGCAAACTCAGATACCCCCCCATGCTGGAGCCGACGACCACTTGCGGCCCGGTTGTAAGTTTTGAAAAAACCGCCACCGCCTCTTCAAGCCACAGCCCTATCGTGCCCGCCTCGAAATCACCGCCGGATTGGCCATGCCCGGAGAGATCG